>Ga0209415_10004036_pt1 | contig 27031 bp, 16 predicted proteins | sample PeaSoiSIISIP2007_FD_187696 | JGI IMG/M metagenome (GOLD analysis project Ga0209415, IMG submission 187696) | Peat soil microbial communities from Weissenstadt, Germany - SII-SIP-2007 (SPAdes) (version 2) | ecosystem: Environmental > Terrestrial > Soil > Wetlands > Peat | place: Germany... | reverse complement strand
CGGGAAGCCCGTTAAATTGGACGTTGCCGAATCCATTCGTCCCTCCGACAAAATCATTACTGCTGCCCGCGGTGTTGATCAGTGCGCCCGCGGCGAATTGCACGGGGTAGGTCAGATCGCCGCCCGGGTTCGGAAGGTTTTCAAGCTTGCGGGCATTCATATTCGTTGCTGTGTTGGCGTTCGTTGGGTTGATGAGCGGCGGTTCGCTGCTGACCTCGATGGTCTGCTTCGAATCAGCCACTTTCAGGATGAAATTCACCGTCTGCTTTTGTCCCAAGCTGGAGGAAACATTATCGTTCTCTTGTGGATGGAAGCCTTCAGCTTCCACCTTCACGATGTAAGTGCCCGGCTTTAGCTGAGGAAAATTAAACCGGCCCTCCCCGTCGGTTTTTGCATTGCGCGATAATCCAGTCTCCCGATTAGTGATGACGACATTGGCGCCGGGGATGGCGGAATTGGTTTCGTCGGTGACTTGGCCGGAGATGGCGCTGGTTGTCTCTCCTTGAGCGACAGCTCTCGCCGGAAGCAGGCAAAGAACAAAACTCGCCAGAAGCAGAATAGAAATGAAGATGCGAGCCATGAGTCAGAACCCTCACCATCTCGGATCGGCTCGTCCCTGGGAGATTGGAGCTAAGGGGCAGTCGCAACCGGCAGCGATCAGTCAAATATCCGTGGCGAGTTATATTAACTCAGGTTAATACAAAAGGTAAATCGAAGTTTATTTGTGAGTGGAAAACGCCACTCCCCATGCAGCTCTCCATCGGGTCGGATTGGCTAGATCTCAATGTGGAGACGCAGGCCGGGGACCCAGACCGGCCCACGGTCGCGGTTATACCCAGGGTTCTGGATGTGCTGCAGGTTGATTGCGCCGAACAGCCCCCGCCACAGGTGGACGTTGTAATAGCCCTCGAGGATGTTTTCGCGTCCGTAGGTCAAGTTTCCGTCCCCCAGCAGAAATCCCAGACCGCCGAGCCGCAGATATTCCTGGTGGTCTTTGGAAATGGAGTTGGTAACGAAGACCACGCCCACTTTATCCAGATTGCGGTGCCACTTCTCCCCGCGCAGCCACATACCTAATTCGACGGTTCCATCCACTTCCGTGTAGACAAAGGATTCCGTGTGGCCGTCGTTCCACCCATAACGGGCAAAAACGCCCAGTTGCGAGGTCAATTCCTGTTCCACATTCACACCGAACCCATATTTCAAGCGGCCCTGCATGCGCGCAGCTGTAATGTCCGGCACGGGCGTCAATCCATCCTTAAATTTGACGATTGCGTCATGGTAATTGCCCATATTGGCGTGGTTGATAAAGCCGAGGAGGCGCACGATCCCCTGGCGATTTGGCAGCAGATTGCCTCCGTAATGGGCTTCAACGCTTTCCGAGTGCGCACGGAGTACGTTTGCATCGAGGTTGATGCCGTTGGCGACCTTGGGCATCAAAGCTTCCACGAACCGCACCGCCCACCGGTGGTCGTCGTATTCCACCAAGGCGCCATCCGTGTATCCGCGGGTGTTCGCCGGGTAGTCCCAGGCGCCGTTGTTGTCCACGGTCCAATTCAGAAATTGCAGGTGGTCGTCACTGCCGCCGGAATTGTTATCGAGGAAATCGACGATGTCGAATTTGCCCACGCGGAACTCAATCCGTCGCGCTGGAAGCGAGGTCGCAAGGCCCAGCGGCCCACGAGTAGCCGTGACTCGGTCGCTGCTGAGCGGAATAATCTGTCGCAGCATCAGACGTGCCAAGTAGGGCGCTTTGGAAAGCTGCACGCCCTGGACGGTGCGAACATCGTCGAGGTCGGTGATGCCGGCTAGTCCAACCGCGCCGCCAATGCCGCCGCCGGTTGCATCCTCCAGATCCGCGAGGATTTCGGTTGTGTGCGTGATCTGGATTCCCGTGTAAAGAGTAAGAATGTGCGTGGTCGCGCTCTGTGCGTGAGCCGTCAGACTATTTTGTCCACTGTATTTGGCTTGAAATGTCGGGTGCCATTGGAAAACAAGATTCCCCTGTCCTGAAATCCACCAACGCGTCTTGTCAGAATGAGGAAAAAGACTTGTTGCCGCAGTGTTTGAATCCGGCGAGGTCTGATCTGGTGGATCTTGCGCACAGGCTGAATTGGAGAAAAAAGCGAACAGACCCACAAGCAACACGCAGCGCCAAGTTTTAAGTGCCATTTATGAGTGCGCCGCCAGCCGACTGCGAGCATCCTTCACGAAGCCCACGAAGCGGTGCGCCAACTCCTTGATCCGCTCGGCCTGCCGGCGCTCTATTGCTTCCGGCGGAATCAACTCGGCGCCCACTCCGATTGCCGTGGCCCCGGCTAGGATGAAATTGGCCGCCGTTTGCTGATTCACCCCTCCCGCCGCTATCATCTGCACCTGCGGCAACGGGCCCTTCAGGGCCCTGATATAGCTCTCGCCGCCAACTTGAGCGCATGGAAACACCTTCACGAAGTCGGCCCCCGCCCGCCAAGCGGTAATCACTTCGGTCGGCGTCAGAGCGCCGGGATAGACCGTGATCTCTTCCTTCACCGCGAACTCGACGACTTTCAAATCCAGCCCCGTGCTGGTCAGAAAGCTCGCCCCTGCGTCCAGGCATTTGCGCGCCGTCTCAACGTCGAGCACTGTTCCGGCGCCCACCAGCATTTTCGGATGGTGCTGAACCAGGTGCGAAATCAGTTCCACCGCACCCTTCACCGTCATCGTAATCTCGACGATAGGGATTCCGCCCAGTGTGACTGCCTCCGCCGCAAAATGCGCCTCGTCATACGAGGACACTCGGATGCCGGGGATGATTCCAACATTCTTAATCAGCGCGCAAACTTCGGCTTTATTCACGATCAGAATCCTCCGCCTGCTAGAGACTTCCGGACAGTGTTCAACAATTCGCGATGAAGTTCCACAGAATTGTGGATTGTCCTAAGCGGCCTCGCCCGGCTCAGGCTCCGGCAAATGGTCTCCCGTGCGCGCGAACCAAGTATAAAGGGCCGGAAGCAGGAAAATGCTCATCAGCAAATCCGAAATCAGGCCGCCGACGATGACGATAGCGAAAGGCCGCTGCGAATCGGATCCGATGTCATGGGACAGCGCCGCGGGAAGCAAACCCAGAGTCGCAACCAGCATGGTGATCAAAATCGGCCGGAGTCTCAGCACCGCGCCCTCGATGGCACCTTCCTCAATTGTGTAACCTCTGGCGCGGAGCTGGTTGATGTATTCCACCATGATGACGCCGGTCTGAACGGAAACCCCGAAAAGCGCGAGAAAACCAACGCCGGAGGAGACGCTGAAATTTGTGTGCGTGATCCACAGCGCCAGTAGGCCTCCCAACCGAGCCATCGCCACGTTGGTCAGAATCAGCACCGCCCATTTCACTGAAGTGAACATCAGGTAGAGGATGACGAAGATCAGCATTATGGTGACGGGCAGGACAAGCAAGAGCCTTTGCTGGGACCGCTTTTGGCTCTCATATTCGCCTGCCCAGTCAATGTTGTAGCCGATAGGCAGTTTTACCCCCATCTTGACCTTGTGGATGGTTTCTTCCATGGTGCTGCCCAGGTCCCGGCCGCGCACGCTGAACTTGATGGCAATGTATCGAGAGTTCGCCTCGCGATAAATTTCCGAGCCGCCGTCCTCAACGTTTTTCTTCGTCAATTGTGCAAGCGAAACGCGTTCGCCAGTGGGCGAAAGCAAACGAACTTTTTCGATGGCTTCCTGCGTGTCGCGATAATTAGGAAGATAGCGCAGCACCAAGTCGTACCGCTGCTCGCCGATCAGCACTTGTGTAAGAGCGTTGCCTCCGACCGCTGTTTGGATGGCGTCCTGCACGTCGGAAACATTGATCCCGAACCGCGCCGCCTGATCCCGGTCCACGGCAAAGTTGAGGTTGGGTTGGCCGAGGACGCGGAACACGCCCAGGTCTTCAATGCCGCGAACGCCCCGCATGATCGCGGCAATTTCGTCGGCCTTCGCTTCCAGCGTTTTCAAATCGTCGCCATAAAGTTTTGCCGCCAGTTCGCCCTTCACGCCGCTGGTGGCCTCTTCCAGGTTGTCGGAAATCGGCTGCGAAAAATTCCAGATGACACCGGGAATCTTTTCCAGCTCGCGATTCATGGCCGCGATCAGCCGTTCCTTGTCCTGGTGGAAAACCGGGCGCCATTTTTCTTTCGGCAAAAGATCTACGAAATATTCCGTATTAAAGAAGCCCGTTGTGTCCGTGCCGTCGTCCGGCCGCCCGGACTGATTGACCACTTGCGGAACTTCGGGAAAGGAACAGAGAATCTCACGCGCCTGGTCGGCAATGCGGATGCTTTCGGTGGGGCCGGTGCTGGGAGCAAGCGTGCCGCGCACCCAGATGGCGCCTTCGTCTAAATGGGGTAGGAATTCGGACCCAATCACGCCACTGAAGGCCAGATAGATCGCCACAAGGGACAATGCCGCGGAGATTCCAATCGTCCACCACCGCTTCTGAATCGCGAAGGCAACGCCCTTTCGATAGCGCACCGTCAGGAACGCCATGACCGGATTGCGCCAGCACTTCGCGTCCTTTCGGAAAAACACGGTCGCCAGCACGGGCGCGATCAGCATGGAAAAAATCAGCGCGCCAAGCAGCGCGAATGCGACCGTCCAGGCCATCGGCTTGAAAAGTTTTCCTTCCACGCGCTGCAAAGTGAAGATGGGAAGATACGCGGTGATGATGATGGCGATGGCGTAAAAAACGGGACGCTGGACCTCGTGCGCGGCCTCGCGGATTTGATCAATTACGGACTTCGCGCCCGCATCCTTCCGGTTCAGGTGCCGGACGATGTTTTCGATCATGACCACGGCGCCATCCACAACCATGCCGAAATCGAGCGCGCCCAGTGAAAGTAGATTCGCGGAAATATGGCGTAGGTCGAGACAGATCGAGGCGAAAAGCAACGCAAAAGGAATTGTCAGCGCAACGATGAAGGCCCCGCGGGCGTTCCCCAGGAAAAGAAATAGAATGATCACCACGAGAAACATTCCTTCCGCGAGATTGCGGAGCACCGTGTGGGTTGTGTAATCGACCAGGTCGTCGCGGTCCAGATAGGGAACGATTTTCACGCCGGGAGGGAGTATCTCTTCGTTCAGCCGTTTTTCCATTGCGTGAATTCCGTCGAGCGTCGCCGCGGTGTCCGCGCCCTTGCGAAGAAAAACAATTCCTTCCACCACGTCGTTGTCGTCGAGCACCACGCCATCAGCGCGATGGATCGCTTTGCCGATCTGTCCAAGTCGAATCTTCGGTCCTTGCGAAACTTCCGCGATGTCCTTCACGCGGAGAGCTGTTCCGCGCTGTGTCTTGAGTACGATTTTTTCGATGTCGCTGACGTTTGTGACTAGTCCCACCGCGCGCACGTTGATTTGCTGCGAGCCCTCTTCGATGAAGCTGCCGCCCGCGTTCGCATTGGCGTTGGTGAGTTGCTGCTCGACCTGCCCAAGGCTCAAGCCATAGGAGATCAGTTTGTCGGGATCCAATCGGACTTGATATTCGCGGGTGATGCCGCCGAAGGATGAGTCGTCCACCACATCCGTCACCGATTTCATGTATTTGGTGATCACCCAGTCCTGAATCGACTTGAGCTCCATCACGTCATAGGCCGGATTAGTGCTCTTCAACGTGTACCAGTAGATTTGGCCGACGGGGCTGAAGTCCGGTCCAATCTGCGCCGAAATGTTGGGGGGAAGTGTGACCTGCGACAATTTCTCCAGCGTTTTCTGACGGTCCCAATCGTTGTCGGAGTCATCGTCGAAGATCAGGTTGACCACAGAAAGCCCTGACAGCGAGGCCGACCGCACGTGCAGAAGATGCGGAATGCCATTGACCTGAATCTCGATGGGGATGGTGACCTGCCGCTCCACTTCCTCCGCGGCGCGCCCGGGCCATTGCGTGATCACCTGCACCCAAGTGTTGGCGACATCCGGATACGCCTCGACCGGCAGCCGTTTGAAGGAGATGATGCCCCAAACAAAAAGGCAAACCGCGATGCTCAACACGATGAACCGATTGTTCAGCGCGAAGGCGACAATCGAACGAATCATTACTGTTCCACCGTGTTCTGAAATTCGAGGGCGTTAGCAACCACACGCTGACCGGGAGGGATTCCGGAAATGATCTCCTGCATTCCGCCGGGGAGCATTTCACCGGCGACCACGGAAACTCGACGGAATTGATTGTCCTTCACCGGAACGTAGACCCAATCGCGGTCATGCAAGTGCAAAATCGCAAGCGCCGGAACCGATGGGCGAGTCTCTTTTTGTTGGCCATGGAATGTGGCGGTCACAAACATGCCCAGCCGCATCAGTCCCGGACTTCGCATCTCGATACGGACTTTGGCGGTGCGGATGTTGGGATCGAGGACTGGTCCTAGATCGCTGATGACTCCCGTAAATGTTTTTCCTGGATAGGCGTTCAGGCGGATGTCAGCTTTCTGTCCGAGGTGAACATCGCCCAGGTCGTTTTCATACACGTCGCATAAAATCCACACGTAGGACAAATCCGAAATCGTAAAAGGATTTGGCGACACGAGCGCCTGCACACCCGCAGAATTGGTTATCTGCTGATCGGTGATCACTCCCGAGATGGGGGCGCGAATTTCCACAATGCCGGTAGGGTGATCCAAATCTGAAACGCCGAGCACCCGAAGGTGTTCGGTGGAAGTCTCCAAATCCACTTTGGCCTTTTCCTCGGTGTCCTGAGCGATTTGCTTGTCATTGAGTGCAATCGCGCCCTTGTCATAAAGCAAGTTGGCTCGCTCCAACTGGCCTCGAGCCAGTTGCTCGTCAGAAACCGCCTTGCGGTAATCAGAAAATGCGCCTGAAATATCGGCGCTTTGCAGGCGCAGCAACAGTTGACCTTTGGTGACGGTTTGGCCCAAGCGGGCGTCAATTTCAACAACTCGGCCGGACGCCAGTGAAATTACGGGGACAGTTCTGGCGATGTCCGGATTGACCGTGCCGGTAACATTTAATTCCAGCGCCCCGGTATGCGTCCCTGCTTGCACCAAAGGAAATTGGTCGGGATGCTCCACAGCAAACACGTCGCGGGCCTCAACCTTCTGGACGGTAAGGGGCGGCGGCGCTTCCGCCTTCGGATCGCTCGGTGCGCCGTTGCAGCCCACCAAGGCAAACACAACCGGAATCACGATCAGCGCCGCAGTGTTTTTTCGAGCAGTCATCATTTCACCATCACATTTGTTCATCGCTAAAAGCCGATCTTCGCCCGGGGCGTAGGCGAGTTAAGGGGGCACGTGACAATCGGCCATTATTTGACGGAAGCATTACAGCAGCGTTACAACCTGCCGCCCTTATCGGCGGCTTGCATCGGCACATGTCTTCAGCCTATAAAGGTCTTGCAACTCGGCCCGGACCTTTGATATCCTACCCCCCTAGGGTAGTCAAGAAAAATGTCACACCTCTCCAGAGAAAAATTAGACCTGGTCAACCGCACCAAGAAAATGGTGGGGCAGCTCGAAGGGGTCGAGCGCGCGCTGGGTGCCGACGAACCCTGCATGGACGTGCTCCAGCGGCTATCCGCCGTGCGCGGCGCCATTAACAGCCTGATGGCCGAGCTGATGGAAGATCACATCCGCAACCACATGCCGCGGAAATCGAAATCGGCCGAAGAAGCCGCCGACGATCTAATTGAAATCGTCCGCACCTATCTCAAGTGAGCTGATTGGAAATCACGGCGCTGCAAACGTTCTCGTTTGCACCCTCGTGATCCACTCAACGTCTCCGTTGGGCATCTCCCAAATCGTGACCGTCAATCTTTTGTTCGCGAACCCTTCGGAGAGTAAAATCACGACTGGGCCCAGCTTGATTGGCGAGGAGAAGTAATGAAAAAACGCAAACTTGGAAAAAGCAATCTCGAAGTCTCGGCTCTCGGACTCGGTTGCATGGGACTTAGCTCTGGCTACGTCCCAGTGCTGGACAAGAAGGATGGAATCTCGCTGATTCGCGCAGCCGTTGAACGCGGGATCACGTTCTTCGACACCGCTGAGGCCTACGGTCCTTTCAAAAACGAAGAACTGGTGGGCGAAGCCCTCGCGCCATTCCGCGAACAGGTTGTGATCGCCACCAAATTCGGGTTCAAGTTTGATCCCAACACCGGCAAACAAATCGGGTTGGATAGCCGGCCGGAGCACATCAGGCAGGTTGTCGAGGCCTCGCTCAAGAGACTGAGGACTGGAGTCATCGATATCTTGTATCAACACCGGGTGGATCCGACCGTTCCAATCGAAGAAGTCGCCGGCGCCGTAAAAAGTCTGATTCAAGAAGGCAAGGTGAAGCACTTCGGGCTTTCGGAAGCAGGCCTGGCAACCATTCGTCGCGCTCACGCGGTTCAACCGGTCACCGCGCTTCAGAATGAGTATTCGCTCTGGTGGCGCGAACCAGAGGCTCAGGTGATCCCCGCACTCGAGCAACTGGGGATCGGATTCGTTCCCTACAGTCCTCTTGGAAGAGGCTTTCTTACGGGTAAGATCAACCAGGATACGAAGTTCGACCAAAACGATTTCCGGCACAACGTTCCTCGATTCTCGGCGGAGAACCGGAAAGCGAATCAGGCATTGGTGGATTTGATCAGCAAATTTGCGCAACAGAGGAAAGCAACATCTGCTCAGATCGCGCTTGCCTGGCTGCTGGCGCAGAAACCGTGGATTGTGCCGATTCCCGGCACCACCAAGCTGCAACGGCTGGAAGAAAACATCGCTGCCGTTGACATTGAACTCCCAACCGCTGATCTCCGTGAATTGGAAGCAGCAGCCCAAAAGATCCCGGTGCAGGGAGCCCGGTACACCGAGGAGCTGCAAAAAATGGTTGGCCGTTGACCAGTAAAGGCAGAGTGACCGTCGATGCAGAGTTGCTGGCGAGCTGGCAGTTTGGGCCGAAGTCTTCCTAGTTTGCGCCCACCAGGAACTGCTCAACTTTTCCGTCGGGCATCTCGTAAATGGTGACCGTCAAGTTCTTATTCGGAAAGACCACCCTATACGCGCGAAAAATCATGCCGCCGCGACCTTCCTCTGCCGTGGGATTGAATTGTTGCAGTTTGCCCAATGCGCCGAGGCTGGAGGCGAAATCCTGGAGCGCCTGGTCCGAGAAATAATAATTCGCGTTGGAGGTGAACAAAGAACGATCAATTTTGCCCCGTTGCAAATCCTCAAATATTTTTCGATAAGAACTTTGTTTTTCGGTTGCGGCCGCGTTCGCTCCGCCTAAAATCAAAGCGGAAATTTGTCTCGCGATCGACCCGGCAGCGCCGGCGGCATCTTGATTGGTCAGCACGGTTACAGCCGCGTGGTCATCGGGAAAAACAATGTTCTGCGAAGTGAAACCGGAAACTTCGCCTCCATGCGAAAAGTTCCGGTGGCCCGCGGTTTGTCCTGTCTGCAACCCGAGCGCGTAACCTGTCCCGTCTCCATTTTTCAATTTCACTTCGGTTTGCATTTCCTTATATGAAGCGGGCTTCAATAATCGCTGATCCATCATGGCGATGTCCCACTTGGCCAATTCTTCCGCGGGCATGGCAAGTTCTCCCGCGGCAAAAAGCCAGCCCGGGCCTTCCTTAGGCGCCACGCGCGGCGGGCCGAGTGCAAAACGCGTGTAGCCGGTCGCGTCGGTATCGCCCAAAGCTTTCTGATCCACGTTTGCGATGCGCGTCATTTCCAGCGGCGCGAAAACATTCTCCTGAAGGAATTGCAACAACGGCTCTCCGCTCACTCTCTCAATGATCACGCCTGCAATCACGTAATTCGTGTTGCTGTACTGCCATTTTGTGCCGGGATCAAAATCCAGAGGCTTGCGCGCCCAAATATCGAGGATGTGTTCCGCGGTAGTCGCCTGCAGCATGCTGGGCATCACATAATCCTGCGGCCAATAGTCCTGATATCCAGAGGTGTGCGACAGAAGTTCGCGGATGGTAACTTCATTTGCGCGCGTCAGCGCAGGAAGAAATCTTGAAACCGGATCATTCAGAGAAAGCTTGCCTTGTTCGGCCAGCATCAGAATTGCGGTGGACGTGAATTGTTTGCTGATGGATCCAATGCTGTAACGCATCGCCGATTGTGCGGCCAAGGGAGGATCGACGTGCGCATCGCCATAGGCATGTACATAAGCGACTCGTCCGTCCTTCACAACCGCGACGGACGCACTGGGCACGCCGGTATCCGCGAGCGAATGCTGAACAATCTGATCCACTTTCACCTGAAGATCCGGCGCGAGTGAATTTGCTGATTGTCCTTGCCCAATCGCCGCGCCGGCGCAAACCACTGTGGCCATCGCAAAGTAAAACAAACGTGACAGCCCGCTCAGGAACTTTTTTTGTTTTAGCAATGTCCGCTCCACGAAAATCTTTGGCGATGCCCAACAAGTTTGCTCGTGAATCTTACTTCAAATTCTTCCGAGGAAGCCGCTCGCTTTAAGAAATCGGGCGTCCGCGCGATCTGAAATCGAAGTTATTTTTTGGAGTTTGCGAAGCGCTTTTGGAGCCAAGTTCTAGTACCAAACTTGGCATTCGGGCATGCCCGGAAACCTGCACTATAGTGCATATTCGGATTGATTGAGCGCCTGGACATGCATTATACTGCATGTTGAATGCGAACTACCGGGGCCTATGAATAACCAACCTCTGCCGGGCATTGGACCTGCCCAATCGGGTCACGTCTCCACCAAAGAAAATGACTTCCTGACGCATATCGGGAAGCGCGTGCGCGGATTTCGATCGCGGCGCGGTATGACCAGGAAACAATTTTCGCAGGAATCCGGAATTTCGGAACGGCACATCGCGCAGGTGGAGAGCGGTGACGGAAATATTTCGATCGCCTTGCTGAGAAGGATGACGATTGCACTGGGAATTTCCCTGGAGGAGTTATTTTCTCCGGAGTCGCAGGAGCCGGAACAGAAGATTTTGATTCAGAAATTTCTGGAGCGAATTCCGGCGGACCGACTGGAAGAAGTTACCGAAAAATTGGAGCGGGATTTTGTAGAAGTTGCGCGGCGGCCGCATCTGGCACTGATCGGATTGCGCGGGGCGGGGAAGACCACGCTGGGCGCGAAACTCGCGGGCGATTTCAAAATTCCATTCATTGAACTGGACCGCGAAATCGAAATTGACGCGGGTATTCCACTGGCGGAAATCTTTTCGCTTTATGGACAAACCGGGTACAGGCGAATCGAAAACGGCACGCTGAAGCGCGTGGTGAAGGAGCAGGAAAGGGCGGTTATTTCGGTGGGCGGCGGCGTGGTTTCAGAGGCAGAGAGCTACGATTTTCTTTTGTCGCATTGTTTCACGGTTTGGGTGAAGGCGCGGCCGGAAGAGCATATGGCGCGCGTGATGGCGCAAGGCGATTTCCGCGCGATGGCACAAAACAATCAGGCGATGGATGATTTGCGGCGAATCCTGGAGGCGCGAGAGCCGCTCTACCAAAAAGCGCATATGTGTCTGGACACCTCAGGTAAATCGGTGGAAGAGAGCTACGGCAAACTGAAACGAACATTACAAGCGAACCTTAAAGCAACGAAGTCGAACGGCGAACAGGCAAAATCGAATGTTATTGTGGCAAGATCGAGAACCGAAGCGGCGAAATTGAAATAGCGGAGGCTGGCGTGGAAACGGGATTGGTTCAGGAACCGCAGGCAAAAATGGAGCCGGTGGATTATCAAACCGATCCATCGAAGTACAAACACTGGCGCCTTTCCAAGGATGGGCAAGTGGCCACGCTGACGATGGACGTCAGCGAAGACGGCGGGATTCGGCCGGGATACAAACTCAAGCTGAATTCCTATGACCTTGGAGTGGACATCGAGCTGCACGATGCGCTGCAGCGGATCCGGTTTGAGCACCCCGAGATTCGGACCGTCATTCTGACCAGTGCGAAGAATCGCATTTTTTGCTCCGGCGCCAACATTTATATGTTGGGGCTTTCCACGCACACGTGGAAAGTGAATTTCTGCAAGTTCACAAACGAAACGCGGAATGGAATTGAAGATTCGAGCACGCATTCCGGATTGAAGTTTCTGGCGGCATTGAACGGGACCACCGCCGGTGGGGGATATGAGCTGGCGCTGGCCTGCGATGAAATTATTCTGGTGGATGATCGCTCGTCTTCGGTCAGCTTGCCGGAATTGCCGTTGCTGGGAGTCTTGCCGGGCACGGGGGGATTGACTCGCGTGACCGACAAGCGCCGCGTGCGCAGAGATCTGGCGGACATGTTCTGCACGAATCCGGATGGTGTGAAAGGCGAGCGCGCGAAGGAATGGGGACTGGTGGACGAGGTGGTGAAGACGCAGCAGTTTGCCGAGCAGGTGAAGCAGCGCGCAATGAAAATGGCCGAGGGCAGTGACCGGCCGACCGGCGCAAGGGGAATCCCTTTGCGGCCGCTGAAGCGAACCGTGGATGAATCGGGGCGGCACTACGAATTTGTGGATGTGCAAATCAATCGCGAAGCCCGCACGGCAACCTTCACGGTACGCGCGCCGGAAACGAATACCGAAAACACCGTGGATGCAGCGCATGCCGCGGGATGCTATTGGTGGCCGCTTCAAATGGCGCGCGAGCTGGACGATGCGATTCTGAGCATGCGCACCAGCGAACTTGAAATTGGGCTTTGGATATTAAAAACGAGCGGCCGAGCCGAGTGTGTTCTGGGGATTGACGAATTCCTTCTAAAAAATCAGCAGGATTGGTTTTTCCGCGAAGTGCTGGGGATGCTCCGGCGCACATTTGCCCGGCTGGATGTGACCTCGCGTTCGATCTATGCGCTGGTCGAGCCGGGATCTTGCTTTGTGGGGACGCTTCTGGAATTGGCGCTGGCCGCGGACCGCATCTATGTGTTGGACAAGCCGGACGCCGCTGAGCCTTCGACCATCACAATGTCCGGGATGAATTTCGGGGCGTTGCCAATGGTGAATCATCTTTCGCGGTTGGCGGCGCGATTTTATCGCGATCCCGACAAAATGGAAGCGTTGCGCGCGCACATCGGCAAGAAACTTTCGCCGCGTGAAGCGCAGGAGGCGGGGCTGGTCACGGCGGCGCTGGATGAATTGGATTGGGGAGATGAAATCAGGCAAGCGATTGAATCGCGCGTGTCGCAATCGCCCGATGCATTGACGGGCCTGGAAGCGAATCTGCGCTTCGGGCCGTTTGAAACGATGGAGTCGCGGATTTTCGGGCGGCTTTCCGCGTGGCAGAACTGGATTTTTGTGCGGCCCAATGCGGTGGGGCCGAGCGGAGCGTTGAAAGTTTACGGCAGCGGCGCACCGGCAAAGTTTAACTGGGAGAGGGTCTGATGATTGATTATATCGACAAAATTCCGAACAACGTGGATCTGGGGCAGGACCGGGTGCTGCAACGCGCGCTGGAACACTGGCAACCCGCCTATCTGAATTGGTGGAATGACGTGGGTCCGAATGAGAGCCACGGTTTTGACGTCTACTTGAGGACGGCCATCAGCGTGGAGCCGGACGGCTGGGCGCAATTCGGCTATGTGAAAATGCCGGAATACCGCTGGGGAATTTTCCTGCAACCGCGCGATGAAAACCGCCAGGTAAATTTTGGCACGCACAAAGGCGAGCCAGCCTGGCAGGAAGTACCGGGAGAATTCCGGTCGACGTTGCGAAGAATCATTGTGACACAGGGCGACACCGAGCCTGCGTCGGTGGAGCAGCAGCGGATGCTGGGCCTATCGTGCCCTTCGATGTACGACCTGCGAAACATTTTTCAAGTGAATGTGGAGGAAGGGCGCCATCTTTGGGCCATGGTGTATCTGCTGCACCGTTATTTCGGGCGCGACGGCCGCGAGGAAGCGGAGTCCTTGCTGGCTCGGCGCTCCGGAGACGCCGATAATCCGCGGATTCTGGGAGCATTCAACGAGCCTACTCCCGATTGGCTGGCGTTTTTCATGTTTACGTTTTTCACCGATCGCGACGGGAAATACCAACTGTGCTGTTTGGCGGAATCGGGATTCGATCCGCTAGCGCGGACTTGCCGGTTCATGCTTACGGAAGAAGCCCATCACATGTTTGTCGGTGAAACCGGCGTGGGACGAATCGTACAACGCACCTGCGAAGTGATGAAGGAAAACAAAATCTCCCAACCTTCGGATGTCCGCGCGATGGGCGTGATTGATTTGGAGACGCTGCAGCGCTACATCAATTTCCATTTCAGCGTGACCATTGATCTGTATGGGTCGGACGTTTCCTCCAACGCGGCGAACTATTACACCAGCGGATTGAAGGGCCGCTTTGAGGAGACGAAGCTCGCTGATGATCATTTGTTGGTGGATGCGGAGTATCCGGTTTCCGAAGTGATCGGGGACAAGATTGTGACCAAAAACGTTTCTGCGCTTGCCGCGCTGAACGAACGGTTGCGCGACGACTACATCAAGGAGGTGGAGTCGGGACTGGGGCGATGGAACCGGATTATCGAGAAAGCTGGAATTCCGTTTCGTCTGCGATTGCCGCACAAGGGTTTTCATCGTGCCATCGGAAATTTTGCGGGGCATCACATCAGTCCCGATGGAGTGGTGCTGACTCCTGAACAGTGGAATGCGCACGTGGCGGAGTGGATGCCCAGCAAAGAGGACTACGCCTACGTGCAATCGCTGATGAGCGGGCGCGTGGTGGAGCTGGGGAAATTTGCGAACTGGATTGCTCCGCCGCCGCGGGGAGTGAATAACCAGCCACTGAATTTTGAGTATGTGAGATTTAATTAGGAGATTGGACTTCGCCCTATTAAGTTGCTAACCGCGGAAAAGCCTCAGGTCTGACCCGCCGAGCGGCATGCCGGGCCGGGACTTGAGCTACATGAACAAGCCAAACTGATTAAATAAAGGGGCAGTAGATGGCGAAAGTGATATACGTGTCCGCCACGGGGGAGTCCCGCGAGGTGGACGTGCCGGCCGGAATGACGGTGATGGCGGCGGCGCTGAAGAACGGGATAGACGGCATTCTGGCGGAATGTGGCGGCGTGTGCATGTGCTCGACGTGCCATGTGTTTGTAGATGAGAAGTTTTTCGACAAGCTGCCCCCGGCGCAGGACACGGAAGAAGCCGTGCTGGAAATTGCGGCCATTGAGCGGAGGCCGAATAGCCGGCTGAGTTGCCAGATCAAAATGACGGATGCTTTGGATGGATTGATTGTGCAGTTGCCGGAGAAGCAGAGGTAGGACGGCCAGAAAGAGTTTAGAGTTTGCCTCATTCGGATGGAACCAATTTAATCTTCAGTTCTAAAAAAGATTGATGGGACCTGGAACCTTAATCGTCGGGACGGGGCAGGCGGGATTTCAGACCGCGGCATCCCTGCGCGCGGAAGGGTATCTGGAACCCATCACGCTGATTGGCGAGGAGCCGCACATCCCCTACCAGCGGCCGCCGCTTTCCAAAGGATTTATTTTGGGGAAGCAGGATGCCGAAAGCATCGAGCTGCGTCCAGCGGCGTTTTACAAGAGCCATCAAATCAATTTGTTGAGCAGTGAGCGGGTGGTCGCGATTTCGCTGGCGGACCGGCAGGTTGAAATCGCGTCCGGCGGAAACCTTTCGTATGACGCATTAGTGCTGGCGGTGGGCGCAAGCAACCGGAAGCTGCCTTTGCCCGGCGCGGAATTGGACGGTGTTTTTTACCTGCGGTCGCTCGCGGAAGCGATTGTGCTGAAGTCACAGTTGGAAGAGGCGCGGGAAATCGTGGTGATCGGCGGGGGTTTTATCGGGCTGGAGATGGCCGCTGCCGCCTGCATGCTGGGAAAAAAAGTAATCGTGGTCGAAGCCCTGACCCGGCTGATGCCCAGGATAGTGGCGCCGATTATTTCCGAGTTTTTTAGAGAGTTGCACGCCAGCCAGGGCGTGAAAATTATATGCGATGCCACGGTGAAGGGAATCGCAGGCGCCGGCGGACGCGCGAAAGAAGTATTGCTGGCCGACGGGCGAGTGCTTCCCGCGGATTTGGTTTTGGTCGGAATCGGAATTGCGCCCAACGTGGAGCTGGCGCGCGATGCCGGGCTGGCGATTTCCAACGGCATTTGTGTTGATGAATATTTGCGAACCGAAGACGCGAACGTATACGCGATTGGCGATTGCGCCGAATATCCCAACGAATTTGCGGGCGGGCGCGTGAGACTGGAGTCGGTGCAGAATGCCGCGGACCAGGCGCAGTGCGTGGCCACCGCGATTGCAGGGCGGCACGCGCGTTACCACGCGCTGCCGTGGTTTTGGACGGATCAGTTCGATATCAAGCTGCAGATGGCGGGGATTTCCGCGGGGCACGATCGCGTGGTCACCAGAGGGAACGCGGAGACCAGGAAACTGTCGGTGTTTTATTTTAGAAAAGACAAGTTGATTGCGATTGATTCGATCAACCGGCCCGCGGATCACATGATTGGAAGGAAATTGATTGCGACGAACGCGGCGGTGAGCCCGGAGCAGGCAGCGGATGAGGGCGTGGAGTTGAGGAAGCTGGCGGCGGTGGGGTCGCAGTAAATAATCAAACGAAAAATGAATCGTGTTGTTGCCGGCTACATTTGCGCACGCGGCAGCGAAAAGCCTCAGGTCCTCAATGCGACCTGAGCTACCAGGGGTGTCCCCTTGGATGGACAGGATCGCTACAATCTTGCGAGCAGGGATTCGACTTCGGCACGGCGGGGCATGGCGGGGGCGGTGCCGTGGCGAGTGACGGAAATTCCAGCGACCGTGCAGCCGAATTGAGTGGCGGCCACAATGTCGCGTCCTTCGGAAAGCGCGATTGCAAATCCTCCGTTGAAGGCGTCGCCGGCCCCTGTGGTTTCCACTACCGGACCGGCGTCCACGGCCGGGACTAATTTCGTCAGGGTGGAATTCTTCACGAGTGCGCCTTGCGCGCCCAGCGTAACGACGACGTTACCCGCACCGCGGGACAACAACGCGTCGGCGGCGCGTTCGGCCTCGGAAAGTTTAGTTACGGGAAGCCCCGTCAGAGTAGCGGCTTCGGTTTCATTCGGCGTCAAATAATCACAGTATTCGAAAATGCTTTCGGGCAGCGCCAGGCCCGGCGCGGGATTCAGGATTGTGGGCACGCCTAAACTGTGTGCGAGTTTTAGTCCATGGATTACGGATGGAATCTGCAGCTCGAGTTGAGTCAGGAAAATTGTGGATTCCTTGATGACTGCGCGGGCTTGATCGATTTCAGCAGGAGTCACCTGAAAGCATGCGCCAGGGACGACGATAATTGCGTTTTCGCCGGTAACTTCATCCAGGATAATTGTGGCCGCGCCGGTTGGATAATCATTTGTTTCAAGCACGAAGCGGCTGTCGATGCCTTCCTCCTGATACGTTTTGCGTGCCAGATTGCCGAAGGTGTCGCGGCCCAATTTGCTAATGAAGGTTACTTTTCCGCCCAGGCGCGCGGCGGCGACGGCCTGGTTGGAGCCTTTTCCGCCCGGGCCGAGCTTGAAATCCGAGCCGAGAAGGGTTTCGCCCCACGCGGGAACTTTTTTGGTCCAAAAGGCGAGATCGGCGACGAAACTTCCCAGGACGGTGATGCGCGCGCCGGTCTTGCTGTCGGACATGAACCGCTCTCCCCTTATGAGCTTTGATATGCGCGCGCGATGAGGACTAGCGCAAGCAGATAACAGACGAACATCCCCAGCAGATAAATCCTCGCACGGTTGCTGGCGCCGCGAAATTCATGCCAGACGAAAACTCCCCACAGCGCGGCGACCATGGGCGAGGCCTGGCCGATGGCATAGGAAATAGCGACGCCGACAAAACCCGCAGCGACGAAATTGAAGACGGTGCCGATTCCCCAGATGACCCCACCGAGCAGGCCGAGCGCGTGGTAATAGATGGATGCGCCCAGATAGTCGCGGAAGCTCACGGGCGCTCCAACCAATGGATGCTTCATCATGTAAATGTTGAAGACGAAGCAGCACAGGAGAGTGCCAAAGGTGAACAGGACGGCAACGGTATAGGGAGTGAGCGGATGATCGTTGGTCATGGCCCGCGTGACGAAAGGCGCAAAGGTGCCCATCAGGAGTCCGGAGATGATGCACACGACGACTCCCTTGCGAGGAACTTTTTTGTCCTTGCCTCCCAATTCGCCATACGCTTTTCCAATCAGAATAATTGCCAGGACAGCCATGGCCACGCCAAAGGCGAGAAGCCCCGGCGAACCCTTTGGCTGAATGAGATAACTCAGGACCACACCTTCGACCAGCGCGATGCCGATGGAGATCGGGAAGGCGATGGCCAGGCCGACCATGCCGATGCCGGCAATCAGCAGGAAATTGGCGAGGTTGAAGAGAAATCCGCCGAGCGCGGCGTAAAACAAATTCATTGGGGCGGCGGAATGTAGATTTGCCAGGAAGCTGGATTCGTTTTTGGGCATGGAGCCCAAGGTGAAAGCAAGGATCACGGAGATCAGGAAAATTCCCGCGGCGTAGTCCCAGTAATAAAGTTCAAAGCGATAATTCTTGGTCAGCTTTTGAGTGTTGGCAAAGGAGCCCCAGCAGATGGTGCTGAGGACCGTCATGAAAAGCGCAGTGGCGAATGTTTCGGGTGCAAACATTAAGTGAAGGCGCCTGCCCGCCCGGATGCTAAATGGAGAATGTTGTTTACTCTGTTTTGAGGCGGAAATCCAGCCTCCAAAGGATTCAGGCAGAGATGGATGTGGTAAGAACGAAGGCCAATACTTCCAATAATATTTTCCCTTCAATGAGGCATTTTCCCGCGCACCAGTGCCTTTCATTGTGAAGGCGGCACCGGAAATTCCCCCAAGGCTGCCCTTCAAATTATTTCTGAACCGAATTGATTTAGAAGGACGCACGGAGCGCGCTGCAAACGCCCTGTCTTTAGCTTGCGTGCGCATGAGTTCAGGGGCGGACAAAGACTTCCTTGCAGATCCTGTTGGGAAATAGCAGCTCATTCAGCAATTGGCGCATGGGCGGGGCACACTTGGCATTTGTCGCAAAAAGTCCCGTGATGTCCCGTCCTGTCTCTTGTGTGCCGATTGCGACTATATACAGTAGGCCGCTGCAATTGGAGTGGGTCGTCTGTTGCGAACTGGCAGCGCCCCCAGGTCCCCGGTGCGAGGCGTTTCGCAACTTAAGTGCCTTTAATTCATGGTTTTCAAAGAGCTCATGCGAGAAAGCAATGCCAGAGTATCGGGCTCATTCGATATCCATGCGAGATTTTCGGTGCATGGCGCTGACGCACCAATGGTACGTAGCCGGATAAACAAATTCGTGGAGGATTGTGATGAGGAATACCAGCTCATTCCGCAAGTGGAGTAAAGGTGTCGCGTTGGTGGCATTGGTTTTTTGTGGCTTGACGCAATTCGCAACCGCGAGGTGGCAGCCAGCCTCGCCAGGCAATTCGCTGAACGCGCCTAGCTTCGCGCCCGCCCTGCCGCCGGCCGGGCCGGCTGTGAACCCGGCCCTCGCGGCGACGCCAAGAGTGTCGGCAAACGAGGCAAGTTCCGTTCAGCCAGCCGCATCCCCAGCGACACCTCCAGCGCCGGCGATTGGGAACGCGGCGCCGCCCGCTCCGCCACAAAACCAACCGCCACAAATCCGTCCAGTTCGAGCTTTGGTCACCCAGCCGGTCGACGAAACGGCCTTGACCACGCTCAAAGGGAATACCCATCCGTACGCCCGCGCGGAATTTGACCAGGGAGTGGCGCCTCCAGATTTGCAATTGAAGAGCATGCTGCTGGTATTGAAGCGCACTCCGGAACAGGAAGCGGCGCTGGCTCAATTGATGGAACAACAGCAGGATAAAACTTCACCGAACTACCATGCCTGGCTAACTCCAGAACAGTACGGGTTGCAATTTGGAGCCGCGGATTCGGACATTCAGGCCGTGACGTCCTGGCTGGCATCGCACGGGATGCAAGTCAACCAGGTGAGCAAAGGCCGCACGGTGATTGAATTCACTGGAACGGCTGCCCAACTACAGGAAGCGTTTCACACGGAACTGCACAAGTACATTGTCAACGGGGAAGAGCACTGGGGAAATTCCAGCGACCCGCAGGTTCTTTCGGCACTGGCGCCGGTGATTCACGGAATTGCGTCACTGCATAATTTCCCAAGGAAGAATTATTTGCATAGAGCTGGGGAATTTAGGCGCGACAATGCCACCGGAAAAGTGACTGAAGTGACCCCCGCGAGTGGTCCTGCTTCAGGCCGGGGTGGACCCAGTTCGGATTTCACCTACACAGTAAATGGCAACACATTTTATGGTCTGGGGCCCAGCGATTTCGCAAAAATCTATAACGTTCAAGCTCTTTGGGATGCAGGGATTGACGGCACCGGTCAATCCATCGCCATCGTAGGGCAAACCGACGTGCAACTAAGCGATATCAGGACTTTCCGGTCATCGTTCGGCTTGCCCGCCAAAGACCCGCAAATTATTACCGTAGGGACTGATCCGGGCTTCATCCAGGACGAGATCGAAGCCGACCTGGACCTGGAATGGTCGGGAGCCATCGCCAAGAACGCGAACATTATTTTCGTGACCGCCGGAACGACGGCCACCACATTCGGGACGGATCTCGCTTCTTTGTACATCGTGGAGAACAACGTTGCGCCCGTGGTGAGCGAGAGTTACGGCGAATGCGAATTCTTTCTGGGAGTTGCGGGCAATCAATATGAAGAGCTCATCATGCAGCAGGCCGCTGCAGAAGGGATTACGTTTATGGTTTCGTCCGGGGACGCGGGCACCGGCGGCTGCGACCAGGGAATCAACCCGATTGCGTATGACGGTCTGGCTGTAAATGGTCTTTCCTCCACCCCTTACAATGTTTCCGTGGGTGGAACGGATTTCGATGATGCTGGAACGCAACCAACCTTCTGGAACGCTTCCAATGCCGCGCTGACGCAGCTCTCCGCCAAATCGTATATTCCGGAAGTCCCGTGGAATGACTCCTGCGCTCAGAACGGACTGACTGGGTGTGCCAGCGCGCCAAACGCCAATGGGGATGACATTATCGGAGGCGCCGGCGGTCCCAGCAATTGCCTTACTACAATGGCAGGCGCCGGCGGAAACTTCTTCTGCACCGGAGTGGGATACCCAAAGCCGTCGTGGCAATCGGGTTTGGGCGTGCCTGCGGACGGTGTGCGTGACACGCCTGACGTGTCACTTTTTGCCAGCAACCGATTCCACGGAACGTCTTACATTATCTGTTCCGCGCACTTTGTCGCAGCAGGATCCTGCGACATTAATGCCCCTTTTTCCGATTTCCTGGGAGTAGGCGGAACTTCCGCGTCCTCGCCCTCATTTGCAGGGATCATGGCGTTGGTGAACCACAAGCTGGCCACGGCGCAAAATCCCACGCCTCGTCAAGGCAACGCCAATCCCGTACTGTACAAACTGGCGGCGCAAGCAGGCGCGAATTGCGATTCCAGTAATCCGGCGACGATCACCAGCGCTACCTGCATTTTTTACGATGTCACCAAGGGCAATAATTCGGTAGCTTGCTATCCCAATTTTTATCCTACTGAATGCAGCAGCACGACTACCAATGTTCCCGGCGTCATGGTGGACCCGAATAACCGGACCACGGAAGCCTGGACGGCCGCCGCAGGATATGACATGGCCACGGGGTTGGGTTCGGTTAACGCGTTCAACCTGGCCAGCAACTGGAATTCCGTCTCCTTTACGCCCAGCACGACGACGCTGACACTGAACGGCGGCACAACTGCGATCAACATAACGCACGGGCAGTCGGTAACCGTCGCCGGCGGTGTGACTCCAACCTCTGCTACGGGAAATATCGCTTTGATGAGCAGCGCGGCCACCAATTCGGGTGTGGATGGGTTCGCATTGGCTAGCGGCGGAACCTATTCCGGACCAACCCACATTCTGCCGGGTGGGTCCTATAATATTCACGCTCATTACGCCGGTGACGGCACCGTCGCAGCCAGCGACTCCGGAAATATCGCCGTTACGGTCACGCCGGAGAATGCTTTCACCGGAATTTATGTAGTGACCTTCAACGCACAGGGGCAGCCGACAATTTTGGGAGGACCAAACACGGTCGCTTACGGGTCTTTGTACTTCCTGCACGTGCTGATTACCAATTCTCTAAATCAAGTTTGCAACCCGATGCCCGAGGGAGAAGTGCAGTGTGCGACGGGAAATGTGACCATGTTGGATGGAGCCAATACCATCGGGGTGTTCCCTCTGAATTCAAATGGCGAGGCTGAAGACCAGGCAGTTCAACTGAGTGTGGGCGTCCATTCATTGAAGACAACCTACCCCGGCGACAACAATTACAACGCGACCTTCAGTGGAATTGACACGACTACGGTCACCCAGGCGGTAACAACTTCTGCGATCGTCTCGAGCACCGGGAATATCACCTCCGGCAGCAACGTTACGCTTACAGCGAATATCAGCACGCAAGCCAGAGTGTTTAATGCCTCTCAAGAGCCGTCCGGGACCGTGCAGTTCAAGGTGAACGGGAACAATTTCGGCAGTCCGGTCAGCGTTGTGGGCGGTGTGGCCAACTTTGCCACGGGGACATCCATCCTCAACACCACTGCATTGCCAACCGGAACCGACAATATCACCGCGGTTTACAGCGGCGACACGAATTACGCCACCTCCACTACTCCCACTGCTGCTGTCGTCACCGTTAGCGGTGGTTCACTGCCGGATATGACGATTGCAAAATCGCACGTGGGCACATTTAATCAGGGAGACGCCAACGATACCTACGCAATCGTGGTAACGAACAGTGGCGCCGGGCCAACTACGGCGGCCGTCATGGTGGTGGACACGCTACCCGCCTCGCTGACAGAGACAGGGATGGCAGGGAATGGGTGGGTCTGCACGAGCGTTTCACCATTTTCCTGTACGCGAAGCGATGTGCTCGCGGCAGGTTCAAGCTACCCGCCAATCTACGTCACGGTCAGTGTGTCGTCTACGGCCCCAGCGTCGGTGACAAACACGGCCGTTGTTTCCGGCGGCGGAGAAACCAACACCGCAAATGATACGGCAAACGATCTGACCACGATCAATGTCGCGGCGACAGGGCCCAACCTGACCATGACGTTAACTCATGGCGGAAACTTTACCGTGGGGACGAACGGGACTTACGACTTCCAGGTCAGCAATATCGGAACTGGTCCTACCACGAGCGCTATCAACGTGACTTTCACTCTGCCCACAGGAATGGGATTCGTATCTGGCGGGGGCAATGTTGTTGTTCTGGGAAATCCGCCGCCGGGCCCACGAGGCGGAGCGCGAGCAGGGTTGCGTGCTCCTCAGTCATTACCACCGAACGATGGCACGGAAGTTGTGAGCTGCTCTGCAACCGGGCAGGTTGCAACCTGCACTTTCCACATCGGCGGAACATTCAGTCCTTCGGGAGTTCTGAAACCAGGCATAAACAGCTTTGTGTTCCCTCTGGTCGTATCCGTTGCACAGGCTGCCGTACCTAACGTCACAACGACGGCCGTTGTATCCGATACGGGTGACGCAGCTCCCGGCAGTGACGGCAAGACCGCCAATGATTTCACTATCGTAGCCGCGCCGATAATCCCCGACATGACCATCACGAAGATGCACACAGGCAATTTCATACAAGGCCAAACCGGAGCGACCTACACCATTACAGCAAGCAACGTTGGAAACGCTCCAACGACCGGCATGGTCACGGTGACAGATGCAGTGCCTACAGGGTTGACGGCCACGGCAATGGCAGGCACGGGATGGACCTGCACCGTCAGTCCAGCGTCGTGCACGCGCAGCGATGCTTTGGCAGCGAGCACTGCGTATCCACCCATCACGCTTACCGTGAACGTCGCATCCAATGCTCCGACGTCGGTAACGAACATGGTGGCGGTGGCGGGTGGCGGTGAAACCAACACGGCGAATGATACGGCCACAGATCCGACCACGGTGGTCATACCAGCGGACATGACGGTGATCAGCGGCCACTCGGGCAGCTTCTCACAAGGGCAAGTCGGAGCGACTTATACGCTGACGGCAACCAACAGTGGCAGCGGGCCAACTGCCGGCACCGTTTCGGTTGTGGATACGTTGCCTGCTAGCCTGACCGCGACGGCGATGACCGGTACCGGCTGGACATGCACTGTTGCCACAGCAACCTGCACGCGAAGTGATCTGCTTGCCCCAGCAACGAGCTATCAGCCAATCACACTCACTGTGACCGTTGCGAATAATGCGCCCACGAGCGTGACCAACACGGTCACGGTTTCCGGCGGGGGTGAGATAAACACATCCAACGACACATTCAATGACCCGACCACGATCATCCAGGTGGGGCCGAGTATGACCATAACTAAGAGTCATACCGGCAACTTCACTATCGGCCAAGTGGGCGCCACTTACACCATCACAGCAACAAACAGTGGAGGCGCTTCAACCACAGGAACCGTGACAGTGGTGGATACGCTGCCTACTGGTCTGGCTGCGACGGCGATTTCCGGAACCGGGTGGACCTGCACCCTCGGGACGCTTACCTGCACGCGAGCGGACGCTTTGGCGGGTGGCGTCGCCTATCCGGCTATCACGCTAACAGTAAACGTGACTGCGACTACTCCAGGCAGCGTGACGAATACGGTTGCGGTTTCTGGCGGAGGCAGCCCGGGGACGGCGACGGCCAACGATCCGACAACCATAGCGGTGCCGGACATGACCATCACCAAGTCTCACACAGGCAGCTTCACGCTGGGACAGACGGGAGCAACTTACACGATCACGGCCACCAACAGCGGCAACGCGTCAACCACCGCTGCGGTCACCGTGGTAGATACTTTACCCGCCAGCTTGACCGCAACAGCGATGGCCGGCACCGGGTGGACCTGCACGCTGGGCACGCTGACTTGCAGTCGTAGCGATGTGCTGACAGCAGCGACGAGCTATCCAGCCATAACCCTGACGGTGAATGTGGCGGCCAATGCGCCGACCAGTGTGACCAACACGGCCACAGTCTCGGGCGGCGGTGAAGTTAATACAGCGAACGACGGTGCCAGTGATCCCACAGGCATCTCTGCTCCCGACATGACCATCACGAAGACTCACACGGGCAACTTCGCGCAGGGCCAGGCGGGTGCAACCTACACCATCACCGCGTCCAACGTGGGCACGGGTTCGACCAACGGCACAGTGACGGTGGTCGATTCGTTGCCTGCGAGTCTTTCGGCGACAGCGATGGCGGGGACCGGCTGGAATTGCGTTCTGGGCACCGCGACCTGCACTCGTAGCGATGCTCTGGCCAATGGCGCAGCATATCCGGCCATCACTCTCACCGTAACAGTGGCGGCCAATGCTCCCGCGAGCGTGACCAATACGGCCACGGTTTCGGGAGGCGGAGAAGTGAATCTCGCCAACGACACGGCCAACGACATGACCACGATCACATCGGCGTCGGCGACACTTTCAACCAACGCGCTGGTCTTCTCTGCGCAGGATTTGGGTGTGGCAAGCGCACCGAAGGCCATCACCATCACCAATAACGGGACGGGAGCGTTGAATTTCTCAGTGGCGCCCGCGTTCACCGGCACCAACGCTGGTGATTTCAGCGCTGGATCGGGAACCACTTGCGTGGTTGGCACTCCGGTGCCGCCCGCTGGCGGGACTTGTACGTTCAACGCAGTGTTCACGCCGGGAGCCGCGGGAGCGCGCGGCCCGGCGACGCTGACTTTCACCGATAACGCGTCTTCTGGCACAACTCAGACCGTCACAATGAACGGCACGGGCATTGACTTCGCGCCAGCCACGCCTCCTGCGCCAAACACCGTGCCGGCAGGTCAACCCGCGACGTACACAATCACGGTCAATCCAGGAACCGGCGGCTTCCCCAATGCGATCTCCTTCAGCGCGACGGGTGCGCCTCCGGCGACCACGGTGACATTCAATCCCACCAGCGTGACGCCGGGCAATTCGCCTGCTTCCACCACCATGACCATCACCACCACTCTGCGCGGCGGAGCAACGTTGCCTTCCAAGAATGGCCAGCACAATCCGCAAACTCAATACCCACTCGTTCTCCTCTGGACGCTTGGCAGCGCCATGCTGCTGTACCTGCTGGCGAAGATGCGCCAGACCAGCCGAGTGGGACGCTTGAGGCCGGCGCTTTACGTGGCGGTCGTTCTGATGGCCGCTGTGGGAATCGCGGGATGCACGAACACACCCACGGGTACTCCGGCGGGCACTTCAACCATCACCATCACGGAGACTTCGGGAAGCCTGTCACACACAACCACCGTGACACTGACGGTGCAATAGGAGAACTAGCTTCTAGGAGAGTAATAAAGCGCAACACTGAACCAGAGCGGGAGATGGAAACGGGCGAAGAGTAAAACCCTTCGCCCGTTTTTATTTTTGAGTACGGCGCTGAAAAACCGCAGCTAAACTTTCGGCGCTTGACGGATTCGCACTTAATTTCCAGTGCCCGTAAGGGTCACCACGTGTGGGCTCCCTGGAGCGCTATCGTTGAAGATGAGCGTACCGGTTCGCACTCCGGTGGCCGTGGGAGTGAATTGGACCCAGACATCGCAGTTGTATCCCGTTGACAATCCGCCTCCGCAGAAATTGGTGAGTGTGAAATCGCCGGTGACCGTGATGCTGTTCAGGGTCAGGAAGGCCGCGCCGGTGTTCATGATATTAATGTCCGCGGCTCCACTGGTGGTGCCCACAGTTTGCGTTCCGAAATTGAAGCTGGTGGGTGTAAGGACGACAGTGGATGCGGCAGACGCGCCCGTGCCGGTGAGAGTGATCGCTTGCGGTGATCCTGTGGCGTTATCAGTGATGGTAACTGCGGCCGTCCGTGTACCGGAGGCCGTGGGCGTAAACGTCACACTGATGGTGCAATTGCCATTGTTCGCCGCGACCGTGCTACCGCAAGTGGTGGTCTCTGCGTAGTCGCCGATGTTTGCTCCCGTCAAACCAATACTCGTAAGGTTCAGGACGGCGTTGCCTGTATTGGTGAGTGTCACTGTTTGGGACGCGCTGGTTGTATTCAACGTCTGGCTCGCAAAAGTTAGACTGGAAGTCGAAAGGCTTACTGCGGGCGCATTAGCGTTCGC
>Ga0209415_10004035_pt1 | contig 27037 bp, 21 predicted proteins | sample PeaSoiSIISIP2007_FD_187696 | JGI IMG/M metagenome (GOLD analysis project Ga0209415, IMG submission 187696) | Peat soil microbial communities from Weissenstadt, Germany - SII-SIP-2007 (SPAdes) (version 2) | ecosystem: Environmental > Terrestrial > Soil > Wetlands > Peat | place: Germany... | reverse complement strand
TGGGCCGTGATCGGGCTCGCGGCCGCCGGCCGAGATCCGGCGTCGATTCGCCGTGACGGGCACACGACCGTGGGCTGGATCCGCTCGCACCTCGGCCAGCTTCAGGGCGCGGGCGATCTCGAGCGCACGATTCTCGCGCTGAGCGCGGCCCGGGCTCCGCTGGGCGATCTCGTCGCCAGGCTGGAGAACGACCGCCGCAGCGACGGCTCGGTCGGCGAGCAGTCGAACCTGACGTCGTTCGCGATCCTCGCGCTGCGGGCGGCGGGAGCCGGCGGCGCCGCACCTGCCGCCGCCTGGCTGGCGCGCGCGCAGAACCACGACGGCGGCTTCAGCTTCGCGGTGCGCGGCGATCCAAGCGACCTCGACGACACGGCGGCGGCGATCGAGGCGCTTGTTTCGGCGTCGGCGCCACACGCCGTGGTGGCGCGCGCCGTGCGCTACCTCGCGGCCCACGAGAACCGTGACGGCGGCTTTCCGCAGCAGCCCGGCGGCGCCTCCAACTCGCAGTCCACGGCCTGGGCGGTGCAGGCGCTCGTCGCCGCCGGCGGCGCGGCGCAGCGGGCGATCGCCTACCTGCGAGCGAGGGTCACCGCCTCCGGCGCGGTTCAGTACGCCGTCGGGGTCGAGCAGACGCCCGTCTGGGTCACGGCGCAGGCGCTTGCGGCGCTCGCCCGGGCGCCGCTGCCGGTCCGCAGCGCCGCCGGCGTGCCGCGCCGAGCGCCGAACCGGCGCTAGCGAGCCGCCAGCGGCCTGCCGCGGCGATGCGATCACATATGGTTCCCGCGCGATGCTCATCGGGGTCCCGACCGAATCCGTCCCGGGCGAGCGCCGCGTGGCGCTCGTTCCCGAGGTCGTGCGCAAGCTCGCGGCCCGCGGCGTCGAGGTGATCGTGCAGGCCGGCGCGGGGTCCTCGGCGATGATCCCCGACGCGCTCTACGAGCAGGCGGGCGCGACGGTGAGCGCCGACGCCGCGGCGGTGTGGGGGGCGCCGCTGCTGGTCAAGGTGTCACCACCGACCGACGCCGAGGTCTCGCGGCTGGCGCGCGGAGCCGTGATCGTCGCGTTCCTGAACCCGCTCGGCAACCCGCAGGGCACGCGGGCGCTGGCCGCCGCCGGCGTGACCGCGTTTGCGATGGAGGCGATCCCGCGGATCTCGCGCGCGCAGTCGATGGACGCCCTCTCGTCGCAGTCGAACGTCGCCGGTTACCGCGCGGCACTGCTCGGCGCCGAGCACATCGGGCGCTTCTTCCCGATGCTGATGACCGCCGCCGGGACGATCCCGCCGGCCAGCGTGCTGGTCCTCGGTGCGGGCGTCGCGGGGCTGCAGGCGCTCGCCACGGCGCGGCGCCTGGGCGCCCAGACGACCGGCTATGACGTGCGACCCGAGGTCGCCGAGCAGGTCCGTTCGCTGGGTGCGAAGTGGCTCGAGGTCGGCATCGAGGCGGCCGGCGAGGGCGGCTACGCGCGCGAGCTCACCGACGAGGAGAAGGCCGCCCAGCAGCAGGCGCTGACCGACGCGATCAAGCGCTTCGACGTCGTCATCACGACGGCGCTGGTGCCCGGGCGCCCGGCGCCGAAGCTCGTCACCGCGGAGGCGGTGCAGGGGATGAAGCCGGGCAGCGTTATCGTCGACCTCGCCGGCGAGACCGGCGGCAACTGCGAGCTGACGACGCCCGGGCAGGTCACCGTCGAGCACGACGTGACGATCGTCTCGCCGCTCAACCTGGCGGCGGAGATGCCCGAACACGCCTCGGCGCTGTACGCCCGCAACGTCCTGGCGCTGCTCGAGCTGCTGCTCGACGAGCACGGCGAGCTCGCGCTCGACTGGGACGATGAGATCATCGCCGGGGCCTGCGTCGTGCGCGACGGCGAGATCGTCAACGCCGCCGCCCGCGAGGGTGCGGAGACCGCCCACTGATGCTGCTGACCAACCTCACGATCCTGGTGCTCGCCGGCTTCGTCGGCTTCGCCGTCATCTCCAAGGTCCCCAACACGCTGCACACGCCGCTGATGAGCGGCACCAACGCGATCCACGGCATCGTGCTGCTCGGCGGACTGCTCGTGATCGGACTGTCCGGCAACGGCGCGCTCAACAAGCTGCTTTTGGTGATCGCGATCGCCTTCGGCACGATCAACATCGTCGGCGGATTCCTCGTCACCGACCGGATGCTCGAGATGTTCAAGCGCAAGCCCACAGCCGCGCCCAAGGACGACGAGCAGTGAGCCTCGCGACGAGCTTCTTCCACGACGCGAACTTCCTCGACGTCCTCTACATCGTGGCCTTCGCGCTGTTCATCTACGGCCTCTCGGGCCTGACCGGGCCGCGCACCGCCGTGCGCGGCAACCGGATCGCCGCGGTCGGCATGGCGATCGCCGTGGTCGCGACGCTGCTCCAGCGCCAGGAGGGCAACTGGGGACTGATCATCCTCGGCGTCGCGATCGGCGCGGCCGTCGGCGTGCCGGCGGCGCGCAAGGTGAGGATGACGGCGATGCCGCAGATGGTCGCCTTGTTCAACGGCGTCGGCGGCGGCGCGGTGTTCCTGATCGCCTGGGCGGAGTTCCGCCGCTCCGGCGGCTATCACGGCACGGCGCTGTACATCGCGGCGTTCTCGGTCTTCGCGGCGATCATCGGCTCGATCTCCTTCTGGGGTTCCAACATCGCCTTCGGCAAGCTCCAGGAGCTTTTGCCCGGGCGGCCGATCACGCTCGGCGCGGCCCAGCAGCCCGTCAACTTCCTGCTCGGCGCCCTCGCCGTCGCGCTCGGTGTGATCATCGTCGCCGGCTCGCACTCGGAGCTGATCTTCATCCTGATGCTGCTGGCGGCGGCGCTGCTCGGCAACGCCGTCGTGCTGCCGATCGGCGGCGCCGACATGCCGGTCGTGATCTCGCTGCTGAACGCGGCCACCGGGCTCTCCGCCGCCGCGACCGGCGTCGCCCTCAACAACCCGGCGCTGATCGTCGCGGGGATGATCGTCGGCGCGTCGGGATCGATCCTGACCAACCTGATGGCCGTCGCGATGAACCGCTCGATCCCCGCGATCATCGCCGGCGGCTTCGGCGGCGGCGGCGTGATCGAGGGCGCCACCGGCGCCGGCGAGCACGCCGGGAGCGTGCGCTCGACGAGCGCCGCGGACGTCGCGGTCCAGCTCGCCTACGCGCGCCTGGTCGTGATCGTGCCCGGCTACGGCATGGCGGTCGCGCAGGCCCAGCACGCGGTGCGCGAGCTCGCGAAGGCGCTCGAGGCGCGCGGCGTCGAGGTCAAGTACGCGATCCACCCGGTCGCCGGCCGCATGCCCGGCCACATGAACGTGCTGCTCGCCGAGGCCGACGTGCCCTACGAGCAGCTCAAGGAGATGGACGACATCAACCCGGAGTTCGCGCGCACCGACGTCTCGCTGGTGATCGGCGCCAACGACGTCACCAACCCGGCGGCGAAGACGAACCCCGGCTCGCCGATCTACGGCATGCCGATCCTCGACGTCGAGAACTCGCATTCGGTGATCGTCATCAAGCGCTCGATGAACCCGGGCTTCGCCGGAATCGAGAACGAGCTGTACTACAAGCCCGGCACCGCGATGCTGTTCGGCGACGCGAAGTCGGCAGTCACCGACATCACCGCCGAGCTGGCGAACATCTGACGAACACGCGACGCTTCAAGGAGGCGATCATGCCCGCAACAGGCACCGCAGAATGGCAGGGCGACCTGCGCTCAGGCAGCGGGACGTTCACCGCCGGCGACACGCTCAGCGGCGAGTACTCGTTCCGCTCGCGCTTCGAGGACGGGCCCGGGGCCAACCCCGAGCAGCTGATCGGTGCGGCGCACGCGGCGTGCTTCTCGATGGCGCTCTCGAACATGCTCGCCGAGGCCGGCACGCCGCCGACGTCGGTCAAGACCGACGCGGTCGTGACGCTGCGCTTCGTCGACGGCGCGCCGACGATCACGTCGATCGCGCTGCACACCGTGGGCGTGGTTCCCGGGATCGATGCGGCCGCGTTCGAGCAGCATGCGCAGAGCGCCAAGGCCGGCTGCATCGTCAGCAGGGCGCTCGCCGCCGTGCCCGAGATCACGCTCGAGGCGACACTCGCGAGCTGATCGCGTCGAGGCACGACGGCGCCGAGCCGTCGCGGCCCGGCCGCCGGGCATGCGAAACTGCGGTCAGTGATCGCGCGAGCACAGGCCCTCGAAGCGCTCGGGCGGGAGCGCTTCGACGTCGCCGTGATCGGCGGTGGGATCACCGGCGCCGGCGTCGCGCTCGACGCCGCCAGCCGCGGCTACAGCGTGGCGCTGCTCGAGCGCGCCGACTACGCCTCCGGCACCTCGAGCCGCTCGAGCAAGCTCGTCCACGGCGGGCTGCGCTACCTCCAGCACTTCGACATCGGCCTGGTCCGTGAGGCGCTGCTCGAACGCCAGCTGCTCGTGGCGCTCGCGCCGCACCTCGTGCGCCCGCTTCCGATCGTCGTGCCGGCCTTCGACGGCGCGCGGCTGGACCGCCTCGTCGGCGTCGGACTGAACCTCTACGACGTGATGTCGGTCGAGCGCCGGCGGGGGCGGCGCGCCTCGGCGGTCAACTGGAGCCCGGACCGTCACCGCGTGATCTCCGGCGCCGAGGTGCTCGAGCTGCTGCCGGCGCTGGGTGCCCGCGAGCCCACGTCGGGCTACCTGTTCTATGACTGCCAGACCGACGACGTGCGCCTGGTCCTGACGGTGCTCGGCGAGGCCGAGCGCTTCGGCGCGGTCTGCGCCAACGGCCTGGCCGTCGAGGAGCTGATCGAGGAGCGCGGCAGGGCCGCCGGCGTTCGCGCGCGCGACGGCGCGAGCGACGAGACGCTCGTCGTCCGCGCCGATCACGTGGTCAACGCGACCGGCGTGTGGGCCGACCGGCTGCGCCCGGACGAGCTGCACGACGAGGCCGAGCTGCCCCAGATCCGCCCGAGCCGCGGCACCCACATCATCTTCTCCGACGCGGACCTGCAGCTGCGCGCCGGCGCGATCGTGCCGGCCGGGGGAGGGCGCACGATCTTTGCGCTCCCGTGGCTCGGTCAGACGCTCGTCGGGACGACCGACAACGACTACGACGGCGACCTGGTGCACGTGCTGCCGAGCGACGAGGACATCGACTACCTGCTGCACGCCGTCAACGACTTCTTCGGCACGACGCTCGGACGTGAGCGGATCGCCGGTGCGTTCGCCGGCGTGCGGCCGCTGATCTCGACCACCGATTCCAAGTCCTCGGTCGACATCTCGCGCAAGGCCGAGCTGTATGAGACCTCGAGCGGCATGATCACGATCACCGGCGGCAAGCTGACGACGTGGCGGCGGATGGCCAAGATGACCGTCGACCGGCTCGTCGAGTCCGACGCCCGCGAGGCGGCGTGCCGGACCCACGAGATCCCGCTCGGTCAGGCGATCGACGCCGACGAGCTTCAGCGCGTCGCCGGAGTCGACGAGGCCGCCTACGGCTCGCTTGCCGCGCGCTACGGGCACCAGGCCGTCGACGTGCTGCGGATCGCCGCCGAGCGTCCCGCGCTCGCGGCGCCGATCGTCGAGGGCCTGCCCGACCTGCTTGCCGAGGCGGTCCACGGGGCCCGCCGCGAGCAGGCGCGCGGGATCGGCGACGTGCTGCTGCGCCGCACCCGCCTGGGTCTGCTCGCGGCCCGCCAGGTCGTCTCGCCGGGAACGCTCGAGCCCGTCGCCGACGCGCTCGGAGAGGAGCTCGGCTGGGACGGCGTACGGCGTACAACGGAGATCGCGCGCTTCCAGGACGAGGCCGCCGCCGAAGGGATCGTGGTGGATCTGGTGGCGGCGTGAACCGCCGCCGCGCGCGGCTTGGCGCGATCGTCGTAGCGAATGCGCTGGCAGCCGCTCCCGCGGCCGCAGCGACCGTCGCGCCGCCGGTCACGATCGACGGCCCGAGCACGGCGATCGTCTCCCTGGATGGTCTCGCGCTGGCGCAGGACGGCAGCGGCGCGGTCGTCTACCGCAAGCTCGCCGGCGGCGTCCCGCACGTGTTCGCGGCGCTCGAGCACGCGGGCGTCTGGGGTGCGCCGGCGCAACTCGACGCCACGCTCGCCGGCGGCGCATCGGCCTCCGCGGTCGCGGTCAGCAACGGCGGGCGTGTCGCCGTCGTGTGGATCAGCGGTGGGATGCTCTACGGCGAGGTCCATCCCGCCGGGGCCAGCGGGTTCAGCGCGCCGCAGGCGATCGCCGCGGCCAGCGGCGTGCCGGCGCTGGGGATGGGCGTGAGCGGCACCGCCTACGTCGCCTTCGTCGCGCCGGCCGGGACGGCGTCGAACGTCGACGTCGCGCGCCTGGACCGCAGCTCGACGAGCTTCGCACTGCTCTCCGGGACGCTCAACCCGGCGCCGATCACGCTGCCGAGCGCCGGCGGGCCGACGATCGCCGTGTCCGCTGACGCGACCGCCGTGGTCGCCTGGGCGCAGCTGCAGGGCGACGGCACCACGCACGTCTTCGTGCGGCGCGCATCCGCGTTTGGACCCAGCCCGATGATCGACGACGCGACCGTCGCCACGCTCGGCGGCGTCACCGGCGGCTCCGCGGACAGCCCGGCGGTCGGCATCGCCTATGACTCGAGCTCGGCCTGGGTCGCGTTCCGGGAGACCTTTGGAGCGTTCACGCGGGTCGTCGTCACCAAACTGCTCGGCGACGAGCTGCGCACCCCCGTGTTCGCCGACTCGCTCGGCCCCGGTGCCGCGGCGAGCTCGGCGCTCGCCCCGAGCCTCGCGATCAACGGCAACGGCGCGGGGCTGCTGGCGAGCGAGCTGTCGCCGGCGGGCAGCCTGGTCGTCGCCGCGCTCGGCACGGCGGGCGGCCTCCCCGGCTGGAATCCCGGCAGCGTCGTCAACAGCACCCCCGACAGCGTCCCCCCGAGTCCGCTCGCCGCGCTCTCGGAGAGCGGCAAGGGCGTCGTCGTCTACACGCCGAACGCCGGCGCGCTCGACGCCCAGCTGTTCGCGCGCGGGGTGTCGGGCGCCGCGCTGGCGCTGTCGAGCACAACGACCGGCCCCCTCGTCGCTGCTGACGGGCTGGCGGCCGGCGCCGACGACCGCGGCGATTTGGCCGTCGGGTTCGTCGCCGGCAGCCCGACGGCGCTCTCGGTCCTCGTCGAACCGATCGTCGTGCCGCCCAGCGCGCCGCGCGCGACCGGCACCCAGCGCTGGACCGCCGAGCGGCGGCCGCTGCTGCGCTGGCAGGCCTCGAGCGACTCCTGGACGCCGCCGCGATACGCCGTCTACCTCGACGGCACACGGGTGGCCACGACGACCGCCACCAGCTACGCCGTCCCCGCCGCGCTGGGCGACGGGCGACACACCTGGAGGGTCGTGGCGATCGACTCGCTCGGACAGCGGCGGTCGTCGATGACCCGCAGGCTGTTCGTCGACGCCGCGCGGCCGGTCCTGCGGCTGCGGGTCGCCGGCAAGCGCAGCGCGGGCGCGCCGGTCAGCTTCACGGTCAACGCCACGGCGCTGTCGGGTGTGCGGCACGTGTCGCTGGACTACGGCGACGGGCATGCCACCAGCGGGCCGAGCGCGACACACGTCTACGCGAGCGCGGGGCACTACACCGTCGTCGTCACCGTCACCGACGGCGCGCGGGTCAGCGCGGTGCTGCGCGTGGGCGTGACGATCTCGTGAGCGTGCTGCTGCGGGCCGGCGGGCGCAGCCATGAGCTCGGCGGCTCCTCGCCGTGGCTGATGGGGATCGTCAACGCGACTCCCGACAGCTTCTCGGATGCGGGCCGGCACCCGACGCTCGAGTCGCGCGTCGCGCTGGCGCGCCAGCTGATCGCCGCCGGGGCCGCCGTGATCGACATCGGTGGCGAGTCGGGCACGACCAATCGCCCGCCCGTCGAGGCGGGCGAGGAGATCGAGCGTGTCGTGCCGCTGATCGAACGCGTCGTCGCGGAGGGGGGCGCGCTGGTCTCCGTCGACACCTACAAGCCGGCCGTGGCGCAGGCGGCGATCGCCGCCGGCGCGACGATCGTCAACGACGTCAGCGGCCTGCGCGATCCGGAGCTGGCCGACGTCTGCGCGCAGACCGGCGCCGCGCTGGTCGTGATGCACACGCGTGCGGCGCCCAAGCAACGCCTGCAGGACCCCGATCTCTACGGCGACGTGCTCGCCGACGTCATGGGTTTCCTCGGCGAGCGGCTCGAGCTGGCGCGCTCGCGCGGCGTCGCCGATGAGCAGCTGATCGTCGACCCGGGTCCTGACTTCGCCAAGACGCCGGCGCAGACGATCGAGCTCCTGCGGGGCGCCGCGCGACTGCACGAGTTTGGCCGGCCGGTGCTGCTGGCCGTGTCGCGCAAGGACTTCGTCGGCGCGTTGACCGAACGCCCGCCGCGCGAGCGCGGTCCCGGGACGCTTGCGGCGCTGGCCTACGGGACAGAGCTCGGCGCACAGATCTTCCGGGTCCACGACGTCGCCGCGGCGGCCGACTTCCTGACCGTGCTCGCGGCGCTGCGCGGGGACCTCGAGGTCGCGCCGGAGCTGGCGCTAACGGACGATCTGCGCTGGGAGCCGCCGGACCACCAGCTACAGTAGGGCTACGGGTGCCGGCGGCTGACACCAACGCCGCGGGACGCCTTCCACCCCTTCCAAAGGACCACGATGTCGATCATCAGCCCAGCCGATCTTGAGGCGAGCCCGCTCGCCGACCTGCATGCCCTCGCCTCAGCGCTCGGAATCGACGGTTTCCGTCGCCTGCGCAAGGACGATCTCGTCGACGCGATCCTGGCTCGCCAGGGCGCCAGCGTCCCTTCGCGCGCGCGGCCGGCCGCGCGCCGCGGTCGCGCCGCGGCCGCGCCCGCGGAGGAGGTCGAGGCGACGGAGTCCGAGGAGGACGCCGCGCCGCGCGAGGGCTCGGACGAGCGACCGGCTCGTTCCAGCCGGCCGCGCCGGCGTCGCGGACGCTCACGCGAGCCCGGCGAGGACTCCTCTGCGCCGGCCGACGCCGATCGCGATCGCGATCGCGTGCGGGTGGAAGGCGAGCACGCGGCGGAACGCATCGCCGAGGGCGTCGTCGAACTGCTCGTCAACGGCTCCGGCTTCCTGCGCGTGAATGCCAACGAGATCTCCGACGATGACGTCTACATCTCCGCGGCGCAGGCGCGCCGCTGCGAGCTGGTGACCGGCGATCGGATCAGCGGTCCGGTGCGCGCAGCGCGGCGCTCGGAGCGCCACCCGTCGCTGATCCGCATCGACACGATCAACGGCGTCGCCGCCGAGCAGGCGGTCGTCGGCACGCGGATCGACGAGATCGAAGTCGACTTCCCGACCGAGGCCTTTGCGCTCGGCGACGATCCCGCGCTGGCCGCGCTGCCACCGTTCGGGCGTGGCTCGCGGGTACTGATCGTCGGCCCGTCGCGCTCGGGGCGCAGCGTCCTGGTCGGTCGGATCGCTGCCGTGCTCGCGGCCACCGAGGGCCTCGACGTCGAGCTGCTGCTCGTCGGCGTGCGCCCCGAGGAGCTTTCGGCATGGAAGGAGGTCGCTCACGCGACCGCCACCGGCCTGTCGTTCGCCGCGTCGGTCGACGCTCAGGAGACTGCCGTCGAGCAGGCCGCCGAGCGCGGCCGGCGGATCGCCCTGCGCGGAGGCCACGCCGTGCTCCTGGTCGACACGCTCGACGGACTCGGCTCCGGCGCGGTGCGCCGGACGATGGCGGCCGCGCGCAACCTGCGCGGCGCGGGGTCGCTGAGCGTGATCGCGACGGCCCGCGCGTCGCTGGGCGGCGAGAGCACGCTGATCACGCTGGCGGCCGGTGGCGAGATCGACCCGCTGGCCAGCGGCACGCTGCGGGCGGAGCTGCTCACGGCGGCGGCGAAGCCGGCGCGTGTGCGCAAGCCCCGCGCCCCGCGCAAGACCGCGGCGAGCGCGCCGGCCGACGTCGCGGCCGAGCCGGCCGATCCGGCGGCCGACACGACCGACTCAAGCGGCGGCGAGGACGACGTCACGCTCTGATCGCCGCAGACGCTGCGACGCAGCACAACTAGCCCAGCTGCCGCTGCCGGCGGCGACGCCGCCGCCGGCGCCCTACGAGGCCCGGTAGGCGACGCGGCCCCAGGAGGGCTCGGGGGCGAGCTCGATCGGCTCGCCGCCACGGTCGGGCTGCACGTAGGAGAAGGTGTGGGTCACGTCGCAGAAGGCGAGATCCAGCTCGCCCTCGTGGACTCGCTGGTCGAGCCAGGCGCCGCGGAAGACGAGGCGCCGCAGCCAGTGGACGAGCGAGCGCTCGGCCGGGCCGACGATCTCGGGCCAGCAGTCGTTGACGTGATCGCCGAGCGCCGAGGCGGGATCGAGGATCTCCCCGTTGACGGCGAGGTTGACGAGATCCTCCAGCTCAGGGTCGTCGAGGCGTTCGTCGATGAAGCCAAGACGCAGGGCAGCCTGCTCGCAGCGCTCGCGGAAGTCCACCTCGTTGAAGGTGAAGCGCAATTCTCCGTACTCGAGCACGAAGTCCTCGCCAGAGTTGTAGTTTCCACGACGCGCGGTGTCCATGAGCGGGCCCTCCGTGGGGCCGTCGGCATCATAAGCTGCTTTCCTGCCTCGGCGGCCGCGCTGCACGCTTTCTTTCAGGGCAAGGACGACGACAATCGACAATGGGCGCTGATCGGAGGCTGGCGTGGCTCGGCTGAGTGAGCACGGGCTGCGGCGAACGGTCGGCGTGCCGGGCCTGTTCGCGACCGCCTACGGCAACGTCGGCTCCTCGATCTACTACGCGCTGGGGCTGGTCGCGGCGCACGCGCTCGGCCTCACGCCGCTCGTCTTCCTGTTCGCCGGCGGGCTGTTCGCGCTGACGGCCAAGACGTATGCCGAGGGCGCGTCGATGTTCCCCGAGGCGGGCGGATCCTCGTCCTTCGCGCGCCACGCGTTCAACGACTGGATCTCCTTCTTCGCCGGCTGGGCGCTCTCGCTCGACTACATCCTGACGATCGCGATCTCGGCGTACTTCGTGCCGTTCTACGCCAGCGCGCTCCCCGGGCTGCACGCACTGCACAACCCGCCGGGCAACATCATCGCCGCGCTCGTCGTGCTGGCGCTGCTGGTGGTGCTCAACATCCGCGGTCTCGGCGAGTCGGCGCGGGTGAACTTCGTGCTCGCCGTGACCGACCTCGGCACGCAGATCCTGGTGGTCCTGCTCGGTTCGGTGCTCGTGCTCAATCCATCGCTGCTGGTCCACCAGGTGCACCTCGGCACCGCGCCGAGCCTGTCGCAGCTGATCTTCGCGCTGTCGATCGCGATGCTCGCCTACACCGGCATCGAGACCGTCTCGAACATGGCCGAGGAGGCCCAGGACCCGGGCAACGACGTGCCTCGCGCGGTCAACCTCGTCCTGATCGCCGTGCTGACGGTGTACATGGGCATCTCGGTCGTCGCGCTCTCCGCGCTTCCGGTGACGCATGTGGCCGGCCACTACCAGACGCTGCTCGGCACCACCAATCCAGGGTTCGAACAGGAGCCGGTGCTCGGCATCGTCGATCACCTCGGGCTGAGCGGCGCGCTGCTCACCGGCGCGCAGTACTACGTCGGCCTGCTGGCCACGACGATCCTGTTCATCGCGACCAACGCCGGTCTGATCGGCATCTCGCGGCTGTCGTGGTCGCTCTCGGAGCACCGCCAGCTGCCGAGCATCTTCTCGCGCCTGCATACGACCTACCGAACCCCCTGGTTCACGATCGTCTTCTTCTCGGCGTTCGCGGTGCTGCTGATCACCTTCGCCAACATCAACGTGCTCGGCAACCTCTACTCGTTCGGGGCGATGCTCTCGTTCACCACCGCGCACGCGGCGATCGTCGCGCTGCGGATCAAGGATCCCGACCGAGAGCGCCCCTACCGGATGCCGGGCAACGTCCGGGTCCGCGGGCGCCTGATCCCGATCACCGCGGTGGTCGGCGGGATCGGCACGTTCGCCGCGTGGATCGCCGTGGTCGCGCTGCATCCGGAGGCGAAGTACGTCGGCATCCCGTGGATGGTCTTCGGGATGGCCGGCTATGTCGTCTACCGCAAGCGTGCCGGTCTCAGCCTGCGTCACAGCGTGGCGGTCGTGCACCCCGAGCGCCCGCCCGACTTCCACGAGCTGGGCTATCGAACGGCGCTGGTGCCGATCTTCGGCGCGGATGTCAGCGCGCAGACGCTGGTCAGCGCGGCGAAGCTGATCGGCAAGGACGGCATCGTCTACGCGGTCTTCGTGCTTCCGGTCCCGCGCCAGCTCTCGCTCGACGCGGGCCTGCAGGCCGAGGAGGCGCTCGGGCGCTCGATCCTCGAGAGCGCCCGCATCCAGGGCCGCCGCGCCGGCATCAAGGTCCGAACCGGCCTGATCCGCGCGCGCAACCCCGGCGCCGCGCTGGCCGACGAAGCCCAGCGCATCGGTGCCGACGTGATCTACCTCTCCACGCTGCACGCCCCGGCGAGCGAGCAGCGAATCGGGCTGACGGCCTCCTACCTGCTCGACCGCCGACCCTGCCGGATCGTGATCGAGACCGACAACGAGCCGACGCCGGCGCTCGCGACCGCCTGATCGCGGTCAGCCGATCGCGATCCGCTCGACGACATAGCCGCCGCTGACCGACTGACCGACCGCGACCGTGCCCAGCGAGTTGAGGTAGGGGACGATCTTCGCGACCGTCGCGTTCGAGGTCACACCGAGGCTCTTCAGGAGCTTGGCCACCGCGGGCAGCGACAACGCGAGCACCGGGCGCACACCGGCGCCGAGCAGCGACCCGGTCGCGGAGTCACCGAAGCGGTCGGTCGTCGAGAGCGCGTCGGCGAGCGCTCCGTTCCCGAACGTTCCGAGCAGCATGTTCCCCTTCTGTGCGACGTCGAAGACGAACGGCACGCCGGGCACGGTCGCCGTGAAACCACGGTCGATCCCGGCGGCCGTCAGCGGACCGATCCGGACCCGGGTCGAGCTCAGGCCGCCGAGGAGGCCCTTCAGCTCGCCGAACAGCGAGGTCGCGGCGCCCGGCGATGTCATCGCGATCTCGAGCCCGCCCTCGATGTTCGCGAGCGCCGTCCCCTTGACGAACAGCGCGAGATCGGAGATCTGGCGCAGGACCTTCGTGTAGGCGGAGAGGATCGCGGCGGTCGCGGGCGACTCGGTCGCGGTCGAGGAGGTCGTGGTCGCCGTCATGGTGGTGGTCGTGCAGGTGGCCTTGCCGGTGGATGAGGTGCTGCACTTGCGCAGGATCGCTCCGCTCGTGCTGCTCCCGCCCGCGGCGACGTCGACCAGCAGGGTGAGTGCCTTGGCCAACGCCGCGCCGACGCCGCTCTCGGCCAGCGCGAGCCAGGAGCCGCCGGGCAGGGCGGCGAACAGCGTGGACGGCCCGGTCCCCCCGCTCAGCCCGTTCGCCGGCGTCGCGATGTCGACGGTCAGGCCGCCCGCGTCGAGGCGGGCCGAGGCGAGGGCCGCGGAGTTGGCGGGGACCAGCTTGTCGAGCAGCGCCGACGCGCCCGCGCTCGCGCTGCCGGAGGACAGGAGCACGCTGAGCAGCTGACGCGTGCGGATGAACGCGGTCACCGCAGCCGAGCTGATCGTGTGCGCCGTCGCCGCCCGGTAATCGGGCGCCGCGGAGAGGGCCGCGGCACCCTGTTCGACGTCGATCACCTGGCGCACTGCGCTGAGCGTGCCGACGATCGCGAACGGCCCGGCGACGGCGACCGCGGCTGAGCCGTCCCGCTTGGCGAGGTAGGACACGCCACGGTAGCTGCCGGAGACCACGGCGCCCGCCGCGTTGTTCCCGGCAGCGCTCCTGACGAGCCCGAACAGCGCCTTGCGAGCGAGCGCGGCGTCGGTCTGATCGGCGACGAGCGCGAACTGCGGCTTGGCGGCGCTGCCGCCGAGCAGCGCGACGCCCGCCCGCTGACCGAGCCATGGCCTGATCGTCGTCTCATAGCTGACGTGGGGCGTCTTGATCGCGGAATCGATCGCCGCATCGATCATCGCTCCGGGGTTGGCGATGCCGATGAGCTTCTTCGCGCCCGCGTCGATGCCGGCTGCCAGCGGGCCGCTCGGGCGCACGACGGCCTGCGCGTACAGCACGGCGCTTGCCGGAACGGCGCTCGCCGGGTCAGTCGTGCCCGTCGCCGAGCCCGTGGTGCTCGAGCTCGGGGAGGAGCCGCCGCAGGCGGCCAGGGAGAGTCCGACGGCGAGGGCGCCGACGACGCTGCGAGAGCGAATGCGGGTCATCGTGGGCTCCTCGTGGTGGCCTGCGCCCGTGAGGACGAGGTCCGACCAGGATACGCGCGAGCGCGGCGCGAGCCGTGGTTGTGGCCAAATGATGGGATAGTGGATGCAAGTGGGAGATCAGTGTTGATTTGTGTTGCAAAGTGGGGCAGTTCTGATACGGTGCCAGCAGCGAACCGGGGTGGAGGGGTTCCTCCCGCCTCTTCCAGCCCGGTTCGACCTTCTTCATGGCGCACCTGCGATGGCGTTCCGCGGCTACTTCGACAACACCCTCGACGCGAAGAACCGGCTCACGATTCCGGCGAAGCTCCGCAACCTGCTCGCGGAGGGCGTGGTGATCGCCCTCCAGCGCGACGCCGAGCAGTGCATCGCGATCTGGTGCGCCGCCGACTTCGGCGACTACGTCGACAGCCTGCTCGAGGGTATCCACCCGCTGTCTGGGGACTACGGAAAGATCGAGCGCTTCTTCAACGCCTACTCCGCTGAGGTCGATCTGGACGCCGCCGGGCGCGTGATGGTGCCGGCCAAGTTGCTCGAGGCCGCCGGTCTCGGCAAGGAGGTGGCGGTGATCGGCGCCGGCAACCGCCTCGAGATCTGGGACCGCGAGGCGTGGCGCCGCGCGAGCCCCGAGATCCTCGCCACCGTCAAGGAGATCGGACCGGGAACGTCAAATGGCCACACTGCTTGAGATGACGATCACCCATGTGCCGGTGCTTGCCGGCGAGCTGATCGAGCTGCTCGACCCCCAGCCGGGAGCGGTCGCCGTCGACTGCACGGTCGGCGGCGGCGGCCACGCGCGCCTGATCGCTGAGCGGATCGGCAGCAGCGGCACGCTGATCGGGATCGACCGCGACCCGACCGCTCAGGAGCGCTTCGAGGAGCTCTCGCGCGAGGTGAGCTGCGCCACGCGCTTCATCCGCGCGAGCTTCGCCGACGGGCTGGCACTGCTGCTCGACGAGCGCGTCGGCGCCGACTACGTGTACTTCGACCTCGGAACCTCGGCGATGCAGATCGACACCTGGGAGCGCGGCTTCTCCTACGCCTACGACGCGCCGCTGGACATGCGGATGGACCCCGAGCAGGAGCTGACCGCCGGCGAGATCGTCGCCCACTGGGACCAGCGCCGGCTCGCTCGCCTGCTGCGTGAGTTCGGCGAGGAGCGCTTCGCAGCCCAGATCGCCCGCGCGATCGTCGCCGAGCGCGAGCGCGCGCCGATCGTCACGACGCTCGAGTTGGTCGAGGTGATCAAGGCCGCGGTTCCCGCGCCGGCACGGTTTGCCGGCGGGCATCCCGCGAAACGGACCTTCCAGGCGCTCCGGATCGCCGTCAACCAGGAGCTCGAGCAGCTCGACGCCGCGCTGCCGCTGGCCTGGGAGCTGCTGAACCCGGGCGGGTCGCTCGCCGCGATCTCCTTCCACTCGCTCGAGGATCGCCGGGTCAAGCAGTTCCTCGCCGCCCGGACCCGCGGCTGCATCTGCCCGCCCGACCTGCCGGTCTGCGGCTGCGGCCGCCAGCCCGAGGGCGAGCTGGCGCACCGTCGCGCGATCGCGCCGAGTGCCGGTGAGATCGCGGTCAATCCGCGGGCTTCGAGCGCCCATCTGCGCGTCGCGCGCAAGCTCGGGGCCGGCGCGTGAGCCCACCGGCCGCAACGGCTGCCGCCAGAGCGCGCGCGGCGACGCCGGCGCCGCTGCGCCTGCCGCCCGCTCCCCGCCGGGTCTCGGGTCCCAACCGTCATCCACGAGCCGCGGTCGCGGCGCCACAGGCCGGCGCGAGCCCGTTCCTGCGGCTGATCGATCATCCGTGGCTCGAGCGTCTGGTCCGCGGGCGCGCATGGATCGCGATCGTCGCCGTCGCACTGCTGGGGATCGTCGCCATGCAGGTGGCGCTGCTGAGACTCGGCGCGCAGATCGGCAGCGAGACCGCGACGGTGAACGCGCTCGTCCAGCAGAACGAGACCGCGCAGGCGGCAATCGGCCAGCTCGAGGCCAGCGGGCGCGTCAGCACGCAGGCAGCCTCGCTCGGCATGCTCTACCCGCAACCCTCCTCGGTGACCTACCTGCAGACGGACACCGGCGATGCGCGGCGTGCCGCCGACACGATGACAGCCCCGTCGAAGGCCGCCGTTGCGGCCGCCGCCGCTCGCCCGCAGATCACCACGCCGGCGGTCACCAGGCCGGCCACGACGATCGCGGCGCCCGGCACGCCGGCAACCACGACGACCGGCGCGACCTCGGCCACGGGCGCGACCTCGGCGGTCGGCGCCACCTCCGCGGCGGGCGCAACCACGACCGGAGCGGCCGCGACCGGAGCGACGACGGCGACCGGCGCCACGCAGACCCCCACCGGCCAGGGCGCGACCGGGCCGGCGGGCACCGCGCCGACGACGACCGCGCCGACGACGACCGCGCCCGCGACCACCTCCGCGACGACGGTCACCACGTCGGGCGGCGCGGCGGCGGCCGCCACCACGTCGCCACCCGCGGGGACCGCGACAGGGGCGACCGGAGTCGCCACGGCGGGACCCTAGCCTTGGCGCTCAGTCAGCGGAGAATCGGCTGGCTGCTGGGTGTCTTCGCCGCCCTGCTCGCAATCGCCGGGGCGCGGGCGTTCCAGCTCGCCACGCTGAACGCCGGGAAGCTCAGCAGCGCCGCGAACGCAGAGCACGTCACGACCGTCTACGTCCCTGCGGAGCGCGGCTCGATCATCGACCGCAACGGCACGCTGCTCGCGGTCAGCGAGGCCGCTGACGACATCTCGGCAACGCCGAAGCTGGTGCGCGACCCGGCGAGCGTCGCGCTGAAGCTCGCACCGCTGCTGCATCGCAGCGTCGCGGCGATCGAGGCAGACCTGGTGACGCCGACATCCTCGGTCAACTACACGCTGCTCGCGCGCCAGCTACCCGCCGCGAGCGCCAAGCAGGTCAAGGCCCTCGGCATCCCCGGGATCGCGTTGACCCCGGACCCGCGGCGGATCTACCCGAACAACTACCTCGCCGCGCAGGTCCTCGGCGGCGTCGGGACCAGCGGCGCCGGCCTCGGCGGGATCGAGCTCGAGTTCAACACGCAACTCGCGGGCACGCCCGGTGTGCAGCACCCGGTGTTCGACGCGCACGGCCAGCCGATCTCGGTCCCCGGCACGACGGCCGTCGCCGGCCAGACCGTCCAACTGACGCTCGACGCGGCGATCCAGCAGTACACCGACAGCGTCGTCTCGGCGACCGGCGAGAAGTACCGGGCGCTGGATGCCACGGCGATCGTGCTCGACCCGCGGACCAACGCGATCCTCGCGATGTCCAACTGGCCGCGCGTCAATGCCAACGATCCCGCGAGCGTCGGTCTCGCGCGCAACTACGCGATCGGGCTGAACTACGAGCCGGGGTCGACGTTCAAGATCGTGGCGATCGGCGGCGCGCTGTCGGAAGGGCTGATCTCGCCCTTCACGTCGTTCACCGTCCCCTACGCCTACAGGGTCGCCGACCGAACGATCCACGACTCCGAGTTCCACCTGACCGAGCAGCTGAACACCTCCCAGATCCTGGCGCGCTCGAGCAACATCGGCGCGGTCAAGATCGGCCAGACGCTCGGCGACAACAGCTTCTACGACTGGACACGCCGGTTCGGCTTTGGCTCGCTGACCGGCGTCGACCTCCCCGGCGAGGAGCAGGGCATCATCCCGACGGTCGCGCAATGGTCGCTCTCCTCGATCGGCAACCTTCCGTTCGGCCAGGGCGAATCGGTCACCCCGATGCAGATCGCGACCGCCTATTCGGCGATTGCCAACGGTGGACTGCTGCGTCCGCCGCACATCGTCTCGGGCGTCGGCAGCGTGCCGGCGCGGCTGCCACGCGCGACGCGGATCCTGACCCCGCAGGTGGCCCAGCAGCTGCGCGTCATGCTCAAGGGCGTGTTCGGCGCCGGCGGCACCGCCTCGGAGATCCACATCCCCGGCTACGCGCTCGCGGGCAAGACCGGCACGGCCAACAAGGTCATCAACGGCACCTACTCCAACAAGGACTACGTCGCCTCGTTCGTCGGCTTCGCGCCCGAGCAGGACCCGCAGGTCGAGGCCGTGGTGATCGTCGATCAGCCCCGCGGCGCCGTCTTCGGCACCCAGGTCGCGGCGCCGGCCTGGGCGCAGATCATGACCTTCGCGCTGCAGTACCTGAAGATCGCCCCCGGCTGAGCCGAGTCCCGGGCGCGAGGGGACCGAGTCATACACTGCCCCCGCATGTTGCTCTCGCAGCTGAGCGCCGGTGGGGCGGCGATCGAAATCGCCTCACTTGCCTACGACAGCCGGTCCGTGACGCCCGGCGCGCTGTTCTTCTGCGTTCCCGGCCGCGAGCGCGACGGCCACGATCACGCCGCCGACGCGGTTGCGCGCGGGGCGGTCGCGCTGGTCGTCGACCGCCCGCTCTCACTCGGTGTGCCGGAGCTCGAGGTCGAGTCGGTGCGCGCTGCGATGGCGCCGCTCGCGGTGCGCTTCTACGGCGATCCGAGCGCGTCCCTGCGCGTCGTCGGCGTGACGGGAACCAACGGCAAGACGACCAGCGTGTTCCTGCTCGCGGGGCTGCTCGAGGCCGCGGGTGAGCAGTGTGCGCTGCTGGGGACGGTCAAGTCGGTGATCGGCCGCCGCGAGGGCCCGGTGATCCACACCACGCCCGAGGCGATCGACCTGCAGGCGAGCTTTCGCGCGATGCTCGACGGCGGCGACCGGGCGTGCGCGATGGAGGTCTCCTCGCACGCGCTGGCGCTGCACCGCGTCGACGGGACCCGGTTCGCGGCGGCGCTGTTCACCAACCTGACCCAGGACCATCTCGACTTCCACGCGACGATGGAGGAGTACTTCGCCGCCAAGCGGCGGCTGTTCGAGTTCGAGCCGCCGGTCGGCGTGATCAACCTCGACGACCCGTACGGGCGCCGGCTCGCCCAGGAGCACCCCGACGCCGTGACGTTCGCCCTCCAGCAGCCGGCGGACTACGGTGCGCGCGAGATGCGCTTCAGCGTCGCCGGCGCGCAGTTCGTTGCCACGACGCCGGAGGGCGACCTCGAGCTTCGCAGCCGGCTGCCGGGCCGCTTCAACGTCGCCAACGTGCTCGGCGCCGTGGCGACCGCGCACGCGCTGGGCGTGACGCTCGAGCAGATCGCCGCCGCGCTGCCGGGCATCGCTCCGGCGCCGGGCCGCTTCCAGGCGCTCGACGAGGGCCAGCCGTTCACGGTGCTGATCGACTATGCCCACACTCCCGACTCGCTCGAGAACGTGCTGCGCGCCGCGCGGTCGCTCGCCGACGGCCGCCTGATCGCGGTGTTCGGCTGCGGCGGTGACCGCGACCGCGGCAAGCGCCCGCTGATGGGCCGGATCTCGTCCGAGCTCGCCGACCTGACGTTCGTGACCTCCGACAACCCCCGTTCGGAGGAGCCGGCCGCGATCGTCGCGGAGATCGTGGCCGGTATCGAAGCCGACGGCGCGCGGGTCGAGGCGATCGTCGACCGCCATGCGGCCATCGCCCGGGCGATCTCGCTGGCGCGCGGCGGCGATGTGGTGGTGGTCGCCGGCAAGGGCCACGAGCAGGGTCAGGAGTTCGCCGCCGGACGCACCGTGCCGTTCGACGACGCGCAGGTCGCCCGCGCCGAGCTGCGGGCCCGCGCGTGAAGGACTGGAGCGCAGCGCGCGTCGCCGCAGCGGCGGAAGCCCGGATCGTCGCCGCGGGGCCGGCGGGCGTGGTCGGTGGGCCGCGTCGCGTCGTGATCGACTCGAGGACGGTCGCGGCCGGCGACCTGTTCGTCGGACTTGCCGGCGCCAACACCGACGGCGGCCGGTTCTTCGACGACGCCCTGGCCGCCGGCGCGTGGGGCGTGCTCGGCACCTCCAGCCACCTCGAGCGGGTCGCCGCAGCGCCGGCGGGCGTGCTGCTCGCGGCCGAGAATCCCCTGCTCGCGCTCGGCATGCTGGCGCGCGCCTGGCGGCGCGAGCTCGCTGCGAGCGTGGTCGCCATCACCGGCTCGACCGGGAAGACCTCGACGAAGGACATCCTCGCGGCGCTGCTTGCTCCGGCGCTGACCACGATCGCAAGCCCGCTCAATCGGAACACCGAGATCGGCGTGCCGCTCGCGATCCTCGCGGCGCCCCCCGGAACGCAGGCGCTGGTGCTGGAGCTGGCGATGCGCGGAACGGGCCAGATCGCCGAGCTCACGGCGATCTGCGAGCCCGACGTCGGGGTGATCGTGAACGTCGGGCCCGCACACCTCGAGCTGCTCGGATCGCTGGAAGCGATCGCGGCGGCCAAGGGCGAGCTGCTCGACGGGCTGGCGGCGGGGGCGACCGCCGTGGTGCCCGCCCGCGAGCCGCTGCTCGATCGGTTCCTGCGCGCGGATCTCGAGATCGTGCGCTTCGGCGACGGCGGCGAGGTGCGCGTGCTCTCCGCGGTGCCCGAGGGCGTGACCATCGCGCTCGGCGATCAGCGCGTCACGCTCGAGCCTGGGTTTCGCTCGGCGCACCTGCTGAGCGATCTCTGCGCCGCGCTTGCCGCGGCGCGCGCGCTCGGGGTCGTCCCCAGCGGCTCGCTGGATGTGGCGTTCTCGGGCCTGCGCGGCGATCGGCTGTCGCTCCCGGGCGGGGTGCTCGTCGTCAACGACTGCTACAACGCCAACCCGATGTCGATGCGCGCCGCGCTAGAAGAGCTTGCCCTGACCGCTCCCGGCCGGCGGGTCGCCGTGATCGGCGACATGCTGGAGCTGGGGGCGCGCGAGGAGCGGCGCTACCACCGCGAGCTGGGCCAACAGGCGCAGGCCGCCGGCGTCGCGCTGCTGATCACGGTCGGATCGCGCGCGGCGTGGGCGGGGGAGAGCTTTCGCGGCGGCGAGCACCTGCATGCGCGCGACGCGATCGAGGCCGCGTCGCTGCTGCGCCCGCGGCTGGCTCCCGGGGACACGGTGCTGGTCAAGGGCTCGCGCGGGGTGGCGCTCGAGCGGGTCGCCGAAGAGCTCGGGCGGGGCTGATGGCACAGGTCCTGATCGGCGGCACCGCCGCCCTGCTGATCTGCATCTTCCTGTCGCCGAAGTTCATCGAGTTCCTGCGGCTTCGCGAGTTCGGTCAGCACGTGCGCGACGACGGGCCGCAGGGGCACCTGAGCAAGGCCGGCACGCCGACGATGGGCGGGGTGATCATGTTCATCGCGGTCGCCGCGCCGTTCTCGGTCCTCTCGACCTGGACGGACTGGCGGGCGATCGGCGTCTTCGGTGCCGCGATCGCCTGTGCGCTGCTCGGCTTCATCGACGACTACATGAAGATCGTCAAGCGCCGCTCGCTGGGCCTGCGCGCGAGGACCAAGCTCGTCCTGCTGGCGGCGATCTCGATCGGACTGTGGTTGTGCGCGCGCAAGGCGCTTGGCCAGTCGTCGCTGCACCTGCGCTTCGTCGACTACACGGTCGATCTGGGCGTCTTCTATCCGGTGCTGATCTACCTCGTCGTCGCCGGGACGACGAGCGGCGTCAACCTGACCGACGGACTCGACGGTCTGGCCGCGGGCTGCGCGGCGATCGTGCTGATGGCCTACGTCGGGATCACCTTCCTCAGCGGGCACAACCAGCCGCAGGATCTGCAGCTGGCGTTGCTGGCCGCCTGCCTGGTCGGCGCGTGCGTCGGGTTTCTCTGGTTCAACGCGTTCCCGGCGACGATCTTCATGGGCGACACCGGATCCCTCGGCCTCGGCGGGGCGATCGCCGGCCTCGCGGTGATGACCCAGAGCGAGGCGCTGCTGATCCTGATCGGCGGGATCTTCGTGATCGAGGCGGTCTCGGTGCTGATCCAGATCGTCTCGTTCCAGCTGTTTCGCAAGCGCGTCTTCCTGATGGCCCCGCTCCATCACCACTTCGAGCTCAAGGCGTGGTCGGAGACGAAGATCATCCTGCGCTTCTGGATCGTCACCGCGATCGGCGCGGCGATCGGCTTCACGATCTTCGCGCACTCGATCAGGTGAGCCGGCCGCCGCTGCCCGGGGGTCCCTACCTGGTCGTCGGGCTCGCCCGCTCGGGATCTGCGGCGGCGCTGGCGCTCGCCGCGCGCGGGGAGCAGGTCATCGGCACCGATCGTGCCGGCCTTGCGCCGAGCGAGCTGGTGGCCTCCGGGGTCGAGCTGGCCGCCGACGGGATCGCCGCGCTGGAACGCGTGCACTGCGTCGTCAAGAGCCCGGGGGTGCCCGCCGCGGAGCCGCTGATCGCCGCGGCACGGGAGCGCGGGATCGCGGTGATCGGCGAGCTCGAGCTGGCGTGGCGCCTGCTGCCCAACGAGTTCGTCGCCGTCACCGGGACCAACGGCAAGACGACGACGGTCGAGCTGATCGGCGCGATCTATCGCGCGAGCGGCCTGGGGGTGGTCGTCGCCGGCAACGTCGGGCGGGCGTTGAGCGTGTTTGCGACGCCGCCCCCGCACGGCGAGGCTCCGCTCGATCCATCGGCCACCGTCGTCTGCGAGGCGTCCTCGTTCCAGCTCGAGGACACGCTCGAGTTCGCACCGCACGCCGCGGTGCTGCTCAACCTCGCGCCCGATCACCTCGACCGTCACGGCGACATGGATTCCTATCTGGCGGCCAAGCTGCGGGTGTTCGCACGCCAGGGCAGCGATGACTACGCGGTCGTCCCGGCCCACGGCGTCGGGGCGCCGCTGCCCGGGCTGGGCGCCCGGCTGACGTTCGGCAGCGATGCCGGCGCCGACCTGCGCCACGACGGGGACTGGCTGTCGTGGCGGGGGCAGCGGCTCGTCGAGGTCGCCGCGATCCGCCTGCGCGGTCCGCACAACCTGGAGAACGCGATGGCCGCCGCAGCGGTGACGCTGGCCTGCGGGGTACCGCCCGAGGGCGTTCGCGAGGGGCTTCAGACCTTCGCCGGTGTCGCGCATCGCCTCGAGGACGTGGCGCGGCTGGACGGCGTGCTGTTCGTCAACGACTCGAAGGGGACCAACGTCGCGAGCACGCTGGTCGCGCTGCGGTCGTTCGCGCCCGGGAGCGTGCATCTGATCGTCGGTGGGCGCGGCAAGGGTGAGGACTTCGCCACGCTGCGCGAGGAGATCGTGGCGCGCGCCCGCGCGGTGTATCTGATCGGCGAGGCCGGGCCGGCGATCGGTGCGGCGCTCGCGGGAGCGCCCGCGGAGCTCGCGATCGTGGCGTGCGGCACCCTGGAACGGGCGCTGGCGGCAGCGCGCGCCGCTGCGGTGTCCGGTGAGGTCGTGCTGCTCAGCCCGGCCTGCACGAGCTTCGATCAGTTTCGCGATTTCGAGGCACGCGGGGACGAATTCAAGCGGCTGGTGCTCGCCTGAGGCTGCTTCCGTGGGAGGCATTTCGCCCGCCGTGTGGAAGGACCACAGATGGATTCGGTTGCCGCAGAGTCCGGGCCGCTCCGCCGTCCCGTGCAGTCCGCCGTCAAGCCGGCGACGCCACGGCTGCCGATCGAGTACAGCCTCCTGCTGACCGCCACGCTGTGCCTGCTCGCCGGCGGCGCCGTGATGGTGTACAGCGCATCGTCGAGCTCGGTGCTCAGCGGCGGCAGCGGAGGAACCAGCGACCTGATCCGATTCGTCGTCTACGGCGGGGTCGGGCTGCTCGTGCTGCGGTTCGCCGCGCGGGTCGGCCTCGATGTCGTGCGCCGGCTGACCGGCCCGCTGCTCGGGGTCGCGTTCCTGCTGCTGATCGCCGTGAAGCTGCCGGGCCTCGGCCACTCGACGCTGGGGCAGCACGCGCAACGCTGGATCGGCGTCGGCCCGCTGCAGTTCGAGCCCTCCGAGCTGATGAAGCTCGCGCTGGTCCTGTACTCCGCGCACGTCCTCTCCCGCGGGCGCCCCGGGGCTCGCAACCTGCGCACGGCGCTCAAGCGCGTCGCGCTGGTCGGCGGCGCCGCATGCCTGCTCGTCGGCTCCCAGCCGGATCTCGGGACCACGCTGGTGATCGCCTTCGCGCTGATCGCGATCGTGCTGACCGCCGGGATCCCGCTCAAGGTGCTCGCGCTCACCGCGGTCGTCGGTGTCGGCGCGGTGATGCTGTTCACGATGGCCGTGCCCTACGCGGGCGCCCGGCTGACGTCGTTCCTGAACCCGTGGGCGCACGCCACCCAGAGCGGCTACCAGTCCGTGCAGAGCCAGATCGCCGTGGGCTCCGGCGGCCTGTTCGGTCGCGGCCCGGGACAGTCGGTGCAGAAGGACTTCTATCTGCCGGAGGCGCCGACCGACTTCATCCTGGCGGTGATCGGCGAGGAGCTCGGTTTCGTCGGGATCGCCGGGCTGCTGTTGCTCTACGGGTTGATCGCCTACGCCGGCATGCGCACGGCGCGCCGCGCGAAGGGTCGATACGCGCTGCTGGTGGCGGTCGGCACGACCTCGCTGATCGTGCTCCAGGCGGCGCTCAACGTCTTCGCGGTGCTCGGCATCGCACCGGTCACCGGCGTGCCGCTGCCGTTCGTCTCCTACGGCGCGAGCAACCTGCTCGTGATGCTCGCGGCGATGGGGCTGCTGCTGAACGTCGCCGGCGGCGGCGCAGCGCACCTGCAGGCGGTGCGCAGCACGCGAGTCAAAAAAACGCGACGATCCGAGAATGCGCGAACGAGCGAGGATCGCGATCGCAGCCGGCGGGACCGCCGGGCACGTGGTGCCCGCCTTGGCGGTCGCCGACGCGCTGCGGGAGCGGGGAGCTGAGATCCTCTTCATCGGTGGCGACCGTGCCGAGCGAACGCTCGTGCCCGCCGCCGGCTATCGCTTCGAGCAGCTCTCGGTCTCGGCGCTCGACCGCCGCAACCCGCTGCGGGCGCTGCGGGCGCTGTGGCGGGCCGGACGCGCGCTGGTCCGTGCACGGGGACTGCTGGCGGGCATCGATGTGGTGATGGGCGGCGGCGGCTACGTCGCCGGGCCGGTCGCGCTCGCCGCGTGGACGCGCCGTATCCCGTTCGTGCTGACCGAGGCCGACAGCCAGCTCGGACTGACCAACCGCGTGCTGGCGCCGCTTGCCGAGCGTGTCTGCCTGGCGTTTCCGATCGAGGGCCGCGGCGGCAAGCGCTACCGCGTCACCGGGCGCCCCGTGGCGCCCCCGGCCGCCGACCGCGACGGGGCGCGCGCCGCGTTCGGGATCGAGCCGTGGGCGCAGTGCGTGTTCGTGTTCGGTGGCTCGCTCGGGTCGCGGACGATCAACGAGGCGGCGCTCGACGGTCTGGACGGGGCGAACTTCCGCGTCCTGCACGTCACGGGCGAGCGCGACTGGCCGGCGCTGCGCAGCCGCCCGCGCGGGCCGCTGTATGACCTGCGCGAGTATCTGGACCGTGAGCAGTTCGGTCAGGCGCTGGCGGCCGCCGACCTGGTCGTGGCGCGTGCGGGAGGATCGATCTTCGAGATCGCGGCCTACGCTCGACCGGCGATCCTGGTGCCGTTCCCGACCGCGAGCGCCGATCACCAGCGCACCAACGCGGAGTGGATGGAGCGCGCCGGGGCCGCGGTGGTGTTGGCCGACAGCGAGCTGAGCGGACCGCGGCTGGCGGCGGAGGTCGGGCGGCTCATCGGCGATCCGTCGCGGCTTGCGGCGATGGGGCGGGCGTCGCTGGCGATCGCCCGTCCCGACGCCGCCGCGGCGGTCGCGACGATCCTGCTCGCGGCCGGCTGAGGGCGGCTGGCGGATGGCGAGTGCGTGGGCGGGGCGGCGGCTTCATTTCGTCGGTGTCGGCGGGGCGGGGATGAGCGCCTATGCACGGGCGGCGCACGCGCTGGGAGCCAGCGTCAGCGGATCGGACCGCGCGGATTCGGTGTTTGCCGCGGCGTTGGCGGCCGACGGGGTGCTCGAGGCGGCGATCGGGCACCGGGCCGAGAACGTGCCCGCCGGGGAGGGCGTCGAGGTGGTCTGCTCGACGGCGATCGGCGCGGATAACCCGGAGCGCGTGGCGGCGCTCGAGCGGGGGCTGCCCGTGCTGACCCGGGCACAGCTGCTCGCGCAGCTGAGCGCGCTGCGGCGGACGATCGCGGTCGCGGGCGCGCACGGCAAGACGACGACCGCCGGCATGGTCGTCAGCGCGCTGCGCGCCGGCGGGCTCGATCCCTGCTACCTGATCGGCGGGCTGCTGAGGGAGACCGGGCGCAACGGGGATTGGACCGCCGGGGAGTGGCTGGTTGTCGAGGCGGACGAGTCCGATCGCTCGCTGCTGTCGCTGAGCGTCGAGATCGCGGTGCTGACGAGTGTCGAGCTCGACCACCACGACACGTTCGGCTCGTTGCACGAGCTGGAGGCCGTCTACCGGGCGTTTCTCGCCGCAGCGCAGCAGGCCGTGATCTGGGATCGCCCGGCGCTGCTCGCGCTGCGCGAGGGGCCGGCGGTCGCATACGACGTACCGGCGCCGACGCTGGTCGCGGGCGGATCGCGCTTTGCGTGGGACGGCGTCGAGGTCCAGCTGCGCGTTCCCGGTGAGCACAACGCGCGCAACGCCGCCGCGGCGCTCAGCGTCGCTGCGCTGGCCGGCGTCGGCGCCGCCGACGCGGCGCGCGGCCTCGCGGCATTCGCCGGGGCTGCGCGGCGCTTCGAGCGCCTCGGACGCACTGCGGCGGGCGCCGAGGTCTACGACGACTATGCGCACCACCCGACCGAGGTCGCGGCGACGCTCGCGGCCGCCCGCACGCTCGAGCCGAGCCGCTTGAGCGTCGTCTTCCAGCCGCACCTGTACTCGCGCACCCGGGCGCTCGCTCGCGAGTTCGGGATCGCGCTGGCCGCGGCCGACGCGGTCTTCGTGCTCGACGTCTATCCGGCGCGCGAGCAGGCTGGCGACTTTCCCGGCGTCAGCGGCCTGCTGCTCGCGGAGGCGACGGTCGACGCGGCGCCCGG
>Ga0209415_10004033_pt1 | contig 27046 bp, 20 predicted proteins | sample PeaSoiSIISIP2007_FD_187696 | JGI IMG/M metagenome (GOLD analysis project Ga0209415, IMG submission 187696) | Peat soil microbial communities from Weissenstadt, Germany - SII-SIP-2007 (SPAdes) (version 2) | ecosystem: Environmental > Terrestrial > Soil > Wetlands > Peat | place: Germany... | reverse complement strand
AGAGGATTGTTCACCACAGAGACACAGAATCACAGAGAAAACTTTTTTCTTAAGCTTACTTCCGCTTAAGATCCCTTGGCTGTTCCTACCTCTTCAACAAGTCCACCGGCTCACGCACGTCGGTCACTCTAAAATTTTTCGCCAACGCGGGATATTTACGCGCCACTGCTTCGTACATCGCATATGCCACATTGCGGTAGGAGAAGTGTCCCGCCGGCCCTGTTCTCAGCTCCGAAATGTAGACCACTTCGGCGAAATCCATCTTGAACAGTGTGCGCTTGCGGGATGCCATCGGAATCGCGTACTGGGCATTTTCTTTCGCCTCTGTCCCGGGCCGCTCGGCCAGTTGTTCAACAGCTTCCGCCGTCCGCTTCATTACCGCGTCGTAACTTCCTCGTGCTCCCGCTGCATTTACTTCGTCCGGGACGTCGTAGCCGTGCTTGGTGGTGAATTCCTGTCCAATCTGAATACAGCGCCGATGGCGATGCATATCGCGGAAGCCGCCTACGTCCATCAGAATGTCGAAGCGGAACTGCTGTCCGGCGCAGAAGGCGCGCAGCATTTCGTCGTGTTTGCCGCGATGGCGCAATCCCAGATCAATGATGCCGCGGCGAATGTGTTCTCCAGCGCCTTGGATTGCTTGCCTGATCTGTCGATAGGGATAGTGGCTGTGTTCATAAATCAGAGTCGTCGCGAGCTCCACTTCCAGCGGCTCTTGGTCGAGTAGATCAACCGTGGGCGTCGCTGCGATCTGTAAGTTTCCCAACAGCTCGGTTGCTGCTTGGCGCAGTTCCCGGCGGGTCTCGATCTCGTAGGAATTCGGATCGGCATACTTCACCAAAGTTGGGGCTACGCGCACTTCTCGCAGCAACTCTTGCGCGGCCCGATCTCCAAGCTCCGAGGAAACTGCCCGGATCTGCTCCACGAGTTCGTGCAACGCTGCGTGGCTGGCGTTGTACGCCGGAGATACTGCAGCCCGCTTCAGCAACTCGCCCAGATATCGAACTTCCTGATGCGTGTGCGAGAGCAGGCGCGACACTTGGGTTTCAAGTGTGCGGGCATTGACGATTTCTCCCAGCGACGTGTTGGTTGAAAGCGGCAACAGATAGCGGGAAATATCGAAAGCTCGAGCCTTTAGAGTGCGCTCGTAGGCTTCCTGCTTCATCTCCGCTGGCTTCGGTGTGATGTCGAGCAAGTAGCGGGACGTGCGCTCCGAGAGCGATTCGTATTCCGCAAATAGTCTTTCGATCGTCTCTCGGTATAGAGCGCGGCCCTGCTCGTCATCGCCGAAGTCCGGGGTAAAGTAGCCGCTCTTCTTGAAATCCTGGTAGCGGGTCGAACGTTCCTGGCCGTCCCAGCGCTGCTCGTCAGCCACGGCAATCGCCGCCAGGATCGACAAGCGCTCGATGGCCAGCGCTACATGCGCTAAATCTGCAATCGACCGGTGCCCGTACTGAAAGTAGAACGTGTTGAGAAATTTCTCGGCCTTCTGTTGGCTGATTTCCTTGAGCGACTCCTTCATGGAGAGCGCCGAGCGCGAGTACTTGGCCATGGCGTAGGCTTGAACTTCGGGCTCCACGCCGTACACGGCGTAAACCTCTACGGAGGGTGCGTCGGTAGACACATGGTTCCCATTCGTTGCGGACGTATCTGTTACCTCCGGCATGTATGTTCTGACCTCACGCTTTGACGAGACTTGAATCTTACTGTCCGATCTCAGGATGCGCAATGAGAATGGAACTTAATGAAGTTGACTAGCGCATTCCGCGAAAGGTTAAGCTCACGCACAGACAAATCTGCACGGTACCATGAAGAGTATCCGCCGAAAGGGTTGGAACCTTTTCCTGGCGGGTTGAATCATATATAAAGAACGTACCCAACTTATTGCATGCAGCGAACTTCTCTTAAGTTTTTGTTTTTGTGTTTCTGGCCGGTGGGATTGGCGGTTGGTCAGGCTCCGTTGCTCATGAAACCGGGCGCCGATGCCAGCTCACCGTCATCGATATCGTCTTTTGGAGTTCCGGCGTCTGACGTCCCACCCTCGGCGATTTCTTCAGGGGATCACGTCGCCGTGCCACTAGCCGAACCGGCCATACTTCCCCGCATGGCTCCCGAACTTGCGCTGCAAGTTTACAGAGGGCGTTCGGTGATACAAGCCCAGCAACTCGCCTCTTATTCCGCCACGACCCTGATCCGGGCTCAACTGCCCGATACTTCGCAGTCTGGCGAATACGAAGTGCAACAGCACTACCTGGCTCCGCGTACGCTCGCGTTCAAAGCGGTACGTTTCACGGGCGATGCCTTCGTAAAAACCAATGTCATCACCCGATTGTTGCAGTCTGAGGTGGACCATGCGCAAAAGGACGATCCGGCGCTGAACGCGATCAGCCCCGCGAACTACAAACTCTCTTACAAGGGAACGAACGAGTTGCAAGGCCGCACGGTGCACGTCTACCAATTGAAGCCACGCCAGAAGCGTGCGGGCCTGTTCAAGGGCCGGATCTACGTCGACGCCTGCACCGGCAGCCTGGTGCGAGCCGAGGGCAGGCCGGTTAAGTCGCCTTCGATGTTCATCAAGAAGATCGAATTCGTGCAGGATTACGAGGATATCGGTCCATATACCTTTCCGGTGCACATGCACTCGGAAGCCACAGCTCGCATTGTCGGTCGCGCCGTTGTGGATGTTTATCAGCGGGACTACCAGCCCGTCGCCAATGCCGTAGCCAATACCGCAGTGACCGCGGAGCGGGTTCCGGCGTTGTAACCCGACGCTTTCGTTCTTGCGGTCCCGTCAGAGACCTAAGCGGAGATCAGCACGCTGCCCCTGCTCGTCTACGGCTATAATTTGCGATTCAATCAATTTAAGGAGAAATCATGACCCTTTCAGGTCGGGTCGCGTTCGTGACCGGCGCATCGCAGGGCATTGGTCGTGCCTGTGCTCTCAAGCTGGCGGCATCCGGAGCTACCGTCGCGGTGGCAGCGCGCAACCAGGAGAAGCTGACCGAACTGGTGCAGCAGATCGAGGCCAGTGGCGGAAAGGCTTTCGCGTTCCCGCTTGACGTGGCCGACGAAGAACAAGTCAAAACCGCGTTCAAGGCCGCAATCGGACAGCTCGGCAAAATCGACATTCTCATCAACAATGCCGGAATCACTCGCGACCAACTCGTGATGCGCATGAAGCGCGCTGATTGGGATTCCGTTCTCAACACCAACCTGACGTCTGCTTATCTTTGTATTCAGCAGGTGATCGGTTCCATGCTCAAGCAGCGATGGGGCCGAATCATCAACATAACATCGATCTTCGGTCAGACGGGTCAGGCCGGGCAGGCGAACTATGCGGCGTCGAAAGCCGGTCTCATCGGATTGACCATGGCCATCGCTCGGGAGGTTGCGTCGCGCAATATAACCTGCAACGCGGTGGCGCCAGGCTTCATCGAAACCGCAATGACGTCTGGCTTCACCGACGAGTTCAGACAGAACGCACTGAAGATGGTGCCCCTCGGTCGCGTTGGAACGCCGGAAGACGTGGCGAACGCAGTGGCGTTCCTTGCCTCGGAGGAAGCTTCGTACGTTACGGGTCACGTGCTAAACGTCAACGGGGGCATGCTCATGGGGTAGCGCGGACGATTCTGGGACTTACGCTGATGCAGGCGGAGTCTTCTGCACACGTGGCGCAGGCGCGGGAACTTTTCCAGGAATACGCCCAATCGCTCGGCGTTAACCTCTGCTTCCAGAATTTCGAGCAAGAGCTTGCCGGACTTCCCGGCCACTACGCGCCCCCCGACGGCCGTCTGTTGCTCGCGGAATATGACGGGCAGTTGGCGGGATGTGTAGCCTTGCGTAAATGGGAGTCTGACGTCTGCGAGATGAAGCGCCTATACTTGCGTCCGTCATTCCGCGGCAAAGGGTTGGGCCGCGCGATCGCGGAAAAGATCATCGCGGAAGCCCGCAGCATTGGCTATCAACGCATGCGGCTGGATACAATTGGGCCGCTTATGAACGACGCAGTCGAGATGTACTGCAAACTGGGTTTCCGGGAGATTGCACCGTATCGACCAAATCCGATTGCCGGGGCAATGTACATGGAATTGCACTTGTAGCGCCGGGCCCTACCGAGGACTTCCCATGAAATACCTTTGCTTGCTTTTTACTTTGCTTTGTGGCCTGAGCGCTTTCGCGGCCACTTCCAAGAGCGTGTCCTACAAGAGCGGCGACGATACCGTGCAGGCGCTGATTTACATCCCCGAAGGCAAAGGGCCGTTTCCCGGGATTCTCGTCATCCATGAATATTGGGGACTCAACGACTGGGTCAAGGAACAGGCCTCGAAGTTGTCCGATCTGGGCTATGTCGCGCTGGCGGTTGATCTCTATCGCGGCAAAGTCGCGACCACGCCTGACGAGGCGCACGAAATCATGCGCGGCGTGCCGGACGATCGCGCCGCCCGCGATTTGCACGCAGCTTTCGAGTTCCTCAAATCTCAACCGAATGTGAAGAAAGACCGAATCGCGTCCATTGGCTGGTGCATGGGCGGCGGCTATTCGTTCAATGTGGCGCTGCAGGAGCCTACTCTCACCGCGGATGTCATCAACTACGGCCACCTGGCGACTGACCCTGAGTCACTCAAGAAAATCAATGCCTCGATCCTGGGCATCTTCGGTGGTCAGGACCGCGGCATCACGGTGGAAGATGTTAAGAGGTTTGAGCAATCGATGAAACAGCTGGGCAAGAAGGTTGAGATCGTAATCTACCCGAATGCGGGCCATGCCTTTGAAAATCCCAAGAACGATACTGGGTACCGAGCCGATGACGCCGCGGACGCCTGGAAGCGGACGGTTAAATTCCTTGCCGAGACGTTGGGAAAATAAGCATTCAGCACTCAGCATTCAGCCATGCACACTTCTTCGTAGTGCAGGCATCTCCGATGGATTCCGATGGCTAAGTGCTAAATGCTAAGTGCTGAGTGCTGGTTCCCGACTGCACTGCGGCTTGTGCAGCAAAATTTCCACTTGCCAGACGGTACTACTCTGGTTACTATTCACCATCTCGGAGAACCCCGTTGGCTGTTTTCTCTATGAACATCGGCGAGACCATCAGGAACTACCGGCTGGGAAAAGGCATGTCCCAGGGTGATATAGAAAAGCGCACTGGGCTGCTGCGCTGTTACCTCTCGCGGGTGGAAAACGGCCACACCATTCCGTCTCTGGATACGCTTTCGAAGATCGCCGGGGCCATGGAGCTTCCGCTCTCGCAGTTCTTCGCCGAGTCCGGACACAGCAACGGAGCTAAAGGGTTGCCCCAACTTTCCGATGACGAGGTCCGCTTCCTTAGCCAGATCCGCCGCTACTCCGTGAGCCTCAACGACAGCGATCGCAAGCTGGTTCTGGCCATGGTCAAGAAGATGGCCTCGAATGCGAAGTAGGGCCGCTTCTAGCTACTGGCTTCTGGCTTTTAGCTCGAACCCTCCCGGCATTATGGCGAGCTAGAAGCTAGCAGCCAGAAGCTGCTTTTGAGTGACTTTCGTTCCATCCCTCCTGTGACCAATGGGTACCTCGCCCGCCTGCGGCATACGCCCTATATTGGGAATTGGAGAACTCTCGGTGACTCTCGACGAAGAACTGACTCTTCTTGAAACCCAATTGCGCCGGCTCAAGATCGAGTACGAAGTTTATTTCAGCAACCCCACTAAGAAGCCGCCCACGGACGTCGAGTGGAAGGTGCTGAGCCTGTTGCGCAAATTCAGTGATGGCGGACGGATGAGTTTCCAACAACGCTTCCGCTATAACGAAATGGCGCAGCGTTATGCGATCTACAGTGACCTGTGGCGCAAGAAGGGCCGGATTCGCGAAGAAGGCTACCGGCGTCCTCAAGACGCCCTGCTCTCGGTGCAAGGCGTGCGTCCCACGGGGGAGCATGAACCCGCTCACCATCCGGCATACGGACTCTCTCACGCCTCGGCGGCAGCAGCGACCGCAACTGGGCCCGGCGTAAGTGATGGTCCGCTGACCATCCAGTGTTCGGATGCCCGCGCCGAACACGATCAGGTAGAAAAACTGTACAAGGCGCTCACCGAGGCCAAGAAAAAAGCTGGCGAGTCGGTAACCGGCAACATCGAGAGCTTCACTTCGTTCATGCAAAAGAAGACCGACCAGATCCGCAAGCAGCACCACTGCCAATCCGTGGAATACACAGTTGAAATGCAGGACGGCCAAGTCCGGCTGAAGGCGAAAGCCAAGGCCTAAGGTGCCTGTGCGGTGACTGGCGAATCGCCCGTCCGAAGCTTCAATGCACACTTAACCCCGGACGCACCGTCCGGGAGGCCGAGCGAAGCCCGGCAGCGTTTTTCCCTCTGAAGCACTCTGCTGATAAACTTTCTGGTACGCCATCCACAGCAGAGGCCTGCAATGTCACACGACCCAGGAAAGATCCAGCGCGCCATTCTCAGTGTCACGGACAAAACCGGACTGGTCGAGTTTGCCCGCAAGCTCTCGGGACTGGGCGTTGAGCTGATCTCAACCGGCGGGACGGCTAAGCTGCTGCGCGAGTCTGGCATCGCTGTTAAAGATATTTCTGAGCTCACCGGATTTCCAGAAATGCTCGATGGCCGCGTCAAAACTCTGCACCCCAAAGTGCATGGAGGAATCCTGCACCGCCGCGAGAACCCAGCCCACCGTACGGCGGTAGCCGAACACGGAATCCTGCCGATCGACATGGTGGTCGTCAACCTCTATGCCTTCGAGAAGACTGCGGCCAAAGCGAACGTGCACTTCGACGAGCTAATCGAGAATATCGACATCGGCGGGCCTTCGATGATTCGCTCCGCCGCCAAGAATTTTCAGGATGTCGCCGTCGTTACTTCGCCCGCCGACTACGACCAGATTGCGGAAGAGTTGGCCCGCTCTGGCGGCGAACTGTCCGCAGCCACGAGGTGGAGTCTGGCACAGAAAGCCTTCGCCACCACTGCAGCATACGACTCCGCGATTGCTTCGACCCTCGAAAGAGTCAGCGCCAACGGCCGTTACGAGTTTCATGAAGCACCTGATTTCCCGCAGATATTGCAGCTGTCCTTCAAGAAAGCGATGGATCTTCGCTACGGAGAAAACCCGCACCAGAAAGCTGCCATGTATTCCGACGGCTCCGGCAAGGGCGTGGCCAACGGTCGCCAGATTCAAGGCAAGGAGCTTTCCTACAACAACATCGTGGATCTCGAAGCCGCGTGGGATCTGGCCCAGGAATTTGAAGAGCCGGTATGCGCAATTATCAAACACACCAATCCGGCCGGAACCGCGACCGGCGCGACTCTGGTCGAAGCCTACAAGAAGGCGCTTGAATGCGACCCCGTCTCTGCGTTCGGAGGCGTGATTGCCGTGAATCGTCCGGTTGACGGTGCCGTTGCCGAAGAAATGGCGAAGCTATTTCTCGAAGTAATCGCTGCCCCGTCGTTCGACGAAGCCGCCCGCGCCAAGTTCGCGTCCAAGAAGAACCTGCGGCTGGTAGAGGTGAACGATGCTCCCCAGAAATGGGTGCTGAAGAATGTCTCGGGCGGAATTCTGCTGCAAGATGCCGATGTGCGCCCGCTCGCGGAAAGCGATCTGAAAGTCGTCAGCAAGCGTCAACCGACAGCGGAAGAGAAACGAGCTCTGCTCTTCGCCTGGAAAGTCTGCAAACACGTGAAGTCGAATGCAATTGTTTACGCCCGCGATGGACAGACCGTAGGCGTCGGCGCCGGACAGATGAGCCGCGTGGACTCCTGCAAAATCGGAGCGATGAAAGCGGTGTTGCCGCTGAAAGGTACCGTCGCCGCCTCTGACGCTTTTTTCCCGTTCCCCGACGGGGTAGAAGAAATCGCTAAGGCCGGAGCCACGGCAATCATCCAGCCGGGCGGGTCGGTGCGCGATCCGGAAGTAATCGAAGCGACCGACCGGTTAGGCCTGGCGATGATTTTTACCGGCGTCAGGCATTTCAGGCACTGAAGGGAAGCATTCAGCAGTCAGCACTCAGCCAAGGCTTTCTTCCTTCGACCACAAAACTTCACGGCTGACCGCTAAGTGCTGAATGCTGAGTGCCAAGTCCCACTTCGCGGCAAAATCAACCCTCCATCCGTACCTGTACCTCCGAATCTCTTTCGCCCGTTTTTCCACGTCCTTTTTCGCTATCCTCATTGACGAAGGTTTACAATAATACAGAGCACCCACCTACAGCGGTTCGGCATCTAAACGCATTAGGTTTGGGAATCCGAAGGTCTTGGATGAAAAGCATGCGCTGGTCTATTTTTGTGTTGTTTTTGGCTGCTGCCGCCGTGGCGCAGCAAAGGTCCGCACCATCTACTGCCGCCGCCGAGACCTCGAAGCCGGCCACGGCGACTCCGCGAAAAGCAGACCGAGCCGCTGCCTACTACCATTACACCGTCGCTCACATGTACGAAGATCAGTTCGCGGTGTACAACCGGAGCGATCTCGCTACCAAAGCCATCGACGAATATCGCCTGGCAATTGACGCGGACCCGACGTCCGAGTACCTGACTTCGGGGCTCGCCGAGCTTTATGCCAAGACTGGCCGAATTCGCGATGCGGTTCTGGAAGCCCAGGACATTCTCAAGAAAGATCCCAATAATCTGGAGGCGCACAAGCTTCTCGGCCGTATTTACCTGCGCTCGCTCGGAGACGTTCAAAGCGGCAGCGGATCAGACAGTGTGCTCAAACTGGCTATCGAGCAGTACCAGGAAATCATAAAGCTCGAACCGGATAACGTGGACGATCACCTGCTCCTCGGCCGGCTTTATCGCTTGAACAACGATTTGCGGAAAGCCGAAAGCGAATTCAAAATCGCAGTAAAGCTCCAACCAGACTCCGAAGAAGCCGTTACCACGCTTGCGTACCTCTACAACGAAGAAGGCGATAGCGCTCGTGCCGCTGAGACTTTGAGTTCTGTCCCCGACGCGGCGCGCTCGGCAAAGCTTTATTCCGCGCTCGGCTACACCTACGAACAGCGGAAGGAATACAAGCAGGCGATTACCGCATACCGGAAGGCGATCGAACTCGATCGCGACAATCTCGACGCCATTCGCGGTCTGGCGCAGAATCTGTTGAACGACGGCCAGACCGACGCAGCCCTCGAGCAATACAAGATCATCGCAGATTCGAATCCCGAGGACGCGCAGACCTACTTGCGCATGGCTGAGATCTACCGGAGAAATGGAAAGTTTGACCTGGCATTGGAGAATTTGAAGAAAGCCGAGTCCATGGTGCAGGACTCGATGGAAGTGCCTTACAACATGGCAGCCGTCTACCAGGCGCAAGGCCGCTACGACGACGCGGCGCAAATCCTGCAAGACCTGGTGAAGAAAACCGACAAACCGGACAATAGCTACAGCCAGAGCGAGAAAAATAATCGTGCCGTATTTCTCGAGCGCCTCGGCACCGTCTACCGCGACAACAACAACGACCAGTTGGCCAACGAGACCTTCCAGAAGATGCTGTCCCTGGGCGACGACAACGCCGAGCGTGGTTACCAGCAGATTATCGACACCTATCGTGAAGCCAAGCAGTGGCAAAAAGCCACGGATGTGGCCAAGGAAGCGACCCTGAAACTGCCTAACGATCGCGAGCTGAAGATGGTCTACGCCGCGCAACTTGCCGATCAGGGTCAGGTGGATTCTGCCCTGGAGCAGGTGAAGTCCATGCTCAAGGGCACCCCGGATGATCGCGACGTTTACATCCGATTGGCTCAGATGTACACCCGGCTGAAGCGCTGGCCCGAGGCCGAAGCGGCTCTCGATAAGGCAGCGCAGCTCTCGACCAAGGACGAGGACAAAGAGTACGTAGAGTTTCTGCGCGGATCCACCTACGAGCGTCAGAAGAAATATGATCAGGCGGAGGAAACTTTTCGCAAGGTGCTGGCGACCGATCCGCAGAATGCCGCAGTTCTCAATTATCTCGGTTACATGCTTGCCGATCGTGGCGTCAAGCTGGACGAAGCCCTCATCATGATCAAGAAGGCTGTCGATCTCGAACCTGCCAATGGAGCGTACCTCGATTCGCTGGGATGGGCGTACTTCAAGCTTGGGAAGTATGAACTGGCGGAAGACAACCTCATGAAGGCTTCCCAGCACATGGGTATGGATCCCACGGTTCAGGACCATCTCGGCGACTTATACCAAAAGACCGGGCGCCTGAAACTGGCCGCTGCACACTGGGAGCGGGCCATCGACGAATGGAATAAAACCGTCCCCGCAGATGTCGACGGCGATAACGTAGCCCAATTGACCCAGAAGCTCGAATCCGCAAAGATGAAACTGGCCAAGGAAGAGCCGGGAAATAAGTAGCAGCAGTTAGCATCTGGCACTTAGCAATTAGTCCCTGAGGTGATTCGCGTCATCCGCTTGATCTCGATCGGGCCAGTGCTAAATACCGATTGCCAAGTGCTGGTTCTGTTAAACTTTTCTCCATGCTCGCCGACTACGCCGTGCGGGTGGAGCAATCCCGCGGACGCCGTTTCGCCGAGCCGCCGCACCCTTACCGCAACGATTTTCAACGTGACCGTGATCGCGTCATTCACTCCAGAGCTTTTCGCCGCCTCGAAGCCAAGACCCAAGTCTTCACTCGCCGGTACTCCGACCACTTTCGCAACCGCCTGACCCACACCATCGAGGTCGCGCAGATCGCCCGAACCATCGCAGCTCAACTTGGCCTGAACGTCGATCTGGTCGAAGCCCTCGCGCTGGTGCACGACGTCGGCCATCCGCCGTTCGGTCATGCCGGCGAAAAAGCGCTCGACATCGCGATGCGGGAGCACGGTCTTTTCTTTGACCACAACCTGCACGCGCTTCGTATCGTGGAGGACTTCGAGATGCGCTATGCCGCTTTTCGCGGGCTCAACCTGACCTTCGAGGTTCGTGAGGGCATCATTAAGCACTCGCATGATTACCCTCCTGAAAAGTTTCCGGAGCTCTCCGAATATCTGCTCGATCGCCGTCCGCCACTCGAAGCTCAGCTCATCGACGTCGCCGATGAGATTGCCTACAGCACCGCCGACCTCGACGATGGTTATGAGTCCCACCTGCTCACGCTCGAACAAATTCGCAACGGCGTCCCCATATTCGAGCGCTTCTACGGCGAAGTTGAATCGATCTATCCGGACACGATCGACAAACTGAAATTCAACGAGGCACTCAAACGCGTACTCGACCGCTGGGCAGGGGACCTAATCAAGAGTACGAAAGAACAAATCCGGCAAGCAGGCGTCAACACGTTGGACGATGTACGCGCATGCCCTCGCTGGCTCGTCGAGCTCAGTGCACCAGCCGAGCAGGAACGGCGAAAGGCCAAAGAATTTCTTTACGAGAATCTCTATTTCAGCGCCACGCTCAACCCGGAAAAGAACGACGCCGAGCGGGTGATCAGCGAACTGTTTCAGTTCTGGATGGCAAAGCCCGAAAGCCTGCCCTCCAGCTACCAGGAGAAGGCCACGCAAGAGCCGCTGCCGCGGGTGGTCTGCGACTACATCGCCGGCATGACAGATAACTACATCTACGAGCAGTACGAGAAGTACTGCGGGCATTAAGAAAATCAAGACCTAGCCACGGATTTACACGGATCCCGCGGATCAAGAAAAAAAGAAAAAGAAATATCCGTGAAGATCCTTGTAAATCCGTGGCGGAAGGTGTTTCCTACTTACTCGCGACGCTGGTCACGACGTCATACAACACCCGGAACCCCCGCCGAACCTCTTCCACCCGGATGCGCTCGTCATTTCCGTGCTCGGTGCTACCTTCTTCCTCCGTCGCCGTATAAGGCGTGAATCCATAGGAGTTGATTCCGAGAGGACGATAGCGTTGGTTCTCCGTGTAACCGCTATCCAGCCGCGGGACCACGGGTGTTCCCGGAAAATAATGCGCGGACACACTCCGGATCGCGTTGAACAAAGCCGTGTCCGTGGGTGAAGAGTTGGCCAGGCGGAAGTCATGGTCTAGCGGTTCGACGTTTACGTTCGGATCGTTCACCACGCCTCGGACGGTCCGCAGAAACTCTTTCGGATCATCTCCCGGCAAAAGCCGTACATCCAGGTTGGCCCAGGCTTCGGGCGGAATCACGTTGGTCTGCTGCGAGCCACCCAGCATGGTCAGTGCAATGGTGTCGCGAAGAAGATAGTTGAGAGATTCATCCTGCTCAACTTCGCGCTGAAAATTCTTGTCCTGCAAAGCCAGGCGAATGTCCCGAAACTTTTCAGCGCGCGCGGGCGACTCGTATGGCGCCATGGCACGCAGGAATTCGTCGGCTACCGGCAGAACCTTGAATGGCGTTTGATAGGCGATGATCCGGTTTAAAGCCTGCACCAGCCGGTTGGGAGCTGAATCTGGAATTGGTAACGAGCCATGCCCCGCGCGTCCGTGCGCCACCACATGCAGCCAGAACGCCGCCTTCTCGCCCACATCCACGCCCACATACTTTACGTGGCCATTGTGCTCCAGAATGTTCTCGCCACCTTCGTTGATGAGGAACTCGGCATTGCCCAGAAGGTCGCGCTCATGTTCGATGAACCAATCAGTGCCGGTACCGTTGACTTCCTCATCGCTAACGGCCAGGAAAATCACATCGCGATCAAGCTCGACCTTTTCGCGCTTCAGCATCACCATGACCATGAATTGCGCCAGGCCTTCGTTCTTCATGTCCTGGGCACCGCGGCCGTAAATAGAGCCGTCCACTATCGCCGCGCTGAATGGCGGTGCCTTCCAATGGGACGCGTCGCTGGTGACCACATCCATGTGATTCAGCATTACAATCGGCCGCCGAGGAGAAGATGTGCTGTGTGGGATACGTGCCCACAGGTCGGCCCGCCCCGGAGCGTAGGCGAACAACTGGTTCTCAATGCCCTCTTGGTCGAAAATCTTCTTGAAGAAGTCGGCCGCACGAATTTCGTTACCGGGAGGATTCGTGGTGTCGATCTGTAGATATTCCCGCTGCCACTCGACCGCGAGATCGGCGTACTGCTTCAGGTGATCTGGGGGGATGCTATCCGAGGCGAACGGCTGCCCGGCGGGAGCAGTTTGGGACCAACCAAGCGCTGTAACCACCGCAAAGACGAACCCTAAAAAGCAAACTGTTCCGTTGCGTTTGGACATCCAATCTCCTATGCTCCTTGAGCTCTTCCCACGCAGTTTTTATATCAGCTTTGCCAAAATTACCCTCAAAGCGGACGTTTGTTCTCCTCTTCCCACGGTCCGGGACTACAATGTTATTGCAGGTCAAGGGGTTAGCTCTGCGGCAGTTTGGCAATCGACCTGTTATAGAGACTCACGGGCGCCGGAGTCAACGGGCGCCGATATATTCGGTTTTAGCTATACACCGCGTCAGTAAAAAATCACGCATCACGCCCGCATGGCGTGCCGGAGTGGAGCTCCCAGGCGCTCCCTCCCTCGGAGGATGTTGAAAATGAAGAATCGTGTACTTGTAGCGCTATTCGTCGCAGTCGTGCTTGCCCTGCCCGCCTTTGCGCAGACGGGCTCGACCTCACAGGATCAGTCGGCCAGCAGCCAATCCACCCAGGCTGCTCCGGCCACTCAAACTGCACCGACCACTGACCAGACTTCTTCGGCCACGGTCGGCGCAACCGGGAAGCAGCCTTTGCAGCCTGAGACCCGCCAAGGTTTCTGGGGCAAAATGAATCCGTGGGCCCGCAAGAAGTATGTGCAGCGCCAGACCGAGCCCATCCGCGACCGCGTGAATGAACTCGATGAGCTCACTGCGAACAACTCGAAACAGATCAAGGACGTGGATGCGCGCGCCCAGCAAGGAATTCAGCTCGCTTCCGCCAAGGCCAACGAAGCTGATCAGCACGCCATCGACGCCGGCAACAAGGCACAGGCTGCCCAGCAGACTGCAACTCAGGCCAATACTCGTCTCACCACGGTTGAACAGGTAGTCGGCAACATTGACCAATACAAGGCCACGACTCAGACCGAGATTCGCTTTCGTCCCGGCCAGAGCGTGCTGAGCCAGAATGCCAAGACCGCCCTCGATGACATGGCAACCCCGCTAAAGAATCAGCGCGGCTACATTATCGAAGTGCAGGGTTTCTCGTCGGGCCACGGCCAAGCCGCCATTGCCACATCGCAGAAGATGGCGGATTCAGTGGTCAGATATCTGGTGCTGAACCATGATGTCCCGGTGTACCGGATTTACGTGGTTGGCATGGGCAACGCTCCAGTTCCGAGCGCGAGCGCCGATGATCAATCCAAGACCAAGCGAACCAGCGGCGGTCGCGTAGAAATCAGCCTGTTGAAGAATGATCTGGAACAGCTGAGTTCAAATGCCACTTCTGCAGCGGATCAGCAGGCACAACCTAAATAGAGATCAGGACGACGGGACCAGCACCCGGCCGCCCTCCCCCCAGAAAAGCCTCCTGCACAAGCAGGAGGCTTTTTTGTTCGGGTCCTCTTGTTAGACCACGCTGGCGGTTTCCTGCTTCATCTTCTCAGCTTGATAATGCGCCGTCAGCGCCTCGATCAGCGGCTGCAGCTTCCCATCCATGACTTCCTGAAGCTGATGGATGGTCAGACCAATGCGGTGATCGGTAACACGGTTCTGGGGAAAATTGTAAGTCCGGATCTTCTCGCTGCGGTCACCGGAACCCACCATCGCCTTGCGCTCCTTGGCCAGAGCGTCTTGCTGTTTCTGCATCTCCATCTCGTAAAGCCGCGAACGCAGGACACGCATGCCCTTCTCGCGATTCTTGATCTGCGACTTCTCGTCCTGGCAACTGACGACGGTATTGGTCGGAATGTGCGTGATGCGCACCGCAGAGTAAGTCGTGTTCACCGATTGTCCACCCGGCCCCGACGAACAGAAAGTATCGATTCGCAGATCCTTGGCCTCAATCTTGACGTCGACATCCTCCGCCTCTGGCAGAACCGCAACCGTGACCGCCGAAGTATGAATTCGGCCCTGTTGCTCAGTTGCTGGCACGCGCTGCACCCGGTGCACCCCGCTCTCATATTTCAGGCGCGAAAAGACCCGCTGACCTTCAATCAGCGCAATGACTTCCTTCAATCCGCCAGCAGAGGACTCGGAAGTCGAAAGCACTTCCACTTTCCAACCCAGAGTTTCTGCGTATCTGGTGTACATACGAAACATTTCCGCCGCAAACAAAGTAGCCTCATCGCCGCCAGTCCCCGCCCGGATCTCCAGAATCACATCCTTCTCATCATTGGGGTCTTTGGGCAAGAGCAAAACCTTTAGCTCTTCTTCCACCCCACCGACGCGCGCTTCCAGTTTGTCCAACTCCTCTTGCGCATAAGCGCGCATCTCGGGATCTTTTTCGTCGGCGAGCATAGCCCGGCTCTCTGTAATGCCTCGCGTCAAATCCTTGTACTCGCGGTATCGCTCCACGATAAGACTGATTTCGCTATGCGCCTTGGCAGTTTTCTGGTATCTCGCCGAGTCATTCATAATTTCCGGCGAAGCCAGCACCTGCGTCAGTTCGTCATAACGCGCCTCGATTTGATCAAGCCGTTCAAACATAATGTTTCCTGTAGAAACGTAGCTTGCTACGTTTCGGCTGCGAGCGGGAGATGCAGCAAGCTGCGTCTCTACATTCTAGTTGCAGAAGTTGAAGATGGGGTAGAAAGAGTTTGGCGGCGGGGCCGCTAGGCGATGACCAACTCGCCACCGCGCTGCTTTTCTAGCGACATCGCGTGGTCCAACGCCACGATCGCGCACTCTGCCTGCTCATCCGATGGAGGCTGGGTGGTAATGCGCTGCATCCACAATCCCGGAGCGGTCATAAGAGCGAACAGCGACCCGCGGTGCTTGGCGGCAAAACGAATGATCTCGTAAGACAACCCGGTAATCACCGGCAGCAGCACGATGCGAACCGCAAATCGCGCCCAGAACGTCGTGACCGGCACCAGCATATAAACGAAAATCGAAATGATCATCACGGTCATCAGAAAGCTGGTTCCGCATCGCGGATGATAGGTCGAATACTTCTGCACCGCCGGCGTGTTCAGCGAATCGCCGTTCTCAAAAGCAAATACAGTTTTGTGCTCAGCTCCGTGATACTCGTACACACGGCGAATATCCTTCAACAACGAGGTGCCCCAGATAAAGAGCAGGAACAAGGCAAGCCGAATGATCCCGTCCACCAGATTGAAAACAATCTGCTCGCCGAAAACGGGGTTCACGCGCTTCAATTCGGTGGTCGCTACGAGCGGCAAAAACTTGTACATGAAAATGAAGAACCCGACCGAAAAGACGATATTTACGGCGGCAATCCATCCACTGATTTCGAGCTTCTTTTTCTCCGGCTCACCGGACGCGGACGCAGGCTGCAACTCGTCGAGCGCGACGTTCGCGGAAAACTTCAGCGCGCGGAAGCCCAGCGTCATAGCATGCCCCAGCGTGATCACGCCGCGCATAACCGGCCAGCCCATCCATTTGTGCTTTTCGGAAAGCCGCTCCAGCGGTTCGCAGTGGGTCGAAACCTCACCCGAAGGTTTGCGGCAAGCGATAGCCCATGCATGGGGCGAACGCATCATAACGCCCTCGAGTACGGCTTGGCCGCCCACCAGGGTTTCCTCGCCGCCCTCGAGCGCCGGCAGAAGCTGGATTGCCACAAAAAACCGCCACAATGTTCGCAAAAAGCGCATGGTTATTGGATGTCTTTCCGGCGACAAAGCACCACTGTAAGAGTATCACAGGCCGACGTGATTTAGGATGGGCTAGCCAAGGCCCTAAGTGGCGGGTTACGTAGATACTTAGAACACCGTCGGGGGAGCCAATTGTGTAGGGACGGGTCTCTGACCCGTCCGCCGAGCGAAGCTCGGTACTCTGACGAGCACTCACCATGCGCAAATTCGCCGAAGCCTGCGAACGCATCGCAGGCACCACCAAGAAGCTGGAGAAAATCGCAATTGTCGCCGACTACGTCAAGTCGAGCCCGCCCGAGGAGGCCTCCGTCGCAGCAGTTTTTCTCTCCGGCAGACCTTTCCCGGCGTGGGAGGAGACCACGTTGCAAGTAGGAGGAAGACTACTCTGGAAAGTGGTCGAGGAGCTCTCCGAGAAAAACGACAAGGAACTGACCGCCGCGTACCGCAAGCACGGAGACCTGGGCGCCGCAGCCGCGGATCTACTCGAAGCTCGTGTGGGCACGGGCGCCCCCGCCCGCCCAGGCCGAGCAAAGCTCGGCAGTGCGGAAAACCATGGGGATTCAATCTCCAAAAACGGTCTCAGTGCGCGAGAGGTGCAAGCCACATTTCGAAGGATCGCCGCCGCCCGCGGCACCGTCGCCAAAGCGATTCTCCTCCGCGAATTGCTCTCCCAAGTGACCCCGCTCGAAGCCAAGTACATCATTAAGATCATCACCGGCGACCTCCGCATCGGTCTGAAGGAAAGTCTGGTCGAAGAAGCCATCGCCAAAGCCTTTGGGGCCTCAGTGAAAGACGCACAGCGGGCCAACATGTTGCTCGGGGACATCGGAGAGACACTCCGCTTTGCGGCAGAAGGCAAACTCAACCAAGCCAGGATGCGGCTGTTCCATCCCCTTGGGTTCATGCTCGCCAGCCCCGCGCAGTCTGCCGAAGAAGCGCTTAGTTATTTCGAGAATGCGCTGGTCGAGGACAAGTACGACGGCATCCGCGCCCAGGCACATTGCTCGGGCGGCGAGGTGCGCCTGTTTTCGCGCACCAGGGATGAAATCACGGAATCGTTCCCCGAACTGCCCGACGCGCTCGCCGGACTTCCTCAAGACGCCATCCTCGACGGCGAAATCGTGGCATGGAGCTATCTTGCTGCTGAATCCGGCGAGGCCGGCCGCGCCCTGCCATTCAGCGCATTACAGCAGCGGCTCGGCCGAAAGAAAGTCAGCGACGAAATGATCCGGCGGGTACCGGTGGCCTATCTCGTTTTCGATATCCTCTCCGCCGGCGGTGAATTGCTGATTGATCGTCCGCTACTAGAGCGTGCAAAGCTGCTCGACGAGTTGTTGTCAGGGCCGCGAATTCCGACGCCAACGAGGTTGGGCGCAGCGCAGGGCCTGCTGATGCTGGAATCCGCCAAGCCGACAAACGAGCCCGCAATCACTACCCAGATTTTCCGCGCGCCGGTCTTTCAATCATCCTCGGCCGATGAGCTCGATCAACTATTCGAAGCAGCCCAAGCCCGCGGCAACGAAGGACTGATGATCAAAGACCCCGAGTCGGCCTACACTCCGGGACGCCGTGGAAAATCCTGGCTGAAGCTGAAACGCGAACTAGCCACACTCGACGTTGTGGTCACGGCGGTTGAATACGGCCACGGCAAGCGCATCGGCGTTCTCAGCGACTACACCTTCGCGGTCCGCGACGGCGACCGCCTGGTGAATATCGGCAAAGCCTACTCTGGCCTGACCGACGCCGAGATCGCCGAAATGACCAAATGGTTTCTCGAGCACGCGGTTGAAGATCAAGGATTCCGTTTGGTAGTCGAGCCGAAGATCGTATTGGAAGTAGCCTTCAACAACATGATGCGCTCCGACCGCCACGAAAGCGGCTATGCGTTGCGCTTCCCGAGAATCGTGCGAATAAGAACCGACAAACCGCCAGAAGAAGCGGACACAATTGAAAGAGCGCGTGAAATCTACGAGAAGCAGGAGCGCGAAACCAGCACTTAGCACTTGGCAGCTAGCATTTAACGCGGACCAAGTTTCTTACCGGGACGTGGTCTTTGGGAATTATTTCGCAGCGGGAGATTTTGTGTTGCTCTGCTCAGCCGGGGAATCCTTCGTATCGTAAATCTTAACTGTCGAGTCCGTCATTACAGCGAGGAAGGCCCCATCTGGCGACAACGCAAAATGATAACTCGACTTCGGAAGAGGATTGACCTCGACCCTCAACACGACACTTCGACGTTCAAGGTCATACACCAGCACCGTAGTCGACGAGCGGTGTATCGATGTATCAAACGCTCCCCCTTTTGTCCGCATCAGGGATACCGCAGCCATCTTGCCATTTCGGGATGCGGCGACGTCCGCCTCAATATGCTCCCCTTTGGGTATCTTGTCTTTCATCATGACCTCGCCGCTCGTCGAAATCAGACCTACACTGTCGCAAGGTCCAGTAATCAGCACGTTGTCACTCACGAAGTTCGGCTCGCCTAAACAGCCACCGGGGCCAACATCATAGAGAACATGCCACTGGCCTCCTATGCTTTTGATAACAACCTGCTGAGGACTACCTACCGGGCGTTTTGAAATGGCGTGGTCGGAGACCGAGAACCACGGGCCGAGTGTCTCCTGCTCCCATGCAGAAAGCTGCTGCAAGGAACTGGCGTCCAGCACTTCTACCTTACTTCCGCCGTCTTCGTGATCGAGCCAAAGAACCTTGCCACTTGGTGAACCCTTCACATGCCAACTCTCAAAGCGTCGGCCACTGGCTTCCAGCGACCGTTCTTTGATTAGCGAGAACTGAGAAGAGTAAAGCTGCAAAGAGTCGCCGGTGCGAATAATGAGCTTCCCATCCGCGGTCGGCATTAGCCAAGATGGGAAAGCCCTTGTCGGCCAATCGTTCGTCGACGTAATTTTTCTGCCTGATATGTCCCCGAAGACGGCCCGAAGATGGAACGGACTCCCGAGTTTTGCATCCTTCCGGTTCGAAAGCTCAGGAGCCTCAGCTTTTGTAACGAAGTAAGCTACTACGGTCCCGTTGTCAGTGAACGCGATGCCTTCGTTTAATGAAGAGATAGAAAAAACACTATCCCGAGTGGTCTCGGCGCCTTGGTACCCCGAGGCTGAGAGATCAAAGCTCCATAGGGGCTGAGCGCTCCTTATTGTTGGGCTTGATTTCAACTCCGCGAACAGGATGCTCGTGAGTGCCAGAATGGCCAGCCGGTGTATTGAGTACCTCGTGTGAGGCCAAGTGCTAAATGCTGGGTTCAATGGCTGTGTCCGTGGTGTTCCTCTTCGCTCACCGGAATCACGCATCCATGCGCCACTTCGCAAATCACATGCTCAAATTGGATAGTCGTGTGATCGATGCGAAATTCTTCATGCAGCCGTTCCTTCACATCGCGTAGAATCCGCTCGCTCACCGACGGCGGAATGTCTTCAATCGAAATATGACACGACAACGCCCGCGTCTCCGAACCGATGTTCCACACATGCAGATCGTGGACGTCGTTCACACCTTCGACCGCCCGCATCGCAGCCTCGACGCGATCCAGTCGGATCCCGCGCGGCGTTCCTTCCAGCAGGATGTTCAGCGTCTCGCGGCAGATGCCGAACCCCGACCACAGAATCAGAGCGCCGATGCCAAATGACAGCGCCGAATCAATCCAATATTGCCCCGTCGCCAGAATCACCCAGCCACCAACAATGACCGCAGCCGTCGAAACCGTGTCGCCAATCTCATGCAGCAGCGCGCTGCGAATGTTGACGTCGCGGCTGGAGCGGTAGAGAAGCAGGGCGATCACGCCGTTCATCACCACGCCGGCAGCCGCCACCCAAATCATCACGCCGGCCCGCACATGCTCCGGATTCTGCAACCGCCGGAATGCCTCGTAGAAAATCAGGAACGAGACCACCACCAGCGAGCCCGCATTTACCAGCGCAGCCAACACTCCAGCGCGATGCCAGCCATAAGTCTTGGTGGCGCTGGGCGGACGCGATTCCAAATACACGGCAACCAGCGAAAGCAGCAGTGCAACGAAATCAGAAAGGTTGTGCCCAGCTTCGGAAAGCAACGCCAAAGAATGAGCACGGATACCGGCCACCGCCAGCAACACTATGTAGGCCAGGGTGACAACGAGCGAAACCCGCAGAACCTTGGAGGTTCGCTCGCCTGCGCCATGGCTGTGCGTGTGCATCCTAACTCAGTTTAAGGCTGCGGAGGGAAGGGTTCAAGGCGCGCCTAAGAGTTTACAATCCGGTTACAAATGACTGGATCACCATTACGGCTGCGATTCCATCGCCTTTTGAAACTGGCGGAAGCGTTCGGTAGTTTCAATGCCATGCGCCGCATACCATTCCCGCCACAGCGCAGGCTCGTCGCCGATTTCCTGGTCAGTGATCTCGCGTAGCGCACGATAGCCATACTTCACAGTCTCAGCGTCAAGCTTCTTGTCCTCGACCATTTCGATCAGGCCGGGCACCGCCTGCATGCGCTGCGCACGAGTAAGCATGCCGCAATGGGCCAGGCCACAACCGGCAGCATCGATCCGCACCCGGAACGCGGGATCGTGATGGAAAGCCTCCACCAGTTCCGGAACCGTGTCGTCCGCACCGATATCACCGATTGCAGAAACCGCGCGCAGCCGCACCGGTTCCTCCTCGGAATGTGTCCAGACCCGCAACTGGCTGTGGATGCGTTCAACCTCCACTCCACGATTGGCGAGACGACCTAAATACCAGATGCTGTATTCCGCACGCGTCGGATCGCTTTCGACCAACTGCAGCAGCGTGTCAACCTGAGCGCTGGTTTTCGCCAGGTTCGCGACCGCAAGATCAATCTCGAAAACCGCCGCGCGCACCCGCAGATCGTCGCCATTCATGGCCACGTCCATGAGCGTTACCAGCGAGTCGGTTTGCTTGATTTGCCCCCGCCATTGCCTCACTCGCGTCTTGATTTCATCGGTCGCGCCCCGGTGGTGAGAAATAGCGTACTGCAGTAGCCTCTCCGCTTGTTGCTGCGCAGGCATGTGATCCACCATGTCGCGTTCAACTTCGGAGAGCTGACTGGTAGTGCCATGAACGGGTCTTCCGGGCACTGGAAGTTTTTGGCCGACGATTTCGCCGGGCATGCTCTGACCAGAAACCAGCGAACTGATCAGAATCATGCACACAGGACACAACCAGCCCGCTGACAGCTTTCGCCTCATAGGGCGAACTTAGCATCGGCCACGCGGAGCGGAAAGTTACCAGAGTGTCGAGCGAGAATGTCGGGCGAGAGTGTCGAGCAATGGCGTGGGCCGAAGGCCGTTGATGTCTTATGTTCAAGATGTCTTATATTCAAATAGTCTCGTGCTCCTCAAAGACGCACTCACGTCAGCGGTCAACCGCCTTACTGCAGCTAACGTAGGCTCGCCCCGCATGAACGGGGAACTGCTCCTCATGTTCACTCTGAACTGCGACCGCGCATATCTTTTCGCCCATCCCGAGCGCAAACTTACAGTCGAAGAGCATGCCCGTTACGAAGAAGCGCTGACCCGGCGAGCCAGCGGAGTCCCCGCGCAATACATCACCGGCCACCAGGAATTCTGGGGCATGGATTTCATCGTTTCTCCAGCAGTGCTAATCCCCCGCCCAGAAACCGAGCACGTAATCGAAACCGTCCTGCACTTAGAGAGAACCAATGGAGGCCGGGCGTCCTCGCCCGGCTCTTTTCCCCACATCATCGACGTAGGCACAGGATCAGGCTGCATCGCGATAGCGCTAGCCAAGGAACTCCCACAGTCAGAGATCCACGCAACCGACATTTCCCCTGCCGCACTTGAGGTGGCCCGAGCCAACGCCGCCCGCCATCAACTTGAGAATCGGATTCACTTCCGCCAAGCTGATCTGCTACAAGGTATCGAGCGTGGCAGGTTCGATTTCGTAGTATCCAATCCTCCGTACGTTGGTGAGTCAGAAGAAGACCAGGTGCAGCTCGAAGTCCGAAAATTCGAACCCCGCAATGCTGTTTTCGCAGGGCCAACAGGACTGGAAGTGATCGAACGCCTGATTCCTCAAGCCCACACCGCGTTAAAGCCCGGCGGCTGGCTGGTCATCGAGATCAGCGGCACGATCGTCGAATCAGTCAAGCACCTGCTCGACAGATGGAAGCACCTTCAAATCACAAACGACCTGCAAGGCATTCCCCGAGTAGCTGCCGCGCAAAGACCTTGAACACGTCGCGTGGGCGCCCCCGCCCGCGTAATTACGAAACGGCATTCCGGTTCCTACGGACTCTGGTAGTAGCCAGCCGCACACGCTAGTCTCGTGCCACTCGCCTTCACTCCCAGGCGATCCCTGCACGTCATAGGGAACATCAACCATGCAGACCAAACTGAGAGCCGCAACCTTGCTTGGCAGGACCGCATTACTTCTCGGCGCCATGTTGCTCCCGGTCGCTGGCTACGGCCAGAACCCCACCGGAACTTTGCGAGGCGATGTCCAAGACCCAAAAGGTGCGCGAGTTCCCGCTGCAACCGTCGTGGTCCAGGCAGTTGGATCGTCGTTGAAGCGCGAGATAAAAAGTGACGACCACGGAGAATTCCGCCTGAGTGAGCTCTTGCCCGGCACCTATCATGTCACGGTCGACGCCCCCGGTTTTTCCCAGGCCCAGGCCGACGTCGCCGTCATCGTTAGTTCAGTCCGTGACATCACCGTCACCATGAATCCCGCGACGGTGAAAGAAACGGTTGACGTGCAAGCCCGTCCCTCTTCAATCACCACGCAACCGATTGACCTGGCCAGCGCCGTGCACCAGGCGACAGTTTCAACCCAGGACCTGCAAGCCCTGCCGCTGGCCGCTCGCAGCTTCGCCAACATTGCCTATCTCGCCCCAGGCACCGAGCCCGTCGAACCCTCCGACCCGACCAAAGCCCGCATCACAGCCGTATCCACCGGAGGCAGTTCCGGACTCAACAACGAGCTCTCCGTGGATGGCGGCGACAATTCAGACGATTACATCGGCGGATTCCTTCAGAACTTTTCTCCCGACGCCATCCAGGAATTCGCCGTGCGCACTGCCCAAGAGGATGCCGATACTGGACGCACCACCGCCGGCTCCGTCGTCATCACCACCAAGCGAGGCACCAACCAGTGGCATGGTGGCGGAGCATTTTACGAGCGCGCCGCCGCCCTCAACGCGCGTTTCCCCATCGAAAATCCCGCGCCCAATCCCAAACAACCATTCTCCCGGCAGAATTACATCGCAACCATCGGTGGCCCCATCAAGAAAGACAAGGTCTGGTTTTTCACTTCGTTCGAGTACGTTCACGAGGACGCCAGCATCGCCTACAGTCCCGCCAGCCAAGCCCAGTTCAATGCGCTAGCGTCTCTGGCCCAGCAAGGACTGATCCCCGGTACCACTTCAATTCCGGTGCCCCCGAACGTCCCCGTCCCTTTTCGTGACTATCTGGCCACGACCCGTTTCGACTGGTCACAATCGCAAAAGTCCCAGTGGTTCCTTCGCGCCGGTATCGACAACTACATCACGCACAATGCCCTGGTACAGCAAGCGACGCTACCCTCGACCGGCGCCGAGCAGCATAACAACTACATGAATATGGTGATCAGCAACATCTACACCTTCAGTCCAACCTGGCTGGGAAGCTTCGTATTCACCGCCAGCGGTTTGCATTTGACCGAAGCCCGCAACTCGGACCTGGGTTACGCGCTGGCATTTCCATTCACATCGACATCGCAAACTATCTCCGGCTTCGAGACTTACGGCGACAATCAATTCCTGACCCCGATCACCGCTTTCCCAGTGCTGCGCAATCAGGAAAAATATCAATTCCGTTATGACATGAGCCGCGCCTCTGGCGACCACGCTCCCAGATTCGGAATCAACTTCATTCACGAGCCCGTCCTCAGCGGCGCGCTCTCCGGCACCGCCGAAACTTTGCTCGCCTATGCCAACAACCCGGACTTCTACGCCGCCAATCCTTCGCAGTTTTACTTCGATCTGAATTGCGTAAACCAGCCAGCCGATGTTACCTGCTCGCAGACGCCCGCCCACAACGGCAGCTTCTCCCAGAACGTGCAACGGCTCGGCGTCTACGCCGAAGACTCCTGGCGGGCGAACGAGCACCTCACCATCAACTACGGCCTCCGCTATGACACCACGTTCGGCCTGCTGACCGCCTCCGGCCGCAGCCAAGCCTACAATCCTGCCTACCTGACTCTGAAAGCGCTAGGCATAAATCTGATCAACGGGGTGGCCCACGATTACCGCAAAGCCTTCGGCCCCCGGATCGGCATCGCCTATTCTCCCGGACAATCCGGAACCACCGTAATCCGCGCCGGCTTCGGCCTCTTCTACAACGATCTCGCCCAGAACGGCTGGGTGACAGCCTTCCAAGCCGTCAACGAGCCACCAGGCGTATGCGTCAACCCGGGCGATCCCGGCTGTATCCCCGGCGGCGGAACCGGCAACATCATCGATCCCAACTACAAGACTCCCTACGCTATCCACGCCACAGCAGGGATCCAGCACGCCTTCAATGCCAACTGGACCCTCGGCGCCGACTACACCCACGAAGAAGGCAATCACGCCTACCGCGCCTATCCCTACGCCGCCGGAACGTCGCTATTCTCTCCTGATCCCGCCAACCAGGGTCTCGTGCCCAACGTCAACGTTTTCAAATCCGATAACCGCTCCAGCTACAACGCCTTGATGATCCACCTGCAAGGCAACGTCGCCCGCCGCCTCAACCTGGTCGCAAACTACACGCTGTCCAGCGCAAAAACCTGGGGCTGCGTGCTCGGAGAGCTCTTCGACTACGTCAATGGCGTCTGCGATCCGCTGAATCCCTTTCGCCCCGGCGACTACGGCCCCTCCGGCGAGGACGTCACCTCCCGCTTCGTTTTTGCCGGAACGTTCTACGTGCCCGGTGGTTTTCAACTGAGCACCGTTACCCAGGCCGAGAGCGCCCGTCCCTTCACCATCACCCTCGCCGACAACAGTGATCGCATCGAGGTCAATGGAGTCAGAACCACACTGGACCAATTCCGCGGCACCCCGTACATTCAAGTTGATCTGCGCGTCACCCGCCCTTTCAATTTTCATGATCGCTGGTCGCTGATCCCCTTCGTCGAATTCTTCAATCTTTTCAATCGCAACAATCCGGGCGCGAACTACGTCACCAATGTGGCCGCGCTTCCTGTCCCGCCCAGCGAAGCGGCGAGCGGTAACGTCATGCACATTTGCGCCAATCCCTCATGCACCACGTTGCAACCGATCACCAGCTTGGGACAGTTAGGCGTTCCCGGCGGAGCCCTCGGAGATTTCTTCGGCCCCGGAACAACGGTAGGCATTCCCTTCGCCGCCCAGTTAGGCGTCCGCGCGACCTTCTAGGATCGTTATTCCGACCCAAAAAATTGTCATTCCGAGGCGCGCAGCGACGAAGAATCTGCTTTCCTCGGGAGCCGCAGAACTGCAACTCCGTCGCCCGAACGCTGGCGACAGGCCAATGACCGCTGAAGGATCTGCACTTTGTTTTGACTTGCCCCGTTCAGGCCCCTATCCCGAGATCCTCCGACGTCACGCGACCGGCTCCGCATCCTACGCACAACGTTGCGCAATAGCTGCAAGAGTTTGCCTAACCGTCGATATTTGACAACTTTCATGTTGACTTCCGCCCTCAGGCCGTGCAGAATCCCCTAGCTCTCTGCTGCACCCCGCAGCTGGCAACCCAGGACTGCTGAGAAAAAAACAATTTGCGAAAGCCTGTTACGCCGTCGCTGGGACTTGCACTATCTGGAGAAATCGCGTCTTTGGAATCGAACCTGAAACTGATCAACCAACCAAGAGGAGATGTTGCAATTTAAGTAATCCAAAACCACTCACCAAAGGAATGAAAGGAAAAACTATGAGGAAATTAATTATAAGCGTGGCCGCGCTCGCCTGCTGTTTTGCAGCGTCTGCGCTCGCTCAGGATGAAGGGATTCCGGTTCCCAGATACGTTACTTTGCCGCCGAAGGCCAGTACAGTCAAGCCCCCAGTCACATTGCCCACTTGGACTGGTTCGTTTACCTACAGTGGAACGAAGTATACCTACTACATGGTGGGTACCGCTCCGAAAACGGGCACATCCACAACCGTCAAGGCTTTCATTATCCCGGTGAAGATTGTCATCGGTAGCAACACATTTGATCCCAACACAACAAGTCAGGGTGGTGAGAGCGTTGTCCAGCAAACGATTGAGTCGCCAATTTTCCAAAACCAGACTTACACCCTCGGTGGAACAAACATAGGCAATACTCAGTATGAGGATGCCTTCCAGCGCGCCAATTTCTGGGGGACCGTCAAGAGCCATACGGGTTACCACGTCCTGCTGGGCGGCCCAACCATTTTGCCCGAACTGACCGTAAAAC
>Ga0209415_10004032_pt1 | contig 27046 bp, 28 predicted proteins | sample PeaSoiSIISIP2007_FD_187696 | JGI IMG/M metagenome (GOLD analysis project Ga0209415, IMG submission 187696) | Peat soil microbial communities from Weissenstadt, Germany - SII-SIP-2007 (SPAdes) (version 2) | ecosystem: Environmental > Terrestrial > Soil > Wetlands > Peat | place: Germany... | reverse complement strand
GGGACTCGAACCCCCACGCCGGTGAAGGCGTCAGGACCTAAACCTGGTGCGTCTACCAATTTCGCCACCTTCGCAAGGCACCGCACCTTTTTGCCGGAACCGCGCCGGATGGGGCAATGCGGAGATGGCAGCGGCGCTGGCGTGAATTCTAATCCATCCCGCACTTCCCACTCGCCCGCGCGCGGGCTCGGGATCGCGGCGTGCTAGTTTTCCGTGCATGGGCGTCGACCATTACGAGAATTTCCCCGTGGCTTCCTGGCTGCTGCCCGCGCCGCTGCGCGTGCCGGTCCGGGAGATCTACCGCTTCGCCCGCTGCGCCGACGACATCGCCGACGAGGGCGATGCGCCGTCGCGCGAACGCCTGGCGGCCCTGGAGGAGCTGCGCCGCGATCTCGATCGAATCGAGGCCGGGACCTACTCGGCGACCGAGCGCTGGTCCGGCTTGGCGGCAGCGGTGCGCGCGCATGCGCTGCCGCTGGAGCCGCTGCGCGACCTGCTGCGGGCCTTTGCACAGGACGTGCGCGGCAAGCGCTACCGCGACTACGAGGATCTTCTGGCCTATTGCCGGTACTCTGCCAACCCCGTGGGCCGTTTGCTTCTGGTGCTGTACCGGCGCCACGAACCGCAGCTAGCCCAGTGGTCGGACGCCGTCTGCACCGGCTTGCAACTGGTCAATTTCTGGCAGGACATCGGCCGCGACCATGCCAAGGGCCGGCTGTATGTTCCACAATCGGAGTTCGCACGATTTGGCGTCGATCCCGCCCAGATCGGGCAGCAACGTACCGACGAGGCCTGGATGCGCATGATCGCGGCACAAACCCAGACCGCCCGCCAGTTTCTGCTGGCTGGCCGGCCTTTGGCGCGCGCCCTCGGCGGTCGCATCGGCTGGGAACTGCGACTGGTGATCCAGGGCGGACTGCGCATCGCCGAGCGCATCGACGCGGTCGAGGGCGACGTCTTTCGTCGCCGGCCGGTCCTGCACGGCACCGACTGGGTTAGGCTGTTGGCGCGCGCGGCGTGGATGCGATGACACCGGAGGAATATTGCCGCGACCGCGCCAGCGCCAGCGGCTCGAGTTTTTACTACAGCTTTCTCTTTTTGCCTGCGGCGCGGCGCAACGCGATCACCGCGCTGTACGCGTATTGCCGCGAGGTCGACGATGCGGTCGACGAGGTCAGCGACGCCGCGATCGCCGCGGCCAAGCTCGACTGGTGGCAAGGCGAAGTGGAACGACTGTTCGCCGGCGCGCCCCAGCACCCGGTCACCCGCGCCCTGGCACCCCACCTTGCGCCGTTCGGGCTCACACGCGAGCGCATGCTCCAGGTGCTCGAGGGCATGCGCATCGATCTGGCGCAGAACCGCTTCCTCGATTTCCCGGCCTTGGCGCGCTATTGCCACCTGGTCGCCGGCGTGGTCGGCGAAATGGCCGCCGGCATCTTCGGCCTGAGCAACGATGCGACCCTTTCCTACGCGCGCAAGCTCGGACTGGCACTACAGCTCGTCAACATCCTGCGCGACGTCGGCGAGGACGCGCGCCGTGGGCGAATTTACCTGCCGCTGGACGACATGCAGCGCTTCGGCGTCAAGACGGCGGACATCCTGAACGGCCGCTACACGGAGGGGTTCGCGCAGCTGATGAACTTTGAAGCCGGGCGCGCCCGCCAGGCCTTCGCCCAGGCGCTCGCCGATCTTCCGCAAGTCGACTACCGCGCGCAGCGGCCCGGAATCATCATGGGAGCAATCTACGCGAGCCTGCTCGACGAGCTGGCGCGAGACGGCTTCCGCGTCCTGCACCAACACGTCTCCCTCACGCCGATTCGCAAGTTTTCCATCGCCTGGCGAACCTGGGTGTTCGGACCGCCCGCTCGCATGCGGCGCCTCGCCGGCGCTGCCGGCGCACGTGCCGGCAACGCCGCGGAACCGTAGGCCGTGCGTCAGGTGCAGCAGCCGGTCATCATCGGCGCAGGCTGGTCGGGGCTGGCCTGCGCGGTGCAGCTGGTACGGCAAGGCTTCAAGCCCGTCATCCTGGACGCGGCGCCGAACCCAGGCGGTCGGGCACGTGCGGTCGACCACGAGCTCGGCGGCCAGCGGGCGCGGCTCGACAACGGCCAGCACCTGCTGCTGGGCGCCTATCGCGACACGCTCGAGGTGATGCGCCAGGTGGGCGTGGCGCCGGCGGGCGCTTTCGTGCAGACGGCCTTTGCGGTTTCCTATCCCGATGGCTGGCGCCTGCGCGCCGCGCGCGCTCCAGCGCCGTGGCACCTGGCCCTTGGCCTGGTGGGGGCGCGCAAGATGCGCCTGGCCGAGCGCTGGGCCCTGGCCCGCTGGTCGCGGCGCCAACAGCGCCGGCACTGGCACCTTGCCGTCGACTTGCCCGCGGCCGCCGTGCTGGCCGATCAACCGGCAGCGCTCGTGCGCCGCCTCTGGCGACCGCTGTGCTTGGCGGCCCTCAATGTCGAACTCGAGCAGGCCTCGGCGCGCATCTTCCTCAACGTGCTACGCGATAGCCTCGGGGCCGACGAGCCCGCCAGCCGCCTGCTGCAGCCGCGGACCGATCTTTCCGCCCTCTTTCCCGAGGCCGCCGTGCGCTGGCTGCTGGCCAACGGCGCCGACGTGCGGCTGCACTGTCCGGCCATGGCGGTGCACCCGGTGCCGGGGCCGCAGTGCTGCCGCGTGCGGTTGCGCGACGGAACTACCCTGGCCGGGCCGGCCGTCCTGGCCCTGCCGCCCGATCGTGCGGCAGCCCTGCTCCAGGACGAGCAGCCCGCGCTGCGGTCCACGGTGGCGACGCTGCGCGCGCTGCGGTTTGCGCCCATATGCACGGTCTATCTGCGCTATGCCCCGGCAACGCGTCTGGCGCAGCCCTTTTACGCGCTGCTCGATGATGCGCCGCGCGAGCGCTACGGCCAGTGGGTATTCGATCGCGGCGCGTTCGACCCGGCGCTGGACGGGATACTGAGCGTCATCGTCAGCGGTGCCGGGCCGCACCTGGCGCTCTCGCGCGAGGCGCTGGGCCAGCGCGTTGCCAGCCAGCTTGGCGCGGAGCTCGGATTGCCTCTGCCGCGCGAGCACTTCACGATCATCGAGAAGCACGCAACCCTGGTCCCGGCGCCGGACCTGCAGCGGCCGGCCGTCGAGCTGCCGGTGCCGGGCTTGTTCCTGGCGGGCGATTCGGCCGACAGCCCCTACCCGTCGACCATCGAGGGCTCGGTGCGCTCGGGCGTGCGGGCCGCCCAGGCCCTTGCCCAGGGCCAGGCGCAAATGCCGCTACCATTGGCGCGATGAAGCCCTTGCGATCCGAGCTCGAGCTCCTTGCGCCCGCGGCCGACGCCGACATCGGTATTGAGGCCGTCAACCACGGCGCCGACGCCGTCTACATCGGTGGGCCGGCCTTCGGCGCGCGCGCCCATGCGGCCAACGAGGTCAGCGACATCGAGCGGCTGGTGCGCCACGCGCACCGCTACGGCGCGCGTGTCTTCGTTACGCTCAACACGATCCTGCGCGACGACGAACTCGAGCCCGCGCGCCGGCTGGTCACCGAGCTCTACCGCGCCGGGGTCGACGCGCTGATCGTGCAGGACATGGGCCTGCTGGAACTGGATCTGCCCCCGCTGCAGCTGCACGCGAGCACGCAATGCGACATCCGCACGCCGCAAAAGGCGCGCTTTCTGCAGGACGTGGGCTTCTCGCAGCTCGTGCTCGCGCGCGAGCTTTCCCTGCCGCAGCTGCGCGCGATCGCCGAGCAGGTCCGCGAGGCGTGCCTGGAATTCTTCATCCACGGCGCGCTCTGCGTGGCCTATAGCGGCCAATGCTACGTCAGTCACGCGCAGACCGGCCGCAGCGCCAATCGCGGCGACTGCTCGCAGGCGTGCCGGCTGCCGTACACGCTGGCCGATGCCCAGGGCCGCATCGTCGCCCACGAAAAGCACCTGCTGTCGATGAAGGACAATGACCAGAGCGACAACCTGGCAGCGCTCATCGATGCCGGCATCCGGTCTTTCAAGATCGAGGGACGCTACAAGGACCTGGGCTACGTCAAGAATGTCACGGCGCACTATCGTCGCCGGTTGGACGCGATCCTCGAGAGCCGCAGCGATTTGCGGGCGGCCAGCAGTGGCAAGTGTCAATTCCACTTTGTGCCCGACCCGGCGCGCAATTTCCACCGGGGCCGGACGGATTACTTCGTCGACGGCCGTGGCGGCGACATCGGCGCGTTTGACAGCCCCAAGTACGCGGGCATACCGATCGGGCACGTTGCGCGTGTTGCCGACGGATTCTTTGACGTCGCCGTCGACGAGGGCGTGGGCCCGTTGCACAACGGCGACGGCCTGACCTACTTCGACCGGCAGCAGCAACTGGTGGGCGTGCTGGTCAACCTCGCCCGGCTGCTGGCGCCGGCGGCAGCCGCTCCCGCCGGCGGTGAGCGGACGCCGCAGTCGATCTGGCGCATCGAACCCAATGAGCCCATTGGCGATCTGCGCGACCTGCGCCCCGATGCGCCGATTGCGCGTAACCGGGACATGGGCTGGAACCGCACGCTCGCGGGCAAGACCGCAGAGCGAAGAATCGGCGTCGACTGGCGCCTTGGCGAAGAGGCGGGCTCTTTGCTGCTATGCGTAGCCGACCGCGAGGGCCATAGCGTCACGGTACCGGCGCCCCAGGACTTTGCGGCGGCGCAAAACATCGAGCGCGCCGGTGAATCGATGAGCGAGTGCCTTGCCAAGCTCGGTGGCACGATCTTCCGCGCCGGGCGAATCGACCTGGCCTGGAAGACGCCGCGCTTCATTGCGGCGCGCGAGGCCAACGCCTGGCGCCGCGAGGCGATCGCGCAACTCGAACGCCTGCGCCTGCATCGCCTGCCGCGATTGCCGCGCAGGGCGCCAGCGCAGCCGGCCGCAGCGTACCCCGGCGAGAGCCTGAGCTACCTGGGCAACGTTGCTAACCAGCGTGCCGCGGCGTTTTACGCGCGACACGGCGTGCAGCTCGTCGAGGCCGGCTACGAATGCCACCGCGAGCTCGGCGACGTGAGCCTGATGATCACCAAGCACTGTGTGCGCTACTCGCTGAGCCTGTGCCCCAAGCAGGCCAAGGGTGTGACCGGGGTCCAGGGAACGATCCGGGCCGAACCCCTGACCCTGATCAACGGCAAGGAGCGCCTGGCCCTGCACTTTGACTGCAAGGCCTGCGAGATGCACGTGGTCGGACGCATCAAGCCCGGCGTGCTGGCCGCGGTTGCCGCGGTGCCCGTTGCCTTTCCCGCGTACCGCCGCGAGCGCCAGCAACTTGGCTAGTCGCCCCGGGCCGAGAGCGGTCCCCCGTCAAGGCGCGGATCGGCGCGCATCGCCCCGGCGCCCCCGGCGACCGCGAACAAGGCAACGACGCTGAACGCGGCTCCCGCGTAAAAGGTCGCCGGAGCGCCCAAGCGATCCCACAGCAGGCCGGCCAGCGCGCTGGCCACAAGCATCGTCACCCCTCCTACCAAGTTGAATACGCCGAACGCTGTGCCACGCAGCAGTGCAGGCGCAGTGTCCGCCACCATCCTGGCGAGCAGTCCCTCCGTGATTCCCAGGTGCAGTCCCCACAAGGCGATCCCCGGCCAGACCCAGAACCAGCGGTCGCTCTGGGCCAAGGCGAGGTCGGCACCGATCAGCACCAGGAGCCCGAGGGCAAGCAAGCCGAAGTGGCTCGCTCGGTCCGAGAGCTTGCCGAAGGGATAGGCCGAACCGGCATAGACGGCGTTCATGCCCATCAGTACCAGCGGCACCAGCGCCAGCGGCAAGCCACCGCGCTGTGCGCGCAGCACCAAAAAGGCCTCGCTGAACCTTGCCAAGCTCAGGAAGGCGCCAATGATCACGACCCACCAGTAGCGGCGCCCGAGCCCAGCAAGGTTCTGGCGTGCGATTGGGGCGCGCGCAGGCCCAGGCGCGGTGCGCTGCGGCTCGCGCACTCCAACGGCGAGCAGCACGACGGCCAGCAGCCCCGGAACGACGGCAACGCGGAACACGGCCCGAAAGTCATCGGCCCAAAGCAACATCAATCCCATCGCCAGCAGCGGGCCCAGGAACGCCCCGACCGTATCGAGCGCCTGGCGCAAGCCGTAGGCCGCTCCCCGCAGCTCCTGCGCTGTGACATCGGCGATCAGCGAATCGCGCGGCGCGCCGCGAATGCCCTTGCCGACGCGATCAATCACGCGTGCGGCAAGCACCATGCCCACGCTCGAGGCCAGCGCGAACATCGGCTTGGACGCGGCGCTCAGCGCGTAGCCGAAAACCGCAAGCGGCTTGCGCCGCTGCCAGTAATCGGAGAGCACGCCGGAGAAGAGCTTGGCCAACAGCACCGTTGCCCCGGCAACGCCCTCGATCAGACCCACCGCGAAGGTGCTCGCACCCAGGCTCGTCACGAGAAACACCGGCAGCAGGCTGTGCACGAGCTCGGAGGAGACGTCCATCAGCAGGCTGACAAATCCGAGCGTCCAGATCGCCCGGGGCAGGCGGGTGCCCCGGCGCGCGCCGCCGGGCACGGCAGCACTCATCGCGGGCAGCTACGATTTGCGCAATACACCGAGCGCATCCTCAACCCGGTCGACCGCGACGATCTCGAGCCCCTCGATCGGCTGGCGCGGCGCATTGGCCCGTGGGATCACGGCCCGGGAAAAACCTAGCTTGGCCGCCTCGCGCAGCCGCTCCTGCCCGCGCGGCGCCGGCCGCACTTCGCCGGCCAAGCCGATCTCGCCAAATACCACCAGCCCGCGCGCCAGCGGCCGATCGCGCAGCGACGAGCTCACCGCCAGCAGCACCGCCAGGTCGGCCGCCGGCTCCTCGATGCGCACGCCGCCGACGGCATTGACAAACACGTCCTGATCGAAGGTTGCCACCCCGGCGTGGCGACTCAGCACCGCCAGCAGCATGGCCAGGCGCTGGGGCTCGAGTCCGACGCAAAGCCGCCGCGGATTGGGCACATGGGCCGCGTCGACCAGCGCTTGGATCTCCACCAGCAACGGCCGCGTGCCCTCCTGCGTGGCAAGCACGCACGAGCCGGCAACGGGCCCGCCCTTGCCGTCGACTCCGTGCTGCGAAAGGAACAGCGCGGAGGGGTTGGCAACCCCGCGCAGCCCCCGGTCGGTCATCGCGAACACGCCCAGTTCATTGACCGCACCGTAGCGATTCTTGCAGGCGCGCACGAGGCGAAATGAGGAATGGGTATCGCCCTCGAAGTACAGCACCGTGTCCACCATGTGCTCGAGTACTCGCGGCCCAGCCAGCGCTCCTTCCTTGGTCACGTGCCCGACCAGTATGAGGCTGATGCCGCTTTGTTTGGCCAGCCGCGTAAGGACTGCGGCGCATTCGCGCACCTGCGACACCGAGCCGGGTGCCGATCCGAGCTGCGCCGAGTACAGCGTCTGGATGGAGTCGATCACCAGTACCCGCGGTCGCTCGTGTTCGACCGCCGCGATGATCCGGTCCAGATCGACTTCGCTGGCAATCTGCAGGCTCGGCACCGTGGCCGCCTCGATGCCCAGGCGCCGCGCGCGCAAGGCAACCTGGCCGACGGACTCCTCGCCGCTCACGTACAGTACCCGGCTGCGGCCCGCCATCGCTGCCAGCGACTGCAGCAGCAGGGTCGATTTGCCGATTCCCGGATCGCCGCCGATCAGCACGACACCGCCGTCGACCAGACCGCCCCCGAGGACCCGGTCGAATTCGTCGACACCGCTGGAGGTCCTTTGCAACTCGGTCGCGGCCACGTCACCCAGCGCTGTGACCAGCGCCGCCGGCGCCAGACCCGCACGGGACCGTGGCCCCCCGAGGGCAGCAAGCGCCACCTCGCTTAGCGTGTTCCAAGCCGAGCAGTGCGGGCACTGCCCCTGCCACTTGGCCGCGCTGCCACCGCAGGCGCTGCATACGAAGCGCACACCGGCGCGACTCACGCCGATGACCTCGGAACAGGCCGCCGGCCAGCGCTGGACCCCGATCGCGGCGGGGCGTTCGCGCCGACGCTCAATCGCACGCGACTTCCTCGCGCACCCGCGCCGGCAGAGCGCTCAGCAGTTCATAGCCCACCGTGCCGACGCGCTCGGCAAGCTCATCGACCGCAATGTTCCTCCCCCACAGCTCCACCGGGCTGCCGACCTCGACGCCCTCGACCCCGCTCAGGTCGATCGTCAGCATGTCCATGGAGACGCGGCCCACCAGGGGCACGCGCCGGCCTCCCGCCCAAACCGGCATGCCCTCCGGGGTGGCGCGCGGGTAGCCGTCGGCGTATCCGCAGGCCACCACACCAATGCGGCTGGGGCGCGCTGCCGTCCACAGGCTGCCATAGCCGACGCACTGACCCGGCGCCAGGTCGCGCACGGCCAGCACGCGCGCCTGCAGGCGCATCGCCGCCTGCAGGCCCAGGCTGGCGGCGCTCACCCCTGGGGCCGGCGAGGCCCCATACAGCGTTATCCCCGGCCGCACCGACTCGGCACCGCGTGACGGGTGCAGGAACAGCGCCGCGGAATTGGACACGCTCCAGGCGCCGCGCCAGTCCGGCACCAGCGCCTGCAGGGCGGCGTGCTGCTCCTGGACCGTTGGCGCCGGGCCGTGTTCCCGATCGGCGTTGGCCAGATGCGTCATGAGGGCGGCGACCCGCACATGCGGCAGGGCCGCGATGCGAGCGCGCGCGGCCGGCACCAGGGCCGCGGGAAAACCCAGTCGATTCATGCCGGTATCGATCTTCAAAAAGATCGCGACCGGCGCCGCAGCGGGCAGCCGCTCGAGCATCTCGATCTGTTCCATGCTGTGGACCACGACCGTGAGGTCGAGCTCGTTGACGAGCGCGAAGTCGCGGCTTGCAAACACCCCCTCGAGCAGCAGGATCGGCTTGCGCCAGCCGGCGGCGCGGGCGCGCTGGGCCTCGTCGGTTTCGAGCAGGGCCAAACCGTCGGCCGCGGCGAACGCGCGGACGGCATTCTCGATGCCATGCCCGTAGGCGTTGGCCTTCACCACCGCCCAGATGGGGCGCTCGCCGGCACGCGCGCGTGCCTGCGCGAGGTTGTGCGTCATTGCCGCCAGGTCGACCAGCGCCTGCAGGGGGCGGGATGTTTGGGATAGGGCGCGCGTCACCGAGGAGGGTCCTTCCAGAATACCGTGCAAGAATAGCGTTTGTTTCCTTCAAGCGCTGGCGAACGCATGCTATAAAGCGCGCCACCCGCCGGACCGCACGTTGCCTCGCATCCGCCCCACTCCTCTCGCTCGCTTCATCTCATGAGCCGCGGCTTTTACACGGTGATGGCCGCGCAGTTCTTTTCCTCGCTGGCAGACAACGCCATGCTGATCGCGGCGTTCGCACTGCTGCAGGAGCTGCACGCGGCCGATGCCATGCGGCCCATGCTCAAGCTGTTCTTCTTCGTCTCGTACGTCGCCCTTGCAGCGTTTGTGGGGGGATTCGCCGATTCCATGCCCAAGGGCCGGGTCATGTTTCTCACCAACGGCATAAAGCTGGCGGGCGGCGCGCTCATGCTGCTCGGGGTGCACCCGCTGCTCGCCTATGCCGTGATCGGGTTTGGCGCGGCGGCCTATTCGCCGGCCAAGTACGGCATCGTCACCGAGTTGCTGCCACCGGAGAAACTGGTGGCCGCGAACGGCTGGATAGAGACCCTGACGGTTGCGTCGATCGTGCTGGGGTCCTTTGTCGGCGGCGTGCTCGTCTCCACGCGGGTGAGCGCCCTGCTGGTATCGGTCGACGTGCCCTTTCTCGACGGCGCCCACTTGAGCCCCAGCGAGGCGGCCATCGGCGTGATCTGCCTGCTGTACGCGGTGGCGGCGCTCATCAACCTGAAAATCCCGGACACCGGCGTGACCTACGCGCCGCAAAACCTCTCGCCCCGGGTAATGGTGAAGAATTTTGCCCACTGCGTGCACACGCTGTGGACCGACAAGCTCGGGCAGATATCCCTGGCGGTAACCACCTTGTTCTGGGGTGCCGGCGCCACGCTGCAACTGCTGGTGATCGCCTGGTCGCAGCATTCCCTGGGCATGGGCCTGTCGCGCGCGGCGATCCTCCAGTCGGTAACGGCCATCGGCGTGGCGGTCGGCGCGATCGCGGCGGCGGCGCACGTACGTCTGCGCCAATCGTTCTCGGTGCTTCCCTACGGGATCGCGATGGGGCTCGTCGTCGTGGCGATCGCCCTGGTCGATTTCCGCGACTTCCCGCCCGGCGGAATCAGCCTCGGCACGAGCGTCATCGGCTGGGCGACGCTCACCGCCGCCGCGCTGATGATGCTCGTGGGCGCCCTGGCCGGGTATTTCATCGTTCCGATGAATGCGCTGCTGCAGCACCGCGGCTACGTGCTGCTGTCGGCCGGGAACTCGATCGCCGTGCAAAACTTCAACGAGAACCTGGGCATTCTCGTCGTGGCCGGGATCTACACGCTGCTCATACTGACCGGGATCTCGGCACGCGCGACGATGGTCTTGTTCGGTCTGTTCGTCTCCGCCACCATGGCGCTGGTGATCTGGCGCCATCGCAGCAACCAGCGTCAGTTCGATTCGGTCGCCCTGATCGGCGACCCGCATCACGGCGGAGTCGACCCGAGCAACTAGCCCGCAGCCGGAGCCTCGAGGCGCACTGCGCACAAGCGCGCGTAGGTGTCACGCGCCAGGCAAAGATCGTCCCAGGTCTTGGCCTTGTCGGCCAGGTTGCGCAGTAAGTATGCCGGGTGGTAGGTGACAATCACCGGGTAGCGTCGTGCGCCGACCGGGACCTCGTGGACCCGGCCGCGCAGGCTGGCGATCGAGGCGTCGGTGGCAAGCAACCACTGGGCGGCGAAGCGTCCCATCACGACGATGAGGCGCGGCTCCAGCAGCTCGATCTGGCGCCGCAGAAACGGCGCACAGGCCGCGACTTCCGTGGCCTCGGGGTTGCGGTTGCCGGGCGGCCGGCACTTCAGAACGTTGGCGATGAATACGGCTTGCTCGCCGGAGCGCTCGCGACCGAGTCCGGCGGCAGCGAGCATGTTGTCGAGCAGCCGCCCCGCCTGGCCAACAAAGGGCTCGCCGCGCGCGTCCTCCTCGGCTCCCGGTGCCTCGCCGATGAACATCCAGTCCGCTTGCCTGTTGCCCACGCCGAACACGGTCTGCGTGCGGCTGCGGCACAGCTCGCACGCCGTGCAGGCGGCAACGGCCTGCTCCAGGCCTTGCCAGTCCAGCTGCGCGGGCGCGTCCTGGCCGCGGTGCGCGAGTTCCGCCGACTGGGCGGGCGCGCGCTCGCGCCACAGCGGACCCATTCCCAGGCTGTGCCAGAGTCGAGCGCCCGACGCGCTCACGCCCAAGGTCGGGGCCTCATATCTTCACCCGCATCACGATCGCGTCCTCGCGTCCGCGGCGCGCCGGGTAGTAGCCACGCCGGATCCCGATCGGCTCGAACCCGTATTGCCGGTACAGCCGCAGGGCGTCGGAGTTGCTCGGGCGCACCTCCAGCAACAGCGAGCGCGCACCGTACTCGTGCATCGTGCGCGCCATCCAGTCGAGCAACTTCCAGCCGTAGCCACGGCGCTGCTGCGGCGGATCGACCGCCAGATTGAGCAGATGCGCCTCGTCGACCGCGAGCATCCCGACCGCGTAGGCGATGACGGCGTCGGTCTCCGAGACGAGCGTCCACGCACTGTAGCCGCTGCGCAAGGCATCTTCGAAATTGCGGCTGGACCACGGAAAGGGATAGATCCTGCGCTCGAGTTCCATCACCTCCGGGATGCGCGCCGGGGCCAGCGGCACAAATCGCTCCGGCGCTGGCTGCACCAGGGCGTTCATGACCGCCCTCCCGCCGCCGAGGCAAGGCGCTCCGTGACCGTCAGCGCGACCCGCTCGCGCACGTACGCCGGCAGCGCGAGTTCCGGCGCCAGCACCTCGCCGCGGGCGAACTTGTCCCGAGCCAGCCGGGCAAGGATCGCACCCTCGATGACGGCATCGCGCACCGCCACCGCGGCCTCCCCGATGTGCCGGTGGATCCAGGATGCATTGCCGGCGCAACAATCCGGCTGCCAGAGCGAGATCATGCGCGGCAAGTCCCCCGCCTCGCACAGCGACGGCGGCGCCGCTTCGGTCCAGACACCATTTTCTTGCTCATACACGGCCCAGTATGCCTGCTCCATGCGAGCATCGGTGGCCACGAAATACCGGCAGCGCCGACCCATCGCCGCCGGGCCGCCGTCGGCCGCGTCCGCCGCGACGGCCAGCAGCTGCAGGTTCCCCAGGGCGATCGTCGGCCTGCCCGTACCCAGGGCCAGTCCCTGGACGATCGTGCACGCCACCCGCAAGCCGGTGAAGGAGCCCGGACCGCTGCCGAAGGCGAAGGCGTCGCACTGCTCAGGCCGCAGCCGACCGCGGGCGAACAGCCGATCGATCATGGGCATCACTAGCTCGAGATGGGTATGGCCCGCCTCGCCCAGCAGCGTCTGGACACCGGCGCCGTGCGCCAGCGCCAGGGCGCAGCGCTCGCCCGCCGTGTCAATGGCAAATATCGTGGGAGCCACGGCGTTGCGCACTCAGGGTCGCTTGCCCCTGCCGAAGAATCCGCCGCGGCGCTCGTGCTCCTCCCGGATCTGCTCGCGCAGCTGGCGCCGTTCCTGCGGCGAGAGTCGCGCCCCCGGCGGCGGGCCCGCTCCCGGCCGGCCGGGCGGGTGGTTTGCCAGCGCCTCGCGCTCCTCCTGGCTGAGGCGGCGAATGGCGTCGCGCTGCTCCGGCGAGAGATTGCGCCAGTTGCCCCGCGGAACGTCCCGCGGCGGCGCACCGCGCAAGCTGCGCGGCGCCTCGGGCGCTCGATCGATCTGGCGCTGCGGCTCGGCGGAGTTCTCGGCGGCAGGCGGTGGCGGCAAGCCGGCACGGCCCCATGCAGAGGTGATAAGACCACTGAACAGGACACCGCACAGCGCGGCCAGGGCGGACCCAAGGCGATTGCGTTTCATCGGAGGAGGAAATTGCGTGCCGTCCATGGAGAGCCCGAACGGCGCCAGCAAGTCGCAAGAATTTGCGCTCGACGGACCGTCCCGGTCCAATGGTATGCAAGCCGCGGGGGAACCGCCATCGCCCAGCGACCAAAAAGGCACCCCGCTGGGGTAAATTCTGTAACACTTTGTGGCGCCCGTCATGGAGCGTATGCCAACCCCGTACCATCGCCGGCGCGGTTCGCGTGGCTGGTCCGCGGTGCTCGGGCGGCGGATCTTCCGGGCCCGCATCCAGGAGCATTTCGATGAACAAGCCCTCGTCCCACAAGATCCTCGTCGTTGACGACGACCAGCGCCTGCGCGACCTGCTGCGGCGCTACCTCAGCGACAACGGTTTTACCGTGTTCACCGCCGAGTCGCCCCAGGCGATGAACAAACTCTGGCTGCGCGAGCGCTTCGATGTGCTGATCCTCGATCTGATGATGCCGGGCGAGGACGGGCTCTCGGTGCTGCGGCGGCTGCGCGCCAGCAACGATCCTACGCCGGTGATCATGCTGACCGCCAAGGGCGGGGACGTGGACCGCATCGTCGGCCTCGAAATGGGCGCCGACGACTATCTGGCCAAGCCGTTCAACCCGCGCGAACTGTTGGCCCGGATCAACGCCGTCCTGCGGCGCAAGGCCCCCGCAGAAGTCCCCGGCGCCCCCTCGCAAGATCCTGTCAGCGTGACCTTCGGGGAATTCTCGCTGGACCTGGCCACGCGCACCTTGACCAAGTCGGGTGAGGCGGTGCCCCTGACAACGGGCGAGTTCGCCGTACTCAAGGTCTTCGCGCGCTACCCCAAGATCCCGCTGTCCCGGGAAAAGCTGATGGAAATGGCGCGTGGGCGCGAGTACGAGGCCTTCGACCGCAGCCTCGACGTGCAGATCTCGCGCCTGCGCAAGCTCATCGAGCCCGATCCGAGCAAGCCGCGCTACATCCAGACCGTCTGGGGCCTTGGCTATGTGTTCGTTCCCGACGGAACCAGTTGAAGCGGCCCTCCTTGAAGCTGCGTTCGCCGCCACTTTTCTGGCGCACCTTTTTGCTCATCGTTTCGCTGGCGGTCGCCAGCCTGGTCGCCTGGGTGCCAAGCGTCCGGGTCTTCGAGCGCGAGCCACGGGCACACCAGCTTGCCGAGCAGGTGATCTCCATCATCCATGCCACGCGTATTGCGCTGGTGTACTCCGATCCGGATCGGCGCCGGGATTTGCTCGCCGATATGCTCGCCGACGAGAGCCTGCGCGTGGTGTCGCTGGAGCCCACCGATCAGGTCGAACCGATCCGCGATTCGCCGCTGCTGCGCCTGGTGGAACAGGAGGTGCAGCAGCGCCTCGGCAGCAACACCCGGCTGGCTTCCAAGGTCAATGGAACCAGTGGCTTCTGGGTGAGTTTTTCCATCGACGAGGACGCCTACTGGGTCTTCATCGAACGCGACCTGCTGCGACGGGACATCGGCCACGGCTGGATCGCCTGGGCCTTGCTGGCGACCGCGTTCTCCGTGCTAGCGGCGATCGCGATCGCGCGCCTGGTGAATCGACCGCTGGCAGCGCTATCGCACGCCGCCAGCGACCTCGGTGCCGGGCGCATCCCTTCGGCTCTGCCCGATGCGGGTCCCATCGAAATCCGCACGGTCAACCGCAGCTTCAATCGGATGGTCTCGGACCTCGAAAAGCTCAACCGGGATCGGGCGATCCTCCTGGCCGGGGTCTCGCACGACCTGCGCACGCCCTTGACGCGAATGCGCCTGGAGGTCGAGATGAGCGATCTGCCGCAAGCGAGTCGCGATGCGATGATCGGTGACCTCGAGCAGATGGACTCGATCGTGAGCCAGTTTCTCGATTACGCGCTGCCGACACCGCGGCGTGCTGCCGAGGCGGTCGACCTGTCGGCGCTCGTAAAGGAAGCCCTGGCGCGCAGTCGCCTGCAGCCCGCGGGGGATGCGGCGGCGGGCCCGGAGGGCGACGCCGCGATCGCCCGGCCCGTTCGGCTGCGGGAGGACGTGCCGCCCGGCATCACGGTGCCGGGGCATCGAACCGAACTGGCACGCACCTTGGACAACATCCTGGGCAACGCGCAGCGCTATGGGCGCGGCCCAGACGGATCGCTGGAGCTGGAGGTCTTGCTGCGTCGTGACGGCAGCGAGGCCGTGCTCGAGCTTGCCGACCACGGTCCCGGCATCGCGCCGCAGGAGATTGTCCGCCTGGTACGCCCCTTCGAGCGCGGCGATCCATCACGCTCGGGCGCGCTGGGTGCCGGCCTCGGACTGGCGATCGTGGAGCGGGTCGTGCGGCTGCACGGCGGGCGGCTCGCCTTCCATGCCAACACCCCGACGGGACTGCGCATCGAGCTGCGCTTCCCGGTGCAGCCGGCGCCGCAGGCGGCGCCTGGCGGCGGACCCGGCAGCACGGCGCGCTAAGACGTATTACGCTATCGGTCTGGCGGCAGGAATTTGCGTCCGCGCTCGCGCCCCGCTTGGGCGGCGCGCAGTCCCGACACGTTTTTTTTGGCGCCGCAAACTCGACCGCAATCTTTGGAAGAAGCCCCGACGATGAAACCCCGTTATGCCCTTGGCTCCGCCGCGCTGATGATCGGCAGCGCTGTCAACTATTTTGGCGACCGCCTGCTCGGCGTGAGGATCGAGTTCTTCCACGGCTTGTCCACGTTCAGCGGTGCCTGGATGCTGGACGTGTTCATCGTGCCCTTCGTCGCCGGTCTCGTGGTGGCGTGGATTTTTGGCCAGGGCGGGAAGTGGCTGTGCTACTTCCCGCCGCTGTTCGTGCGCTGCCTCGCCTATGCGCAGATCGCCCTTTTCGAGCAGGTTCCCCCGGGCAATGCGCTCATTCCCCTAGGTTGGTGGGGGTTTTTCGTGATTCTCGTGATGGAATCGGCGGCGTTTGGTGGAATTCTCGGGGAGGTCTTCATCAAGCGCATCTACACCAGGCCGGCCTCGGCCAAGCTGGCCTCGATGCCGCCGCCGGACGCCAAGCCATGAGTCGGCACGTATTGCCGGGGCCGCAGGAGCGCGAGCGACGTTCGCGCTTTCTTGCCGCGACGCTGATCACCTGCGTGGCCTTGCTGGTGATCGGCGGCAGTTTGCACGTCGTCATGATCGGCTCGACGCGCATGGGGGAAATGCGCGAAAAGGCTACCTACGATCTGCACGACGAGCCCGCCCATGAGCGCGCCGCGGGCGAGGATATCGCCCTGCACGCCCGCAACGAACACATCAAGGCCCTGGCCGGCTCGGCAAGCGCCGGCTACACGATCGAGGAAGCGCAGGCCCTGCTGAGCAAGGAGCAGTGGGAGGAACTCGATTCGACCGTCGCCATCGCGGCCGGCCCCTTCCCGATGGGAACCAACTACGAGCGCGCCGACCCGCAGGACCACCCGCAACACACGGTGCGGCTGCCGGAGTACCGGATCGACAAGTATCTCGTCACCAACGCGCAATACGCCCGCTTCCTGGCGGAAACCGGACACCGTCCGCCTTCAACGTGGAAGAACGGGCGCATACCCGAGGGGCAGTTGCTGTACCCGGTCACGCTGGTCAACTGGTACGACGCCAAGGCCTATGCCGCCTGGACCGGCAAGCGCCTGCCGACCGAGGCCGAATGGGAAAAAGCGGCACGGGGAACCGACGCGCGCCGCTGGCCCTGGGGCAACACGATGGATCAGAAGCGTCTTAACACCTATTACAATGTCGGGTCCGCAACCAACGTCGACACCTACAAGAGCGGCGTCAGCCCCTACGGTGTCTTCGACATGGCAGGCAATGTCAGTGAGTGGGTGGAGGACGATTTTCTCCCGTACGAGGGCTCCGATGCGCCCGCCGACATCTTTCAGGGCCGGGTCTCGCAGGTGCTCACAACCGAAGACCGCGTGATGAGGATCTCCGACCAGATCCCGGTCAACCGGCACTACAAGGTGCTGCGCGGCGGTTCGTGGAAGGGTGATCCATTCTCCACCGCAGCCTATCACCGCAGTTACGACTGGCCGAACTACGCTTCGGACTTTTTCGGGTTTCGTTGCGCGACCGACGCCGCCGGACCCGTGGCGAGAACCCGATGAGGCACGAGCTTCAGCGCGGCGCGCTTGTCCTGATCGCCGCGCTCTTCGCGTCCCCGGCACCGGCGGCGGTCAACAGCTACCGCTTCTTGCATGTGACGATCGATACGCCCTGGCATATCTTCTTGTTCCTGCTCATGGGCATCTTCGCGCCCTTCGTCCTGATGGTCGTGCTCATGTGGCGCAATTCGCTGCGCAAGCGCGAACAGCCTGATGCATCCGATTCGAGCAAGCCGCCGCAACCGTAATCGCCCGATGCTCCTGTCGTCCCAGATCCCGGGCGCCGCGCGCGCGCGCTCGTTGCTGCGGCGCCTGGCGACGCTCGTCCTACTGGCGGCAGCAGCCATAGTTGCGCCGGCCTACGCGGCCGAGCAGCCGGCGGAGACCAGCGGGGCCCAGGTCTTGCAGTCCTTTGAGCGGGCCGCTGCGGCCACGCCGCAGCCCGATGCCAACGACCGGACGAGGCGTTGGGTGATGTTCGCGCTCGGAGCGCCGCTGCTGATCCTGCTGCTGATCACCGGCTCTCTGGGCATCGCCATGGGGGTCTACGGCAAGCAGGTCTACCTCGCGCACATGGTGTGCGCCGGCTTGAGCGTGACGCTGGCGATCGTTCATGCGATCGTCGGTCTGGTCTGGTTTCGCCCGTTTTGAGCCACTCGGACCCCGGCGACGGGCTCGCGCCGGCGGCGGGACGCTCGCTCGCGGCACTGTACTTCGTCAGCGGAGCAACCGGGCTGTGTTACGAGGTGCTCTGGGCGCGCATGCTTTCGGCGCAGTTCGGCGTGAGCATCTTTGGCATCGCCGCGACCGTCACCGCGTTCATGCTGGGCCTGGGCGCAGGATCGCTGCTCGCGATTGGGCGCCCCGGCGCGATGTCGGCGGCGCGCGCGCTCAAGACCTTCGCGCTGCTGGAGCTGGCGATCGCGCTCTACGCGCTTGCCTTGCCGGCGATCAATGCGGCCGGCGGGCCAGCCTTGGAGTCGCTGGCCCCGCAGCTCGCCTGGTGGCAGTGGTTTGCCATGCAGGGGGCCGTCGCCCTGGTCCTGCTGGCGCTTCCCGCGGCAGCGATGGGCGCCAGTTTTCCCGTCGTGCTGCGTGCCTTCGCCTGGTCGCCGGAGCGACTGGGCCGGGTCTATGGACTGAACTGCCTGGGCGCGGCCACCGGCGCCCTGCTCAGCCTGGTCTTGCTGGCGGCGCTAGGCTGGTCCGATGCCCTGCGTGCGGTCGCCTTGGGCGGATCGCTGGTGGCGGCAAGTGCGTGGCTGCTGAGCCGCGGGGTGTCGCGCCAAATCGAGCCGGCCGTACCGGCGACGCTCGGCGCCGGGCAGCCCACGCGTCTGCCGCGCCAGCTGCTGCTGTCCTACGCCGCGGTCGGCGCTTGCGCGCTGATGCTGGAGATGGCGTGGACCCGCCTGTACGGCATGGTGCTGCTGCGAACGGAGTACGTACTGGCGGTAATCCTCGCCGTTTACCTGCTCGGGACCGCCCTGGGCAGCCTTCTTGCGGCCCGGGCGCACCGCGGGCAATGGCTTGCGGCCGCCGTGCCGCTGGCCGCCTGCGCCTGCACGCTGCTCGGGCTCTGGGCGCTGCCCGCATTTTCCGTGTGGGTGCAGCAGGAACGCTTTGCGTCCCTGTCCTCGGCGCTGCTTTGGCAGGCCCTGGCCCTGGGTCTGTGCACGCTGCCGACGACCGTTGCCCTGGGGGCATGGCTACCAATGCTGGCCCACCGGGGCGATGTCCCCGGTGGCGACCGGTTGCGCGGCGTTGCCCTCTATGGGGCAAACTGCATCGGCGCGGCCGCAGGCGCGCTCTTCACCGTCTTGATCGCTATCCCGGTGTTGGGCACGACGGCGAGCGTTGCCTTGGCGGCGGTGCTGCTGCTCGTGCTGGGCCTCGCGCTTGGCGCCCCGCGTCCGCTGTTCGCCGCCCTTCCCCTGGCCCTTGCCGCGGCCTGGCTGCTGCGCGAATTTCCCGAGCCCAAGCGGATGCTGCCGCAGGCTGCCATGGCCTACGAGCAGCTCGACCGCTACGAAGATGCGCTTACGCTAAACCACGTCACGCAAGCGGCCAACGGCCAGCGCACGCTGCTCACCGACCTGCAGCACATGGACGCCTCGTCGGATCCGGCCGCGGTGCAGATCCAGGCCGATCAGGCCAGGCTTGCCCTGCTGCTGCATCGCGCACCGCGCAGCATCTTGTTTCTTGGCCTGGGGACCGGCATCTCGGCCAGCGGTTCGCTCGCGTACCCGGAGCTCGAACGCACGGCGGTCGAGTTATCGCCCGGCGCGATCGCGGCCGCCCGATCGTGGTTCGTACCCGTCAACCATGACATCACGCAGGGCATGCGCGTAGCGCACGACGATGCCCGGCACTTCCTGGCAGCGAACCGGGAACAATACGATGTGATCGTCGGCGACTTGTTCCACCCCGACCTTGCCGGGATGAGCAACCTGCTGTCGGTCGAGCAATTCCGCCGCGCGCGCGAGCACCTGCGTCCCGAGGGCGTATTCGCGCAATGGATCGCGCTCAACCAGTTCGATCGCGAATCACTGCACACCGTCCTGCGAAGCTTTGGGCAGATCTTTCCCGAGGCGCAGATCTATCTGGACGGCATGCACCTGGCAATGGTCGGTTCGACCTCGCGCCTGCAGGCGGCCGAGACCATGCGGGCGAATCTGGCCGGCCGCAGCGGCGAACAGATCGATGCGGCGACCGGCAAGGAAGGCGCGGCAACCTGGTTGGGGCGCTACTGGGGTCCGATCGCGGCCGGAATCGGGCCGGTGCAAAGCGAGACCCGCCCGGTGATCGAGTATCGACTGCCGCACCTGCGCTACCTGGAGCAGCCGCCCCTGGCAGATATCCTGCTCGAACTGTTGCGTCGGCGTCCGGATCTGGAGACCGCGCGTGCCCAGCTCGCGATAACACCCGACCAGCAAACTTCGTTCGCCAGTGCCTATGTGGCCAGCGAACTGGCCGTGCAATCGTGGCTCGCGTCGATGGCCTCCGACGCGGCGCGCGCGGCCCAGCTCACGCGCCTAGCCTTCGAGACAAACCCGCACGACCACTGGGTCGCGAGTTCCCTGGCCGATGAGCTGTTCGACTCGGCGGCGCAGGGCCATGCCCTGGGCGAGCGCCGCACGCTGGAGCGCATCCTGCGCGTCTATCCCGACCACGTGGAATCGCTGCGCGCCCTGTGGCACCTCGATGGCGCCGGCGCCCAATGGCAATCGAGCCGCGCGTTCGAACGGTTGCGCGAGCTGGCGCCGTTGGATAGCGAGGTGCTCGCAGCGCAGCACGAGCAGGGGCACGGAATGCAGAATGAGAATTGATTGTCGCGCGCCACGCGACGCGCGCCGCCGGCCAGTTCGGCAATTGTCAACGGAACGACAAAAACCCATATCCACCAAGGTAGAGGGCGCTTGAAGGGTCGCGATTGGGGTACGCTTGTCAGGATGTCGTACTCTGCCCAAACTCGCCTGCGTGACATCCCGGTACGGGTTGTCAGGTCCCCCGCAAACGCTGCGGAAGGCGCCAAGCCGGCCGTATTCCATCGCCGGCGCCGCGCGGTTCAGTTGCTTGCGCTGGTGCTCATCGTGTTGGTTCCGACGACGGGATTGTTCCGGATCGATCCGATTGCCGGTGCCCTGGTCGTGCTGAACCGGCAGATCTGGTTTTCGGATTTCTTCTTGTTCTTCGGCCTCTGGATTTTCCTCGCGACGGTAATGGTGTTCCTGTATTCGATCGCGGGAACCGTCTTCTGCGGCTGGGTGTGCCCGCAAAACAGCGTCGCCGAGTGGGCTAATTACCTGACTCGCAAGTTCCTGGGCAAGCGCGCGGAGGTCAGCCTCGACGGGGCGCCGGTGCGCGTGACCGCCTCGAAGGATCGGCTGCTCAACTGGGCGGTGCTCGCGCTGTGCTTTGTCGGCGCTTCGATGATGGTGGCGCTGGTGCCGATGCTGTATTTCTATCCGGTGTCGGCGGTTTGGTCCTTTGTCTCGCTGCGGCCAGACCCGGCGTTGGCCGGGTCCTTGTACTGGATCTACACGGTGTTCGTGCTGATCGTGCTGCTCGATATCACCGTGCTGCGCCATTTCTGGTGCCGCTTCATTTGCGTCTACCGGGTTTGGCAGCATTCCTTCAAGACGCGCCAGACGCTGCATATCGCCTACGATGCAAGCCGTGCGTCGGACTGCCAGGGATGCAACTACTGCGTCAGCAAGTGCTTTATCGATCTCGATCCTCGCAGCACCGACGTCTTTGACAGCTGCATCAATTGCGGCGAATGTGTCGACGCCTGCAATCGCATGCACGAGAAGCAAAACAAGCCGGGCTTGCTGCGATTTGAGTTCGGCGAGCGCGCCGATCACGCGCAAGCGATCGCGTCCAAGCGCAACAACGAGTACTCGCTGCTGGGACGCTCGCGCTGGGCGCTTCCCTTCTCCGTCTTGGGTCTGGCCATGTTTGTCTGGGGCATCTGGAGCTACGAGCCCTACCACCTCTCGGTCGACCACGGCACGGGCGCCGCCGGGCAGGCGATCACCGACTACCAGATCGCGATTGCCAACAAGCAATACCGCGAGGGCAACGTACGCGTACTGGTCACGGGGATCGACCCGCAGAACTATCGTCTGAGCGCGGACGCACTGACGCTCGGACAGGTTCAGCACCAATCGTTGACCTTGTCCATCTCGCCCCAGCTCAAGCACGGCCTGTATCCGGTCCAGATCGAGGTACGGGCGCAGGACGGGTGGGTAGGCCGCTTTCAGTTTCAGCACTTCGCAGGTTGAGCGCTACCGGTGTGCCGAAGGGTTCGGCGCGTCGTACAGGGAGGGATGGAAAAATGAACGAATCGCACAATCGTGGACCATCGCAAGGTGGCAACGGCAGCGACGGCGCCAATGCAAGTGCGCAGTCGAAGGCCGCCAGCCGTGCGCAGGCGACCGGGTTCGAGCACCTGGGTCTTGATCCCGACCCGGTCCATCCCGAGTGGGGCCGCAATCCCGAGGACCATTTCGGTTATGCATCGGACGCCGAACGGCTTGCCAAGCGCGGGATGGAGGACTGGGAACTGGTCACCAAGATCCCCGCCTCGCAACGGCGCGTGCCCTACTGGTTCATCGCTGTCGTCGTCATTGTCCTGCTGGTTGCCGTGGGCTTGGGATTCCCTTTCTGGGGCCAGCGGCCGGGGGTCAAGGTCGAGTGGTTCAACTGGGGCTTCGTGGCGGCGATCGTCTACGTGGCGGTTGCCGCAACCTTCGTGTACTTCATGACCAACCTGTACGGCTCGGAGCGCGCCGGGCGCCTGGACAGCGACCCAGAGAGCGAGGCGTACCGCGCGGGCAACGACGCCGAGCCAAAGCGCAAGGTGGAGTAGCGCTTTGCGCAGCACGAGTTACCGGAGGAGCCGGAGGGTAGCGTGCGAGCGCACTTGGCGTCCGGCGATCGCGCTGGTAGCGATTGCCGCGGTCCTGGCCGGCGCCTCGTGCAGCAACGGCGAAGAGGCCGCGGCGGTCGGGACGCAGCAGTGGGGACCGTACGACGTGACCGTGGAAACGCGCCCGTCGCCGCCACGCGAAGGTCAAAATGAAGTTGTCGTAATCATCGCCGGGGAGCATCACCGCCCCATCTACGACGCCTTGGTCACGCTACGCACGCAGGAATCGGCGCCGTGGATCCAGGCGATCGAAGACGGCCACGTAGGCGTGTATCGAAGAGCCGTGAACTTTGGACACGCGCGCGAGGGCAAGCTGCTAGTGCAGCTGCAACGCGGCGACGAGAAGACCGTCCTCGAGTTCCCCGTGGCGATCGAAACTGGGCGGTGAGTTCGCTGCGATTCCGGGCGCATGAGAGGATGAGAATCGTTTTCATCTGCGCTATTTCGCGCCATCCCTACTCCGTGTTCGCGTCGTTTTTTTCTTACGAAAGCGCGATGCTGCCGGAGCGCACGGTTATAATGTTTGAGGTTTAGCGCTAGGGAGGGGGAAATTCGATTCGCGGGGACATTTCGTGTCGCCGGACTCGAGCTTCCAACCGTTAAGCCAGTGTCGGCCCATGCCGCACACGGTGAATCGGATTACAGAATCCGGAAGCTAGAAAGAGTCAACGAGTCAGCTGAAAGGAGACCAGATATGACTAAGCGTCGCGATTTCGTATTGAAGTTCGTTCCTCTGGCAGGTGCAATTGCGGTGCTACCGCGAGTTGCCTTGGCCGATGTACCGGCACTAACCGAAGACGACTCCATGGCCAAGGCCATGGGTTTTAAGTTGAAGACGGCAGATGCCGATGGAAAGAAGTATCCCAAGCACACGAATGAGCAGACCTGTGCGAGCTGCCTGCACTTCACCACGCCGGGCGCCGAGGCCGCGCGTTGCGATCTGTTCAACAAGTCCGTTCCCAAGGGCGGCTGGTGCAGCGGGTACTCCAAGCGTCCGTAATTCGGCGTTGAGCCGTTTAGACCATCATCGAAAAGGATTCGGCCCATGCCTATTGAACTCTTGGTACCGATCGGGATCTTCGTGCTCGGCATGATCATTTCCGACATCACCAGCTCCGCTGCGATTAAGATCGTCGAGAATAACCGGCAAAAGGGCGGCTAAGGCGGCGTTGTTCATTCCGCGCAAGGAAAACGGGCCCGAAGCAGTTCGGGCCCTTTTTTCTGCCGCGCCCGCATCCTGGAAATGCCAAGGAGCACACCGTAGGTGGCTGCGCAATCGAATCCGCTCACAAAATTTCTCGTCGTATCGGTCGTCTCTTTCTGCATCGGCACCCTGCACGGCATGCTCCAGGTGATGCCGCCGATCCGCCACTGGCTCGACTCCATCGGCAGTCCGTATGGCGGCCCGGGGCACATGATCGACCCGCTGGCCCACGCCCACATGAACCTCGTAGGCGGCGTGGTGCTGCTGGCCATGGGCGTCACGTACTACCTGCTGCCGATCTTCACCCAGAAGGCGATCTTCTCCGGCACACTGACCAATCTGACCTTCTGGTGCACGGCCGCCGGCGCCTATTCCTTCTATGCGGCGCAACTCACTTTTGGCATCTGGGAAGGCATCCTGATGCACTCCGCGCCCGAGCTGATCGCCGGGTCGCACCGTTACTACGGTCCGGTGGTGGCGGTCTCGGGCACGGTGATGGCGGCAGGATTCTTCTGCTACCTGCTCAACATCGGCCTGACGCTGCGTCAGCAACGCCAGGCGTGAGGAGGCGGCGGGACTCGCCGCGGAGTCCGTCGCGCGGTCCTCGCCTACTTGCGCGAAATGAAGTAGACCGCGATACCCAGGACCAGCAGGCCCAGCGTCAGTTCCAGCATTTGCCCCTCGCGTCCCGAGTGCGCGCCCATCGCTGCTAAGCGGCCTGCATCGATGCGCCGCCGATCCCGGTGCGGATCACCTGGTTGCGCACCAGCGCGCGGCGCACCAGCACCACGCCGATCACGGCGACGGCCACGGTTGCCACGACATCGAACACGTTGGTGAAGGGCATTTTTGCATGCGCGAAGTCATCCGTAACCACAGCGCCGGCAATCCACGTGAAGCGCTCCAGCCAGGTGCCGGCGATGATGATGATTGCAATCCGGAAAATCGAGACCGGGCTGTGGCGAAAATAGGTGAAGATCAGGAGCACGAAGGGGATGATGAACTTCATCGTGAAGAAGCTCCACCACAGCACCGAGTAGTCGCCGTTGACCATGTTCTCGATGCGATTCCTCTCATCGGGCAGGTTGCCGTACCAAATGGTCAGGTACTGGGCGAAGAACAGGTAGGTCCACAGGATCGTGAACGCCAGCATCATCTGCGCGAAGTAGTTGAAGATGATTTCCGGGAAGGGCTTGTTGAACCGCTTGCGCCGCTCCAGCAGGTAGCAGATCACGACCATGCTCGAGAGGAGCATGCCGAAGTTGCTGACGATGTGATACATGCCGTAGACCGAACTCTCCCAGGACGGGACCATCGTCATCTCGAAGTCCCAGGCGATCATCGTGCCGTAGAGCACGTGCGTCACCGGAATAAAGTTGGCGGTCATCTTGAACCGCTCCCAGTCCGCCTCCGAGCGCTCGCTCAGGACCTGCAGGCGGATGAAACGACGGTACAGCCAACCCACGAACAGCAGGCCCAGGATCTCGCGCGCGGCCAGAAACGCCGGGTTGTGCCAGCCGTTGAGCGGGTGCTCGTGCTCGACGAGCGGCTCGCTCCCCATCCAGGGAAAGATGTGGTTGCGCGCCAGCAACAGGATCACGAGCAGCGCGAAGGCGAGCGGATAGAGGCTGAAGAGCGATATCGCGATATCGCGCACCACGTAGCGCCACTTGGCGCTGGCCAGGTGAAGAATCGCGGCCAGGGTGACGCCGCCAATGGTCAGATGTAGGACGATCAAAAAATCGGCCGTCAGCACCGACCAACTGGAATACGGAATCAGCGAGTGGACGTTCATTTGGACGCACTCTTCGCCGGTGCGCTCGCCGCGGCCTTGCCCAGCGCACTGCGCACGTAGTTCACAACATGCCAGCGCTCGGTCGGCGACAGGTCATTGCCATAGATCGGCATTACCGCTCCCCCAAAGGTGATATAGCCGAAGATCAGTCCATCGGAGATCGCCTGCACGGACGGGCTGGTCAGATCAAACGGGCGCAACACGAGCTTTTCGCCGACCAGGCCATCGCCCGTTCCGGAAACGCCGTGGCACGGCACGCAATAGATCGTGAAAAGCTGCTTGCCCTTGCCGACCGATTCCGGAGTTACCGGGATCGGATTGAGCAGCTTGCCGGCCTCGTCGCGATCGGCCACGTGCACGGTGGCGGTATCGGGCACCGGGACCGAGCGCGCGGGAAACGGCAGCGGCCGCGCCTGCGGCTTGATCGCAATGGAGTCGGTCATGTCGCGCGACCAGGGCCAGGCCATCGCGGAGAGCGGCAGGCCCGCCAGCAGTACGGCGAGCAGGGCCGCGGGCACCAGGGCGCGTCGCGCACTGCGTGCCGGCGCCGACAGGACGGTCCGACGGGATTTGTGGCTGGAGTTCATCGCACGACCTCTTCGTGCATCGAGAGCACCTTGTGACTTTCGAAAATCTTGCGGACCTCGGCGACGCAATGCGCATTGGCCTTGACCATCACCCCGATCTGGTCCTCCGAAACCGAAACGTGGTACAGATCACTTTTCATGCGGTGCGGCAACCCGGCGCATATGAGGAAACCGAGCACCGTTATGTACACGCCCCCGAGGATCAGCATCTCGTAGGTGAGCACGAAATCCGGCGGAAACGGAATGATCGGTTTGCCTCCCTTGAGTTGCGAAAAGAAATTTCCCTGCGACGTGGCAATCCCTAGGAAACCGAGGCTGCCGCCGAGAATCGCGCCAAATAGGGTGTAGTTGCGCACCGGATTCGAGCGCACCCCCAGCACGTCTTCGACGTCCGGGTGCTCGATCGGCGATTTGATCGTCACGTCGTCCCAATTCAGATAGGGCAGATTGGCCTCGCGCAACTCGCGCAGTGCCGCCGAGGCCTGGTCGAAGTCGTTGAACAGACCCAACAAGCGTTTGACATTCATGCTTCCCTCACGTCAAGTTTGGCAAGCTTGCGATGGAACACCATTTCCTTGACCTCGTACATCGACACACTGGGTACGAGTTTGCAGAACAGCATGAAGAGCATGCCGAACCAGCCGAAGCTGCCGAAGACGATCCCCCACTGCACCCAGGACGGGAAAAAGGCGTGATCCCAGGTCCACGGATAAATACCGTGGGAGAAGGTCGGTGTGACGATCATCCAGCGCTCCAGCCACATGCCCAGGTTGAGCAGCAGCGAAACGATCAGCATCACCGTCAGGTTGCCCCGCAGTTTCTTGGAGAGGAGTGTGAACGGCACCACGGAACCGAGAAAATTCATCATCCACCACCAGAGGGCATATGGTCCGGTGGCGCGCTGGATCAGGGTCTCCTTGGCGACCGCATCCGATCCATACCATACCGTGGAGTACTCGATCAAGTTGAGGTAGGTCCAGACCATGGCGATGGCAAAGGT
>Ga0209415_10004031_pt1 | contig 27049 bp, 19 predicted proteins | sample PeaSoiSIISIP2007_FD_187696 | JGI IMG/M metagenome (GOLD analysis project Ga0209415, IMG submission 187696) | Peat soil microbial communities from Weissenstadt, Germany - SII-SIP-2007 (SPAdes) (version 2) | ecosystem: Environmental > Terrestrial > Soil > Wetlands > Peat | place: Germany... | reverse complement strand
CCGATGTCAGCGGTGGCGTTCGCCGTGGTGCTGGTCAGCGTGTAGTTGCCGGCGTCGGCGCCGCTGATGCCGATGCCAGTGACGGTGACGGCTTTACCGGTCCCAATGCTTTTACTGCCGAAGGCCGCGCTGGTGTAAGCGGTGGTAAGTGCATCGCCGCTTACCCGGTTGTCGCCAAGCGTCACGCTGGCCGAAACATTGCCGTCGTAGGTCTTGCTCGCGACCGTCGCCGTGACGGTGAGTTGCCTGGCCGTGATGTTCCAGGTGGTGGTTGCCGTGACATTTGCCAGCTGGTATTTTGCCGCATCCGCCCCCCCGAGGGAAATGCCGGTAACCGTGACCGTCTTGCCGTTCGCCACATTCTTGTCGTTGAACGAGGCGCCTGTATAGGAGACGGTGAGCACATCGCCGCTTACCCTGTTGTCGGAGAGAATCACCGCCGCCGCCACGCCGCCGTCGTAGGTCTTGCTCCCGACGGCAGCCGACACCGTCAGCTGTGCCGGATTGATGGTCAGCGTGCCGCTCACGAATCTGAACCCGTATTTGCCCGAGCTCAGTGTGCCGTTACCTACGGTAATGGCGTAGGTTCCGGGATTGGTTGCGCCGGCGGCTACGCTCAGGCTGGGCGCTCCGGTGATGCCGCTGGACTGCAGGGTGTCGCCGTCGACAAAACCGGCGTAACTTACCGTAGCCCCCTGAAATGCCGTGCCGTCATAGTTCTTGCTCTGGTTGTCGGCGGTCACCGTGATCACCGGCTTGAGATGATAGAAGCGGACCGATTGCAAGGTGGAACCGGAGCTGTTTTCGCCCGCCACGTACCCCCTGGCCCGGACGTAGCCGTCGCTGGGAAGGGTCGCCGCCAGTTGCCAGCCGCCGGAGATCCTGGCGGCATCGCCCAGCCTGCTCCAGGTGGTCCCGTCCGCGGAATATTCCACGGTCACGCGCCACACCTCCGGGCTGCTGCCGCCGCGCAACCAGGTGATCTGGCTCCCGTCCGAAGAAACGGACAGGCTCTGCGTCGCCCAACCGCTGGCGAAGCGCGCCAGCCGGTTTTTGCTGCCGTTGCCGTTGATGCCGGTGAAGGACCCCATTAGCACGAACTTGCCGTCGCCTTGCAGCCTGAGCACTGTTAGGTAGCCGCCGGTCACCGTGCCGAGGTCGAAGCTCTGGTCCAAAAGACCGGTCGGCCCGATTTTGGCGACGCCGACGCGCGAATAGGTCGTGCCGCTGGCATCCATGACCTGGGTGAAGTTGCCGTAAATGAGCATGCTGCCGTCGGCCAGCAGACAGGTGCCGTTGATGGTACCGTCGATGTTGGGGCCACCGGTCAGTTTTCCGCTGGTGCCGACGTTGAAGGTCGTGTCGATCGAACCGTCCGCGTAACCGGGGCGTCCGTTGTTTATCCTCAGGATATGCTGGCTCCAGGTGGTGCCGTCCCGGGTGACGGAATTCGCGAAAAAACCGCTGGCGATGATCTGGTTGTCGGGCTGCAGGACCAGTCCGTTGATGGTGTTGTTGCCGACGAACATGGTGTAGCTCGGGTCGAGCGTGCCGTCGGGCAGCAACCGCGAGATGACCTTGGCATTTCCTACCAGGACCTTGTCGTCCGGTTGGACGGCCAGGACGTTGACCTGCGAGTCCAGCCCTACCCCAAACGATGCGGGACTGAAGCCGGTGTCGAGCGTACCGTCGCTTTTCAGCCTGGTGAGGTAAAAAGAGCCGGGGTTGAAAGTACCCCCCAGGTAGACGATGCCGTTATTCCAGGTGGTCTGGCTGCCGCTCAGCTTACTGCCAGGCTCCAGCCCCACCAGGGCGACCACCGATTCCGGCGTACTGGGCAGCACTGTGTTGATGTTCTGGTTGAAGGTGGAATTGGGGTCCGGGTCGGGAGCCTGGTGCAGCACTCCGGCCGCGTCGAGCTTGATCAGCGCGTGCTGCTGGATGGCGTTGACTGTCGCGAAGGGGCCGCCCGCCAGCATCTGGCCGTCGGACAGGGGCGCCAGCGCGTTGGCCGGGTTGCTCAGCGTAATGTTGGGGTTGGCGGCCAACGTCCAGTCGGCGTTGAGCCTGCCGATGTTTTTCCTGCTCTGTCCCGAGATGGCGGTAAAGGAGCCCCCAACGGTGACCGTGCCGTCCGGGAGAAAGGCGGCCGAGTTGGCAAGGGCCCCCACGGAGAAGGTCACCGAGACGTCGTCGTCCAGCGGCCCGTAGTCATAGAAGCGGGCCAGCCTGGTGCGGCTTTTTCCTCCGGCCAGGGTGAAGTTGCCACCAAGCAGGAACTTGCCGTCCGACTGCAGGGCGATGACGTTGACCACGGCGTCGGTGTTGGGATTGACGACGGTATCGACGCTGCCGTCCAGGTTGAGGCGGACCAGGTGGTTTCTGGTGGTCGCGCCGATGCTGGTGAAGTTGCCGCCGGCCAGGATCCGGCCGTCCGGCTCCGGCAAAAGGGCGCTCACGTAGCCGTTGGGGGAGGGGCTGAAGCTGTCGAGCGCGAGGTTGGCCTGCAACCGGCCGAGATAGGCGCGCGGCTGCCATCCGTCCTGGCTGGTCCGGAGCTGGGTGAAATCGCCGCCGATCAGCAGCTTGTCGTCCGCCTGCCAGGCGAGCGCGCGGACGGCGCCATCGGCGACGGCCGTAAAACTGGTATCAACCGTGCCGTCGGCAGCGAAACGGACGAGGTTGGCGGCGGGGGCGCTGAAACTGCCGCCCACCGTCACCGTGCCACGGTAGACGACCAAAGCGTTGATCGCCCCGTCGGTGGCGCTGCCGAAGCTCTGTGCACTGCTGCCGTCGGCGGCGATGCGCACCAGGTAATTGGCCGGCCCCGAGGCGGCCTTGCCGTAAGCGGCCAGGATGCTGCCGTCGTCGGCCAGAGCCAGCGCGTTGACCGTGACGGCAGCCGCATCGACCGTGGGGTTGAAGGCATCCAGCGAGCCGTCGGCGCTGTTGAAGCGGGCGAGACCGTTGCGGGCAACCGGCGCACCGCCGGAGGTGATGGCGGTGAAGCTGCCTCCCACCAGGAGGTAGCTCGTGGCCGCTTGGGTCGGCGTGGCGGGGTTGGGCTGGATCACGATCGAGTCGACGGGACCGTCGGTGGCCAGGAGGAAGGTGGTATCGAGCGTGCCGTCGGTGTTGAGCCGGGCCAGATTCTGACGGGTGGTACCGGAACTGACGGCGGTGGCGGTGAAATTGCCGCCGATCACTACCTTGCCGTCCCAGGACTGCACTGCCACCGTCTGGATGCCGGTGCCGGAGATCGAGACGCTGCCGGTCGCCAGGATGTCGAAACCATCCGGCAGCGCCGCGTAGGCGCGGCCCACCGGCAAAAACGCCAGCAGCAGGCCCGCCAGCAGCGAAAGGCCGATTTTAGCACAGCTTCGCCGCAGCGCCAGATATCGCATCACCGGTCCCGTCATCTCGAATCCGCCCGTCAACGTTCCTGGATGTGGATTATTTTTTTCAGGGGTTTCAGGCCGCTGTTGGAAATGATCTTCATCCCGGCAGGCTTGCCGGTGACGCCGCTTCCGGTGCGTCTTCCCCCCTTGGCGGTGAAGGCGCCGGCCAGCGCGGTTTCCTGGAGAGTGCCGTTGGCCAGCGGCACCAGCGCCGTCCCCTGCAGGGGGGCGGCCGCTCCGCCGCTGTCGTAGCTCACCCCCCAAAGGTAGGAAGAGCCCGCCGAACAGAGGTCGGCGCTCGGCTGATAGGTGGAAAACAGGAGCTGACCGCCGGTGGTGGCGACGGGGGTGGTAATGACCCGTTCCGCCCCGGCCGTACCGCCGGCGGAATCCAGGCCGATCAGCCAGCCGGGATCGAAAGAGTCCAGGACGTGCTGCGTGCTCGTCTGATCTATCAGGTTAGAGGCGCTGACGGTAGCGGTACAACTTCCGTCCAGAAGGTCGTAGTGGTTGTAGCAAGGCTCTTTCACGCCGTAGAGCGCCCGGTTTCCTCCCATGTCGTCCTGGTTGAAGTAGTACCTGCCGCTGCCGAAATACAGCCAGAGGTTGTGGTTCTTCCGGTCCTGGATCTTCGCGATGCCGCCTGTCACCGGTCCAAGCAGTTCGTTGGTGAGCCTGAGCACGCGCCAGTGGGTCGGATCCGGGTCCTGCCTGGTGAAGATGCGCAGCACCCCTCCGCCGTTGGAGCCGATGGCGCTCGACGAACTGCCGCTTGTCTGGGCATAGCCGACGAAGAGTGCGTCGTCCTGGTAGCTGCCCGCCCCGGTGCCGCTCCAGCGGTCCACGTCGATGGCGGCGCCCCCCATCTGCCCGGCGAAGGCGTTGCCGACGTTGCTGTCCAGGGTGGCTGCCAGTTCGCCGGTACGCAGATCGACCACGAAGAATTTCAGGTTCTGGCCCGATTGCCACAGCATCTGGTGCTCCGAAGAACTCTGCGGCGTCGTATTCACCACTCCCGTGGGACCGGAGCCGAAGACGGCGAACCACCTGCCGTTGAGTTTGCCGTCGCCGATGCGCACGATGGCGGGACCGGTCGTGGCGAAGCCCAGGTCGCGGTTGCTGAATTCCCACAGCAGCGAGGGGTGGTCCGGGTCGGTGACGTCGAGCGCGAAATAGGACGAAAGACCGACTTGGGTGCTGCCGGTTGCCGGATCGATCACCGAGCAAAGCCCCCCTGCTAAACATGAGGCCACCGTGGTCCCACCCAGCCCCATCCCCCCGATCAGCACGGTGCGCCAGGGGTTTTTGGCCGGGTCGAGATCGTTACCCGCGGTCACCACGCTATCCGGCTTATTGCACTGCCAGTAGTTCGCCTTCGTGCAGCCGCCGGTGGCGGTGTCGCCGATGCTGGCGTCCACCAGCGTGACGCCGCCGTCGACGTAGAACAGGTGCCGGTAATCGTGCTCCTTGAGGTAGGTGAGGTACGGCAGAGCGTTTCTGGGGATGAAGGCCCACTGCTCCTTGCCCAGGTCCGCCCGGGTCTCGCCCAGCTCGGACTTGGGGGCCAGCGTAGCCAGCGTCCGGGCGGAGGTGCCGCTCGACAGCCGCCCGAGGTCGAAGGCGTGCAGCATGCCGTCGTTGGCGCCGACATAGACGGTGCCGCGCCGGGCGTACTGGTTGGAGCCGACGAAACTGCTATAGGAGACGTCGCCATAGCCGCTGGGTGCCGGCAGTTGATAGCTCGCCAGCGCCAGCGACGACTGCATCTTCGGCGTCGAGGAGACGACGTCGCCCAGCTTCCAGACGTTGGAGGCCGTCGCGCTTACCCCTGACACGCTCCCGGCGGGTATGGTGAGCATTCTCCTGCGGTAGAAGCCGTCTACCCCGGTCAGGTAGGAAACGATCCGCTGCGCCTCCGCGGCGTCCCGCGCCTGCAAAAGCGGCACGGCCTGCGGGTCGCTCCCCAGGGCGGTGAAATTGGTAAGGACGCCGTTGGACTGGGTGTAGATGACGCGCTCGGCTGGATTTTTCTGCCACAGCGAGACGCCGGCGCGCCACAGGGCCTGGACCGCGTCGGAAGAGATCTGCTGCGTTGTGCCGTCATCGCTGCTGCCGTCGCCGTTCGCGTCGTAATAAACCGTCGCGCCGCCGTTTTGGAACTTCACCACCCGGTCCTTACTCAGATTCAGGGTCAGATCCTGGTCGGTGTCCTCGCGGACGGTACTCCCCACCCCGTTGCTGCCGCCGAGAAAGGGGTCGATGTAATACCAAAGGCTCAGCATCTCCCCGATCCAGTGGGTCGAGGTGGCGCCGGCGTCGAAGCTCTTGGCGGGGTAGTACTGGGGCTGCAGGAAGATCGCCCCGTTGCCGTTGCCGGTAGCCAGGAGCGAGGGATCGCTGCCGGAACCGGCGGCGATCTGCATGAGCATCTCTTGAAAGGCGTTCTCGAGATCGGCTGCCAGACGCGCCTTTACCAACACCCCTCCTCCCTTGGCCGCCGTAAGCTGCATCAGTTTTTCCGGCGCCCCCTCGTCGAGAGTCTGGCAGGTGCCGTCGACGTTGTAGCTGCCACAGGGGCTGCCCGTGTAGATGACGTAGGTGGAGAGGTAGTCGCGCGTGCTGCGGATCGGACCGAAGTCGGCAAGCGCCCTGTTGCGGGCGAGCCAGGCAAGATCGTCGAGGTTGTAGCTTCCCTGGAAGGCTGGCGTGGCCACGGGATCGCCCGGTTTGACGCCGGTGGTCATGCCGGAGGGGAGTTGGCCGAGAAAGGCGGTCAGCAGCGTGCCGACGTCGGGGTGCCGGTCGGCAGTGGAAACCCCGTCGGTGACCAGCAGGATGTTGTTGCGTTGGCAACTGAAGGAAGACGACGGCAGCCCCCAGCCGGAGGCCTGCGGCCAGAGAGAGCCCGGCAGGGTCGAGGTGCGGTTGCCGAAGTACCCGATGGCCGTGTAGAAGGCCTCCGCCAGCGGCGCCCAGGAGGTCGCCGAAATGCCGTCGATGGCGGCGACCAGTCCTGAGAGGTGGTCCCCCAGCGGCGCGCCGACCGCGGCGATGATCCTTCCCCCGTCGGTCGGCGTGATCTCCCGGCACTGCGTGGCGCAGTCCCAGTCGAAGTGACACATTTGCCCGTCGGGATCGTTGACGCAGCGCTTGGCGCAAGCGATCTCACCGGGGAGGATGCCGCCTTCGCTGAGATTGGTGTTTTCGTGCTTGCACTCGGCACCGGCGCCATCGTCGCTGAAGACCATGGCCCCGAGATTGAAGTAGTTGACGTATTCCTGGAGCAGCCCGGTCGGCGGGGCGTCGAGGCGCAGCCTGGCCCGGAAGGTGCCGGACACCTCTTTGGCGCCGTAGATACCCGCATCCTGGATGAAGCCCGGAAGCGTCGCCATCGTACCCGGCGTGAGGGCGGTGGGGGTCGGATCCGTCAACTGCCGGTTCTTCATCTGCCGGCAGAAATCCTCGGCCTCCCACTTGGCGCAGGTGTCGTCCCAGGCGTCATACCAACTGAAGTAACACCCACCGATGTATCCCGAGGTATCGGCTACGCCGTCATGGATCTGGAGGTCATGGCTGAGGCCCATCCCGCAGACGTCCTCGCCCGCGTTGAGCGGCAGTGAGTTCGGGTCGGAGGAATACTTTGCATCGATCCTCATCTGGCAATCGGTGTACACGTTTAATTCCGGGTCATCGCCCAGGGCGTTGTCCGGGTTGAGATAGCAGTTGTACAAGATGTCCAGGTTCACCTTGCCGCGGCTCACCACGGTACTGCCGTCATCCAGCGTTTCGATCAAGGGAGCGCCCCCCCCGAGACACTGGGTGGCATCGTTAAGCAGCTTGCTTTGCGCCCCCGTCTGCTGCCAATCGTTGATCGCATCGAGGCACGCCTGTTTTTGATACGGCCTGTCGTAGATCTCGATCCGCGTCTGCCCCGCTTGGTTGGCCTTGTTCCGGTAATCGTCCTCGGTCACGATCGGGCCGCGGACGCCGAAGGTGACGTTGGGGGCATCCCTGGTGATTTTGACGAAGCGTCTCCCCAGGCAGCCGCGTGTCTCCGGGACCATAAGCCCCGCCTGGCTCGTGGAGGGATCGAAGTAGGAGTACTTGCCGCCGGTGAGGACCCGCTTTTCCACGTCCAGCTTGGACATCGTCAGCCAGTTCAGGAATCGTCCCGAAGCGATGAAGCGGTCGACCGTTCTGCTGGAGGATGGGCTCACTCCGGCCATATCGACGCAGAGGTAGGAGGTGTCGGCGGCGTTGCAGCCGGCGGGAAGGGTGGTGGAAGTCTGCACGAACCAGTCGTTGGCGGTGTCGTAGAGATAAACGGTGTCTTGGTTGAAATAGCCCGGATAGGAACGATACGGATCGGGGGCGTTGTTGCCGGCGTCGAGCCCGAAGCTGTCGTCCACGCAGTAGGCGGCAGGATCGCTGTAGGCGGGGTCGTACATGCTGGCCGAATTATCCAGCATGAGCAGCAAATTGGGCTTGACGCCGGTGCCGGGCACCGCCGGAACGGCGCAAAAGGTGGCGGGAACGGGCATCGCCGTCAGCCGGCACGGGGCCAGGAGCAGGATGAGGCACAGCAATGGCAACAGACTCGGAGTCGACCGGGAATAACCGTCCATGCACATAACCAGATTACCTCGCCCAAGTTTTTTTCCTCCTTAAAAGAAAACACGCCATCAATTCATTGGAGCACTCTAAGCATAAGGCTTAAGTATAGCCAAAGGTGTTCCAAAAAAAAGACTGCGTTTTCATTGTTTGCGGGCGCAGAGGGGCAGAAATCGGCGGACGACGTCGAGCAGCAAGGGTAGCGAGCCGGCATTGACACCCAAAAGGTTAAATATACTATTGCTTGGTGCTAATTTGATGAGGGTGAAAACGGCAACCGAGGAGAGGGGCGGCATTCATGAACTTGTTAGGCAATTTGGCTATCCTGCTGTCGATTCTGCTTTTCTTCTCGCCCGCTTGGGCGGAGATGAGGGTGAAGTCGCTCTGCGGGATCCACTACCCCAGCGATTCGCGGCTGGAATGGCACTGCCGGCAGCTCAAATCGACCGACACGCCGCAGGGGCTGTTCGGCGCGCATTGGCAGGACGTGCTCCGTTTCAACCGGCTGGACCGGCGGCACTTTCTGGGCGGGGTCTCCATTAAGGTCCCCAAGGACCTGGAGCAGGTGAAGAACTTCACCCCGCTGCCGGCAAGCTACCCCGAGGCGGCCAAAGAACCGAAGTTCATCCTGATCGACCAGAGCGAGATGTTCCTGGGTGCCTACGAATACGGCAGGCTTGTGTTCTCCTTTCCCGCCGCGATAGGGACGGAAAAGCATCCGGTGCCGGAGGGGAGCTTCCGGGTGGACGCGGCGGATCTGCACCACCAGTCGAACCTCTACCCGGTCGAGGAGATCGGACGCCCCTATCCCATGCACTACGGACTGCGCTTCTTCGTCGACAAGAGCCACGAGACCTGGCCCTCCCATTGGATCCACGGCCGGGACGTCCCGGGCTATCCCGCCTCGCACGGCTGCGTCGGCATCTACGACGAGGAGATGCAGGTCGACTACTACGCGGCCTACGACCGCAAGGTGAACAAGCCCAACTACCACGAAATCACCCGCCCCTACCTGGAAGCGGCCAAGATCCTCTACTACTGGGTGGTCGACCGGAAAACCGACCCCGGCACCTTTCACAAGATAGCCAACGGTCCGCGCCTCGAAGTCATCGGCAAGGCCCCCAAACTGCCGGAACAGGCGGCCGGAGGAAAGCATTAAACTCTTTGCCTGTCATCCTGAGCAGCAACGAGGGATCTGCTGTTGAAGTCAACGCTGAAAGATCCTTCGCTTTGCGCAGAAAGAGCCGGGAAGCGGCATCCGCCTCCCGGCTCTTTATCTTTGCTCACAATATCGACGAATTTCAGCCGTGTGCCCTTATTTCTGCCGATGGGGCAACGCTGCGAGACTCCCCTTCAATTCGGCGACCGCCTGCTCCAGAGCCCCGATTTCCGTTTCGATCGTTTCGAGCTCGCCGTCGGAGGAAATCTTGTGCGCAGCCTCCTGGACGTTGGCGATCTGCAAACCGATCACCTCGTTAACACGTGACGTTTCGATGCGAGTCATGTAACCTCCCTAGCTGCCTTTTGCCAGCGTACCTTTATTCGCGCCAGTGGATGCAGGAAACGGGGCAGACGTCGATGGCGCTGTGCTGGATCTCGTCCTCCGAGGCGCCCGTGGCGTTGAAGCACTCGGCCTTGCCGTTGTCGGCAAAGCGGAAGACTTCCGGCACGCTGTCGACGCACAGCCCGCAGCTTATGCACGTATCCTGATCGACCCAAGCTTCTTTTGCCATTGCTGATTCCTCCTATAGGTTTGGATTAAGTATGGCACTACCGGTGGCGGCCTGTTTTTTGAAACAGCGGAAACTCTAACACCGCGGGTTGGATAGTCAACCGATACTGACAGACATCGCCCTCACGTTTTGTTAGACAAGGAGAACCTGATAAGTATACTCATCGGGTGTCCTGCGGGCTCGTTCAAAGACACCGATCGCGTCACTGTTTTCGGTTGAATCAGTAGAGGAGGCAGCAATGAAAATGACAGGTGCCGTAGGTTCCTTACTGCTGATCGCCCTGTTGCCATTGCCTTCGCATGGTGAAGCGCAGAAGTCGGAACTCAAGCCGGCTGCCGCCGCGAAAGGCCCCGAGGAAAAAGAGGGCAGCAAGACGCTGGCCGACGCCGCATCCCATGCCGCTCAGGCGCGCGCCTACCTGCATGAGGACCGGTCCCGCAAAGCCGTCGGTGAGGTCGCCGAGGCACGCCGGCTGCTGCGCGGCATGCGCTCTGCGGGGCAGCAGCCGACCGCCGCGGAGCAAACCTTGCGGGATGCCTCCCGGCTGTTGGCAGCAGGGAAACTGTTCCAGGCGGACACGGCGCTGGAAAACGCCGAGCAAACGTTGAGCGCGCTGTCAGGCGGCGAATCCCCCCTGCAGCGCGCGGAAAGAAATCTCCGCCAGGCAAGCCGCAACTATTCCACCGGCCGCGTCCCGCAAGCCAAGGCGTATCTCGACAAGGGAGCCGAGTATCTGGCGATGGCGGCACGTAGCGGCCTGACGAACGCCCGGCAGGAAATCGTCAAGCTCGGGGGCGAGATCGGCAAGCTCAAGCGGCAATTCGACCAGGGGGACAAGGGCAAGGAGTTGCAGTCGCTCTGGGAACGGGGCAAGGCGCTGGGAGAGCGGAGCGGAGACTACCTGTCGGCGCGCGTGGAGCAGGGAAGCGGCAAGATGGTTGGCGAGGACGACCTGATCGAGGCGCGCCTGCACGTGGCCTACGCCCGAAGCTACCAGCTGACGGCGAGGGAACCGGCAGAGACCGTGAAGGAGTTGGCAAGGGCAGAAGCGTACCTGGAGAAGGCGCGGAAAGAGCGGCAGAACGAGCCGGCGCTTCGCCGGAAACTGGCCGAGCTGCTCAAGGAGCTGGCCCACCTCAAACAGCACGCGGAAAAAGCCGACGCCGATACACAAGAGGAATACGAGTCGGTGAGGACTCAATTGAAAGAAATAATTGAGAACGTCAAATAACCCATGCGCGCCTGTCATCCTCAAGCGATGCAGATGATCACTACTTCCCCTTTTCGATAATGTCCGGGGTCCTGCGTTTGTCGATCACGTCGGGCGGGATGTCTTCCGGAGCCGGTTGCAGCACGGTGCCGCAGCGGTCGCAGCAATCCTTGCAGGGATCGGTGATGGGACGACCTTCCGCCGCCTTCGGCCTGAGCGAACTCTTGGCCGCCTTGCACTTCTGGCAGCACTCGCAGGCGTCCTTCTTCGCCTGTTCCTGGATAACCTCGGTGTCGGTGGTGACGCTGCCGGGGTTCCCCAACTCTACGGCCCACGACTGAGACACCGACAACAGCAGCAATACTGCGGCAGCAATGGCAACCCTTCCCATATCAGCCTCCTTTACCTCAAAGCTCTCACACACGGATAAAACGGATCGGACCGATAACTGCAGATCAAGCGCATTGAACGCTCTCTTACCGGACAATCCGGAAACGATAAAAGTTATCATCCAGCAAAAACCTGTCAAATCCCTCTGGTCAAAGAGCACCTTTACATGTCATCCTGAAACGGCTTACGACACATTTTTTGCTCTGCTCGCAGCAAGTTCAAGAAGACAGGAGTAGTACCATGCAGCGTATGATCGTTATGACATTGGCAGCTATGGCAATCGGAACGTGTACTATCTCAGGCTGCACGAAAGACAACCAATCCAGCCGGAACGTACCCGCAGTATCGACGACAGAGTCGGCTGCCCTGGTTGACAAGGGAGCAGTTCTCTTCAAAGAGTACTGTTCGAGCTGCCACCCCGACGGCGGCAACGTCGTCAATCCCAAGAAAACGCTGCATGCCGCCGTGCTGGCCGACAACAAGATTACCAGGCCCGAAGACCTGATCGGGCTTTTGCGCACCCCCGGCCCTGGCATGAGGACCTTCGACGACAGGACCATCACCGACAGCGATGCGAGGGCCATCTACCTGTATCTGGAGAAGAATTTCCGGTGAGAAGCGACATCAGGCGCCTTGTGTGACGCAGTTCACATCCTTTTTGCCGCCAATGCTCTAGTTTGAAATCAGTATGAACGTGTTGCTCACCATCAAATCGCTGTACGTAACCAACGGCTTCGTCGCCGTCTTCCTGTACCTGCCCCAGATCTACCAGGCGCTTAAGGACCGGCAGCGCGCCCTGTCCCTGTCGCCGGTCACCTTCGGCGGCTGGAGCATAGGCTCGCTGATCACCGCCTTCTACGCCTGGTTCTACGTCCAGGACCCCATCTTCACCGCCATCAGCCTCGGCAACATGATCGGCTCCGGCGCCATCTTCGCCATCGCCGCCTGCAGCAGGCTTGCCCCCGCCAGGCGCGCCCGCTTTCCCCGCCGGCTGCGCCGCTTGCGGCGCCGTTCACCGGCAGGCCACAAAGCGGACGGCACTGCGCATCTCGTCCAGCAGCTCCCGTAGCGCGTCCAGCAGGTACTCTATCTCCTCTTCCGTGGTGGCGGGGCCGAGCGAAAAGCGGACCGTGCAATGCGCCTCCTGCACGCTGAGCCCCATGGCAAGCAGCGCAGGCGAAGGCTCCGGGCTTCCCGACTTGCATGCCGAACCGGAGGAAAAGGCGATCCCCTTGCGCGCCAGCGAGAGGACCAGCGACTCGCCGCGGATCTCGGGGAGCGTCATGCTGAGCGTGTTGGGCAGCCGCAGCTCGCGCGGCCCGTTGGCGCGCGCACCGGGGAGGATCTGCGCGATCCCCTCTTCCAACCGGTCGCGGAGCCGGACCACCTTCTGCCAGCCGTCCCCGAACAGCCACTTCTGGGCCAGTTCCACCGCCTTGGCGAAGCCGACGATGCCTGCCACGTTTTCCGTTCCCGCCCTAAAGCCCCGTTCCTGGCCGCCACCGGTTATGAGCGGTTCCAGCTCGACCCCCTGGCCGACATAGAGCGCTCCCACCCCCTTGGGGCCGTTAAGCTTGTGCGCCGACACCGACAGCAGGTCGACGCCCAACTCCTCCACGTCCAGCGGCAGCCTGCCGAAACCCTGCACCGCGTCGCAGTGGAAGAGCGCCCCATGAGCGTGGGCGATGGCCGCCAGTTCCCGCACCGGCTGCAGCGCGCCGGTCTCGTTGTTGGCGAACATCACCGAAACGAGCAGCGTGTCCGGGCCGATCACCTCCTCCAGCCGCTCCCGCTCGACCACCCCCGCGCCATTCACCGGCAAAATCGTCAGCCGGAAGCCACTCTTTTCCAGCGCGCGACAGGTGGCGAGCACCGCGGGATGTTCGACCGCGCTGACGATCAGCTGCCGGCGCGAGCCATCCGAGGTCCCCGCAACCCCGCGCAGCGCCAGGTTATCCGCCTCCGAACCGCTGCCCGTGAATACCAGCCGCCGCGCCGTGCAGTTGAGCGCCTGAGCCACCACCCGCCGCGCCGCGTCCAGCGCCGCCCTCGCCCGGCTGCCCACGTCGTGGATACTGGAGGGATTGCCGCACTCCTCCCCAAGAAACGGCAGCATCGCCTCCCGCACCTCCGCCGCCACCGCCGTAGTCGCATTGTGGTCGAGATATATCGTTCTGCGCCCACCACCAATTCCCTCTCCCCCCTGGCGGGGGAGGACCGGGGTAAGGGGGAAAGCGCCACAAGCAGCGTCGCCCGTCCCCTCCCCCATTACTCCGCCTGTAGCCGTCTCAGGCCGCGCCGCTACAACCTCCGCCCCCGCCCCTACCTCCGCCTTAACCACCCGGCACAAAAGCGCCTTGTACACCGGGAACCCCGAAATGACGTCGAAGCGATGAGGATCGGTGAGCTCGTTGACGTTGCATTCCCGCCAGGCCGCCGACCCCAGCGGCCCGCCGCCCCCCATGGCCGCGTCGATGGCGCCGCGCACCATGTCGTCGGTAGGTCGCGCCGTAAAAAGCGCCCTTCCCCGCTCGCTCTCCACCCACACCCGGTCGCCGTCGGCGATGCCGAGCTTGGCCGCATCGCCGCTGTTCATCGTCACCGGCGGTTCCCGGTGCGGGTCCGAGAGCCCACGCACCCCGTGGTGCTGGGTGCGGAAATCGTGCACGCTGCGGGCACCGGAGTTGAACACCAGCGGATATGCCCGCGCCAGCTCCGGATCGGCCAGCGGCCCCTCCACAGGCTCGGTATAGACCGGCAGCGGATCGTAACCGTGCTCCGCCAGGATCGAGGAGGCGATCTCGAACTTGCCGCTCGGCGTATTGAAACCGGGCTTGCCGTCCGGACGGAGCAATCCCTTATCCCACTTCCGGTACTGCATCATGGCCGCCGGCAGCCGCGCCTCGCCCCCCGCACCCCGCACCCCTTCCAGGGTGAAGCCCGTCCCCTCCAGCGCGAAGCGGAGCAGTTCGTCCTCGCTTTGCGGGTAGAGATCGCCGTAACCCAGGCGCCTCGCCAACTCGCTTAAGATCATAAAATCGCTGCGCGCCTCCCCCTGCGGCTCCACCAGGCGCTCGCGGATCTTGAACAGCGGGCCGTAGCGCATGTAGGAGACCATCTCGTAATAGGTGGTGGCGGGGAGCACGATGTCGGCGTAGGCGGAATCGGCCGTGTGGTAGCGGTTGACGGTGACCAGGAAGTCAAGCGCCGAGAGGGTGCGGCGCCATAGATCGGGCGCAGGCCAGGCGGTGATCAGCGAGCCCCCGACCACGGTGAGCGCCCGGATCGGATACGGCTCCTCAGCCAGCACCGCCTGCGGCAGCACCGAGGCGTGTGATTCGCCGCGGTAGGCACTGTAGACCGGGAAGCGGTCGCGCCCCAGCGCCCGCTTGGGATCGGGGTTTTTGACCAGCCGGGAGCGGTTTTGCGGGAAGAGGTTTTCCTTCATCCGGAACAAAAGACCGCCGGGTACGTCCAGCTGCCCCGCCAGCGCGAACAGGGTGAAAACGGCGCGGATCGCCTGCACCCCGCTGTCCGAGTATTCAAGCCCCGTGTACATCACCGGGCAGGCGCCGCGCGCCGAGGCGATCAGCCGCGCCAGCTCCCGGATGGCCGCGGCCGGCACGCCGGTGATCCCCTCCACCTGCTCAGGGCGGTAATGCTGCACCAGTTGGCAAAGATCGTCGAAACCCACCGTCCATTCATGCGCGAACCGTTCGTCAAACAACTCCTCCTCCACCAGCACGCCGATCAGCGCCAATGCCAGCGCCCCGTCGGTCCCCGGCCGGATCGGTATCCACCAGGCGTCGGCCTCCCGCGCCGTCTCGCCCCGCTTGGGGTCGATCGCCACCACCCGCGCGCCCCGCTCGCGCGCCGTTAGGATCTGGCGATGCGCCAGCGGCGGGGAATCGGTGGCGGGGTTCGCCCCCCAGATGACGATCAGTTCCGCCTGTTCCAGATCGTTCTCCATGGTGATCAGCATCTCCCCCATGGTGACGTGGGGAGCGATCATGGCGAAGGAGACGTAGCAGAGCGCCCCCACCCCGAGGGTATTGGGAGAGCCGAATGGAAAGAGCACGCTTAAGGCCGAGGAAACCGCCGCGTCGGACGGCTGGAACAGGTCGCAAAGGGCCATGTCGAAGCTCCCCCGTCCGCTGTAGATTGCCACCGCCTCCGGTCCCGACCGCTGCTTGATGCCGTTGAAGCGCTCGACGATGATCCCGAAGGCCTCGTCCCAGGAGATGCGCTCGAAGTCGTAGCTCCCCTTGGGGCCGACGCGGCGCAGCGGGTAGCTGAGCCGGTCCGGGTCGTGGACGATGGCCGGGGAATGCCGCCCGATACGGCAGAGCATCCCCAGAGGGTGCCCTTCCTGCGGCTCCACCTTCACCAGGCGGCCGTCCTCAATGGTGGCGGTGACAAAGCAGCCGGCCGGGCAGATGCCGCACAGGCCGTTTCGGGTTTCATGGGCCAAGGCTGTCATGGTTTCCTCCTGCTGCTCGTGGTTGCTGCAGGTCGTCGCTCGTCCGGCGCAGCAGCACCAGCGAAAACCAGCCCCGTTCGTCATCGAAGACCTGCTCCGCCCGGAAGCCGAACTGCTCCAGGTAGGGGATGAGACGCTCACGCCGGAATTTCCTGCTGATCTCCGTCTGCACCAGTTCCCCCTCGGAAACGGTCAAGGTTACGCCGGGAGTGGCAAGCCGCATCGTCTGTTTCCTGGTGAAGCGGCCGAAGATCTCGATCTGCTCGCGCTCGGCGTCCCAGCGCGCCAGATGCTCGATCGACTCGAGGTCGAGGGAGCAGCCGAGTTCGCGGTTCATGCGCGCGAAGACGTTGCGGGTGAAACGGGCCGTCACCCCCGCCTTATCGTTGTAGGCGGCCTCGAGGAGCGCCGGGTCCTTGACCAGATCGATGCCGATCAGGAAGAAATCCCCGGGGCTGAGCGCCGCGGCGAGCGAGCCCAAGAAGGAGGACATCAGGTCCGGCGCGAAGTTGCCGATGGTGCTGCCGAGCAGCAGGACCATCACCGGAGACAACAGGGGAAGCAACGGAAACGCCCCCTGGAAATCGCAGTTCAGGCCGATCACCTTGACGCCCCGGTAGGCGGCGTTGATCGCGCTGCCGGCGTCGATCAGGGTGCTTTCGCTCACGTCCACCGGCACGTAGCGCACCCGCGCATCCCGCTTGAGCCAGGCGCGCAAAAGGTGATGCGTCTTGGCAGAGTTGCCCGAGCCCAATTCCAGCAGCGTTACCGGACCGGTTACCTCCCTGATCCGGCCAGAGCAGGCCGCGAGGATGGAGGCCTCCGCGCGGGTGAGGTAGTATTCGGGCTGTTTGGTGATCAATTCGAAGAGGGCGCTGCCATCGGCATCGTAGAGAAAGCGGGAATCGAGGCTGCGTGGAACACAGGCGAGAGTCGCGGCGGCCGAGCGGGCGAAATCCTCTGCCGGGTCGCCCCCCATCAACCCGCGCAGCACGGTGGAACCCGCAACCGTGCACGCCTCCCGGAAGCTGCGGCAGATCTTGGGCTCAGCAGCGACAAAAGCACCGTCCATGCTGTCTCCTGTAACCGTTGTTAGAGAGGAATCAACGCGATCAGAAAGGCTTGCGGAAAGCGCCCGAAGAATTATAGTTGACTAATTTTAACCGTCAACGACCCCTTCTCTTTTGCCAGGAGACTTTGTGGTTTGTCCTCGGAGCAGGGCGAAGGATCAGCCATTAAAGGTGGGAAAACGGAGGAGAGAACATCATGAAGACAACCGACGTGGCAAGAACCGAGCTGCTGGCGCTACTTGAGGGAGGAAACGCACACATGAGTTTCGAGGAAGCGGTAGCCGACTTCCCGCCGGAGTATATCAATAAGAAAGCACCCTACACCCCTTATTCCTTCTGGCATTTCGTAGAGCATCTGCGCATCGCCCAGTGGGATATCCTGGATTTCATCCGCAATCCCGGGCACGTCTCCCCATCCTATCCGGAAGGCTACCGTCCCGCCCCCGACGCAGAAACCGACCCCGCCGGCTGGGCGCGGAGTTGCCGAAGCTTCATGGCTGATCTGAAAGTCCTGCAGGCCATGGTCCTGGATGAGAAGATCGACCTCTACGCCCCGCTCCCCCACGCCTCCGGCTACACCATCTGCCGCGAGATCCTGACCGTCGCCGACCACAACGCCTATCACATCGGCGAACTCGCCATCCTGCGCCAGGTAATGAACATCTGGCCCGCCGGCAACAAATACCTCACCGGCACCCCGGAGTGATGCCCCGTCCCCCCATACAGGCGCCAGGGGGGAGGCGGAATGCGGCATCGTCCGCCTTCTCCGCCAGGGCTCCTACCATTCCGGCAACGAACGGGAGGAGAAGATGGTATGGAACTGCCGGGCGCGGTGGGTGTAGGTGTGCTGGGTGCGCACCCGGACCAGGGCACGCGCTCCGACGGCGATGGCCTGGGCAGGGGTGAGACGGTCGAGAATCTCCGCCACCTCGTCGCCGGAGGAGGCCACCAGGATCTCCCAACCGGGCTCGAAGAAGTGGTCGATCCCCTCCCAGCGATCGGTAATGATGCAGGCCCCGGCGCCGGCCGCCTCGAACACGCAGGTGGCGGGGGAGTCACCTTTTTCGGCCATGCTGGCACGGCTGATGTTGAGCACCGCCAGCGGGCTGCAGTTGAATGCGTTGTGCTCGCAGGTTCCGAGGTGACCCAGATAACCGACGTTGCCCGCCCGCGGCTTGTCCTCCCAACCACTCCCCGCCAAAAGGAAGCGCTTCTCCGGCAGGCGCTCGGCGACCCGCAGGAAGAACTCCTCCACCTGGTTTTCCCGGTCCGGCAGCCGGTTTCCCAAAAAGGAGAGGTCGGCCTTCAGGCGGGTGTCCGGCTGTACCGGGAAGTGGGTCTCGGGATCGAGGGCGTTGTAGATGGGGATGCAGTCGGCCGCTCCCAGGGCGCGATAGGCGCTGACGATGGGATCGCCGCCGCCGTAGGTCAAAATCAGGTCGTAGCGGGGGATCAGCTGCCGGAACGGGTCCTGCCAATCCCTGGACAGCCGCTCCAGGGTCGCCGGCGCGTCCATGTCCCAGAACAGCACCCGGGTCCGCTCACGTTTCAGATTGAGAACCTCACGCTCCAGGAGCTCGTCTAAGACGCCGACGCCGCTGGCCTTAACCACAAGGTCGGCTTCCCGGGCCGCCTCAAGGCTCGCGTACACCCCGGCCTCGGACGCCGGATAGACCACCACCAGCGCCCAGTCCGGATCCGCCATGTCGCGGTGGGACTGGCGGTCTAAGGCGTCGGGCTCGTAGAAGGTGATACGGTAGCCGAGCCGCTGCAGCGCCCGCAACAGACCGCGGTAGTGGGTGGCGGCGCCGTTCCCGTAGGACGAGACCAGGCTTGGGCCGAAAAAGGCGATGGAGAGACCTGCGTCCATGGTTTGATCCTTTCTGCCGGCTGTCCCACCCAACCCTACGGCTGTTGGACCGGCTACGGAGATTGACAACGCGTCCCCTCACGCAAGGAGGGGAGAAAAGGCAGCAGCCCGGTTCAGGGGCATCGCTATCGACTAGCGGTTCGGGTGGCGGGGCGATGGCCAGTTCGGCGCAGATGGCGAGAGCGCATGGGGCGGGTAGCGCACCCCGTAGGCCATCGCCTTCAGCCCGAGCTTCTTCACCGGTTCGACGAAGAACTCGCGGATCTCTTCGCTGCGCTCGTCGTCTCCCCGGTCGCCGATCCAGACCACGTCGCCGATCTTTGAATGGGCGTTGCCGTGGTTCCAGTCGGAAACGATGGAGCGGTAGAACATCACAACCCGCATAAAGGAGTCCTTTCTCTTCGGCCCTGGTGCAAAAAGCCCCGATCCCCTCTTGCCTCTTGGGAACGGGGCTCCCCTGCCGCGGCGCAAGCCGTCCCTCGGCTAGCTCGCCAAAAGCTCGCGGTACGCCTCCAGGTAGCCGGCGGCCATGCCGGCCGTGCTGAAGCTGCGGCTGCGCCTCAAGGCCTGCGCCCCCAGCTCCGCCAGCCTGCTGCGGTCCGCGCAGAGCGCACTAAGCGCCGCGTACAACCCGCGCCGATCCTCGGGATCGACGAAGAGCGCCGCCCCGTCCCAAAGCTCGCGCAGGCTGTCGATGTCTCCCAAGACCAGCGCGCAGCCGGAAAGCGCCGCCTCCAGCACGGTGAGACCGAACGGCTCGTAGCGCGCCGGCAGCGCGTAGACCGAGGCGGAGGCGAACCAGGGGACCAGTTCGCTGGAAGGCAGGAACCCGAGCGGTTTCACCCCCGGCAGGGGAGCTGCCCCCCCCTCCGGGTGCTGCTGCTCGCCTGCCACGTACACCGGCCAGGGAAGATCGCCGGCGGTCCTGGCCAGCGTACCGATGTTCTTGGCGTCATCCCAGAGCCGACCCACGGCGAGGATGTACTCGCGCTTCTGCGCCGGGCGGAAACCGTCGCGGCTGCGGGCGTTGTGGATCACCCGGGCTTGGGGAAGCGGCAGGTACAGGTCACGGATGCAGGTGAGCATGGCGGCGGTCGGTGCCACCACCATCCCGGCCGCGGCGAGCCCCTTGGCCACCAGGTTGCGGTAGGGCTCGAACCCCGCCGGCAGGCTTTCGCCGCGCACCGCACGCCACCAGGAGGCCATGCAGGAATGCGCCACCACGAGGCAGGGGCTTTCCCAGGGAAGGGCGGCATGGACGTAGCCGTTCAGGTGAACGAGGTCCGGCTTGAGCTTCGCCTCCAGCGACAGCAGCCACTCGCCTGAGTGCCGCACGTCCTCCCACGGGTCCGCCATCCATTCCAGCCTGAATTCGCTTTCGTGCAGGGCGACGTTCGACTCCGCCGCCACCTCGCGCCGCTGCTCCGGCGAGAGCGCCTGCCCCATGGAGGCAAGCTCGATCTGCACGCCATGCTCCGCCAGTCCTCGCGCCAGCTCCAGCACGTAATTCCAGACGCCGCCGATCGGGTCCGCCGTCATCAGGATGCGGCGGGGCCAAGGTGAGGTGCCCCTGCCGTGACCAGCTTTTCCACTTGCCGTATCGTTCATGGCTCTCACAACTCCCGGGTAGGTTCTGCCTCGTCTCACCGCCCGCAGGCGGCATCAATCACCGTCGCCACCTGCACCAGCCGGTGGAGCTTCAGGATGCCGTTGGTGAAGCTTTTTTTCTTTTCATGCTCCCTCCCTAGCCGTCCATGCGGATGACCGCCTTGACGAACCCTTCCGGCCGCCGGTCGAGCGCCCGGTAGGCCAGGGTCAGGTCCCCGAGCGCGTAGTGGTGCGTCAAAAGCTCGTTCACCTGAAATAGCCCTTCCTCGACCGCGGCGATGCCGCCCCGGATGCCGTCCAGGTACACCCGGGCGTCGCGCTCGTGGGCGTTGATCACGTCGATCCCCTTCCAGTTCCAAAGCTGCAGGTTCACCTGCCTGAGTCCGTCCTGGTGGTAGCCTGCGATCACCACCTTGCCCCGTTCGCAGACAAGTTCCCCGGCCAGGTCGAGCGGCCACTGGTGGCCGGTCGCCTCGATCACCCGGTCGCAGCCCCGTTCGCCGGCCAGTTCCCGCACCTGTTCCAAAACCCGCTGGTGGTCGTCCAGCACCACCGTTTCCCGGGCGCCGTAGCGGCGGGCGAGTTCCAGCGAGGAGGCGCGGCGGGAAATAGCGATCACCCGGGCGCCGCGTGCGGCGGCAAGCGAGGTGACGATGGCTCCCAAAAAGCCCGACCCCACTACGGCGACGGTCTGACCTTTTACGATCTCGCTGCGCCGGAAGACGTTGACCGCGCACCCCACCGGCTCGCCCGGAAACGGTTCACCGTCCAGCCAAGCGGGGAGCTTCACGAGCTGCTCGGTGGTGACCTTGTCGTATTCGGCATGGGCGTTGGTGGAGAGGAAGGTGACCCGGTCGCAGCACTTGAAGCCTGTGACCCCTTCCCCCACCTCATGCACCACGCCCCACCCCTCGTGTCCGGGAGAGCCGGGGGCGGCCGGGTAGTTGAACCAGGGCCTTCCCTGCCACAGGGGGAGGTTGGAGGCGCAGACGCCGCAACCTTCCAGCCGTACCACCACCTCGCCCCGCGCCGGACGCGGCAGGGGTACCTCCACCAGCCCCGCCTGCCCCGGGGCCAGGATCACCGCCGCTTTCATCACGTGGCCCATCAGATCACCTCACCCGCCGTGGGTTGATAGCCACGGTAGTCGACGGCCGGCGCCGCCGGCCGCAGCGTTTCCTTCAACCAGTCGTAGAGCAGCCCGGCCCCATCGGTCACCGAATGCCGGGGCTGCCAGCAGGTGGCCCGCCTAAACTTGCCGGTTCAGGCGCCGCCGGTAATGAGAACCTTCCCCGCCATAGTCTCATCCCATCAAATTACCAAACAACAATTAACGTATTTTTAAAAATACAGAGAGCAATATTAGCAGCGACCGTTGAGCTGTCAAATGATTGCCGGGATTTTTCATTCTCATGTGTTTCTGGAAAATCACCTCACTCCGATTTTAATTTGCTTAGTTTATGTTAATTTTATGTAACCCGAATTCTCATTGGCAAAAGGAGAGGAAACCAATGGCGGAGCCGCACAGAATACTCCCGGTGGGTGCAGAGTTGCAGCCGAAGGGAGGAGTTCACTTTCGGGTCTGGGCGCCGAGCTGCAGCCGGGTCGAGGTGCTATTGAGCGATGGCCGGCAGGACGGGGAAGCCGAACGGCTGCTGGCGCTGAGCCGCGAGGCGGGAGGGTACTTCCAGGGGACCTCGCCTGAGGCCGCTGCGGGCTGGCGCTACCGTTACCGGCTGGACGGCGGCGAAAGCTTTCCCGACCCCGCATCCCGCTTTCAACCCGAGGGGCCGCACGGCCCGTCGCAGGGAATCGACCCGAACGGCTTCCCCTGGAGCGACGGCGACTGGCCCGGGGTGCTGCGCGAGGGTCAGGTCATCTACGAGCTGCACATCGGCACCTTCACCGGAGAGGGGAACTGGCATAGCGCCATGGGGCAGTTGCCGGCCCTGGGGGAACTGGGTGTGACCATGGTGGAGGTCATGCCGGTGGCCGATTTCCCCGGCAGGTTCGGCTGGGGGTACGACGGGGTCAACCACTACGCCCCCACCCGGCTGTACGGGACTCCCGACGACCTGCGCCGCTTCGTGGACCGCGCGCATGCGCTCGGGCTGGGGGTTATTTTGGACGTGGTCTACAACCACTTCGGGCCGGAGGGAAACTACCTGGAGCGCTACGCGCTCGACTATTACAGCGAGGAGCCGAGCATCTGGGGGAAGGCCATCAATTTCGACGGCGAAAACTGCGAGCCGGTGCGGGAATTCTTCATCGCCAACGCCGCCTACTGGATCCGGGAGTACCACCTGGACGGGCTGCGCTTCGACGCCACCCATGCCATCTCCGACCGCTCCGCCCAGCACGTCCTGGGGTGCGCCACCGAGGCGGACAGGAAAGCCGCGGGTTGCCGGCAGGTGCTGATGATCGCGGAAAACGAAACCCAGTTGGTCCGCTGCCTGCGTAGCAAGGAGGAAGGAGGCTACGGCATGGACGCCGTGTGGAACGACGACTTCCACCACAGCGTGCACGTCTCCCTGACCGGCTACCACGACGCCTACTATTCCGAATACCTGGGGACGCCCCAGGAGATGATCTCCGGCGCCAAGTGGGGCTTTCTCTACCAGGGTCAGCCCTACTTCTGGCAGGAGAAGAGGCGCGGCACCTCCACCATCGGCGTCAGCCCGAGCTCTTTCGTCAATTACATCCAAAACCACGACCAGGTCGGCAACTCCGCCTGGGGAATCAGGCTGCACCACCTCGCAAACCCCGCCTCGCTGCGCGCGATGGTCGCGCTTTTACTGCTCTCCCCGCAGACGCCGATGCTCTTCCAGGGGCAGGAGTTTACCGCCTCCACCCCATTTCTCTATTTCGCCGACTTAAGCCCCGAGATCTCGCAGCAGGTGCACGCCGGGCGCATCGAGTACCTCAAGCAGTTCACCAACGTCGATTCTCCCGAAGTGATCGACACCATCGACAAACCGTACGATCCGGAGACCTTCGAGCAGTCGCGGCTGGACCTGAGGGAGCGGGAGCGGCATGCCAAGAGTTACGCGCTCCACAAGGATCTGATCGCACTTCGGCGCAACGACCCGCTGTTTGCCGAGGTCAACGCCTGCCACGTCGAAGGGGCGGTGCTGGGTCCCTCAGCCTTCCTGCTCCGCTACTTCCTGGGCCAGGAGCAGAGGCTTTTGCTCTTCAACCAGGGGCGCGAGCTGCACCTGAACCCGGCGCCGGAGCCGATGCTGGCGCCGCCGGAAGGGTGCCGCTGGGAAGTGCTCTGGAGCAGCGAACGGCTCGAATACGGGGGGCAGGGAACCCCGAAACTGGAAACCGAGAAATACTGGCGCATCCTGGGCACCGCCGCGGTGGTGCTGGCGCCGGCTCCGGACGGAGACCTGCCATGACCAAACTATTTCGCGAACTGCCACTGGACACGGACGATGCAACGGAGAGAACCAGGCTCCTTTTGGAACGGGAGTGGCTGGTGACCAACGGCCTCGGAGGCTACGCCTCCGGCACCGTCTGCGGCGCCCTGACCCGCCGTTACCACGGGCTTTTGGTCGCCGCCTACCCTGCGCCGCTCGGCAGGACTGTGGTCTTGAACCGGGTAACCGAGGTGATCAGGTTCGCCGACGGCAGCGTGGTCCGCTTCGGGGGCGACCAGAAGGAAGGGGGGGCACTGGAATTTCACGGCCTTGAGTACCTGGAAAGCTTCCGGCTGCAGGACGGGCTCCCGGTCTGGCGCTACCGGATCGGGGAAACGGTGATCGAGAAGCAGCTCTTGTTGATGCACGAGCAGAACACGGTGCACCTGCTCTACCGGCTCCTGGCGGGCAAGCGGCAGGTGCGGCTCAAGCTGCAGCCCTCCCTGCATTTCCGCCCGCACGACGCGCCGGTGGACGAAAAGCTGAAGGAGCCCTACATCTTCTCGGCGGTGGAGAACCGCTACCAGATCTCCTCCGGCCCCAACGCGCCGCAGCTCAGGCTGGTGATCGAGGGCGGTCGGGGGACGCTCACCCTGGAGGAGCGGAAAACGGCCCACATCTTCTACGCCGAGGAGAGCGCCCGCGGCTACGACCCGCTGGGGAGCCTCTGGAGCCCCGGCTACTTCTCGGTCGACCTGGTGCAGGGGGGATACGCGGCGCTCACCGCCTCCAGCGAGCAGTGGGAGACCATCCATGCGGTACAGCCGGTGAAGGCCCTGGAGATGGAGCGGGAGCGGCGCCGGCTGCTCCTGTCGGCGGCCGGCCCCAAGGCGCGCGCCGGGGTGGCAGGCGAGCTGGTGCTGGCGGCGGACCAGTTCATCATCAGCCCCGCCGGCAGGCACGAGGACCGGGTGCGCGCCCATGCCCGCGGGGACGAGATCCGCACGGTGATCGCCGGCTACCACTGGTTCACCGACTGGGGGCGCGACACCATGATCTCCCTGGAGGGATTGACGCTCGCCACCGGCCGCCACACCGAGGCCGGCTGGATCCTGCGCACCTTCGCCCAGTACGTGAAAGACGGCCTGATCCCCAACCTCTTCCCCGAGGGACAAAACGAGGGGCTCTACCACACCGCCGACGCGAGCCTCTGGTTCTTCCACGCCCTGAGCCGCTACCTGGAGTACACCGGCGACCGGACCACGCTGCGCATGATCCTGCCGCAGATGCGCGAGATCGTCGACCGGCACCTCTCCGGCACCGGCTTCGGCATCGGCGTCGACCCGAAGGACGGCCTGCTCAAGCAGGGGGAGGAGGGTTACCAGCTCACCTGGATGGACGCCAAGGTCGGCGACTGGGTGGTCACCCCGAGAAGGGGTAAGGCGGTTGAGATCAACGCGCTCTGGTACAACGCGCTCAGGCTCCTTGAGCGCTGGAGCGCCGAGGAGGGGGAGGAGGGCTATGCCGGCCAGCTGGCGCATTTGGCGAACCAGGCCTACCGCTCCTTCAACGAGCGCTTCTGGTATCAGGACGGGGGCTACCTCTACGACGTGGTGGACGGTGAACAGGGAGACGATGCCGCCTGCCGTCCCAACCAGGTCCTGGCGATCGCCCTCCCCTTCCCGGTGCTCGATGCCGGCCGCTGGGAGCAGGTGCTGGAGACGGTGGGCGCGCGCCTGCTCACCCCGGTGGGGCTCAGGACGCTGGCGCCGGGGCACCCTCAGTACAAAAAGACCTACACCGGGGATCTGAGGGCGCGCGACGCCGCCTACCACCAGGGAACCGTCTGGCCCTGGCTGATCGGCCCCTTCGTCGACGCCTGGCTGCGCCTGCACCCAGCTGAAAAGGGGACCGCACGCGGCTTCCTGGCGGGGCTTGCCGAGCAGTTGAACCAGCAGTGCATAGGGAGCTTGAGCGAGATCTTCGACGCCGAGGAGCCCTACGTCCCGCGCGGCTGCATTGCCCAGGCGTGGAGCGTGGCGGAGCTTTTGAGGTGCTGGCTGAAGACGGAAAGTTCATGATAGCTGCAGCGACAACACTGCCAGCATCTACTGCTATTTGACAACATTACTGCGGGTCTTTCATGCTACTTCATTGGAAGAACAGAGGTAAGCGGGACTACTTAGTAATAACAAAGACCGATATTTGACGTGGTTTTTTGATTGCAGCTAGCGTAAATATTAAATACAATCAACATGCAGCAATAATACGAAGTGTAGCAATTGGAGGATAAAATGGCAACCACAGCACGTGCCAGCGACGCATCGCCGGCCAATGTGACGAAAACTTTGAAAGGAATAGATTTTCCGGCAAACAAACAGGACCTGCTCAAACATGCGAAGCAAATGAAAGCGGAGCAGGTTGTAGTGGATGAGATCCAGAATATGGAAGACCGGGAATACGGCAGCATGGCGGACGTGATGAAGGCTTTCGAGCCGCAACAGTTCAAGCAGTGGGGACAGCAGGCACAACAGGGACAGCAGACGCAACAGAAACAAGTAAAATCGCACGGCAAGCAACAACAACCCCACCACAGGTAAGACCAAAAGAAATCTCCCCCTCCCGCGTTGAGGAGGGGGAGACAACGAAAAGCCCCACCCAAAGCGATCAGGTGGGGCTGGTTGCGTTACCGCCTTTTCCGTCGCGCCTCGACGGAGGCGCCCCGGGAAGGCTTGCGCCCCTCACGTTTGTGCCGCTTAAACTGCATGCCCATTTCCTCTAGCTGCCCTTTGTGGAAGGCGGCACGTACCATCTCGAAGATCCCACGCTCCTCGTCCTGCATGTGGTGTTCGACCACCTTGAAAAGGACCATGAGTTTCGCCCCCCAGCGCTCGTCGTCGACGGCAAGGCTGGTGAAGGTGCCGATCAGGTTCTTGGCTACCTGATGCTCCTCGTAGCCTTCCAGCACCTTCTCCCGCGCCTCCTCGCGCTGCTCCAGTTTGGGATAGAGGAACCTCTCTTCTCCCTCCATGTGGATTTCGAGCTCCTCCTTGATCTGCGCGAACAGCTGCTGGAGGACGGTGCGATCCTTCCGGCCGCTTTTTTCAACCCGCTGAAAAAGGGACCGGACCTTCTCGTGATCTTCCTTGACGATATCGAGGATGTTCATCTCGTTCCTCCCGTCATTCCATGCCGCGCGGGCGGGGTTTCTCGGAGCTGCCGAAATCGGCCTTGGCTTCTCCCTCGCTACCGACGTCGGCGGCGCCGCTCTGTTTGAGGATGTCGACGGCACGTCTTTTCCAGTCGGCATTGTCGCA
>Ga0209415_10004030_pt1 | contig 27051 bp, 21 predicted proteins | sample PeaSoiSIISIP2007_FD_187696 | JGI IMG/M metagenome (GOLD analysis project Ga0209415, IMG submission 187696) | Peat soil microbial communities from Weissenstadt, Germany - SII-SIP-2007 (SPAdes) (version 2) | ecosystem: Environmental > Terrestrial > Soil > Wetlands > Peat | place: Germany... | reverse complement strand
CCCCCGCCGATGAAGACGACGCGGCCGGGAAACCGCGCGATCGTCTGCTCGGGATCCATGCTCGACCTCAGCTCCATGATGGTCCGTTCCTTGTGCGCGAAGGCGGGGATCGAGCGATAGGTGCGCGGTCCCGCCAGGATGACGTTGCCGCGCGTCTCGCTCCAGAAGCGCTCCACGTCGGCCTTGTACTCGGGCCCCTTGGCCCCCTCCCAGGGCAGCTGCCCGCCGAGGCCGAGTTGGCCGCGCAAGCCGATGGCGCACATCGAGCGCACATATGTCATCTAAACATCCTTCGACTGCGGGAGCCGGAATCGCCGGAAGATAGCGCCACGCCGCGCTTTCTCAATGGCTCAAGGCTCAATGGGCGAGGAACGGCATCAGCGTCGATAGCAGGGCCCCGGGCACCTCGTCCTGCGGAAGATGATTGCACTTGCCGAGAATGGCCAGGCGCGCGTTCGGCAGCACGCGCGCCAGCCTGCGGCCCGTGGCGATCGGCACGATGCGGTCGCGCCGGCACCAGACGATGAGCGTCGGATGCGCGATTCCCCGGTAGGCGAGGCCCATCTTCGGACCGTTCGTGTCGACGATCGATTGACCGGTGGCGATGAACGCATGCCGGCTGCCGAGATCGTAGAAGGGGGCCGCATAGCCGCGCACGTCGCTTTCCGGCACGACGCGCCCGGGCGCGCTGACGAGCCTCAGCATCATGCGCGTCATGAAGTCGGGCGGCGTGACCGCCATGGCGACGTAGGGCAGCCCGGGTACGCTGAAGAACCAGGAGCCGTCGGACAGATCCTGCTGCAGCGCCGGCGTGTCCATGACGACGAGGCGCGTGATCACGCCGGGCTCGCGGGCAAAATCGCGCGCGGTGCGCAGCGCCACCACGCCGCCAAACGAATGGCCGACGAGGGTGACGCCGCTCAGGCCCCGCTTGCGGATGAAGGCCGAGACGAGCGCAGCCTGGTCGGCGGCCGAATAGTGCTCGTCGAACGGCTTGTCGGATTGGCCGAAGCCCTTCATGTCGAGCGCGATCACCCGATGCTCGCGCGACAGCGCCGCCACCACGTGGCGCCAGGTGAAGAGCGAGCCGCCGAGGCCGTGCAGCAGGATCAGCGGCCGGCCCTCGCCGGTCTCCTCGGCGTAGAGCGCGGTGGTCGGGCGCCCGGGCACCTCGAGCGCGATGCGGTAGCCGGGGCCCGTCGCGGCGCCGACGCCGAAGGCGCCTAGGCACGCGATCAATAGGCAGCCCAGCAGCCCTCCGAGAATCGCCGCACGCACACGCCGAACCATGTTGCCGATTGAACTCTGAAGCCGCCGCTACCCCGAGGGCTCGGATTGCATCGCCAGGGCGAGTTTGGGCCGGCGGGTGGCAATCCGGCCACCTCCGCACTTTGCCGCCGAAATGGCGCCGTGGGGAGCGGATTCGCGCATGGCCCGAAGCGGAGCGCGGCGCCCGCCCACGAGAATTCGTTAATAGACCATTGACGACCAGCATTTCCCATGCAATCCCATATTTGCCCGTCCGCATCGGGCAGGGCACGTGGCAGGGCGCCGGGCCTCGAAAGAAAGAGGGCCGAGGCTTCGAGCGACCGCCACGGCCCTTGCGGTGCGGGCGAGCTTGCCAGGGCGAATGGTCGCCGGCGTGGCGTTGTCGTTGACGAGTGGTGCGCGAGGCTTTGAGCAGGAGATGGAGCGCTTTGTCTCGACATTCACCAACAAGATCGACGCCAAAGGCCGGGTCTCGATCCCTGCCCCGTTCCGCGCCGTGCTCGAGCGCGATGGCTATGCCCATGCCAGCGCCGGGGGCATCTACTGCTACCCCGCGCTCGAGGCTCCTGCTCTCGATGCAGGCGGCGAGAGACTTGCAAAAAAGATCGACGGGCTTCTCTCGGGCCTGCCGGATTATTCGGACGAGCGCGATGAGCTCTCTGTCGCGCTCTATGGCGACGTTCAGGTCCTCGCCCTCGATGGGGACGGTCGCATCAGCCTTCCTGAAAACCTTCGCGCGCATGCCGGCCTCACCACCTCGGTCACGTTTGTCGGCCTTGGTGACAAGTTTCAGATGTGGGAGCCAGGCCGCTTCGCCGACCGGCGAGAGCGCGCGCGCGAAAAGGTCCACCACACTCGCAAGCTCTTCGGCGCGGGGAACCGTCTCTCCCACTCGGAGGACGACGGTGACGAGGGAGCACGGGGATGATGGTGCGGCGAGGACCGCCAGGGGCTACACCCACTGAGCCGGAGACCGCCCGCCACATCCCCGTGCTGCTCTCGGAAATTGTCGAGAGCCTGAGCCCGCGCGACGGCGAAGTCTTCATCGATGCAACATTCGGCGCCGGCGGCTACACGCGCGCGCTTCTTGAAGCCGCCGACTGCCGCGTCGTCGCCATTGATCGCGATCCGAGCGCGATCGCCGGCGCGCAAAGCCTGAGCGCCGAGTTTCCTGGCCGGCTCAGCATCAGCGAGGCCCCCTTCAGCGCGCTCGATGCCGTCGCCGAGGAGCAGGGCTCTCCCTTAGTCGACGGCGTCGTCCTCGACATCGGCGTCTCCTCCATGCAGCTCAACGAGCCCGCGCGCGGCTTTTCCTTCCAGGCGGACGGCCCGCTCGACATGCGCATGTCGAGCCAGGGCCGCACCGCCGCCGACGTCGTCAACGGCACCGACGCAGAGACGCTTGCGCGCATCCTCTACGTCTACGGCGAGGAGCGCCGCTCGCGTGCGATCGCGCGCGCTATCGTCAAAGTCCGCGCCGATACTCCGATCGTCACGACGCGCGCGCTCGCCGATCTCGTCTCGCGCGTGCTCGGCGGGCGCAGGGAGGACGGCCGGCACCCCGCCACGCGCACGTTCCAGGCCTTGCGCATCTACGTGAACGACGAACTCTCCGAGCTTGCGCAGGGCCTGAGCGCGGCCGAGCGCTGCCTGAAGCCCGGCGGGCGCCTCGTCGTCGTCACCTTCCACTCGCTCGAGGACCGCATCGTGAAGCGGTTTTTGACCGCGCGCGTGGGCAAGGAAATCGGCGTTTCCAGGCACCTGCCCGAGCAATCGTTAAAATCCAAGCAGCCGAGTTTCCGGATTGTTAACTCCCGTCCGTTAACCCCTTCGAAAGGAGAACTCGAGGTGAACCCGCGCGCCAGATCGGCACGGGCTCGAGTGGGGGTCCGGACGGAGGCCCCCGCGTGGCCCGCCGACGAAGCAGATTTGGGGTTGCCCTCGATCGAGACTTGAACCCGCCTGGAGAGGCTGTCCCCATGCGTATCGTCAATCTCGCGGCTTTCGCCCTCGCACTCGCCAGCGCCTTCCTGCTCTATGGCGTTAACTACGATACGAGGCTGCTCGAGGGGCGCGTTCAGGGGCAGGAGCGCTCCATCGACGAGGCGCGCAACGACATCGCGGTCCTCAAGGCCGAGCGCGCGCATCTGGCGCGGCCCGAGCGTATCGAGCCGATCGCGCGCGGGCTCGGCATGCAGCCGGCGGCCGAGCGGCAGCTCGCGTCGAGCCCCGAGGAGGCGATGACGCGCGCGCTCGCGCAATCCGGCGCGACGCCTGGCCCGGCCGCGCAGGGTCGTTGAGATGAGCGTCTCGATCACGCCCGAGCGCGGCGAGCCGGACGTCCCTCCCGAACACAGGCCGCGCGCGCGCGCCAACGGTCCTCTGCGCACCCTCATCGCTATGATCCTGATGGCGCTCGCCTTCATGGCGGTCGGCGCCCAGCTCGTGCGGCTCGCGCTGCCGAGCCAGTCGGAGCTGACATCCTCAGTAAGCGAGACGGTGAGCGGCAACTATGCGCGCCCCGACATCGTCGACCGCAACGGGCGGCTGCTCGCCTCCGACGTCGAGGCCTACTCGCTGTTCGCCGATCCCGTCCGCGTGCTCGACCGCGACGAGATCGTGGAGAAGCTCGCCTCCGTGTTCCCTGATCTCGACGCCAACGGCATGCGCAGGGATCTCGCCGACCGCACGCGCCGCTTCGTCTGGCTGCGCCGCGGGCTGTCGCCCGGCACCGCGCAAGAGGTGCACAACCTCGGCCTGCCCGGCCTCGACTTCCGGCGCGAGCTGCGCCGCGCCTATCCCGGCGGCACGCTCGCCGGCCACGTGCTGGGCTCCGTCAACATCGACAACCGCGGCGTTGCCGGCATCGAGCGCTACGTCGACGATTCGGTCGGCGTCGATGCCGTGCAGGCGGCGACGCTGACCGAGCGCGCGCCCGTGCGCCTCTCGCTCGACCTCGGCGTGCAGCACGCGGTCGAGAGCGAGCTCGAGGACGCCATGCGCCGCTTCGAGGCCAAAGGCGCGGCGGGGCTCGTGCTCGACGTCAATACGGGCGAGGTTCTTGCGTCGGCCTCGTTCCCCGAGGTCGATCCGGGCCGGCCGTCCATGAGCCTCGACACCGCGCGCGCCGACAAGATCGCCGGCAGCACCTTCGAGCTCGGCTCCGTGTTCAAAACGGTGACGCTCGCGCTGGCGCTCGAGGGCGGCTACGCCCGGCTCGACACCGTGCTCGACGTGCGCCAGCCGCTCGCCGCCGGCCGCTTCAGCATCCGCGATCTGCACCCGGTCGGCCGGCCGCTGTCGGTCGCGGAGGTGTTCGTGCATTCCTCCAATGTCGGCGCCGCCATGCTGGCGATGCGCGCCGGCCCGCAGAAGCTGCAGGCCTTCCTGCAGCAGCTGGGCCTGCTCACGCCCATGCAGACCGAGGCAGGGCCGATCGCCTCCCCGCAGCTGCCGTCGCACTGGGGCCAGGTGGAGACGATGACCATCTCCTACGGTCACGGGCTGGCGGTATCGCCGCTGCAGTTCGCGGCCGCCGCGAGCGCGCTGCTTAACGGCGGCATCCAGGTGCGGCCCACGTTCCTGAAGCGCGCGCCCGACGCGGAGCCCGCGCGCGTTCCGCTGCTGAGCGCGGCGACGAGCGCGTACATGCGCGAGCTGATGCGGCTCAACGTCACCGACCCGGCCGGCACCGGCAAGCGCGCCGCCGTTCCCGGCTACGCCATCGGCGGCAAGACGGGCACCGCGGAGATCGCCGGCCCCGGCGGCTACCGCGAGCGCGCCGTCATCTCCTCGTTCCTCGCCGCGTTTCCCATCGACAAGCCGAAGTATCTCGTGTTCGTGCTGCTGTTTGAGCCCAAGCCCACGCACGCGGCCGGCGGCGAGGTGCTGGCGGCGCTCAACGCCGCCCCGACGACGGGGCGCATCATCGCGCGCATCGGGCCGGTGCTCGGCATGATGTCGGCCTCGGCGGCGGGGGCTTCCGGCGTGGCGTTTGACGGCACCGGGTTTGACGGGACTCTGGCCGCAAAATATGAAGCTCAGTGACGCATTCCCCTAAACGTCGAAGCCACGAAGGCTGAACGGGCCCAATGCTCCTCTCCTCTCTCGCCGGGGCCGACGTGACGGCTCCGCCCGGTTTGGGAAGCATCGACATCGCCGGCCTCACCGCCGACAGCCGACTGGTGCGCCCCGGCTACCTGTTCGTGGCGGTCGCCGGCAGCAAGGCCGACGGGGCGCGCTTCATCGCCGATGCGGTGGCGAAAGGCGCCGTCGCCGTGCTCGTGGGATCGGCAACGGAGGTGGTGGGCCAGGCCGTTCCCGTTCTGCGTGCGCAGGAGCCGCGGCGCGCGCTGGCGCTGATGGCGGCGCGCTATTTCGGCGCCCAGCCGGAGACGGCGGTGGCCGTAACCGGCACCAGCGGCAAGACCTCGGTCGCCGACTTCACGCGGCAGATCTTCACCGCGCTCGGCCACCGCGCCGCCTCGCTCGGCACCATCGGCCTCGTCAAGCCCGACGGCGGCGTCTACGGCTCGCTGACCACGCCCGACCCGGTGACGCTGCACAAGACGCTGGCCGAGCTCGCGGCCGAGGGCGTGACGCACATCGCCTTCGAGGCCTCCTCGCATGGCCTCGACCAGCACCGCCTCGACGGCGTGCGCCTGAAAGCTGCCGCCTTCACCAACCTCGGGCGCGACCACCTCGACTATCACCCGACCATCGAAGCCTACCTCGCGGCCAAGCTGCGCCTGTTCTCCGAGCTGCTGCCGCCCGGCGCCACTGCCGTCGTCAACACGGATGCGGCTGGCGGGGCCGAGGTTGTCGCCGCCACGCAGGCCGCCGGGCGCCCGGTGCTCGCGGTCGGGCGCACGGGCGATGGCCTCAAACTGACGCGCCTCGTGCGCGAGGGCTTCGCGCAGCGCATGTCGGTCGCGCACGAGGGCCGCACCTTCGACGTGCGCCTGCCGCTCCTGGGCGACTACCAGGCCGCCAACGCGCTCGTCGCCGCCGGGCTCGCCATCGCCGCCGGCGAGGCGGCGGGCCGCGTGCTTCCGGCCCTGCAGGGCCTCGCCGGCGTGAAGGGGCGACTCGAGATCGTGGGAGGCGCACGCGGCGGTCTCGCCGTCGTCGACTACGCGCACAAGCCCGAGGCGCTCGCGGCCGTGCTCGACGCCCTGCGCCCGTTCGCCACCGGCAAGCTCGTCTGCGTCATGGGCTGCGGCGGCGACCGCGACAAGGGCAAGCGGCCGCTCATGGGCGCCATCGCGGTGGAGAAGTCCGACGTCGTCATCGTCACCGACGACAACCCGCGCAGCGAGCGGCCCGCGGCGATCCGCGCCGAGATCCTGGCGGCGGCGCCCGGTGCGCGCGAGATCGGCGACCGCGCCGAGGCGATCCGCGCCGGGGTCGCCATGCTGGGCGCGGGCGACGTGCTCGTCGTCGCCGGCAAGGGCCACGAGACCGGGCAGATCGTCGGCGACAAGGTGCTGCCGTTCTCCGATCACGACGAGGTGTTGAAGGCATTGGGGGACGGCTAGCCGCATGACCGAGCCGCTGTGGACGTGGGGGGATTTGGTCGCGGCGTCGGGCGCGGCGGCGGACGGCGCGCCGCCCGGGCCCATCAACGGATTTTCGCTCGACACGCGATCGCTCGTGCCCGGCGAGGCGTTCGTGGCGCTGCGTGACCGGCGCGACGGGCATGCGTTCGTCACCACCGCGTTCGGGCGCGGCGCCGCGGCGGCGCTGGTCGAAAGCGGATACGTGCGCAATGCCGCCGACGGCGCGCTGCTGCGTGTCGCCGACACGCTCGAAGGCTTGCGCGCCATCGCGCGCGCCGCGCGTGCCCGCTCGCATGCGGGCATCGTCGCCGTCACCGGCAGTGTCGGCAAGACGGGCACCAAGGAAGCGTTGCGCGCGTGCCTGTCGCGGCTGGGCGAGACGCACGCGGCCGAGAAGTCGTTCAACAATCACTGGGGCGTGCCGCTGACGCTCGCGCGCATGCCGGCGAGCGCGTGCTACGGCGTGTTCGAGATCGGCATGAACCACGCGGGCGAGATCGCGCCGCTGGCTAAACTCGTGCGCCCGCAAGTGGCGATCGTCACCACGGTCGAGCCCGTGCACCTGCAGTTCTTCGCCTCGGTCGCCGAGATCGCGGAGGCGAAGGCCGAGATCTTCGCCGGGCTGGAGCCGGGCGGCACAGCGATCCTCAACCGCGACAATGCGTTCTTCGATCTCCTGCAGAGGCGCGCGCGCGAGGCCGGCGCCCGCGTCGTCTCCTTCGGCCGCCACGAGAACGCCGACGTGCGCCCGGAGCTGTGGTCGCTCGGCGCCGACGGCTCCGACATCGTCGTGCACGCCGGGGGAAAGCGCATCGCCTACCGTCTCGCCGCGGCGGGCGCGCACATCGCGCAGAACTCGCTCGCCGTGATCGCCGCGTTGGCGGCGCTAGGCGCCGACGTCGAGGCCGCGGTCCCGGCGCTGGCGGAGATCACGGCCGCCAAGGGGCGCGGCGCGCGCCGCGAGCTGGCGGTCGGGGACGGCGTCATACTGTTGATCGACGAAAGCTATAATGCCAATCCCGCGTCGATGCGCTCCGCGCTCGCGGCCATGGCGACCGTGCCGCGCCAACGGTTCGCACGCCGCATCGCCGTGCTGGGTGATATGCTCGAGCTTGGGGACGACTCCGCCCGTCTGCACGCCGATCTGAAGGAACCAGTTGACGCGGCCGAGGTCGATCTGGTCTTTGCCTGTGGTCCGCACATGCAGCGGCTGTATGCCGCGCTTCCGGAGGCACGACGCGGGGAATGGGGACCCACCTCGCAGGATATCCTTCCTCCTCTCGTTGCCGCGGTGCGCGCCGGCGACGTGGTGATGATCAAGGGCTCGCTGGGATCGCGCATGGAGCCGCTCGTGCAAGCGTTGGTGCGCAAGAGCGAGACGGGGCCGGCGGGCCACTGAATGGGCACTGAAAGCCGCGAGCCGAGGTCAATCGGCCGCTGTCGGAGACGTTGAATGCTTTATGAGCTCGTGAACTTCAGCGACCAGATCGGCGTGCTGAACGTCTTCAAGTACATCACCTTCCGCACGGGCGGAGCGATCTTTACGGCGCTGCTGTTCGTCATGCTGTTCGGCCCCGGGATCATCGACCTGTTGCGCGTCAAGCAAGGCAAGGGGCAGCCGATCCGCGACGACGGGCCCAAGACGCACCTCCTGAAGACGGGCACGCCCACCATGGGCGGCCTCATGATCATCGCCGGCGTCACCGTGGCGACGCTGCTGTGGGCCCACCTCGGCAACCCCTACATCTGGATCGTGCTCGGCGTCACGCTGAGCTATGGCGCCATCGGCTTCTACGACGACTACCTGAAGGTCACCCGGCGCACGAGCTCGGGCTTCTCGAGCTGGCTGCGCCTGCTGCTCGAGCTGGGCGTCGCCGCCGTCGCCACACTCTTCGTGATGTGGCTCGGGCCGCCGGAAATCTCGCACGTGCTCACAGTGCCGTTCTTCAAGAACGTCGTGTTCGAGCTAGGGCCGTTCTTCGTGCTCGTCGGCCTCATCGTCATCGCCGGCGCCGGCAACGCGGTCAACCTGACCGACGGCCTCGATGGACTCGCCATCGTGCCGGTGATGATCGCGGCCGCTACCTTCGGGCTCATCACCTACCTGATCGGCAACGCCAAGTTCGCGGGCTACCTGCAGATCCACTACGTCGCCGGCACCGGCGAGCTCGCCGTCATCTGCGGCGCGCTGATCGGAGCGGGGCTCGGCTTCCTGTGGTTCAACGCGCCGCCAGCCATGATCTTCATGGGCGACACCGGCTCGCTGGCGCTCGGGGGCTGCCTCGGCGCCATCGCGGTCGCCACCAAGCACGAGATCGTGCTCGCCATCGTCGGCGGCCTGTTCGTGCTGGAGACGCTGTCGGTCATCATCCAGGTCGCCTCCTACAAGATGACGGGCAAGCGTGTCTTCCGAATGGCGCCGCTGCACCACCACTACGAGCAGCAAGGCTGGCAGGAATCGACGGTCGTGGTGCGCTTCTGGATCATCTCGGTGGTGCTGGCGCTCGTGGGCCTCGCCACGCTGAAGCTGCGCTAGGCCGCCGCAAACGGGCGAACCGCGGTAGATTTGCCCATGATTCGCATCACCACGTTGGCGGGAAAGCGGGTCGCGGTGTTCGGCCTGGGCGGCTCCGGCCTGGCGACGGCGCGCGCGCTGATCGCGGGCGGGGCGAGCGTGGTCGCCAGCGACGACAGCGCCGCGAGCGTGGCGGCGGCCGCGGCCGCCGGCATTCCGACCGCCGATCTCAAGGACGCCAACTGGGCAACGTTCGCGCTCCTCGTCGTGGCGCCGGGCGTTCCCTTCACGCATCCCGAGCCGCATTGGGCGGTGCGCCAGGCGAAGCTTGCCGGCTTGGAGGTCATCGGCGATCTGGAGCTGTTTGCGCGCGAGCGGCGCACGCAATCCTTCGAGGTGCCGTTCATCGCCATCACCGGCACCAACGGCAAATCGACGACGACGGCGCTCACCGCGCACATCCTGAAGGATGCCGGCCGCGACGTGCAGGTCGGGGGCAACATCGGCACGGCGATGCTGTCGCTCGCCGCGTTCGCGCCGGGGCGCCACTACGTCATCGAATGCTCGTCCTACCAGATCGATCTGGCGCCGAGCGTCGATGCGACCGTCGGCGTGCTGCTCAACATCACGCCCGACCACCTCGACCGCCACGGCACCATCGAGAACTACGCCGCCATCAAGGCGCGGCTCGTGCGTGCGGCGCAGAACGCCGTCGTCGGCATCGATGACGCGTATTGCCGCGCCATCGCCGGCGATCTGCCCACCCCTCGCGGCGGGCACCGGCCCGCCCGGGTCATGGCGCTGTCGACGCGCGCGGGCGCCGAGTGCGATATCGGCATCGACGGGCGTTGCGTGGCGTTGCGCGAGGACGGCCGCTCGATCGGGGTCGCCGACCTCTCCGGCATCGGCTCGCTGCGCGGGGCGCACAACGCCGAGAACGCCTGCGCCGCCGCGGCCGCGCTGCTGATGCTGCCCGAGCCGCTGACGGCGGCACAGATCGCAGCGGGGATGAAGAGCTTCCCCGGCCTCGCGCACCGCATGGAGGAGCTTGGGCACCAGGGCCGCACGCTGTTCGTCAACGACAGCAAGGCCACCAACGCCGATTCCGCCGAGAAGGCGCTCGTGTCGTTCCCCGGCCCCGTCTACTGGATCCTCGGCGGCAAGCCCAAGGCGGGCGGCATCACGAGCCTCGCAGGTCACTTCTCGCGCGTCGCCAGGGCCTACCTCATCGGCGAGGCGACGGAGGAATTCGCCGCCACGCTCGACGGCCGCGTGCCGTTCGAGCGCTGCGGCACGCTCGAGGTCGCGACCGTCGCCGCCGCGCGCGATGCGGCTGCGGCCGCGGCGCCCGAGCCGGTGGTGCTGCTCTCGCCCGCCTGCGCCTCGTTCGACCAGTATCGCAACTTCGAGGTGCGCGGCGAAGCCTTCCGCGCGATCGTTGCCGCGCTGCCGGGCATCGCGCTCAAGCGGGGCCCCGCATGAGGGTCTCGCGCGCCGACCGCAGCCGCGCCGCCGAGTGGTGGTTCACCGTGGACCACGTGCTCGTGGGCGCGATCCTCGCGATCGTCGGCGCCGGCCTCGTGTTCTCGCTGGCGGCAAGCCCCGCGGTCGCGATCAAGAAGGGCCTGCCGACCTACTATTTCGTCGAGCGCCACTTTCTGTTCTCGGCGATCGGCATTCTGATCATGCTGACGATCTCGCTGTTCTCGCCGCGCGGGGTGCGCCGGCTCGCGCTCGTGCTGTTCGTCCTCTCCATCGGCGGCATGGTCGCGGTGCATCTCATCGGCGCCGAGACGCATGGCGCGCGGCGCTGGCTCAACTTCGGCGGCCACTCGTTCCAGCCGTCCGAGTTCGCCAAGCCGGCGTTCGTCGTGCTGTCCGCCTGGCTGTTCGCCGAGAGCGAGACGCGCACTGACATGCCGGCGGTGCCGCTGTCGATCCTCATGGCGGCGCTGTTCGCGGGGCTATTGCTGTCGGAGCCCGACGTCGGACAGACGCTGCTCATCGTCGTGGTGTGGGCGACGCTGTTCTTTCTATCCGGGCAGCCGCTGCTTGGGGCCGGCATCATCGCCGCCTGCGGCGCGCTCGGCTTTGCCTTCGCGTACTCGACCTTCGAGCATGTGCGCTATCGCGTCGACAAGTTCCTGGCCCCCACGCCAGGCGACTACTCGCAGATCGACCGCGCCATCAAGTCCTTCTCCGAAGGGGGTTTTCTGGGGCGCGGGCCGGGCGAGGGCACCATCAAGACGGTACTGCCCGACGCGCACACGGACTTCATCTTTGCCGTCGTCGCCGAGGAGTACGGGGTGGTAGCCTGCCTCGTTCTGCTCGGCCTGTTCGCGTTCGTGGTGATGCGGTCGCTGATCAAGGCGGCGCGGGAGCCGGACGCGGCAACGCGGCTGTCGATCCAGGGGCTGGCGCTGGTGTTCGGATTGCAGGCGCTGATCAATATGGGCGTCAACGTCGGGCTGCTGCCGGCCAAAGGCATCACGCTGCCGTTCGTGTCGGCGGGCGGCTCGTCGATGCTGGCGGTTTCGGTGACGCTCGGCATGCTGCTGGCGCTGACGCGGCGGCGCTCCGACGTGACGCGTCTCAAAAAACCACCCGTGCTGCCGAGCGTCGGCGGCTTGGAGGCAACGGTGCGCAAGTGAGAAGCGATCAACCCTCGGTGCTGCTGGCGGCCGGCGGGACCGGCGGGCATCTGTTCCCCGCGCAGGCGCTGGCCGAGGAGCTAGCGCGGCGCGGGATCACCGTCGACCTGGTGACGGACACGCGCGGCGACCGCTACGGCTCGAGCTTTCCCGCCCGCAAGGTGTACCAGGTGCCCTCCGCCACGCTCGCCGGCTCCTCGCCCGTGGCGATGGCGCGCACGGCGCTGATGCTCACGCGCGGCTTGGGCGCCGCGTTCGTGCTGCTGGGGCGCCTCAAGCCGAAGGCGGTCGTCGGCTTCGGCGGCTATCCGACGTTTCCGCCGCTCAAAGCCGCACGCCTACGCGGCATCCCCACGATCCTGCACGAGCAGAACGCCGTGCTCGGGCGCGCCAACCGCATGCTCGCGAAGGGCGTAACGGCCATCGCGACCTCGTTCGATCGCACCAAGTTCCTCACCCCCGAGCTGGAGGGCAAGGTCAGGCTCACCGGCAACCCGGTGCGCTCAGCCGTCATAGCCGCGGCGCAGCGCCCCTATTGGGCGCCCGATCCCAACGGCCCGGTCGAGCTCGTCGTCTTCGGCGGCAGCCAGGGCGCGCGCTTCTTCTCCGAGAGCGTGCCGCCCGCGCTGGCGCTTCTCCCGGCCGAGGTGCGGGCGCGCCTGCACGTTGTGCAGCAGGCCCGCGTCGAGGACGTGAGCAAGGTCGGGTGCCTCTACCGCGATGCCGGGATCAAGGCCGACGTGGCCGCCTTCTTCGCCGACCTGCCGGAGCGGCTGTCCAAGGCGCACTTGGTGGTTGCCCGTGCCGGCGCCTCCACGACCGCGGAATTGACCGTCATCGGCCGCCCGGCGATCCTCGTCCCGCTGCCGCATTCCCTCGACAACGATCAGCTGCAGAACGCGGCAAGGCTTGCCGAATCGGGCGCGGCTTGGTGTATCGAGCAAAAGGATCTGTCGCCCGAGCGGCTTTCGCGCGACATTGGGGCGCTCCTGGGGGCGCCCGCGATGCTCGGGGCGGCGGCGGGGGCCGCCAAGACGCTGGGTAAGCCCGACGCGGTCGAGCGTCTGGCCGACCTGTTGGAGGACGTGTTGGGTCGCGGTTGAGGGGTCAACGCGGCTTGGATGATCTGGCGCCATATGCGGGCCACGAAGCTGGCGGCATTAGGCGGCGGCACGAGGGACGAGGGAATAACCATGCAGATGCCCCGCGAGATCGGGACGTTCCACATCATAGGCATCGGCGGCATCGGCATGAGTGCCATCGCCGAGATCCTGCTTGCCAAGGGCTACTCGGTCCAGGGCAGCGACCAAAAGGACAGCGCCAACGTGCGCCGCCTGCGCGGCAAGGGCGTGCGCGTGTTCATCGGGCACGATCCCGTCAACCTGGTCGGGGCGCGCTCCGTGGTCATCTCGAGCGCGGTGAAGTCCGGCAACCCGGAGCTGGAGGCCGCGCGCGCCAAGGGCCTGCCCGTCATCCGCCGTGCCGAGATCCTCGCCGAGCTGATGCGGCTCTACTCGACCGTGTCGGTCACCGGCACGCACGGCAAGACGACGACCACCTCGCTGATCGCGCACATCTTCACCGAGAGCAAATGCGATCCAACCGTGATCTCCGGCGGCATCATCAATCAGTGGGGATCGAACGCGCGGCTCGGCAAGGGCCAGTGGATGATCGTCGAGGCCGACGAGAGCGACGGCACTTTCGTGCGCCTGCCGACCGAGATCGGCATCGTCACCAACATCGACCCCGAGCACCTCGACTATTTCGGCTCGGTCGAGAACATGCACCGCGAGTTTGAGACCTTCTTCCGCAACATTCCCTTCTACGGCCTCGCCGTCACCTGCATCGATCATCCGGTGGCGCGCGACATGGTCGAGCGTCTCGAGCTGCGCCGCGACGGGCGCCGGCTGCTGACCTACGGCACCACGCGCGGCGCCGACCTGGTGCTGCGCGCGATGCGGCCCGAGCGCGGCGCCATCATCATCGACGCGGAGCTCGGGCCCCGCGTGCGCGGCGGCCAGCGGGTGATCCGCGGCTGGACCGTGCCGATCCTCGGCCAGCACAACGCGCTCAACGCGCTCGCCGCCATCGCGGCCTGCAGCGAGGCGGGCCTGTCGGACGACGCCATCCGTTTGGCGCTCGGCAGCTTCAACGGGGTCAAGCGGCGCTTCGAGCTCACCGGCACCTGGAACGATGCGGCGATCTATGACGACTACGCGCACCACCCGGCCGAGATCGCGGCGGTGCTGGCGGCGGCGCGGCCGGGCGTGCGCGGGCGCCTCATCGCGGTGTTCGAGCCGCACCGCTATACGCGCGTGCACGATCTCTTCGCCGAGTTCTGCGCCTGCTTCCGCGACGCCGACAGCGTCATCGTGGCGCCGCTCTATTCGGCGGGCGAGGCGCCGATCGACGGCATCGACCACCACTACATCGCCGAGGGCATCCGCAGCGCGGGGCACCCGGCGGTGGCCTCGATCGAGAGCCCGCGCGACCTCGTTCCGCTGCTGCGGCGTACCCTGCGGGCGGGCGACACGGTCGTGTGCCTGGGCGCCGGCACCTCGACCGACTGGGCGCACGCGCTGCCAGAGTGGCTGGGCGGCGGCCAGGAGGCGCCGCGTCGCGCTGGAAGCGCGCACTAGAAATGCGCCGGAGGCGCGCATTAGAAATGCGCTGGCGGAGCCCATCCATGCGCGCTCCGACGGCGTGATCTGAAAAGCACCGGGGAGGCGCCCGTTGACGTTTCCTGACCTCACCGCCGACCTCAAGGCCAAGCTGCCCGACCTCAAGGGCCGGCTGTCCGCCAACGTGGCGCTCGCCGACATCACCTGGTTCCGCGTCGGCGGACCGGCGCAGATCCTGTTCAGCCCCGCCGACGAGGCCGATCTCGCCTACTTCCTCAAGGGCGTTCCGGGCGACCTGCCGGTCACCGTCATCGGTCTCGGCTCCAACCTGCTCGTGCGCGACGGCGGCGTGCCCGGCATCGTGATCCGGCTCGGGCGCGGGTTCGCCAACGTCGCCGCGGAGCCCGGCAACCGTGTGCGCGCCGGCACCGCCGTGCCGGACGTGAAGGTGGCGCGGACGGCGGCCGACGCCGGCATCGCGGGCCTCGCGTTCTACCGTGGCATCCCCGGCTCGGTCGGCGGCGCGCTGCGCATGAACGCCGGTGCGCACGGGCGCGAGACCAAGGACGTCCTCATCGGCGCCCGCGGGGTGGACCGCCAGGGCAACGTGCACACGCTGTCGCTCGCCGACATGGGCTTCACCTATCGCCACTCGGAGGTGCCTGAGGATTTCATCCTCACCGAGGCGCTCTACGAAGGCACGCCCGGCGACCCGGCCGCCATCCTGCGCGAGATGGACGAGGTCGCCGACTATCGCGAGAAGAACCAGCCGATCCGCGACCGCACCGGCGGCTCGACCTTCAAGAACCCGCCCGGCCACAGCGCCTGGAAGCTGATCGACGAGGCCGGCTGCCGCGGCCTGCGCGTCGGCGGCGCCAAGGTCTCCGACATGCACTGCAACTTCCTGATCAACGAGCATGGCGCCACGGGCGAGGACATCGAGCGCCTCGGCGAGACCGTGCGCGCGCGCGTGAAGGGCCGCTCCGGCATCGCGCTGCAGTGGGAGATCATCCGGCTGGGGCTGCCGCTGCCCGGCTGCCCCACGGGCGAAGCACTCGCGGAGGCGGCGTTCTCATGATCGGCCCGGACGCGATTGGCAAATCGCCTGCGCGCACGCGCGAGCACGTCGTCGTGCTGATGGGCGGTCTCTCCGCCGAGCGCGAGGTGAGCCTGCGCTCGGGCGCCGCGGTCGCCGCCGCGCTGCAGGGCGAGGGCTATCGCGTCACCTCGCTCGACGTTGGCCGCGACGTGGCCGCGCGGCTGGCCGAGATCAAGCCCGACGTTTGTTTCAATGCGCTGCACGGCCGCTTCGGCGAGGACGGCTGCATCCAGGGCGTGCTCGAGTGCGCCGGCCTCCCCTACACGCATTCGGGCGTCCTCTCCTCCGCGCTCGCCATGCACAAGGAGCGCGCCAAGGACGTCATGGGCCCGGCGGGCGTGCCCGTCGCCGACGCCGAGGTGGTGACGCGGGGCAAAGCGCTCGAGCGCCACGTCATCGAGCCGCCCTACGTGGTGAAGCCGGTGGCGGAAGGCTCCAGCGTCGGCGTCGTCATCGTGCTGAAGGGCGCCAACCGGCCGCCGGAGGCGATCGCCACGGGCGGCAGCCTCGACGACATCGTGATGGTCGAGCGCTACATCCCCGGCCGCGAGCTCACCTGCGCCATCATCGGCGACTTCGTGACCGACGTGATCGAGATCGTGCCCCTGAAAGGCCTCGCCTTCTACGATTACGAGGCCAAATACGCGCCCGGCGGCTCCAAGCACGTGCTTCCGGCCGAAATTTCACCCGATGTTTACCAATTGGTCCGGAAATACACGTTGGCTGCCTGCCGGGCGCTTGGCTGTCGTGGCGCGGCGCGGGCGGACTTTCGCTACGACGACGGGGCCGACGAGCTGATCTGTCTCGAGGTCAATACCCAGCCGGGAATGACGGAAACCTCGTTGGTTCCCGAGCTGGCTCAACATGCGGGCTGGTCGTTTGGCGAGCTCGTGCGCTTTTTGGTCGAGGACGCGAGTTGCAACAGGTAGGGGGCGTTGCTGAATCCACGTGGCGGGTGCAACACGCACCGGCGCCCGCCGCCCCGATGATGCACCGACCCGCTCCCCCCGACTTGGCCTCCCCTCCCCCCCTCGCGCAGCCGCCGCACGGCGCGCTTCCGCCCTCGCCGATGGCCCGCCGCCTGATGCGCCAGCGCGCCTATGGCCGCAAGCTCGGCCTTGCGGTGTTTGCCGCGCTGTCGGGCGCGCTCGCCTTCTCGCTTTTGACCGACGCCGGCCGCGAGATGCGCGCCGCCCTGTCGCTGCTGCCCGACGCCGACCAGGTGCTGTTCTGGACCGGCCTGCGCCTCGACCAGGTTGCGCTCAGCGGCCAGCGCTTCACCTCCGATTCCGACATCTTCGACGCGCTCGATCTCGCCAACGCGCGCTCGCTGCTGAGCTTCCACAGCACGGCGGCGCGCGAGCGCATCGAGGCGCTGCCGTGGATCGAGACCGCGAGCATCACGCGCGAGATCCCCGGCGCCCTCGAAGTCCGCGTCACCGAGCGCAAGCCCACGGCGCTGTGGCTGCACGAGGGACGCGAGATCCTCATCGATTCAACCGGCCGCGTGCTCTCGGCCTTGAAGCCCGGAACAGCGGTGAAGTTGCCGCGCGTCGCCGGCGAAGGCGCGCCCGAGCACGCGCAGGCCCTGCTCGAGCTGTTGGCGCGCTATCCGGCGATTGCCGAGCGCTTCGACGTCGCCGAGCGCGTCGGTGAGCGGCGCTGGTCGCTGCGCTTTCGCAACGGCGTCCGCGTCGAGCTCGGCGCCGACGGCGAGGCCATGGCCTTCGCGGCGCTGTCGGCGGCCGACGACCTCGGCAAGCTGCTCAACGGCCACGATCTGATCGTCGATCTGCGCACGCGAGGCCGCGTCACCGTGCGCCCGGCCGGCCCCGACGCGGGCGCGCAGACCGCATCCAATACGCGAAGCTGAAGGTTTGGGAGTTGACGATGCTGAGCCGCGAACGAAACGAAGGCAGGCACACCGCGATCGTCGGCCTGCTCGACATCGGCACGAGCAAGATCGCCTGCCTGATCGCCGCGCTGGAGCCGGGCGACGGCCAAGGGCCGGGCGCCCGCGCCAAGGTGCTGGGCGTCGGCCACATGCGTTCCAAGGGCCTCAAGGGCGGCGTCATCACCGATCTCGCCGAGGCCGAGGCCGCCGTCCGCGCGACCATCGCGCAGGCCGAGCGCATGGCCCACGTCACGCTGGAGGAGGTGTTCGTCTCGGTCTCGTGCGGACGGCTGCAATCGTCGAACTTCGCCGCCACCGCCGCCATCGAGGGCGGCGTGGTGCGGCCCGAGGACATCGAGCGGCTGATGGCCGGGGCGCGCGCATACGCCGAGCGCGAGGGTCGCACGCTGATACACCTCAACCGCATCGGCTTCCGCCTCGACGGCGCGGCGGGCAGCTCGGACCCGCGCGGCATGGCCGCCGAGCAGCTCGCCGCCGATTTGCACACCGTCGCCGCCGACGAGGGGCCCGTCCGCAACCTCCTGCTCGTCGTCGACCACTGCTACCTTTCGGTGCGCGCGCTCGTGGCCGCGCCCTATGCCAGCGCCATGGCGACGACCGGCGAGGAGGAGCGCCGGCTCGGCGTCACCTGCATCGACATCGGCGGCGGAACCGCCAACGTCGCGGCGTTCGCGGAGGGCCACTTCATCCACGCGGCGACCATCCCGATGGGCGGCCACCACATCACCCACGACATCGCCCACGCCTTGCAGACGCCACTTGCAGAAGCCGAGCGAATCAAGACGTTGTATGGCACAATGATCCCCGCTCAATCGGACGAGCACGAGGCGTTTTCCTATGCGCTCGCGGGCGAGGAGGAAGGCGCACGCGGCCGTGCGACGAAGGCGCAGTTGGCCGGCATCATCCGCCCGCGGGTCGCAGACATCCTGGGGCTCGTGCGCGAGCGGATGGAGCAGGCGGGCGTCAGTGCCTACGCCGGGGAGCGCGTGGTGCTCACCGGTGGTACCAGCGGGCTCGTCGGGCTCGGGGAGTTTTCCGCCAACACGCTTGGCCGCCCGGTGCGGGTCGCCAGGCCGCATCAGGTTGGCGGGCTGCCGCAGGGCGTGACCAGTCCGGCGTTCTCGACAGTAGCGGGGCTTCTCGCCGTGGCCGCGGCCGGGGGCGATCAGGCCGCAGCGTTCGGGGGCGCCGAGGGAGCGGGTTATTTCGGGCGCGTCGGGCAATGGCTGAAGGCCGGTTTCGGTTGATCGGCCTGCAACACCAGAAGGCGCATCCGCCCGGCGCCATAAGCGGGAGAGGCGAATGCCTGTAGGGCTCGTTCGAGCGGCTTATGGGAGCGCGCGGGCACGATGAGCATCAAGCTGCAGCTTCCCAAGCTCACTGATCTGAAGCCGCGCATCACCGTGATGGGTGTCGGCGGCGCCGGCTGCAACGCCATCAACAACATGATCTCCGCCGGCCTGGAAGGCGTCGATTTCGTCGTCGCCAACACCGACGCGCAGGCGCTCGCGACCTCCAGCGCCGAGCATCGGCTGCAGCTCGGCATCAACCTCACCGAAGGGCTCGGCGCCGGCTCGCGGCCCGAGATCGGCGAGGCGGCGGCCGAGGAGGCCATCGACGACATTCGCTCCCACATCGCCGGCTCGCACATGGTCTTCATCGCCGCCGGCATGGGCGGGGGCACCGGCACCGGGGCGGCGGGCGTGATCGCGCGCGCGGCCAAGGAGCTCGGCATCCTCACCGTCGGCATCGTGACCAAGCCGTTCCATTTCGAAGGCGCGCGGCGCATGCGCATCGCCGAGGTCGGCATCGCGGAGGTGCGCAAGCATGTCGATACGCTGATCGTCATCCCCAACCAGAACCTGTTCCGCATCGCCAACGAGAAGACGACCTTCGCGGAGGCCTTCGTGCTGGCCGACCAGGTGCTCTATTCGGGCGTTGCCTGCATTGTCGATCTCATCATCAAGGAAGGCCTGATCAACCTCGATTTCGCCGACGTGCGCACGGTCATGAGCGGCATGGGCTCGGCCGTCATGGGCACGGGCGAAGCCTCCGGCGACCAGCGCGCCACCGTTGCGGCCGAGGATGCCATCGCCAACCCGCTGCTGGACGACGTCTCGCTCAAGGGTGCGCGCGGGCTGCTGCTGTCCATCACGGGCGGGCGCAACCTCACGCTCTACGAGGTCGACGAGGCCGCGAGCCGGGTGCGCCAGGAGGTCGATCCGGAGGCCAACATCATTGTCGGCGCCACCTTCGACGAGACGCTGGGCGACCGCGTGCGCGTGTCGATCGTCGCCTCCGGCATGGCCCGCATCGAGGGCGCCCACCAGCAGCAAGCCGCGCGCCGGCCGGCCGAGATGCGCGCGCCGGCGCAGCAGCAGACTCCCCCACCCGAGCGGCAGCCCTACGCGCGCGCGACCGACGAGGACGACATCAAGCGCCGCCTGTCGGAAGCGATCGGGCACGAGCCCGCGCCGCGGCAGATGCCGCCCGCGGTGCCGCCCGCGAACGGCGCGGCACAGCGCGAGCCTCAACGCGAGCCTCAACGCGAGATTTGGCGCGCACCGGGCAACGTCGTCATCGAGGAAGGCTTCTCGCAGCTGGCGTGGCCGCGCCCGGCCGCGCGCGCGCTGGAGCAAGAGGGCGATGCAACCGCACGCCGCCCCGAGTTCACGCCGGCGCCGCCGACCGACATTCGTCGCAGCGCGCGGCGCATGCCTGACGTCGACGACTTCCCTCCGGTCGCGCAGCGCGAGTTTCGCGCCAAGGCCGGCCAGGCGCACGCGTTGCCTGCCGCCGCGCCGCGAGCCGCGAGCGAGCGCGATGTCCCCGAGGTGGCGCCGCGGCGCGGGCTCCTGCAACGGCTCATGGGCCGGGCACGGCGCACCTACGAGCAGCCCGAGGCTCCCTCAGCCCACGACGATCAGCGCCGCATGCCGGGCCCCTCCGCCGAGGCCCAGAGCTGGTGGCAGCAGGACAATGATTCGAATCCGGAAGATCCCGACGACGGGCAATCGCCCCTGCCGATGGTGTTCAACCGCAATCGCAAATAGGCTCGCAGCGGGCCCACCGGCCCTGTTGCGCGACCGTGGTTGCCCGGTAACACAGTGTAAGAAACCGTGATTTGGCGCACATGTAAGGCTCAGAGTATCGTTCGAAGTGTTAACGACGATGTTCGCGATGTCCCCACGCTTCCAAGGGCGCAGCCGCTAAAGACGCCCGGGAAAGTTAACGCAGATCGCAATTTGGGACGCGGACAATCGCCGGGGGTGGGACGTAGTCGAGGCTCTCTCGACGACCGTCGCCAAAAAAGGCATCGAGGGACGGCGCAATATGTCGAATCGATTTATCGGCGCGCGACAAACCACGATTGCGCGCGAGATCGAGGTGACAGGGACGGGGGTCCACAGCGGAGCACCAGTATCGGTTATCCTGCATCCTGCAGCGGCCGACACTGGGCTCCGTTTTCTTGTCACCAAGCGCGGACGCGTGGCCGCGGAAATTCCTGCCAACGTCGACCATGTCAAGAACCTGACGTTATGCACGGTGCTCGGCAACGACACCGGCGTCACCGTCGGCACGGTCGAGCATCTCCTTGCCGCTCTGCGCGGTCTCGCGATCGATAACTGCATCATCGAGATCGACAGCAAGGAAGTGCCGATCATGGACGGCAGCGCGGGGCCCTTCGTCGAGCTGATCGACGAAGTGGGGCTGCGCGAGCTCTCCGCGCCGCGTCGGTTCATCAAGGTTCTGAAACCGGTCCGCGTCGAGGAAGGCGATAGCTGGGGCGAGCTTGTCCCCCACGCCGGCTTCCACCTCGACGTCGAGATCGATTTCTCCTCTCCGCTCATCGGCCGTCAGCGCATTTCCTACGAAATGAGCCCCGGCATCTTCCGCAACGAAATCTGCCGCGCCCGCACCTTCGGCTTCATGAGCGATGTGGAGCGCCTGTGGAAGGCCGGCCTCGCGCTCGGCGCCAACCTCAACAACACCATCGCCATCGGCGAGAACAAGATCATGAACCGCGACGGCCTGCGCTACCCGCAGGAGTTCGTGCGCCACAAGATGCTCGATGCAGTGGGCGATCTGGCGCTGGCCGGCAAGCCGTTGCTGGCGGCCTACCGCTCGGTTCGTGGCGGCCACCGCCTCAACTCGCTGGTGCTGCAGAAGCTCCTCGCCGACGCCGAGGCTTGGACGCTGGTCCAGGCGCCGCGCGTGCGCGACCGGGCTCCGGTCGACATCGGCTTTGCCGTCGCGGCGGGGGAGTGATCCCGACAGAATCGATTTGAACGCTGCGGCCTGCTCCCCGAGCCGGCCGCGCGTTCGTTTCAGGGGCGCCACAGCGGCCGGGCGAGTCGCGGCCGCCAACGTCAAGAGCCCAACAACAACCATAATCACCGCCTAGCCAAAGAGTTGGTGCGGACAGCTCCGAGATGGTGGTTTCGCGGCTGTCGCTACGTATGCTAGGGGTGGGCACCAGAGGTGCGCGACGACGGGTGGGTACGTTGAGCCACGGGCACCGACAAGAAAGCAGGCTCATGCGGCGCGAGGGGACTAGGCAAAATTCGAGCGCATGGCAGGCCCGCATTGGGCTTGTGCCGGCTCGTGTGCGGGGGCTTGTGGGCGCGCTCGCGTGCGCCGCGTGCATGGCCGCGCTCGCCGGCTGCGCCTCCACCGGGGAGGCCACCGCGGCGCTCAATCCCGATCCGCCGTCGAAGATGTTCGCCGACGCCGACGCGCTCATGACCAAGGGCAAGTTCGATCAGGCGGCCAAGAAGTTCGAGGACGTGGACCGCGAGCATCCGTACTCGCCGGAAGCGCGCCGCGCCATCGTGATGGCGGCCTACGCCTACTACAAGGACGGCAAGCTCCCCGAGGCGATCGCCTCCGCCGAGCGCTACACCACGCTGCACCCCGGCACCAAGGAAGCGCCGCTCGCGCACTTCATCATCGCGTCCTCCTACTTCGACCAGATGGGGCAGGCCGACCGCGACCAGGAGGCGACCCGCAAGGCGCTGGGCGCGCTCAGGACTTTGAAGACGCGCTATCCCGACAGTGAGTACGCCCAGAACGCGGACAACCGCATCCGCTTGTGCCTCGACACGCTCGCCGCCCAGGAGATGAATGTCGGCCGCTACTACATGGACCACAACAATCCGGTGGCGGCGATCAACCGCTTCAAGACCGTCGTCACCGACTACCAGACGACGGCGCACGTCGAGGAGGCGCTCTACCGCCTGACCGCGGCCTACATGGCGCTGGGCATCACGTCTGAGGCGCAGAACGCCGCCGCCGTGCTGGGGCACAACTTCCCCAACTCGAGCTGGTACAAGGACTCCTACGCGCTGCTGCAGAAGGAGGGCTTGCAGCCGGCCTCCACGAGCACCTCGTGGTTCGCCAGCATCTTCAATTCGACGCCGAAGAAGGCCCCGCCCCCGGCCGCGACGCAACCACCGCCTGCCGCCCCGCCGGCCGCAGCGCCGCCGGCGCAGAAAGGCCCCGATCCCTGGAGCCCCGTTGGCCCGGCGCCGCCGTCCACGCTCGGTGGGCCGCCCCCGCCGTCCATGCTCGGCGGCCCGCAGACGTAGCCGCGTTCGACGCCCATCCCCCACGTTCCACCGTCATGTCCGCGTCATGGCAGGGCCAGGCGCGCGCCGCGTCGCACGTTCGGTGCAAACTCGGCATCTGCGGCGTTTTCCCGTCGGTCCGCTTCCGGTATTTCTGAGCGGCGAGTCGCAGGCTGAGCGCGCGAGGCGATGATCGGAATGCGCCGATGAAAAAGCCGATGCAGAAGAAGAAGGCGGACCCCGGCGCCGCGGCGATCGCCGATCTCAGCCAGGCCGAGGCGAAGCAGGAGCTGAAGCGGCTGTCTGAGCTCATCCGCCACCACGACGAGCTCTACTATCAGCAGGACGCGCCCGAGATCTCGGATGCCGAGTACGACGCCCTGCGCCTGCGCAACGAGGCGATCGAGGCGCGCTTCCCCAAGCTCGTGCGCCCCGACAGCCCCTCGCGGCGCCTCGGCGCCGCGCCCACCACGGGCTTCGCCAAGGTCCGCCACAGCGTGCCCATGCTGTCGCTCGCCAACGCCTTCGAGGAGGAGGACATCACCAAGTTCGTCGAGCGCGTCGCGCGCTTCCTCGGCTTGAGCGACGGCGACAAGCTCGCGTTCATGGCCGAGCCGAAGATCGACGGGCTGTCGATCTCGATCCGCTATGAGGGCGGCCGGCTGGTGCTGGCGGCGACGCGCGGCGACGGCGCGGAAGGCGAGAACGTCACCCGCAACGTGCTGACGATCAAGGAGATCCCGCACCAGCTCAAGGGCCGCAACGTGCCGGAGCTGATCGACGTGCGCGGCGAGATCTACATGGGCCACAAGGACTTCGCCCGCCTCAACGCCGAGCAGGCGGCCTCCGGCGGCAAGGTCTTCGCCAATCCGCGCAACGCCGCTGCCGGCTCCCTGCGCCAGCTCGATCCCGAGATCACGGCGTCGCGGCCGCTGCGCTTCTTCGCCTATGCCTGGGGCGAGGCCTCCGCGCTGCCGGCCGACACCCAGTCCGGCGTCGACGCGGCGTTCGCCAAGTGGGGCTTGCCGGTCAACCCGCGCGGCCGCGTCTGCGAGGGCGCACCTGAGCTGCTGGCCTACTACGAGAAGCTTGCCGAGGAGCGCGCCTCTCTCAGCTACGACATCGACGGGGTCGTCTACAAGGTGAACCGGCTCGACCTGCAGGAGCGGCTGGGCTTCGTCTCGCGCTCGCCGCGCTGGGCCATCGCGCACAAGTTCCCCGCCCAGCAGGCGATGACCATTTTGCGCGACATCGACATCCAGGTCGGCCGCACCGGCGCGCTGACCCCCGTCGCCAAGCTCGAGCCGGTGACGGTCGGCGGAGTCGTCGTCGCCAACGCCACGCTGCACAACGAGGACGAGATCGCACGCAAGGACGTGCGCGTCGGCGACACCGTCATCCTCCAGCGCGCGGGCGACGTCATCCCGCAGATCGTCGGCATCGTGGCGGACAAGCGCCCGAAAGGGGCCAAGGCGTTCAAGTTCCCCGACCGCTGCCCCATCTGCCACAGCCACGCGGTGCGCGAGTCAAACGAGAAGACCGGCAGGGTCGACGTGGTGCGCCGCTGCACCGGCGGCCTCATCTGCCCCGCGCAGCGGGTCGAGCGCCTCAAGCATTTCGTCTCGCGCAACGCCTTCGACATCGAGGGGCTGGGCGAGAAAAACATCCAGGCCTTCTTCGACGACAAGCTGATCCAGTCGCCGGAGGACATCTTCACGCTGGAGGCGCGCGACCGGAAGGCCGCCACCCGGCTCGAGGAGCGCGAGGGCTGGGGGCCGCAGTCGGCGGGCAAGCTCTTTGCGGCCATAGCCGCGCGCCGCCAGATTGCGCTCGACCGCTTCATCTTCGCGCTCGGCATCCGCCACGTGGGCGAGACCACCGCGCGGCTGCTCGCGCGCTTCTACGGCACCATCGACAATTTCCGCGCGGCCATGCTGGAGGCCGCCAAGGGCAAGGACACCGACGCCTACCGGGAGCTCGATGCCATCGAGGGCATCGGCGAGGTTGTGGCCGAGGCGATCGCCGACTTCTTCGCCGAGCCGCACAACGTGCGCGTCGTTGACGATCTCTTGAAGCATGTCTCCCCGCAGCCGCTGGAGGCGCGCAAGACATCCTCGCCCGTGGCCGGAAAGACGGTCGTGTTCACCGGCACGCTGGAAAAGCTCACGCGCGGCGAGGCAAAGTCGCAAGCGGAGCGATTCGGCGCCAAGGTCGCGGGCTCGGTGTCGAAAAAGACCGATTACGTGGTCGCCGGCGCCGACGCCGGCTCCAAGCTCACGAAGGCGCGCGAGCTCGGCGTGGCCATCATCGACGAGGACGAATGGTTGCGGTTGACGGGCGGGGGCGGCGATGGCTAGGTGCGCGGTCACGCGCGGCGGCCGGAGGAGGCGATTTGCTCAAACTGAGACGACTGCCATCGGGTGTGCGGCTCGGGCCCCCCCTGCCCATACGCCTGCTGAATACGCTGGGGCCGCTGGTGCGGGCGCTGGGGCTATGGCCCCGCGTCGAGACGGAAAAGCTGAAGCGGATCGTCGAGCGCAAATGGAAGCGCAACAACTGGCCGACGCCGCTCTTGAAGGCGCTGCCGCCGCGCGCAAAGGCCTTCAATGACGACCTCAAGCCGTCGCTGTTCGGCGCCCTCGTCATCCGCAGCCAGTTCGAGCGCAGCGCCACGAACGCGCTCGGGTTCGAGGACTATATCGCCCGCCACCCGGAGATCCTGAAAGAGCAGATCAGCCGCCCGCTGTTCGTGCTCGGCCTGCCGCGCACGGGCACCACGCTGCTGCAACGCCTCTTGTCGCTGCATGAAGGCGCGCGCTACCTTCCCTTCTGGGAGGCCTACCAGCCGTTTCCGATCAAGCTTGGCGCGCACAAGGGCGGCGTCGACGGCCGTCTTGCCAAGGCGAAGCGCTCCATTGCCACGCTCAAGTGGGTAGGGCCCGAGCTCGACAAGATCCACCCCATCGAGGCCGAGGACCCGGAGGAGTGCTACCACCTCTTCCGCACGCACTTCCTGGTGCCGCCGGGCTTCGATTTCGGCCACCTGCCGAGCTACTGGCGCTGGTGGAGCCCGGCCGCGCACGCCGACGTCTATCCCATGCACAAGCGCCAGCTGCAGGTGCTGCAGTGGCTCGACCGGCGCCAGCACTGGGTGCTCAAGTGCCCCAACCACCTGTCCGGCCTGCGCTATTTGCTCGACACCTATCCCGACGCCCGCATCGTCTACACCCACCGCGACCCCGAGAAGATCATCGCCTCGCTGTGCAGCCTCACCGCGGTCACCTGGAGCATGACGTCGGACGACGTCGACCTCAATGAGGTGGCGGAGTTCGCGCTCGGCATGGCGCAGCGCTGCCAGGAGGCCGGACGCGCCGCGCTGAAGATGATCCCGCGCGACCAGATCATGCACGTCGCGTTCGACGAGCTGGTCGCCGATCCCGTGGGCAAGGCTGCCCGCATCTACGACCAGTTCGACTACCCGTTCGATGCCGAGCTCAAGCCGAAGATGAAGGCCTGGCTCGACAGCCATCCGAGCGACAAGCACGGCACCCACCGCTATCAGCTGAGCGACTTCGGGCTGACCGTGGAGGAGGTGCGCCGGCGCCTGCAGGGAACAGAGCTGCGGGCGGCGGTGGGCGGGCGCTAGAACATTTTCAACCATGCAGAATCGCGCTGGCGAATTCCCCTCCCCGTCATGGCGAAGCCATGCTCCGCATGGACGCGGGGAGGGGTTAGGGGTGGGGGTAAAGCAAGATAACCAACGGCCGGGTCGCGCATCTTCACCCCACCCGGCGCTTCGCGCCACCCTCCCCGTCAAGGGGAGGGTAAAGGGAAGCGACCGGATCAATTGGAACGG
>Ga0209415_10004027_pt1 | contig 27059 bp, 23 predicted proteins | sample PeaSoiSIISIP2007_FD_187696 | JGI IMG/M metagenome (GOLD analysis project Ga0209415, IMG submission 187696) | Peat soil microbial communities from Weissenstadt, Germany - SII-SIP-2007 (SPAdes) (version 2) | ecosystem: Environmental > Terrestrial > Soil > Wetlands > Peat | place: Germany... | reverse complement strand
CGGCGCCCTGCTCGCCCTGAACCCGACGATGTGGAAGATAATGCTCCCCTACGCGTCCTTGTATGCGGTCGGCTTACTCTCCCCACTGTTCATGCTAAATATTCTTGGGGCGCCGATGGCCGCTTTCTCCAGCTACGTTGCTGCCGGAATCACCAACGCTATCGGGATTCACGTGGCATGGCAGGGAGTCTCGTTCGCGTTTGTCTCTCAGTCGGGCGAGTCCATAGGCGCCGTCGTCACTCCAGCCTGCTCGGCTGTCTACTCCATCAGTATCTACCTGGCCCTGCTCGGCCTGATGCAGCTGGACATAGGAAGGAGCTTGACCACAACCGCAAAGTTTGCGATAGCTGGGGTGCTCATCATCCCGTTGCTGGACTCGGCGAGGATAGCTCTTATGATCTGGTTCGGCTTCGTAGATGGCTCGGCGGCGTTCTGGGGGATCCATGACTGGCTAGGTTACGCCACCTTTTTCGTCTTCTACATCGGAGTTCTGGTGACTTACTCCAGAGCAGGGAACACCCTTTCAAGCCCGAAAGCAAACTCATCAGAATCCAGCTCCAATGGTTTCCAAGTCTGAACGGACCGCGTAGATGCTCGTTACAACATCTTCAATCATGGTGGGGTTCGAACCTAAGATTGGGCATCGATGCACTAGTCAAGTCTTCGTTAAGCACGCTTTATCAAAGAGATCGATGGTTAAACCAATACTTGGACATCGACAAGTAGAAGCCTATTGAGAATTGCTGTCTGTCAACACTAAATATCGCGTCAATTAGAGGTTTCTGGGTCATCTGATGACCTGGCTACTCCAGGTAGCACCACTCGCCAAGCTCATACGATTCGATGTGTGAATCGACCCGCACGCGGGGCAGTGCCATGACCGAGTCTCTCGGCAGGAAGGAGGCCGAGCCCGCTCCAGCCGACTCGATTGTCTTGAGCGAGGACAGGAACTCGGACACGGTCACCTCCGATTTGAAGTAGACAATTCTGCCGACTTGTATAGGCTTCGAACCTTCTCTTGGTCTGGCTGTCACGCATTCGACCTTCGAAGATCCCGAAGACTTTCCCAAGAGATGCCTCAGCACTTCGGCCTCGTCAGGCGTGAGGCCGCATAGCCCGTCCCTGCGGAGGCAGGTCCAGGTCCTGAGCGACTCCATCCGCGGGAAAAGCTGCAGCTCGGTCGATGCTCCGGATTGCTTCAGGGAGAAGTAGCTTGCGGCCACGGTCGAGCTCCCCTTGCCAGCTGCGGACTTCGGAGAGGCAAGGAGGGCGGGAATCGCCGGGGCGAGAGCGTCGAGCATATCGGAGCCGGACCCCGCGAGCCCGAGCCCGCCGTCGATGGCTATGCGCTGCGTACCCCTCACCGCGGTCCGCTTGCTCGGTGCCTTCCCAAGGCGGACAGTGAAGCCTCGGCCTTCAAGGTTGGAAGAGAGGACCGTCATCTGGGCGTTGGTGAGCTTCGGAAGGGGGAGCAGGTACCTGCCAAGCGAGGGGACGTGGAGCTGGTGGAGGCGGAACCGGAGCATTTGCGCTATAGACCCGTAAAATATTATATATATCACGCGGGGCTGATGCCAACCGGTCCCGCAATATTGGCGAAGAAAGACCTAGAGTTCCTAGACAGGATAGAGGTCAAGACCAAGCAGCGTCTCGAAATAATCGACGGGGCCATCGAGAGAGAGCTGAGCAGGTACTCGGACTCCCGCTTCCACGGGCCTCTGAGATATGCTCTCGACGGAGGGAAGCGCATCAGGCCGCTTGTCCTCCTCTTAGCCGCGGAGGCCGTGGGGCACCCTGACGACGAGAAGGTCCTCGACGCAGCGGTGGCCGTCGAGCTCCTGCACGCCGAATCCATCATCCATGACGACATCATAGACCAGGAGGCATCCAGGAGGGGGAGGGCCGCCTTCCACGTGCGATACGGCTACAGCACCTCGCTCCTCACGGCAGACTTCGTCTTCGCGATGATACTCGCGATCGCGGCGCGATATCCCGACAGGAGGGTTGCGACGACCATCAGCAATGCGGCCATGAACATGTGCGAGGGCGAGTACGCTGAGCTGACGATAGATCCAGAGGTCTACAAGCTCGACTGGGAGGAATACCTAGAGGTCATCTCGAAGAAGACGGCGGCGCTCTTCGAGACCGCGGTCAGGCTGGGAGGGCTAGTCGGAGGGGCGTCGCCGGAGAAGCTAGAGGCGCTCACCGAGTATGGCAGATACCTCGGCATCGCCTATCAGGTGCATGACGACATCCTGGACTGGGGGACAGAGGACAAGATCACGGCAGCGCTGAAGCGGCGGGGCGACGAGAGGATGCTATTGGCCCGGCTGCAGGCGATGACAGACTCCTACGCGAAGAAGGCGAAGGACAGGCTCTCCCTTCTCGAAGAGAGCGAAGCCACCTCGCTCCTCAGGGAGCTCACAGACTTCTCCGTGAAGCGGGACTTTTAGTTCGTCTACGGGCCTGCAAGCGCTGGCACGGCTTTCTGGACGAACGATATCACAGGCCCCGGAAATATGCCGAAGGCGATTATGAGGGCGACGAGAACCCCAAGGACCAGAACGAAGGAGATCGGTTCCACCACTCGCGTGGACTCGCCTTCCGGCTCGTCCATGTACATCCGTTTGATCACCCGTCCGTAGTACCCCATGCTGAGTGCGCTGTTCAGGACGCCCGCGACCGCGAGCCACGCGTAGGGCCCGTTGAGCACCGAGGTGAACAAGAGGAGCTTGCTCCAGAAGCCGCTCAACGGCGGCACCCCCGCAAGCGCGAGGAAGGCGACGGCCATCGCGAAAGCGGTCACCGGCATCCTCTTTCCTAGCCCGTTGAAGGTCTCCACGCTGCCGCTCCCTAGCTTGAGTATCACTAGCCCTGCGCCAAGGAAGGCCGCCCCCTTCATCACGGAGTGGTTGATGATGTGGAAGAGCGCGCCGGTCATCCCTATCTCGGCCTGCTGCGCAAAGGCCGCGTTCCCCTGCCCGTAGGAGTAGATCACGAAGCCGATGAGTATGTAGCCCGCCTGCGCGATGCTTGAGTAGGCGAGAAGGCGCGTCATGCTCTTCTGCGTGAGCGCCGCGAGGTTCCCGAGCGTCATCGTCGCGAGGGCGAGGACCGCGAGGACGTTAGGGATTGTGAACAGCCCGCCGTGCGGGGTCAGAGAGTAGACGGTCGAGATCGCGAGGACGACCCTGATTGCGGCGACGAAGCCCGCCTTCTTCGTCCCGGCCGCGAAGAGGGCAGCGATTGGGGTGGGCGCGCCTTCGTAGGCGTCAGGCGCCCACATGTGGAAGGGCACGATGGACATCTTGAACCCGAAGCCCACGATGAAGAGGAGAACGGCTATGCCGGCGACGGGGTCGGAGAGCTGCGAGCCCAGCGAGGCCGCGGCCGCGGCGATCCCGGTCGTCCCCGTGAGCCCGTAGGTCAGGCTGATGGCGTAGAGGATTATCGCTGAAGAGAGAGCGCCGAGGACGGCGTACTTGACCGCTGCCTCGTTGGACTCCTCCTTGTTCTTCTGGAAGCCGGCGAGGGCGTACGTCGGGATGCTCATGAGCTCCCAGGCGACGAAGAGCATGAGGAGGTCGGCAGAGTACGAGATGAGGAGCATCCCGAGCGCGGCGAAGGAGAGGAGCGAGTAGTAGAAGGGGGAGTTGCTCGAACGGCCCGATGGGATGAGCGTGAGCGAGGCCGCGGCGACGAAAAGCGTGACGAAGATCGTCAGGATCGCGAAGAGGTTGCCCAGCTGGTCGGACGTGAGGAGGGCGCCGAAGGGGGCGGAGCTCTCCGTCCCCGTAGCCGCGTTGAGGATGGTCGAAGCGAGGGCGGCGAGCAGCGCGACGACCAGCAGGTAGCCGGGGAGGCTCCCCCGCTTGCCCAGGAACTGCAAGAACGGGACCCCCAGCGCCGCGGCCGAGAGGGCCACCACCGCGAAGAGGATGTAGTCCGCCATCAGGCGTGCACGGCTCCGTGTAAGAGGTTGGCGGTCCATTGGGCGACTGGCGCGGCCGGCGTGAGGACGACGAAGGAGAAGACCGTGAGAAGGACGAGCGGGACGAGGTAGAGCGCTATGACAGCTGCGTCTCCCCTCGAGATGTCAACCACGGCCTTGCTCCCGTCGGGCGCCTGGGGCGCTGGGTCGATGATCACCCGCTTCAGCATCCAGAGGAAGTAGCCCCCGGTGATCACCGGCACGAGGACGGTGATGGCAGTCGAGGAGTACGCGGAGATCCCTCCGGAGATGACCATGAGCTCCGCGAGGAAGCTCGCGAAGGGAGGGATGCCCATCATGGCGCAGCTAGAGACCGCGAGGAGCGCCGCGGTCAGGGGGGCTCGCTGCCGCATCCCCCCGAGGAGCGGTATCTTCCTGGTCCCTGACTGGTTCTGGATGAACCCGGAGAGGGCGAAGAGCCCGCCGACGGCCAGCGCGTGCGTGAACATCAGCAGGATCGCGCCCTCTATCCCGAGGGGGTTCCCTGAGGCCACGGTCGCGAACGCACCGAAGAGGACGAAGCCCATGTGGCTGATGCTGGTGTAGGCGAACATCCTCTTCAGGTCGCTCTGGAGGAGGGCCACTACCGCACCGTAAAACATGGAGATGATTGCCACCAAGATGAAGGCCCACGCGTACTGGTAGGCGGCCTGCGGGAAGAGCCCGAGAGCGATTCTGATGACCGCGTATCCCGCGAACTTGGGGAGGATTCCTGAGAGCAAGGCGTTGACAGGAGCGGGCGCCTGCTCGTATGCGTCGGGCTGCCAGCTGTGGAAGGGGAAGACCGGGAGCTCCACCGCGAAGCCTACGAACACCGCAAGGAGTGGAAGGTACTGGAGCCCAGTTGGGATCTTCCCCACGAGGTTGGGGATGTCAAAGGTCGAAGGCGATACCCCGAAGTAGAGTGCGAGGAACCCTAGGAGCATCACCGCGCTTCCAGCGAACGTGAAAATGATGAACTTCAGGGCGGCGTATTTCCTTCTGTCCCCGCCCCAGACCCCGATGAGGAAGAACATCGGGATGAGGGTCAGCTCCCAGAACAGGTAGAAGACGATGAGGTTGAGAGAGGTGAACGCCCCCATCACCGAAGCCTCCACGAGGAGGAGAAGCGCGTAGTAGGCAGGCTCCCTCTTGTCTATCAGCGACCTCGAGCTCAGGATGGAGAGGACTGCCACGATGGAGGACACGAGGACGAGCGGCGCGCTCAATCCATCCAGGCCCAGGAGGATGTCGACCCCGAAGCCTGGAAGAGTGATCCACGGGTGGTCCTCGGTCAGGGCGTACTGCCCCAGTGCAGGGGTGCTCGAGTAGACCGACCAGAAGGCGTACCCCGCGAGGAGGAGCGTCGCGCAGGCGAACCCCGCGGCGAGGTATGGCGCCGACTTCCTTCCTGCCCCTAGGCTCGAGAGCGCGTAGGTGACGCCGCTCCCCAAGAGCGGGAGGAGGATTAGCAGCGAGAGGACGTAGCTCATCGCTAGCCCAGGACTCCTGTCGCCAAGATGAATAGGATGAGGAGTATCGCGAGGCCTATCGAGAAGAATAGGGCGTACCTCTCGAGCACACCATTCTGAATCCTCCTGAGGGCCCTCGAGATCGACTCACCGTCGATGGCGACGTCCGTCGCCAGCGTGTCGACTACGCTGCCGTCGAGCCAGTTCCCTGCGCGAGAGATGTATACCCAGAGGGCCGCCGTGGCCGAGTTCACCCTCTCGAGCCCGTTGAGCTCGAAGCCAGCGAGGAGCCATCGGGAGGCTGAGATGACCGGGTCGACGAAGACCCGGTAGTAGATGGCGTTGAGGTACCATCTGTTCTCGAGGAACCTGTAGATCCCGTGCATGAATCCCGTCTGCCCTACCAAGCTGCTCGGCTCCACGCGCCTCGCGATGTAGAGCAGGTAGGCTGCCCCCGTCCCGGCCAGGACGAACACGAAGGCGATGCCCGCCGATTCCAGGTTGAAGGAGAAGGTCTCGGGGACGCTTGGCAGAACGGCGTGGGGGTAAAGGCTCTGGATGTAGGAGGTCGCCACTCCTTCGAGGGCATCTTCGATGTTCAGGAGCGGAGCGAGAAGGCCGATGATGACGGTCACCACGCCTAGGATCGCGTACGGGACCCAACCCAGAGGGCCCACCTCGTGCGGCGGGTGCTCCTCGGCGTGGTCACTGCCCTTGCCGTAGAATATCAGGCCGAGCATCCTAAAGGTGTAGAACGCGGTTATCCCGGCCGTGACTGCGCCGACCGCGAACAGGCCCCACTGCCCCGCGCTCCAAGCGGCTGCAAGCACAGCGTCCTTGCTCCAGAACCCGCTGAACGGAGGGATGCCTGAGAGCGAGGCGGCCGCGATGAGGAAGACTGCGAATGTTAGCTTCATCTTGTCCTTGAGGCCTCCCATGCCGTTCACGTACTTGGTCCCGGTGACGTGGATGAGGACCCCGGCGGCCATGAAGAGGCAGGCCTTGAAGATGGCGTGGCTCATGAGCTGGAAGAGCGCCGCTGACAGCCCCTGTGCGAAGTTGGAGGAGAGGCCGGTTATGCCGAGGGCCATAATCATGTAGCCTATCTGCGAGGCCGTCGAGTATGCGAGGATCTTCTTCAGCTCGAACCCCACCATCCCCTGGGTCGCCATCAGGAACGCCGTGATGGCTCCTATCCATGCGACGGTCAGGAAGAAGGGTTGCACCAGGGAAGGGTTCGACTCCATCGCGAAGTAGAAGATGGGGCCGATCCTTGCCACCAGGACCACCCCGGCGTTCACCATCGTAGCGGCGTGGATCAGCGCTGACACGGGAGCAGGGCCGGCCATCGCGTCAGGCAGCCACTCTTGGAGCGGGAACTGTGCAGACTTGCCGATGGCGCCACCGAAGAGAAGCAGGGCCGCGGGGACCAGCAGACCTGCGTTAGAGAGGGAGGTCGCCCACGAGTTGCTGCTAGCTAGAGCCTGGAAGCTGAAGGTGTGCGCGTAGATGAATACGAGGAAGAGCCCTATCAGCATGGCCACGTCTCCTATCCTCGTCATGACGAATGCCTTCATCCCCGCGTGCGATGGTGAGTAGGCCTGCTCCTCTCCTAGGGCCTTCTGACCCGGCGTGCCGACCCATGAGTCCGCCTCGTCGCCGTAGTGGAAGCCGATCAGCGCGTAGCTGCACAGTCCGACTCCCTCCCAGCCGATGAAGAGCGATAGGAGGTTGTTCGAGAGGACGATGAGGAGCATGTTCCCCAGGAAGAAGTTCATGAAGAACCAGTATCGAGTGAGGCCGTGCTCGCCCCTCATGTAGTCGAGGCTGTAGAGCATGATGAGGAGGCCGATCAATGTGACCACGTTGACGATGATTATCGTGTAGGGGTCGTAGAGGACGCCCATGTTGATCCCGAGCTCGGAGATCCAGGGGACGGACGTAGGGATGACGGAGTTGTAGACCGAGATCGTCTCTCCCTGCAGGACAGGGATCAGCAGCAGGAACGAGAATAGGGCTGATAGGCCTGTGAACCCGACCGCGGCGTAGTCCCTCACCTTGCCGCCGAGCCTTGAGAGGAGCGGCGTGAGGAGAGCGCCCACGAAGGGGAAGATGACAACCAGCCACACGTAGATGGAGGGGATCGAAGCGGTCGCCAACTTGATGTTAGAGACCTCCCTTCAAGACGGGCAGCGAGCTGGCGAAGTTTACCAGCATCTTGGTCACCAGGTCAGGGTAGATGCCCAGGAGTATGGAGATTGCAGCGAGGGCGAGGAGCGGGACTGTCATGGCCCAAGGAGCCTCCGTAACGCTCTGGAGGTGCGCGGGAAGAGCACCGAAGAAGATCCGCCTCACAGGCCAGAAGGTGTATGCCACGGTGAGGGCAGTGGCGATGATGCCAAGGACCGCGATGACGAGGTTGATGCTGACGCCGTACGCCCCCTGGAAGAAGATGCCGACGAACATTATCCACTCCGCCTGGAAGCCGCTCGTGGGCGGCACGGCTGAGAGTATGAGCCCGCCGATGAGGCAGAGCGCCGCGGTCACGGGCATCTTGCTCGCGAGCCCCCCCATCTGCTTCATGTCCCGCGTCCCGGTCCTCACGAGGATGATGCCCGCGACCGAGAAGAGGATGCACTTGCCGAGGATGTGACTCAGGAAGTAGAAGATGCCGCCCGAGAGTCCCAGGACGGTGAGGCTGCCGATCCCGAGGAGCGAATACGCGTTCTGGCTCATGGTCGACCACGCGAAGAGGTACTTGACGTCGTCCTGGACGAGGGTCATCGCCCCGCCGAAGATCATCGTGAGGAGCGCCACGATCATGAACGGGACGGAGAATGCCTGGAACATCGTCGGCATGTACTGGACGAGCAGCCTCGCCACGACGTAGTTGCCCACGCCGACCACCGTTGCCATTATCGGCGCGAAGGAGGACGGGGGCTCCGCCTCCGCGGACGGCAGCCACATGTGCACCCCGAAGACGCCCATCTTGACGAACCAGCCGAACATGACGAGGAAGAAGACCCAGTATGCAAGCGAGGAGCCGGTCCCGAGGGTCGAGAGCGAGGAGACTGCGAAGCTCCCGGTCGTCGAGTATGCGACTAGGATCCCGACTAGGAAGATGAACGCCCCCAGCTGGTTCCAGACGAAGTACATTATCGCGACCCTCCCTTTCTGCACGTAGCCGAAGAGGCCTAGGAGGAAGAAGGTCGGTATGAGCATGAGCTCCACGAAGAGGTAGAGCTCGATGAGGTTCGTCGAGAGCGAGACTCCCAGCAGGCCTGTCACCACGAGGAGGAAGTTGAGGTAGTAGACGCCGTGCTCCCGCTTCCTTTCTCCTCCGTGGAGGTCCTCGAACCTGTGCCGCATGTATGGCATCGAATAGATGGCGGTGGCCGCGCAGACGATCGACATGACGAGGGCAACGGGCAGGCTGAGGCCGTCTGCCAGGAACCCGAAGCTCAGCCCGGCCGCCGGGGCCCACGCGTAGGTCTCGGTCGAAGGTGGGCCGCCGCCGTACAGCCCAGACCCCACAGACAGAAGGAGAAGGGAGGAGTAGAGGAGGGAAGCGAACGCTAACCAGCCTACGTGCCTACCCAGCCTGCCCCCGAGGGCAAACGAGAGCACCGCGGCCAGCAGGGGTGCGAGGACGACCTGCAGGAGGACGTAGGGGACCTCGGTCAGGACCAGGCCACTCCATCACCGACGCCACGGGTCTTCGAGTCCACTCCCCCGCCCACTGCGCACACTAAGAATCCGGGAACTAGCATCATATCCAAGTGGCCTAACCCCTTAGGTTCTTCAGCTCGGCCACGTCGACGTCATCGTGGATCCTGTACGCCACGACCACGATCGCGAGTATCACAGCGGCTTCGGCCGCCGCCAGGGCTATCGCGAAGAGCACGGCCGTCTGCCCTATCGCGGCCGGCCAGAGGAACCTGTTGAACGCGATGAAATTGATGTTCGCGGCGTTTACGAGGATCTCCACCGCGAAGACCAGCCGCATGGCGTTCCTCTTGGTCAACAGGCCGTAGACCCCGATCCCGAAGAGGAGCGCCGAGACGGTTAGGTAGTCCGAGAGCGCGATGGTCATGCTATGCTACGACCTCTCCCCTCCGTCGGTGGCCTGCGTCTTGGGCCCCGCGGCTCCTTCGCCCGTCGGATCAACCTTCGCCAGAGTAAGGGCCCCTAGGACCGAGGCGGCGAGGACTAGCGCTAGAATCTCGAGGACGGGCGCGTATTGCCCCGTGAGGAGCTGCCCGATGTCCACGAAGTTGGGTGCGGTCGCCTGTTCGCCCGTGGTCGAGAGGCCAGCGGCTATGAAGCTCGAGACGAGGGAGACGACCAGCGCCGCGACGGTCACGACGGCGGCCATCCTCGCGGCCGGGCCCATCGAGTCGCGGAACCACCTGCCCTCCCTAACGAGCATCACCGTGAAGAGGACCAGTACGGCGACCGCCCCGACGTAGACGGTGATCTGGAAGACCGCCACGAAGGGAGAGTCGAGAAGGAAGAAGAGAGAGGCGACCCCGAAGAAGCTTCCCGCGAGGCCCACCGCCCCGTAGATTATCTCCTTGGCCTCGAGGGCCATGATGGCTCCGCCGAGACTGACCACCGTCAGCGCGATGAACGCCGCGTCTGAGGCGTCAACCATGAGTCACTGTGCCTCTCTTCGGGTCGAACTTGACCTTGGCCGTCCCGAACTCGGGCGGCGGGAGCATCAGCATGTCCGGGGTGTACTTCAGGCTGGCCTTGTCGTAGGCGGAGAGCTCGTAGTCGTTGCTCATGGAAAGGGCGTCGAAGGGGCACGCGTCGACGCACAACCCGCAGAAGACGCACCTCCCATAGTCCACGGCAGGCCAGTAGTTCTTCTTGTTCTGAGGGCGGTTCCTCACCATCGTCTGCATCTCGATGGCGACCGCGACCCCGTCGCACGCGATCGCGCACAGCTGGCATCCCGTGCACTTGTCCTCGCGGAGCCTGTGCCTGCCCTTGAAGCCGTGGAGGCCGACCCCGTTCTTGGGGTCGAAGTGGTATCCGGGACCCTGGAGGTCGAGCTTCTGGTCAGGGTAACGGAGGGTCATCCTCGGACGGAAGGCGTGCCGTATCCCCGACCACGTGGCGATCCAGGCGCCCTTGATCTCCGAGAGTATCCCCATGAGCTCAAATCCCTCCGATATGGTAGAGCCCGAGAGAGAGAACGAGGAGCGCGATGAAGAGGTTGAGGAAGGAGAGGAACATGAGCTTGGTCCAGCCTCCTCTCAAGAGGACGTCGATCCTCACTCGAGGCAAGACCGCCCTCGGGAGCATCATCGCCAGCATCACGACAAACGTCTTGATGAGGAACCAGGCCTCAGGCGGGAGGAACCCCGGCCCGTACCAGCCTCCCAAGAAGAAGGTCGCGAATATGCCCGACAGCGCGTAGAACTTGATGTAGGTCGCGAGCTGGAATACTCCGAAGTTCATCCCACCGTACTCGGTCTGCCAACCGGCAACGAGCTCTGAGTCGGCCTCAGGGAGGTCGAACGGGATTCTTTCGAGCTCGGCCAGCACGCAGATGAAGAAGACTATCGCCCCGAGCGGCTGGAAGAGGATGAACCAGACGCTGCTCTGGGCGTAGACTATCTTGACCAGATCGAGCGAGCCTGAGAGCACGACGACCCCGACCACCGAGAGGATCATTGGGATCTCGTAGGCCACCATCTGGTGGAGCGCCCTCAAGGACCCGAGGAGCGAGTACTTGTTGTTGCTCGACCATCCGGCGAGCATGACGACGAGAGGGGTGAAGCTCACTATCGCGAAGACGAAGATCGCCCCGATGGGGGGATCCGCGATGTAGGTCGTCGGTCCCAACGGCACCAGCGCCAGGAGTGATCCCGAGATGAACATCAGGGCGAGGGGGATTGAGAGGAAGACGGCCTTGTCCACCCCGTCCGGGATTATGATCTCCTTGAAGAGCAACTTGAAGAGGTCTGCGAAGTTCTGCAGTATCCCCTCGAACTTCCCCGCGTACTGAGGGCCGACCCTGAGCTGGACCTTTGCGATGAACTTCCGCTCAACCCATACCATGAAAACGGTCGAAAAGATGGCTGCAAACGTGAAGCCGGGGAAGGTGGTGAGCTGGAAGAGGGTCTTCGTGGGCTCGGTGGTCATCATCTGCCCGGCCAGGGCCATCAGTTGTTCGGGCTTTGTGGTGAGAGAGAACAAGTCGGCGAAGCTCGTCCCGAAGAGCGTGTACAAGACGTAGTAGATCGGGAGTATGAACAGCGGCGTCAGAAGGACGACCCATAACACCAGCTTGAGGATGTGCCGGATGAAATCCTCGAATGTGGTGATCTGCTTGGGCACGCTCGCGCTGCCTTCTAAAGCCGCGTCGGGAGATGATATTTCAATCTATCGAGGCGAGCCCTGAGATTTGTGGACCGATTCAGCCGCCTGAACAAATTCTGATGTTTTCGTCGTCTGCCTACAGACCGGCCGCGAAGTCTTGCAGCATCTTCTTGTAGATGCTGCGCGGAGGGAAGCCGACTCCCGTGAGATAGGTCGAGAACTTCACCCTCGCCTTGTCGTCCTGTATCGCGTCCTCGATGGCGTGGATTTCCTCTCCCACGACCGCGTAGGCCGTGGCGTATCCGGGGAACATGCCTTCGTGCGCGGGGAAGAGCTGGTAGTAGACGTTGCTCCGGGGGACCCCCGTCCGGGCGTGGGCCCAGTCGATGAACTCAAAGAGCGTCTGCCTCCCGGTGTTGATGCGGACGTCGCCTATGACCCGCAGGAACCTGATGAGCCTCCATTTCCTCGTCTGGAACTCGAGCTCGGCGTTGATGAGGCGCAGCCCCCCGTACTTGTCGAGCAGCTTAACGTAGGCCTTCTCCGCCTTCGTGAGGTTCTCCTTTCCCTCGAGCTTGATCGAGGCCTCGAGGAACTCCCTCTCCCTGTTGAAGGACAGCCCTTCCGTGATGGGGCCTTGCAGCAGGGTGGGTATCAGCTCGAGCTTGCTGGGGCGCCCGCCGAAGTGGAGGACGCTGTTCGAGTGGTTGACACAGTGCCCGTACTCCTCGTGCACGAGCAGGTCCATCAGCTGGGAGACTGACTTTGGCGGGTCCCTCTTGGGGTCTGTGGTGAGGAAGTAGAGCTGGAACGGCTTCTTGGTGAAGGTGTCGAAGAACGACGCGGCGCCCGTCGGGAGCATCCCCGAGAGGTACTTTGGGGTCTCGATCACCTTCGTCTTGTACTTCTTGTTTATCCTGACGACGTTCTCGTCGACGAACTCCTGGATGACCTTCCTCATTGCGTTGGTCACCCTCAGGAGGTCTCTGGGCTTCAGCCTCGCCCTGTCCACGAGGTGCTTCTCGACGTCCTCCGGGGTCGCTTGGCAGCGGTACTCCTTCGCGAGCCTCTTTGTGACGCTCCGGTAGCGGGGCAACTCCTCGTCGAGCCACGCGAGCGCCTTCTTCTCCAGCTCATCTGGCGTCTCCGAGTAGTCCATCCCGTTCTCGAGGGCTACGCGGTAGAAGCGCTCTCGCCCCAGCTCGAACTTTGTCTTCTTGAATACGCCCTCCACCTCTTCGAAGGTGCCGTTCCCGAAGCCCGGGAGAGCGAAGAGAGAGACGAACTTCTTCGCCCTCTCCTCCAGCCTATCGCAGTCCTTCTTCAGCTCCTTCCCTTTGATCTGCCCGGATATCGCGTCGAGGATCTCGATCAATCCGTCGAGCCTGTAGAGCGTCAGCGCCTTGACCGCCGACGGTACGTTTTTCTTGCTGAACCTCTTCTGTGTCACGTCTACCGCCTTGATGGCGTCGGATACGAGGGAGGAGAGGTGCTTCTCGTTGACCCCTTCCTTCGTGAGGTGGTTGAAGATCGAGCCGACGATGTCGTCGAGCACTGGCTGAGGCTCGTCGAACGAGAGCACGACTTCCAGGCTGTCGAGGACCTTTGCCTGGAGGTCGTTCTCCGCCCGCCTCCTCAGGGCCCTGACCCTCTCTAGGGCCCGCCGTATGCTCTCCTCGCTAGGGATGAAGAGCTTCCCTGCGTACTCCTCGAACCCGCACGTGTAGGCCCCCGAAGGTGTGAGCTCCTTCCAGAGCTGGACTATCTCGTCATCGAGCGATTTCGTGACCATCTTTGGTCTCGCCACAGGCTCCCGGCCGGTCTTATTACGCTGCCGCCGGGTTGAAACGCTTCTTCGTCTCGTCCATCTCTGCGTCGATCTTCTTCTTCCACTCTGGGAAGCCCTTCGGGGTCGTCGGGTACTGCAGGTTGAGGTCGACGAGCGCCTGGCTCTTGTCCGCGGTGAAGCGCAGCCCCTTGGCCAGGTCCATCTGGCTCGCGACCCTCATTAGGAGGACCGGGTTGAGCATCTGGATCGCATTGAACCTCGGGTGCTTCCTGTCCCTGATCATGTTGATGTCTTCCTCCGTGAGGAAGTGCTTCATGCCAAAGTCGATCTGCTCGTTCGTGACGGTCTGGAGATAGCGCCTGAGGACCTCGAAGGAGGCCATCTGGTAGCCGTGGGTCGTCATGTACTCGACGTTGTAAGGCCACAGCCCTTCCTGGCTCACGTCGTTGGCCTCGAGCGCGTGCGCTACGGTCTTGCCGAGGATTACGCTCGCATACATGGAGGGACCGATGCCCCCTGCGTCCAGAGGCCTCGGGAGGAATGCCGCGTCGCCTATCACTGCGAAGCCGTTGGCGACCATGCAGTCGTTCTGCCTTCGGACGGGGACCTGCCAGTTGCCCTTCGTGTTGCCTTGGTCGTCGGGGTTGGTGGACAGCCTGCCGTTCCTGATGCACGGGTTGTCCTTGACGTACTTGTCGATTAGCGTCGCGAGGTTGTCGTTGAGCCCCAGCTTCTTGTTGCGGCGGTCCAGGCCCGACTTTGACACGCCGAGCCCGATGTTCACCTTGTTCTTTCCCTTGGGGAAGACCCAAGCGTAGCCCGCAGGCGCGATGACCTGGTCGAGGTGTATGATGCAGTACTCGGGTGTGAAGAACGTCTCGTCTTGGACTCCCTGGTCGAACTCGAGGAGGTAGCGCCCCGTCACCTCCATGTCGTCCTGGTCTATCTCCCTCTCGATGTAGCTGTCTATCGGGTTGAACTTCCTGAGCACCGATGACGAGCCGGACGAGTCGATGACCATCTTGGCCGTCGCCTTGAACGGGTTGCCGTCCTTGTCGCGCCCTTCGATCCCCCGGACGTAGCCGCCGTCGGCGATGAGCCTCTCGGCGGTCGTCCCGAACTTGAACTCCACTCCGAAGGCCTTCGCGTCCTTGACCTGCCGTCGCGGGACGAGCTTCCTGTTGAGTATGTAGCCCTCGCCCTCGAAGAGCACCTTCGTCTTGTGGTCGGGGGAGTAGACGTAGATGCCCTTGACCGGGTGCTCCAGCTCGGGGTAATCGTACTTGATCCCGATGTTCTTCTCGATGAAGCCTAGGCTGTTCTTGCTGCAGGCGTCGCCGCAGATCCAGCCGTTGTTGGTCTTCTTCCCAGGCTCCTCGGGGAGGTTCCTGTCCACAACGAGGACCCTTGCCTTTTGCTTCGAATAGAAGCCCACGGCGGAGGCTGTCAGAAGGCCGGACATCCCGCCTCCTGCGATTATCACGTCATAGTCGTATTCTACCAAAGATGACTCACGAAGATTAGTTAGTTGCGAAGACTACTAATACCTATATAAGCGCTTCTCGCGTCTGAACACTTCGGGGGCGTTGGCACACGGAAGAAGACGAACTCTCGCGCGAGCTGAGGAAGCTCGGCCTGACCGGCTACGAAGCGAGGTGCTATGTGTTCCTGGTGAAGCTTGGACCCAGCGACCCGCGGAAGGTCGCATCGAAGGCCTCGATGCCGTATCCAAACGCATACGAGGCGCTCAGACGCCTCGACGACCTGGGCTGGGTGGAGCTCGTCCGCAGGAGGCCCGCGGTGTATAGGGCGAGGGACCCGAGCACGATCTTCGGGGAGATCGAGTCGCGCCTCAAGGAGACGTTCGCTTCCCTCGACGCCATGTACAGGGCGACGCCAGCCGAGCAGGCGGAGCTCGTCTACACGCTTCGCGGCGAGGGGAAGGTGCTGTCAAAGCTGGTCGAGATGATACGCGGCGCGAACTCCAGCATGATGCTCGTGACGCCAGCGGCGACCCTGGAAGAGTCGCCGCCTCTCCTGGAAGCCCTCCGCGCCGCCGTCGCACGCGGGGTCAAGGTCAGGATAATGACGGACGAGGCCGACCTCAGGAAACTCCCTGATGGAGTCGAGGCGAGGACTGGGAACATCGTGGCCTTCGACCTGCTCGTGGACGACAAGACCGCGTTGATAGGGCTGCCCGACCTCTCGGCGTGCGGCTGGGCCGAGAGCAGCGCCGTAGCGAGCCACTTCATGCAGTTCCTCGAGCTGCTATGGGGCGCCGGTTCGACGAGATGATGGATCTTTGGTAAGAAGAAGGCCTTGAGTGCTCAGGAAAAGGATGAAGGTGCCACCCGACCGCCTAAGAAAGCGGTCGGATGACCCACTTCTAGCTTGCTCTACTAACTGCAGCTAGCTTCCACTGCTGAAGACGGACTCGTCCTGCGCAGAGGGGACCTCCGGGAAGGTCTCGCCCATGCGCTTCTCTGCGATGGCCGCCGCCTCTGCCATTATCTTCTCCGACTCCTCGCTCGTCTCGCTGCCCATGAAGAAGGTGGCACCCGTGAGCCCGCCGACGTCTGACATCATCGTGCTCAGTTCTGTGCCGATTTCGCCTAGGGCACCCTGGGCATCGGGCAATGCCGTCGCGAGGGACGCGCGCACGTTCTTGATGACGCCGATCGCTGGGGCTAGGACTGCGGTGAAGTCGCCGAACTCGGTGACCGTCTGCAGGCGCATCGTTATCTGCTCAAGCGCGATCTTGGACTGGGTGACGATCTTGGTCATCTTCCTGACCTCGGCGAGCTCGTTCGAGTACGCCTTGCTCGTCGCCTCGTCGTGTTGCTGGACCGCGGTCACGGTCTTCTTGAATATTGCCGTCTCCCTCTGCTTCATGCGATTCAGCGCGCCATCGAGGCGGTGAATCTCTTGGTTGAGTTGGCCGGTGGCCTTCTGAATCTGTGGCTTCAGAGGTCGTGGACCCCTGATGGTCTCCTTTGTCTTCTGTCCGAAGCTTCCAGAGGACGCCGCGGGTTTCCAGTTCTTCTCGAATTTACTCAAGTCGTAATCTCTCGGCACTGATATGATACGATACGGTGATACCGTGCCGAGACAACAAGGTTTGATGCTGTGGTAAAGTTTGGTTTACTCGGAAGCCTCTGGGCGGCTCTGCGAGCGCCCTCGAGTATCGAGGTTTGCACCACAACCCATTATTAACGAGGAACGAAGAAACCGGACATCGAGGTCATGCTAACTACGAACTCAACGCGACCGCGAATCCCCTAGCGGCGGCGTGGATCGGTGTGGGCCATTGGTAAGAAAGTTGAGCGCAAGCGGCTCAGGTCTGATGTTGGGCGACGTCTTCGGCCTGCTAGCCCTCGCTTTGATATCGGCTACGGCGGTCCTCATGCTCTTGAGGAGACGGATCCTGAAACGCTTCAAGAACCTGGACCTGATGCGGAGGGTCCACATCGCGGTCGCAGCTCTAGGCGGGTTGTTTCTGGTCTTGCACGTCGCGTACTTCATCACTTGGCCTCTCAACGTCGAGATACTCCTGGGCTACGTCTCGGCTACCCTGGCGCTGGTGGTCTGGGTGACGGGGACGGCATTCCTTGAGAGGTTCAGGGACTCGCTCTACTTCCACGGGACCCTGTCGTTGAGCGCGGTCTCCTTGATGGTGATACACTCGGCAGCGGCGGGGCTCAACGTCCCGTTCGCCTTCGCGGAGGTCGTCTTGGTGGGGACGACCGCGGTCGCGGTCTACAAGACCACGCAATACGTCGGGAAGATGAGGACCGCGGGAGTGGTCAAGAGATGACACAAGGAGACCCAGCCCCTGAGTGGTTCGAGCCAGGCCAAGAAGCCAGGATTCCTGTCTTCTACCAGAAGGGGCCTGCGCAGGTGAAGGGCCACACCCACCATGCGCTAAACCGTCTCCGAAAGCTGCAACGCTACATTGGTTACGTGATGCTATTGTCTGCCGCTGCGGGCGTTTATCTGCTCGCCACCGACGGCTCCCTCTGGATACTCGCAGTTTCGCATGCAATCGGCCTTGTGATAATCGTAGTCCTAGACGTCACATTGGGCTTCATGAACCTGTTGGGGTCGAAGCGCGTCTACCTCGCGAGCATCGCGGCGGCCTTCCTCGGCATCGTCCTTCAGCTGGGCGATATAACGACCGCGCCGCAGTACAACATGACGATACAGTACTTCGCATCTTACCTCTTCGGTCTGGTCGCCTTCGACATCCTGCTTGCGCTGCAGGGGGGTGTGATAGTCCTCGGCCTCCTCGGCAGGGCCAACGTCCAGTTCCTCGTCTCGAAGCGGAGGGTGGCGAAGGAGCTGAACTACTCCCGCAGGTCGTTTGTAACCACGATAGCAGGCTTCGCGGTGCTCATCGGGTTGGGCGTGGCCCTCGGGTCGATCAAGATTCCATCCGCCTCATCATCCTCGTCGCCCGCAAGTTCAGCGGCGGTTGCGGGACCGTCCACCCCGATCACTAACACGAGCAACCTCCAGGTCGGCTCCCCTATGTACTTCGAGTATCCATCGGGACATCCTAACGTCCTCTTCAAGCGGAGCGACGGGACCCTGGCCGCGTTCAGCATCCTGTGCACGCACGTGTGCTGCGAGACGACCTACGAGTCCTCCTCGAATGTCTTCTACTGTCCTTGCCACGGCTCCGAGTTCGACTCCTCGGGCAGGGTCCTCCGCGGCCCCGCGTCCAGCCCTCTGCCGTCCATCGCGTTGAACGTCGACAGCTCAGGGAACGTCTATCCCACCGGGGTGCACGGATATAGTCCATGCTGAAGGGTGCCCGTTACCAAGCCGAATCAGCGACAGTGCGTTTCACCTCCATGGGGCGCGGGTGTGACTCGAACGCCTAGTGACGCAACAGCCCGCGAGAGAGGTTTAAGGGACGAATGCGTTGGCACGCGACTATGGGACTCGGCGCATGGCGGCAGCTCCTCGCCGTCCGCCAGTGGTCGAAGGACAACCCCCCGTTTTCCCCGTCGCCCGACCAGGGACCTTTGGGCGACCTGGACGCTACCCAGCGAAGAGTCCTGGATTTCATCGCAGCCCACCCCGGGGTGCATCTTAGGGAGATCTGCAGGGCCCTCGACCTCGCTATGGGGGACGTCCAGTACCACGTCAGGAGGCTGGAAAGGGACGGCCGGATCAGCTCCTTTCGACGAGGCCTGTACAAGTTCTTCTATCCGGCAAACCTCTTCGGAGAGAGGCAGCGCGACGTGTTGAGTGTGCTCAGCCTCGATAGGCCTCGGGAGCTTTTGCTCAACATCATCGAGCACCCCGAATCGACCCAAGAGGCTCTCGCCGTCGCGACCGAGGTGTCGCAGCCAACGGTCTCATGGCACCTCAAGAGGCTCATCGATCTGGGAATCGTCGGCAGGCATCAAGAGGGACGCTCAGTCACCTACAGCGTTGTCGGCGGCGGCTCTGAGATAGCGACCTACATCAGGACCTACCACCCTACAGTCTGGGAGAGATGGTCGAGTAGGCTGGCGGACATCTTCATCGCTTACTCGGAAGCGGAGGCGAAGAAGTGATGCTCGACGCCGGCGCGCTCCACTCGCTTCTTGTCTCGCCCCTCGTGGACTTCGACCAGGGATTCGAGACCCAGGAGGTTCTGGATTCAGCGATAGCCATATTCGCTCTGGTCCTGCTCGCGCTCTCCCTTTCGGCGTATAGGAAGACTCACCTTAGGCGGCTGCTTCTTGTCTCAGGCGCCTTCGGGCTCTTCGCAGTCGAGGTCGGGATAAGGCAACTGGACTCGTTCGTCTTCGCAGTCGGCTTCCAGACTGAGCAGATACTCGTCGCGGTGATGGAGTTCATCATTCTGCTCCTGTTCTTCCTCGCGGTCGTCGTGCGGGACTAGTGCCGGTGATGGACGCTTAGACAATTGCACCATACGCGTTATAAGGCGACGGCCACGCACCATCCTAGGTCTGGGTGTCGTGGTCGGATTGAATTCTAGTCAAAGAGCCAGTTCACCGAACGGCGGCGTGCGCTGCTGGAGGTCGTAGGCGGCGTGCGCAACAAGCTCTCATTCTACTCGGTTCTCCTTCTCGTCGGGCTAGCGGTGGCCTCAGGTCTGATATTCGTAGTCAACCCCTTCAACGGAGCGCCCGCGAGCGCCTCGCCTGGCGCTCAGACCGGAGCCACCACCAGCATGACGTCCGCTAACAGCACCTCGACCGCAACTTCGAGCACGGTGGCTGCGCCTTCTCCCAGCGGGAGCGGGTTTGGCGACGGCTCGCAGCCGGGGGGGACGTTCGATGGGGACCACCATCACCACTCGGAGTTCCCAGGTCTTGGAGGGTCGACCGGGAACAGCACGGTCACTACAACTACGACTACGAGCGTCATCTACTCCCTGAATGCATGAGTTCGTCCTGGTACTAGTCGCTTCGAACGCCGGTGGTAAGTGGTGAGACGGCACGAATAGGCGCGAGTTCATCAGGACCGCAATAGCGACGACGACGCTCATGGCGGTCGGGGCGACTGGGATCTTCGAGATTGCTTCTAAGGTTGGAGCGAATCAGACCAGCGCTCAGCAAGCGGCGCAGCAGACCCAACTGCCGCCGATAAGCTCGGTGACGAGCCAGGCGTCGACGACGCAGGCCTCTGCCGAGTCCTCGACTTCGGCGTCGTCCTCGCAGTCTCCGTCGGCATCATCGGCGTCAACATCTTCCTCGCAGTCCACCTCCGCCTCGTCGCATGCCTCGACATCATCCTCACAGTCGGCATCAGCCACCTCCCAATCCACGTCGGCCTCGGCGCCCGCTGGGTATGCCTTGGTCGCGCAGCTCTCCAGCCTGAGCGGAAAGACGTCGGCCTACTTCAACCACCCGTCGCATGGGAGCTCCATCTTGGTGAGCCTAAACGGGCAGTGGAAGGCCTTCAGCGCGACCTGCACTCACAGGCCCTGCACCGTGGACTTTCAGAGCTCGGAGCTATATTGCCCGTGCCACGGAGCGACCTTCAATGCCAGCAATGGGAGCGTCACGCGAGGCCCGGCATCGACCAAACTCGTCGAATACGGCGTAATCGAGCAGAATGGTGGCCTATACGTCTCAAGCGCAGTAATCAATTAAGCCGGCGAGAGGCGCCTCGGCCGCTCCGCCTTTTCCGGTCGACCTCGAGCTTGAGCCGCTCCCTTAGGATCCGCAGGGCCTCGTCTCGTTCCGGCCGCCGCTTTGGCTGCTCTTGCACGATAATCCTTCCCCGGTTCATGACCATCACCTAGCGAGCCGTCTCGACGAGCTCTGTGGTCTCTATCCCGCCCAGGCCGGAGCGCATCCTCCTGATGAGCTTATCCGGGAGAGGATCTATCAGATGGTCGATGGAAGTGAGGGCTGAAGTGTTGCCGCCCTTCTTCCGGTTGAGGTACAGAGTGACGGCGGCTTGGGTGACGTTCAGGGTCTTTGCAGCCTCCTTAGGCCTGAACCCCTCCTTGACGAGCCTCTCCGCCGGCCTCGCGCGTATCATCGGTATCAGCCTCTCCTCGCTCTTGAGGTCGGGAGGAGGCCTTCCGGCGGACACGCGGGCCACGAGGGAAGGAGGCGCTAAATCCTTTATGCGCCGCCAGCGGTAGGGCTTCTACGTCACAATAAGATTCGTGGCGTCATGTTGCACGGTCTGTTCGATTGCGGTCGATTACGGGACCTATTCTCAATAGTGACAATCAGCCATCCTGTTTATGTGGCAGGCGGCGCTTCAGGTTACTCTTGGAGCCGAATGTGAGGGTCTTTCCGAAGGAGCAAGTTGTCGTGGCTCGACCTTGCAAGTACCTGGACGGAACGGCCCGACGGGCATGGATAAATAACACGGCACCTGGCCTTTTTTGGGGAACACTGTTAGAATCACGCGTCTCGCGCGTGGCTCTCGCCAGGCTAGGCCTTGCGGGAATGTCACGGGGATCAAGTGACGAATAGGCATGAGGCTGCTCTACCTCGCACCACTGGTCCTGCTCCTGCTCGCTCCAGCGGCGCAGACCTCGATGGCAGCGACGGTCGCAGCAAACCCGATACAGCACGTCGTGGTCATATTCCAGGAGAACCACACGTTTGACAACTACTTCGGGACGTTCCCTGGAGCGAACGGGATACAGAACGACCCGCCGACGGTGCACCCGTATCATATCACCGGCTCGGTTGTCGATCTTTGCCACTCCACCATCTGCGCCCACGCCGACTACGACAACGGGCAGATGGACGGCTTCCTGCAAGCTGAGGGCTCGACCGAGACCTTTGGCTACTACAACCAGAACGACATTCCTTACTATTGGAGCCTCGCGCAGAACTACACTCTGTTTGACAACTACTTCACTTCGGCCATGGGCCCGTCGCTCCCCAACCACCTGTATCTGGTGGCGGGTCAGGACGACGGAGTCGATGACTCGATTACGCAAGGTCCGGCTATGATGAACATCGGCACGATCGTGAACGAGCTCTCCGCCGCGAAAGACTCCTGGAGTTACTACTCACCCTACTCGGTAGGCAATGAGAACGCCCTAGGGCTCATACCTTCGGTCGCAAACAACGCCACGATGGCGCAGAACATAAAGCCCAGCCAGCAGTTCCTTGTCGACGTCCGGAGCGGCAACCTGCCGGCGGTATCCTACGTTACGGCCGACGACGGCCAGAACGAGCACCCGCCTTACGACCTCGCGACCGGTCAGGCCTGGGTCCAGTCGTTGATTAGCGCCGTACAGTCCAGCCCATACTGGGGCTCGACTGTGATCTTCCTCACGTGGGACGACTACGGAGGTTGGTATGACCACGTCGTCCCCCCTCAGGTCGACAAGTACGGCCTAGGTTTCAGAGTCCCGCTGTTGATGATCTCGCCCTTCGCGAAGCAGGGCTACATCGACCACGCCGTCTCCGACCACACGTCCCTGATGAAGTTCATAGAGAGGGTCTTCGGCCTTCCTCCAGTGACTCAGAGGGACGCCATGGCCTCCGACCTAATGGACGCCCTGAACTCCAGCTACGCCAATCACTATGCCGACGACTCGTTCACGATGCAGGGGACCCCGACCTACTCGAACCTCGCCGCTGCCCCTGCGCTTGACGCCTACTCCTACAACCCGAGCATCAGCTTCTCCTTCATGAACAACCAGAACCACTCTCAACAGGCGGTCTTCTCCGCGGCCCTGCGGAACAGCGCGAACCAGACAGTCCAGATGATCATGATGAAGAGCACCTTGCCCCAGGGCAAGGCCGTGCAGATCCCGTTCACCTTCCATAACCAGGCCGCGGGGGCCTATACGGTCACCGTGATCGCGATGAGCACGAAGGGAGTCGCTCTTTCGGAGCCCTTCAGGCTGCTCCTCAACTCGGCTCCAGTGGATACGGCGCAAACTTTCACGAGCCACGCGGTCCGACTAACCTGATGCTAGGCCGCTTCGCCCATCTCGTACACGTCAATGGTGTCGTTGATCAGGTCAGCGAGCTCGACCAGCTTCGCCTTTAGGTTCTCGAGCTTCTGGTTCTCCTGGGCGTAGTCGAGGGGCAGCTCCGCAAGTGCCTTGAGCTCAGCGCAGACCTTGTTCAGCTGGGCTATCCTCTCCTGCGGGAGGAAGAGCTCGCCCTGAATCTTCCTCGCCTTGTAGATGAGCTGGTCGGCGTTGCCGATGAGCAGCGCCTCCTCCCTGCGGGCGCGGTCGATGCCTGCGAACATCTTGCTCTCCTCGATGAGCCGCTTCCGCTCCTCCTCGGAGATCTTCATCCTTCCCGTTATGTTGACCTTCTTCTCCATGCCGCTCGAGAGCTCCTTCGCAGAGACGTTCATTATGCCGTTGGCGTCGATCTCGAAGCCTACCTGTATCTGCGTGGCCGCCCTAGGCCTCGGTGCGAACCCCTTCAGGTCGAAGAGCCCGATTGAGACGCAGTCCACGGCCATGAGCCGCTCCCCCTGGACGACGTGTATGCTGACCTCCGTCTGGTTGTCCTGTGCGGTCGTGAACGACTGAGACCTTGAGACCGGGATGGGCGTGTTCCTGTAGATGATCTTCTGGACTGTCCCTGCTGCGTCCTCTATCCCCAGGGTCAGGGGCGTGACGTCCAGCAGGCGGTAGTTGAGCTTCCCCGCCAACACCGCACCCTGGTAGGCCGCGCCGATCGCGACGCATTGCATGGGGTCGACCCCCTCTTCCGCGACCTTCCCCATGTACTGCTCGACGACCCTTCTGACGAGGGGCATCTTGGTCTGGCCCCCGATGAGGATGAGCTTGTCGATGTCCTCCGGTGAAAGCCTGGAGTCGATGAGGACAGTCCTGATCGTCCCGTCCACCCTTCGCACGATGGGGAGGGCGATCTGCTCGAGCTCCGCCTGGGTCAGCTCGTACTTCAGGTGCTTCTGGACGCCCCCGACGTTGGCGAGGAACGGCACCCCGACCTCGACCGTGAGCTCGCTCGAGAGCTCGATCTTTGCCTTCTCGGCAGCCTCCTTCAACCTGACCATCGCGGGCAGGTTTTCCCTTAGGTTCACCCCGGTCTCGTTGTAAAACTGGTTGGCGAGCCTCGCGACTATCGCGTTGTCGATGTCTGCCCCGCCGGTCTGTGTGTCGCCGCTCGTCGCGAGCACCTTGTACGTCTCGCCCTCTATCTCCATCGTCGTGACGTCGTGTGTCCCTCCTCCGAAGCTGAAGACCATTATCCTCATCTTGCCCGGGCCGGTCGCGGCCGCCCGGTCGAGGCCGTAGGCGAGGCAAGCTGCAGTGGGTTCGTTGATTATCCTGATCACTTCGAGGCCGGCCATCGCGCCCGCCTCCATGGTGGCCTGCCGCTGGTTGTCGTTGAAATGGGCGGGGACAGTGATGACTGCCTTCCTTGCGGTCGCGCCGAGGTAGGCCTCCGAGTCGGACTTTATCTTGCGAAGAATGTATGCGGATATCTGCTCCGGAGTGTACTTCTGCCCGTTTACCTCGACCTTGTAATCCGTCCCCATCTTCCGCTTTATCTCAAGGACCGTGCCGTGGGGGTTCACGGACATCTGCCGCTTCGCCTTCTCGCCCACTACGACGCTCCCATCGGGCATGAAGGCGACCACTGAGGGGAACATCTTTCCGCCGACCGCCTCGCCATCCTGGCTAGGGATTGAGATCGCCCCTGACCCCTCGTAGACCGCGGCGGCAGAGTTGGTCGTCCCGAGGTCGATCCCGAGGATCTTCTCTTGAGCGGACGTGGACATAGGTTTTTTTCGAGCGATTTCAGGGTGTATAAAACCTCACCATCGTTGTGCGGTCCTCCCGCCAAGTTTGCGACATGCGACGTAACGCGCTCGCGCCAAGCACGCCATCACTACCTGGAGGACTTGAGCGCTTGGTCGAATGAGTCGACGAAGAAGCGGGCCTGCTTCTCGGTCAGGTTTCCAAAGTGCCCCACCCTCAGCATCTTAGTATTGTTGTCCCCCAAGCCCCTTGCGACGTCGATCCCGTGGTGCTCCCGGAGGGACTTTTGGATGGCCGGGGCGGCTCCAGCTTCTGTCCAGACGCCCGTCACGGTGTCCGCCCTGTAGCCCTGCTCGACCACGAGCTTGCTCTTCGTGCCCTCGATGCCGTCCCTGATGGTCTTGGAGTTTGTCCTGTGCCTGCTCCAGCGCTTCTCGAGCCCCTCTTCCTTGACCTCCGTCAGGGCCTGGTGAAGGGCCTGCATCAGCTGCACCGCGGGGGTGGCGAAGTACGTCCGGGGGTCGTCCATGACTGACTTCCACCTCAACAGATTCGCGTAGTATGTCCTGATCTTGTCCTTCTTCGCCTCGAGCTGGGCAAGGAAGTCCTTCGAGACCGCTATCAGGACCGCGCCAGGAGGGGCGGAGAGAGCCTTCTGGGATCCGGCGAAGGCGAGGTCAGCTCCCATCCTGTCAAAGTCAAGCTCGATCCCGCCGACCGAGCAGACCCCATCGACTATCGCCAGCACTCCGGCCGCCTTCGCCTCCCTTACGATCTCCGCTATCGGGTTGCACACCGTCGTCCCTGTGTCGACGTGCGTCACATAGAGAGCCTTGAAGCGCCCCGACGCTAGCTTCTTCCGCACCGCATCGGGGTCGGCGTGGAATCCGAAGTCCGACCCGAGCTCCTCCACGTCTGCCCCATAGCACCTGTTGATGTCGGCCATCCTTTGCCCGAAGTACCCCGTGTTCAGGACGAGGACCTTGTCGCCAGGCTGCGCCGTGGCTGCGACGGCCGCCTCCATCCCGACGGTGCCGGTGCCTGTGAAGACGAACTGGTATCCGTTGTTGTTCCTGAAGACCTTCCTCGCGAGCTGAAGCGTATCCGAGAAGTCCTTGACAAAGTCTGGGTCCGTGTGCCCCACCTGGGGCTGGGCCAACGCATCCCTGACCCTCTTCGAAAGGTTGGTCGGGCCAGGCACCATGAGGAGCCTTTCTTCCATGTCACCACCATTGGCCCTGGCGGGCCTCTTAAATCAAGAGGGCGCCTGCACTCCGCTCACTGGCGTTGCAGCGAGACCTCTTCGACCGCGTGCAGCGGGTGGACGACCTTGAGCCCCGCGCCGTCCACGATCTGCATCGAGCAGACGCTGCTCTCGGTCGCGACGAGCTTGCGCCCGCTATCCTTGAAGAGGCGGAAGAGGTGGTCCCCGACCTCCATCGAGAGGTTGTAGCCCAAGTCGCCGTGCTTCATCCCGAAGGTGCCGGCCATGCCGCAGCAGGTGCCGTTCTCCACCACCTGAACCTTGTACCCGGCCGCGTCGAGGAAGGCTATCGCGGGCTTCCCGCCCGAGACCGACCGGTCGTGGCACGGGATGTGGAAGCCGACTGCCTCGTCGGTGGGGAAGGCCGGCTTCAGCCCGAGGTCGTTGAGCCTGCCTTGGACGAACCCGAAGAACGGGAAGCTCATCGCACGCGCCTTCTCCGCGAGGTCGCCAGGCACGAGGGTAGGGTAGACCTCCCTGAACATATAGACGGCGGTCGGCTCGGTGGAGACCACCGAGTACCCCTGGTCCAGGTATGTCTTCAGAGCTCCGAGGTTGTTCTTCGCGACTGCGGTGGCCTTCGAGATGTCCCCGTAGGAGATGTATGGCATCCCGCTCCACCTCAGGTCTGGCACCTCGACCCTGTAGCCCAGCGCGAGCAGGATCTTCACTGCCCTCACACCGAGCTGAGGGTCGTTGTAGTCCGCATAGATGTCGGGGAAGAACACCACCTTTCCCGCGTCCCCTCTCCCTGAGCCGAGGGGGGAGATCCTCGCCCTGAGCCTCTTCCGCGAGAAGGCGGGGAGCGTCCGCCTCCTGTCGACCCCGACTAGGGACTCCATTACTGCCCTCGTGGCCGCCCGGCGGAGTAGCCAGTTCGAGATCGGCGCCGTCGCGCTCGCCAGCTTGGCTAGGGTTTCCGAGGCCATGAAGAAGTCGTTGACCGCGAGCTGGCCGTTCTCTTGCACCTCCTCCTCCTTGACCTTCGCGATCATCATCGGGATGTTGATGTCGACGGGGCAGATCTCCTTGCAGAGGCCGCA
>Ga0209415_10004026_pt1 | contig 27067 bp, 24 predicted proteins | sample PeaSoiSIISIP2007_FD_187696 | JGI IMG/M metagenome (GOLD analysis project Ga0209415, IMG submission 187696) | Peat soil microbial communities from Weissenstadt, Germany - SII-SIP-2007 (SPAdes) (version 2) | ecosystem: Environmental > Terrestrial > Soil > Wetlands > Peat | place: Germany... | reverse complement strand
TCAGCCATCGTTGGCTCTGCGGCAGGATGGAAGGGTCATGACCGTCACGTTATCTCGGGAGAAGCACACTGTGACAAACGCCCGGCGGCTGGTTCGCTCCGAGCGCAGTATCCAGCCTATGCCCGTGGTCGCCGTCACCGGTGCGGCCGGCGGCATCGGATACGCCCTGACCGTCCGGCTCGCCGCGTCGCCGAAGGTCCGCAGGGTCATCGCGATCGACGCCCGGCGCGGCGACATCACCGGGGTGACCTGGCGCGTGGCCGACGTGCGTGACCCGGCCGTGGCCGGCCGGCTGGCCGGCGTGGACGTGGTGGTGCACGCCGACCTGGATCTGGCGCCGGACTCTGACGCCCGGCAGCGGCGGGCGTTCAACGTGCGCGGCGCCCAGACCGTGCTCACCGCCGCCGCGGCGGGCCGGGTCGGCCGGGTGGTGCTGCTGAGCAGCACCATGGTCTACGGCGCCCGCCCGGACAATCCCGTCCCGCTGCCCGAGGACGCGCCGCTGGCCGCGGAGGTGGACAGCAGCGTGGCCGGGGACCTGCTGGAGATCGAGCAGCTGGCCCGCCGCTCGCCCCGGTCCAACCCCGGCACGGCGGTGACGGTGGTGCGGCCCGCCGCGCTGGTCGGCGATGCGGTGGACACCCTGGTCACCAGGCACTTCGAGGCGCCCCGGCTGCTCGCCGTGAAGGGCTGCGCGCCCCGCTGGCAGTTCTGCCACCTCGACGACCTGACCTCCGCGCTGGAGTTCGCCGTCGGCGGCGGCATCGACGGGCAGTTCGCGGTGGGCTGTGACGGCTGGCTCGATCAGGCCGCGGTCGAGCAGATCAGCGGGCTGAAGAGCATCGAGCTGCCGGCCCGGCTGACCTTCGGGACCGCGCAGCGGCTGCACCGGCTGGGCGTGACCCGGGCGCCGGCCATGGACCTGCGGTACGTCGTGTACCCCTGGGTGACGGACTGCGCCGCGCTGCGGGCCGCGGGCTGGCGCCCGCGGTTCGACAACGCCGAGGCGCTGCGGGTCCTGCTCGAGCAGCGCAAGGGCCACCACGCCGTGGCCGGGCGGCGCGTCGCGCGCAAGGAGGCGACGATCACCGCGGCCGGCGCCACCGTGGCCGTGATCGGAACCGCCGCCATCGTCCGCCGCGCCCGCCGCCACCGCCGCACGGACCCCTGACCGCCGCACGCCTTTTCTGAATTTTGCCGAACGGGCCGTGGCGCAAGTTCCGGGTAAACTTGCTCGGTGAGCGTTGTACGCCTGATCGCCATCCGGGAGACCGAGCTGTCCCTCGACGAGGTCCACGCCGCGGTCGCGGGCCCCGGGGCCGGCGGCATTGCCCTGTTCGCCGGGGCCGTCCGCGACACCGACCACGACCACGGGGTCATCGGCCTGTCCTACAGCGCGCACCCGTCCGCCGAGGCCGAGCTCGGGCGGGTCGCCGAGATGATCGCCGGGAAGTTCAAGGTACTGGGCATCGCGGCCGTGCACCGCGTCGGCGACCTGGCGGTCGGCGACCTGGCCGTGGTGGCCGCGGTGGCCTGCGCGCACCGGGGCGAGGCCTTCGACGCATGCCGGGAGCTGATCGACGTGCTCAAGGCCTCGGTGCCGATCTGGAAGCACCAGCGTTTCACCGACGGCACCAGCGAGTGGGTCGGTACGCCCTGATAATCAAGACATGTCCCGACGCTCACTGACCCTGCTGATCGCCTCGGCCGGCGTGATCGCCGCGCTCGCGATCGCCGTGCTGATCCCCGTCCCCTACGTCATCCTCGGGCCCGGGCCGACGCTGAACACCCTGGGCCGGGACTCCTCCGGGCAGCCGCTCATCACCATCACGGGACACGCGACGTATCCCACGACCGGGCACCTGAACATGGTGACGGTCGGCTATCAGGGCGGTCCCGGCGTCACCATCAACATCTTCTCCGCGCTGGCCGCCTGGCTGAACCCGCACGAGGCCGTCGTGCCCGAATCCGAGCTGTTCGCCCCGGGCCAGACCCAGCAGCAGAGCCAGCAGCAGGACACCCAGCAGATGACCGGCTCGCAGCAGGACGCGACCGCGGCCGCGCTGACCGAACTGCACATCCCGTACCAGACGCAGGTGGTCGTGGTGGCGGCCGAGCCGGGCTATCCGGCCTACGGCGTGCTGCGGGCCGGAGACGTGATCGCCGCCGTGGACGGCCACCCGGTGACCGGCGAACCGGAACTGACCTCGCTCATCTCCGCGCACCCGGCGGGCAGCACGCTGACCCTGACCATCGTGCGGAACGGCCGGACCCAGACGGTCCGGGTCGGGACCAAGGAGTCCGGGGGGCGCCCGGTGATGGGCGTGAAGATCACCGGGCAGTACAAGTTCCCGTTCACGGTGAAGTTCAGCGTGGGCGACATCGGCGGGCCCAGCGCGGGCATGATGTTCGCGCTCGGCATCATCGACAAGCTGACCCCGATGAACCTGACCGGCGGCCGGTTCATCGCCGGGACCGGCGAGATCACCCCCAGCGGCCAGGTGCAGGCCATCGGCGGCATCCAGCAGAAGATGGTGGGCGCCCGCAACGCCGGCGCGACGATCTTCCTGGCCCCGGCCTCCAACTGCTCCGACGTCAGGGGCGCGGTCCCGGCCGGGCTGCGGGTGGTCAAGGTCAGCACCCTCAACCAGGCCGTCACCGACCTGGAAGCCGTCGAGGCGGGCCGTCCCGTCCCCTCCTGCTGACGCCGCCCGGCGCACGCACCACGATCCGTTCTGCCCGAAAATGGTCGTGCGTGCCCGACGCGCAGCCGGCGGGATGGGGCAAGTGCTCGTCGCGGTTTTGCGCAGGGCGTAGGCTTTATTCGCGACGGGACATCACGCTGGCGTGCAGGAGCCGTGCGGTCGGCATGGGCTCGGCGCTGCCTGGCTGCCCAGGGTGGCCCAGGAAGGGAGCAAGTGCGGTCGTGGCACCTCGCGTACTTATCGATGCGACCGACGTGCCAGCCGACCGGGGCGCGCTCGGCCGGTACGTTGACGGGCTGATCGGCGCGCTCGACGCCGCCGGCGCAGACCTGGCCGTGGTCTGCCAGCGCGCCGACGAGGAGCGCTACGGGCGGCTCGCCCCCAGCGCCCGCGTCGTCACCGGGCCCACCGCGCTCTCGCACCGCGCCGCCCGGCTGGCCTGGGAGCAGAGCGGACTGCCGGTCGTGGCCCAGCAGGTCAACGCCGACGTCATCCACGTGCCGTATTACTCCATGCCGCTGCGCCCCGGCAGGCCCACCGTGGTGACCGTGCACGACGTCACGTTCTTCACCGAGCCGGAGCTGTACAGCCCGGTCAGCGCCATGTTCTTCAAGTCCGCGATCCGCACCGCGGCCCGCCGCGCGGCCCGGCTCATCGTGCCGTCCAAGGCGACCCGCGACGAACTGGAGCGGGTGCTGGGCGCGGATCCGACCAAGATCGACGTCGCCTACCACGGGGTGGACCACCGCCTGTTCCACCGGCCCGACCCGCAGCAGGTCTCCCAGGTGGCCAACCGGCTGGGCCTGCACGGCAAGGCGTACATCGCGTTCCTCGGCATGCTCGAGCCGCGCAAGAACGTGGCCGCGCTGATCACCGGCTGGGCCGCCGCCGTGGCCGACCTCGACGACCCGCCCGCCCTGGTCCTGGGCGGCGGCGGCGGCTGGAGCGAGGAGGTGGACACCGCCGTGGCCGCGGTGCCGCCGCACCTGCGCCTGATCCGCCCCGGCTATCTGCGCTTCTCCGACCTGCCCGGCTTCCTCGGCGGGGCGCTCGTGGTGGCGTTCCCGAGCCGCGGCGAGGGGTTCGGGCTGCCCGTGCTCGAGGCCATGGCCTGCGGCGCCCCCGTGCTGACCACCCACTGCACCTCGCTGCCGGAGGTGGGCGGCGAGGCGGTCGCGTACACCGAACCCGACGCCGACGCCATCCACTACTCGCTGCGCGCGCTGCTCGACGACGCCTCCCGGCGCAAGACGCTGGGCGACGCCGGGTACGCGCGGTCGCAGGAGTTCACCTGGGCGGCCTCGGCCGAGGCGCACCTGGCCTGCTACCGGCGCGCCACCGAACATCCCGCTGCTGACGCCAGTGCGGTGTAACCTCTGCTTTCATGCCGCGTGAACCACTAGAGGCCATCCTGCTCGTCGGAGGCCAGGGGACGCGGCTGCGGCCGCTGACCCTGTCCGCGCCGAAACCGCTGCTGCCGACGGCGGGCGTCCCGTTCCTGGCCCACATGCTGGCCCGGTCGGCGGACTGCGGCGTCACCCACGTGGTCCTCGCGACCTGCTACAAGGCGGGTATGTTCGCCGCGGCCCTCGGCGACGGCTCGGCGTTCGGGCTGTCCATCGACTACGTCCAGGAGGACGTGCCGCTCGACACCGGCGGCGCGATCCGCAACGCCGCCGCCTCGCTGCGCGGCCGCGGCCCCGGCGATCCGGTCGTGGTGCTCAACTCCGACGTGCTGTCCGGCCACGATCTGGCCGCGCAGGTCGACCTGCACGGCAAGACCGACGCCGCGGCGACGCTGCACCTGGTCGAGGTGGATGACCCGTCCCGGTTCGGCGTGGTGCCGACCGACGATTCCGGCCGCGTGACCGCGTTCCTGGAGAAGACGCCGAACCCCGTGACCAACCGGATCAACGCCGGGTGCTACGTGTTCCGGCGTGAGGTCATCGACCAGATCCCGGCCGGCCGCCGGGTCTCGGTCGAGCGGGAGACGTTCCCCGGCCTGATCTCCTCCGGGCAGCTCGTCATGAGCTACCCCGAATCGGCGTACTGGATCGACGTCGGCACGCCCGAGACGTTCGTGCGCGGCTCGTGCGACCTGGTGCTCGGGCGGCTGCCCGCGCCCGCGGTGCCCGGCCCGCACGGGCCCGCGCTGCTGCTCCAGGGCGCTTCGGTGGCGCCGGGCGCGTCGGTGTCCGGCGGGACGGTGGTCGGCGCGGGCGCGTCGGTGGGCGCCGGGGCCACCGTCTTCGGCAGCGTGCTGTTCGACTCCGCGGTGATCGGCGAGGGTGCCGTGGTCCGGGACTCGATCGTCGGCCGCGGCGCCGTGGTGGCGCCCGGCGCGGTGCTCGACGACGCCGTGGTCGGCGACGGCGCGTTCGTCGGGGCCGGCAACGAACTGGCCCGGGGCATCCGGATCTGGCCCGGCGTGCGGCTCGAGCCGACCTCGGTCCGTTTCTCCTCCGACGTGTGACGCGGTGAGCCAGCCGGCCCTCGATACGGCGGCGCTGCGGCGCGAGTGGCCGGCGCCGTTCGGCGTGGACGTCCGGCTCACCCTGTCGGTGCACCGCCGCGGCGGGGTGGATCCCGCCTACCGCGCCGACGCGGCCGGCGCCGTCTGGCGCACGTCGCTGACCCCCGACGGCCCCGGCACGCTGCGCCTGACCTCTCGTCCCGCGGGCCCGGGAACGCTGGTCGCCGGCCAGGCCTGGGGCCCGGGTGCCGCCTGGCTGCTGGACACCCTTCCCGCCCAGCTCGGCGCGCACGACGACCTGTCGGGCTTCGCCGCCAGGCACCCGGTCGTCGGCGAGCTGGCCCTGCGTTACCAGGGGCTGCGGGTCGGCCGGACCTCGCGGGTCTTCGAGGCACTGGTGCCCGCGGTCCTGGAGCAGAAGGTGGTCGGGCGGGAAGCCCACCGGGCCTGGCGGTTCCTGCTCGGCGCGTACGGTTCCCCGGCCCCGGGCCCGGCCCCGGCCGGGATGCGGGTCTTCCCGCCTCCGCCGGTGTGGGCGCGCATCCCGTCCTGGGATTGGCACCGGGCCGGGGTCGAGGGCGTCCGGGCCCGCACCATCATCACCGCCGCCGAGGTCGCGGACCGCCTGGAGCAGGCCAGCGAGCTGGACCCGGCCGAGGCCGACCGGCGCCTGCGGTCCCTGCCCGGCATCGGGCCCTGGACCTCCGCCGAGATCAGGCAGCGCGCCGCGGGCGACCCGGACGCGGTCTCGGTGGGCGACTACCACCTGCCCAGGGCGGTCGGCTGGACGCTGGCCGGGCGGATCACCGACGACGCGGGCATGCTCGAGCTGCTCGCCCCGTACGCCGGGCACCGCTACCGGGTGGCCCGGCTGATCGAGCTGGGCGGCCGCCTGCCCCCGCGCCGCGGACCCCGCATGCCGGTCCGCGACTACCGCGCCTTTTAAGGGCCGGGGAAGATCCACGCTCCGGGAAAGGTTTGGTGCAGCATGAGCGATCGCGGCGGCGACTTCGGGGTCAGCGTAACCAGGGGGGTCACGGCCGCAGGGATGCGCCGGACGCTGGCCCGGGCCAGGGACGGTAAAGCGCTCGACCGGGACGAGGCCACGGTCCTGCTGCACGCCCGCGGCGGCGACCTGGACACCCTGCTGGCCTACGCCGGCCGGACCAGGGACGCCGGCCTGGAAGGCGCGGGAAGGCCCGGGGTCATCACCTACTCGCGCAAGGTCTTCATCCCGCTGACCCGGCTGTGCCGGGACCGCTGCGGGTACTGCACGTTCGCGACCGTGCCGCACCGGCTGACCAGCCTGTACCTGGAGCCGGACGAGGTCCTCGACATCGCCCGCCAGGGTGCGGCGGCGGGCTGCAAGGAAGCCCTGTTCACGCTCGGTGACCAGCCCGAGCAGCGATGGCGCCAGGCCCGCGAGTGGCTGGACGCCCGCGGCTACGACGACACCCTGTCCTACGTCCGGGCCATGGCCATCCGCGTCCTGGAGGAGACCGGCCTGCTGCCCCACCTCAACCCGGGCGTGCTGGCCTGGCAGGACTTCCAGCGCCTCAAGCCGGTGGCCCCGTCCATGGGCATGATGCTGGAGACCACGGCCACCCGGCTGTACACCGAGCAGGGCGGCCCGCATTTCGGCAGCCCGGACAAGGATCCGGCCGTCCGGCTGCGTGTGCTGGAGGACGCCGGCCGCTGCAACGTGCCCTTCACCACCGGCATCCTCATCGGCATCGGCGAGACCCCGGCCGAACGCGCCGACTCGATCTTCGCCATCAGGAAGGTCGCCCGCGAGTATCAGGGCATCCAGGAAGTCATCGTGCAGAACTTCCGGGCCAAGCCGGACACCAAGATGCGCGGCGTGCCGGACGCCGAACTCGCCGACCTGGCCGCCACGATCGCCGTCACCCGGCTGGTCCTCGGCTCGAAGGCGCGGATCCAGGCGCCGCCCAACCTGGTCGGCGACCAGCACGACCTGATCCTGCGGGCCGGCATCGACGACTGGGGCGGCGTCTCCCCGCTGACCCCCGATCACGTCAACCCCGAACGCCCCTGGCCCGCCATCGGCGAACTCGCCGCCCGCACCGCGGCCGCCGGCTTCACGCTGCGCGAGCGCCTCACCATCTACCCGCCCTACATCCGCGAGCCGTGGCTGGACCCGCGGCTGGCCGCGCACGTGGCCGCGCTGGCCGATCCGGCCACCGGCCTGGCCGACGAGGCCGCCCGGCCGCACGGCCTGCCCTGGCAGGAACCAGACGGCGGGCTGGCCGAGGCCGGGGGCTCCGGCCGGACCGACCTGTACGTGACCATCGACACCGCCGGCCGCACCCATGACCGGCGCGACGACTTCGCCGAGGTCTACGGCGACTGGAACGAGATAGCCGAACGGACCGGCGCGCGTGCCCCCGCCGCCGCCGGCGCCCCCGCGGTCCTGTCCGGCGGCGAGGTCGCCGCCGCCCTCCGGCAGGCCGAACGTGCCCCGGCCGCCCTCACCGACGCCCAGGCCATGGCCCTGCTCGAAGCGGACGGCCCCGACCTGGAGGCGCTGGCCGGGATCGCCGACGCGCTGCGCCGCGAGGTGGCCGGCGACGACGTCACCTACGTCGTCACCCGCAACATCAACTTCACCAACGTCTGCTACACGGGCTGCCGGTTCTGCGCGTTCGCCCAGCGCCGCACCGACGCCGACGCGTACACGCTCTCGCTGCGGCAGATCGGCGACCGGGCCGCCGAGGCGTGGGACGCCGGCGCGACCGAGGTGTGCATGCAGGGAGGCATTCATCCCGACTTGCCAGGCACGGCCTATTTCGAAATCGCCTCCGAGGTAAAGCGGCGTCGCCCGGAACTTCACGTTCATGCGTTCTCCCCGATGGAGGTGGTGAACGGCGCGTCCCGGACCGGCCTGCCGATCCGGGAATGGCTGGTCCGCGCCAAGGAGGCGGGCGTCGACTCGCTGCCCGGGACGGCGGCGGAGATCCTCGACGACGACGTGCGCTGGGTGCTGACCAAGGGCAAGCTGCCCGCCTCGGTCTGGATCGAGGTCATCACCACCGCGCACGAGCTGGGCCTGCCGACCTCGTCGACGATGATGTACGGGCACGTCGACACCCCGGCGCACTGGGTCGGGCACCTGCGGGTGATCCGGTCGGTCCAGGAACGGACCGGCGGCTTCACCGAGTTCGTGCTGCTGCCGTTCATCCACGAGAACGCGCCTATCTACCTGGCCGGCCTGGCCCGGCCCGGGCCGACCCGGCGGGAGAACCGGGCCGTGCACGCCGTGTCCCGGCTGCTGCTGCACGGGGCGATCGACTCGATCCAGTGCTCCTGGGTCAAGCTCGGCGACGACCTGTGCCGCGACGTGCTGCGGGGCGGCGCCAACGACCTGGGCGGCACGCTGATGGAGGAGACCATCAGCCGGATGGCCGGCGCCGACCACGGCTCCTATAAGACGATCAGCCAGCTCCGGGCGATCGCCGAGCCGCTCGGCCGCCGGCTGCGCCAGCGGAGCACGACCTACGGCGAGGTCCCGCCCGAGCGCCTCGCGGCCGCGGCCGCCAGCGACGGCGTGTGCGCCTCCGTCCGCTCCGGCCTGCCGCTGCTGACCCGCTGACTCAGCGGACCAGCAGGAAGTCCGCGGGATCCCGCGGCGGGCGGGGGCGGGCCTGCTCGGCCGGGTGGCCGACGGCGACGGCGCCCATGGGCCGCCAGCCGCCGGGCAGATCCATGGCCCGGGCCGCGACGTCCTGGCAGAACAGGGTGCTGGAGATCCACGCCGAGCCGAGCCCCTCGACCGCGAGCGCGATGAGCAGGTTCTGCACCGCCGCGCCCAGGGAAACCACGAACATGGCCTGCTCCGACCGGTTGCGCCGCTCGTCGGGGTAGTCGTGCGCCGCGTCGGTGACCAGGCACGGCACCACGATCAGCGGCGCCAGCCGCAGCACGTCCCCGCGGCGGAGCCTGCGGGTGATCTGCTCCTCGGTGAACCCGTCGCGGCGCAGGTCGGCCGTCCAGGCCTCGCGCATCGCGTCGAGCAGGGCCGCGCGCGCGGCGGCGGTCTCCAGGATCACGAACCGCCACGGCTGGCTGTGGTGCGGCGCCGGCGCGGTGAGCGCGGTGGCGACCGCCCGGCGGATCACCGCGGCGTTCACCTGCTCGCCGGTGAACGCCCTGATCGTCCGGCGGGCCAGCGGCACGTCCGCCGACCCGAACCGGAACATGTCCTCCCCAGCGGGCCGGATGAGTTCCCGTGCTCCCGGGCCGTCCTGCTCGGTGACCAGGTCCGCCAGCCCGCGCACCACGGCCACCGGGACACCTCGTGACTTGCCCTTCACCAGGTCCGCGGCCGCGGCGATCTCATCGGCCACCGCCGCGACGGTGACCTCCAGAATGTTGCCGAAGGTGTCGGCCTCGCCGCGGTAGTCGCGGACGGGCGTCACCCCGGCCGCCCCGATGGCGTTGTCGGTCTGCCCGGCCCGCCACGGCCGGCCCATCGTGTCGGTGATGACGACCCCGACGGTCCGGCCGGTCCGGGCGTGCAGCGCCTTGCGCAGCCGCCGGGCCGACTCGTCGGGGTCCTCCGGGAGCAGCACCACGCTGCCCGGCGCCGTGTTGGACTCGTCCACGCCGGCCGCGGCCAGGACCAGGCCGTGCCGCGTCTGCGCGATGGTGGTGGCGCCGCGCCGGGCCACCACGCGCGCCGTCTCCGCCTCGATGGCCTGCTCGCGGGGGCCGGCCACCACCCGGCCCTCGGCCTTGCTCACGATCTTCGAGGTGACGACCAGGATGTCGCCGTCGCGCACGTCCGCCGCGGTCCCGGCGATGAGCGCGGCCAGGTCACTGCCCGCCGTGATCTCGGGCAGCCCGGTCACCGGGACCACCGTGAGCTCGGCCATCACGCCAGCTCCAGGGCCAGGTCCACCGCCGCGCGGGCGATCGCAGTGGTCGCGGGCAGGTCGCGCATGTACAGCGGCAGGACACGGACCGCGATCCCGGCCAGCGCCGGGTCGTCGCCGAGAATGTCCACGGTGGCCTTGTCCTGGTCGTCGACCAGCCACCCGTTGATCAGCTCCGGCCCGTAGTGCGCGGCGACAGCGGCGGCCGAGGTGTCGACCCCGATCGCGGCCAGGCACGCGTCGGCCATGCCACGCACGGGAGCGCCGCCGATGATGGGCGAGGTGCCCACCACCGTCTTGGCGGCCAGGGCCGCCCGGATGCCGGGCACGGCCAGGATGGTGCCGATGCTCACCACCGGGTTCGACGGCGGGAACAGGACCACGTCCGCCTCGCCGATGGCGTCGAGTACCCCGGGCGCGGGCGCGGCCCGCTCGGCGCCGGCCGCGACGATGCCCGCCGCGGGTGCCTGCGCGTGCATGCGCACCCACCATTCCTGGAAGTGAACCGTGCGCTGGCCGTCCAGCACGACGTGCGTCTCGACCGGATCATCGGACATCGGGAGCAGCCGCACGCCCGGCTGCCATCGCTCGCACAGCACCCGGGTGACGGCCGACAGCGGCTGACCGGAGGCCAGGAGCTGGCTGCGCAGGATGTGGGTGGCGAAATCCCGGTCACCGAGCGTGAACCAGTCCGGGCTCGCGCCGTAGGCGGCCAGCTCTGCCCGGATGCTGAACGTCTCGCCCGCCCGTCCCCAGCCCTGCTGCTCGTTGATGCCGCCGCCGAGGGTGTACATGACGGTGTCCAGGTCCGGGCAGATCCGCAGGCCGAACAGCGTGATGTCGTCGCCGGTGTTGCCGATGACCGTGATGCCGGCGTCCGGGGCCGCCCGCTTCAGGCCGCGGAGGAAGCGCGCGGCCCCCACGCCGCCCGCGAGCACGGTGATGCGCATACCTCAAAGTGTGTCAGGTACCGGCCCGCCCCCCGGTCACCGCGGGGCCCGCTCCGCCGGGACCGATGTGACTGTAGATGTCAGTGTTTCTGGTGATGTTGGTGTGGCTATGCGGCCCGGGTTTCCCGGGTGATTTATCTCGCATCTCAGACAACGGGGCGACCATTATCACCTTCCCGGCTTGACTTGAAGCAAGACACGCGAGTGTAATTTCATTGATGTGATTCTCACCCCCAAAGGCAGCGGTGGGAAACGGGGGCTCCGAATGGGGAGGGAGGGAGGATGCGCCGTGACTGAGGTCATCGTCCCGCTGGCGCAGGTCTTCATCAGCCCGGAAGAGGTTGACGAACTGGCCTGGCAGGACCGGGCACTGTGCGCGCAGACGGATCCGGAGGCGTTCTTCCCGGAGAAGGGAGGATCGACGCGGGAGGCCAAGCGCGTGTGCCGCGGCTGCGAGGTCCGGGCTGAGTGCCTGGAGTACGCGCTCGAGCATGACGAACGGTTCGGCATCTGGGGCGGCATGTCGGAGCGTGAGCGGCGCCGCCTGAAGCGCCAGGCCGGTTAGCCGGCCAGGGAACGTCGCGCGGCCGCCGGCCGGCCCCCCGGCACGTTCCCGGCAGATCTGAATTATCCGAACTTCTGAATATGGCCCTGTGTATGGTTGGTCCTGTCGTGGACGCTGGGGGGGTCGTCGTTCACGTAGTCCGCACGCTCTTGCCGGGCGGGTAGCCGCTCAGAGCGCCGTTGTCCACGCCACCGGACAGGACCCTTGTCAGAGAACGCCTCGCCTCTGCGTCACGTCGTGACCCTCGTGGTGGTTGCGCACGACGGCGCACGGCTGCTCCCGGGGCTGGTCAACGCGGTACGGGAGCAGACCCATCCGGTCTTTCGCGCGGTCGGCGTCGATACCGGCAGCCTGGACCGCAGCGGCGCCGTACTGACCGAACTACTCGGTCCGGACGCCGTCTTCGGCATGGACGCCGACACCGGGTACGGCGCCGCCGTGGCCCGCGCGCTGCGGTTCTGCCCCGGGGGGGACGGGGCCAGGGGGATGGAGTGGATCTGGCTGCTGCACGATGACTGCGAGCCGGCTCCGGACGCCCTGGAGCAGATGCTCAGGGGGGCCAGCCGCAACCGGTCCACGGCGGTGCTCGGCCCCAAGCTGAAGGACCTGGCCGACCGGCAGATGCTGCGTGAGGCGGGCGTCACCGTCGACCGGGCGGGGCGGCGCTGCACCGGGATCGAGCCGGGCGAGATCGACCAGGGCCAGCACGACGGCAACCGCCCGGTGCTGGCCGTGAGCTCGGCGGGCATGCTGATCCGCCGTGATGTCTGGGAGCAGCTCGGCGGCTTCGACCCCAACCTGCCCCTGATGCGCGACGACCTCGACTTCTGCTGGCGGGTTCACGCGGCGGGCTACGACATCCGGGTCATCACCGACGCGGTGGTGTACCACCGCGATCTGTCGGCCCGGCACATCCGGAAGGCCCCGGCCGCCGGCGGTCATCCGCGCCTGGCGGACCGGCGCGGTGCCCTCTACGTGTTCGCGGCCAACGTACCCTTCGGCCCCATGCTCGCCATCGTGGGCGGCTGCGTGGCCGGCTCACTGCTGCGGGCGGCCTACTTCCTCCTCACCAAGCAGCAGCGCAAGGCCTGGGACCACCTCGGCGCGGTCGCCTGGCTGCTGCGTCACCCGGTCCTGCTCCTGCGAGCCCGCCGAGACCGCGCCGCCAACCGCAGGCACTCGTGGTCGATCCTGCGCGGTCAGCTGCCGCGGGGCCGGACGCTGGCCCGGCTCGCCGAATCGGCCGCGGGCCTGCTGGCCGGCGGGCCGGCCCACGACGGCGGCGGGCTGCATCACGCCCTCGTCGACGAGGTCGGCGACGACCTGCCGCTGCCTGCCACCGATTCGGTGGCCCGGCGGATGCTGACCAGCCCGGGCGTCCTGCTGTGCGCCGGTCTCACCCTCGTCGCGCTGGTCGCGGAGCGCTCGCTGGCCGGCTCGGTGCTGACCGGTTCGGGCACGCTCAGCGGCGGGGCCCTCGTGCCGGCCTGGGGCGGCGCGAGCGATCTGTGGCGCGAGTACCTGGCGGGTTTTCACGACGCGGGCCTCGGCTCGGCCGCCAGCACGCCCCCCTACGTCGGCGTGATGGCCGTGCTCGCGACCCTGCTGGCGGGCAAGCCCTGGCTGGCCGTCGATGTCGTGCTGTTCGCCGCCGTGCCCGCGGCCGGGCTGACGGCGTTCCTCGCCACCCGCCGCGTGACGTCCGTGCTGGCCGCGAGGATCTGGCTGGCCGCTACCTACGCGCTGCTCCCGGTGGCGATGGGCGCCGTGGCGACCGGGCGCATCGGCACCGCCGTGGTCTTCGTCCTGCTTCCGCTCATCGGCATCGCCGCCGGGCGGATGCTCACCGGCGCGCCCAGGCGGGCCCGCCGCGCGGCGTGGGCGGCCGGCCTGCTCACCGCGGTGGCCGCGGCCTTCGTGCCGCTGGTGTGGCCGATCGCGATCCTCGCCGCGGTCGGCCTGGCCGCAGCCTGGCCCTGGCTCGGCCGGGCGGCCGCGATCAACGCCGCGATCGTCGCGGTGGTGCCGGCCGCCGTCCTCGTGCCGTGGACCTTCCATCTGGTCACCAGCCCGTCCGCGTTCTTCCTCGAGGCCGGGATCGAGCGGCCGGGGCTGGCCGCGGCGACGCTGCGGCCGGAGTCGGTGCTGCTGCTGCGCCCGGGCGGCCCGGGGCTGCCGCCCGCCTGGGTCACCGCTGGCCTCCTCCTGCCCGCGTTCGGTGCGCTGCTGGCGCGCAGGCGGCTGCCGCTGGTGTACGCCGGCTGGGCCATCGCCCTCGGCGGGCTGGCCGTGGCGCTGGTCGTGAGCCAGGTGCAGGTGAGGCCGCCCGGCGGGACCGCGGTCAGCGCCTGGCCCGGCGTCGCGACCGCCATCGCCGCCGCTGGCCTGCTGCTGGCCGCCGCGCCGCTGATCGAGGCGGCCGCGGCCGGCGTCGGCCGCAGCGGAGAGGACGGCGTCGGCCGGCGGTTCCCGGCGGGCCGGCTGGCCGCGCTGGCCGGCCTGGCGGTGGCGGCCTCGGCGCCGGTCCTCGCGGCCGGGTACTGGCTGGCCGCGGGTGTCCGCGGACCGGTGGCCGCGGCCGGACCGCAGATCCTGCCGCCCTTCGTGGCCTCCTCGTCCTCCGGTCCCGGCCAGCCCAGGACGCTGGTCCTCCGGCCGGACGGCGCGGCCCTGTCCTACACGGTCCTGCGCGAGGGCGACCCCGTGCTCGGCGAGCCCGAACTGCCCGAGTCGCCGTCCGCCACGCGCGCGCTGGACGGCGTCGTCGCCTCGCTGGGCGCGGCCGCGAGCGGCGACGGCGGGGATCCCGGGGCGGCGCTCAGTCAGTTCGACGTCGGTTACGTGCTGCTGCCCGCCCCGGTGGATCAGGCGCTCGCGCACCAGCTGGACGGCTCGGCCGGGCTGGTCCGGCTGACCACGGCGCCCGCTTACGACCTGTGGCAGGTGGCGGGGACGGTGGCCCGGGCCCGGGTGGTGGGCACCGACGGCGCCGTGGTGCCGGTTCCGGCGGGCCCGGTCGGCGTGAACACCGTCGTGCCGCCCGGAACCTCCGGCACGCTGGTGCTGGCCGAGCCGGCGGGCGGGTGGTCCGCGACCCTCAACGGCCGGCCGCTGGCCAAGCTGGCCCAGCCGGTGGACGGGTGGGCACAGGGCTTCGTGCTGCCCGCCGGCGGCGGCCACCTCGTGATCACGCGTAACGAGCTGGCCCGGGACCTCAGCCTCGCGGCCGAAGCCGCCGCCGTCCTGGTCGTGTTGGCGCTGGCCCTGCCGGGAACCAGATCCGCGGTCCCGGCCCCCGCCGGCGAAGCGAAAGCCGGCCCCGGCCCGGCCACCCCCGAACCCGGCAGGCGGCACGACCGCGCCAGCAGGCCGCGGCCGGCCCGCCGCAAGCAGTTCGCCCTCCCCGGCGGCTGGGCGCGCGATACCGGGCCCGAGCCCTCCCCCCGCGCGCCGGGGCGGCCACGCGGCCAGCACGCGGCGCGGCACGGGAAACAGCCCCGGCGAGGGCGCGGACCCGCGGAACAGCCCGCGTCCGGCCCGTCCGACGGCGTGGCGCCGTCCGGCGTGGAGAACCTCGGTCCCCTCCCGGCCGGCGAGGCCTGGGTGACTCCCGACCCCACGGCCGCGGGCTCGCGGGCTCCGTGGGAATCCGGTGACTGGCCGTGAGACCGGTCCACCTGGTCCCGGCCGGGGTGGTGCTGCTGGCGCTCGGCACCATCGCCGGCGTCGCGCAATTCACCGCGCCCGCCGCGCCGGGCCAGGGCCATCCCGCCCTGGCGCCGCAGCAGGTGGCGGTGACCTCCGCCGCCCGGGCCTGCCCGCCCATCCCGGGCGGCGGGTCCGGCACGGTTGCCTTCCTCGCGGGGTCACCCGCGGCATCGCCGTCCGGGCCGGGGCAGGCCGAGCTCGCGCCGCTGCCGCTGGCGGGCGCCGCGGTGCGGGCCCTGAGCCCGATCAGGGCGGCCGGGCCGGGCGCGCTGTCGATGCTGGCCGCCCCGGCCGCGCAGAGCGCGGGCCAGCAGGCCGCCACGGTCCTGTCGGGCTGGTCGGTGACCGCGAGCGGCACCATGGCGCAGGCCATGGAGGCCGAGGAGGCGACCAGCGCGGGCCTGGCCAGCGTGCGCTGCGGCGCACCCGGTTCGGATATCTGGTTCGTCGGCCCTGGCCAGCAGGGCGGGGCGGCCCATGTCCAGCTTGATCTCATGAACGTCGACGCCCTGCCCGCGAGCGTGGACGTCGGCATCGTCACCGATGCCGGGGCCGTCCAGGCCGGCGGCGACACCGGGATCACGGTTCCGCCGCACCAGACGGTGATCGAGTCCCTGACCTCGGTGGCCGCGGGCGCCAGCGTGGCCGCGATCGAGGTGCGCACCTCCATCGGGCGGGTCGCGGCGGACGTCTCAGAGAGCTCCCCGCACGGCGGGACGGCCAGCTGGCTGCCGAGCGCGGCCATGCCGTCGACGCAGCTGGTGATACCCGGAGTGCCGCCGTCGGGCAGTACCGCCGGGCTGTACATCGTGGTCCCCGGCAGCGCCAACGCCAGGGTCGGCGTCCTCGCCATCACCGCGCAAGGGCGGTACCGCCCGTTCGGCTCACAGACGGTTGACCTGCCGGCCGACTCCGCCTCCTACGTCCCGCTCACGCCGCTCGGCGGTACGGCGGCGCTCGAGCTGACGGCGAACGTGCCGGTGACCGCCGCGGTGCTGGTGCCGGGCAGCGGCCTGGGCGCGTTCACCGCGGCCACGGCGCCGATCAGCGAGCAGGCGGTCGTCGCCGGGAACACCACCGGCTCGGGCCTGAGCGCCACGGTCGTGCTCTCGGCGCCCGCCGGCCCGGCCCGGGTCCGCCTGACCGAGGTGGCCGCGACGGCCGGCGCGGCCAGCAGCCAGGTCGTCACGGTGCCGGCCGGGCACACGCTCACCGTGCCGGCCACGCTGCCCCGCGGCGCCCGGCACGGATCGGCCTTCGCGATCGTGATCACCCCCCTGGCCGGATCGGGCCCGCTGTATGCCGCCCGGGTGGAGACGCAGGGCCAGAACACGGTGGCGTCGATCATCCCGGCCCTGAGCGCCCTGACCACGATCACCCTCCCCTCCGTCCGCGACTCATACGACGCGATATCGCCCTGACCTGCCCGCGCCGCACCCCGGTCAGCGCGCGGCCCAGATCCCGCCGTCGACCGGGATGACGGCCCCGGTCACGTACGCGCTGCCCCGGCCGCTGAGGAAGACGGCCACGCCCGCCATGTCGTCGGGACGGCCGATACGCCCCAGCGGGGAGGCGGCGACGATCCGCTCGCCCTGCTCGGCCAGCACCACGGCCATCATCTTGGACTCGAACGGGCCCGGGGCCACGGCGTTGACGGTGATGTGCCGCGGCCCGAGCTCACGGGCGAGGACCCGGGTGAGCTGGTGCAGCCCGGCCTTGCTGGCCGAGTAGGAGTAGGTACCCAGCTCCGGCACGCGCAGCGCGTCGATGCTGCCCACGTTGATCACCCGGGCCGGGTCGTCGGCCGTCCCGGCCGCCTCCAGCAGGGGCAGGAACGCCCGGGTGAGGAAGAACGGCGTCTTGAGGTTCAGGTCCAGCACCTTGTCCCAGGCCGAGGCGGGAAACTCGGCCAGCGGCGCGCCCCAGTTGGTGCCGGCGTTGTTGACCAGGATGTGGACCCGTTCCTCGGAACGGCCGACCTCGGCGGCCAGCCGCACGCATTCCTCCTCGCGGGACAGGTCGGCGGGCACCGACAGCACGACGCCGTACCCGGACAGCTCGGCCACCGCGGCCTGCCCGGCCTCGGGCTTGCGTGAGCTGATGTAGACCGAAGCCCCGGCTTGCAGCAGCCCCCGCGCCATCATCAGGCCGATCCCGCGGCTCCCGCCGCTGACGACGGCGACCTTGCCGGTGAGGTCGAACAGGTCCACGAGAGCCTCCCAATCGTCAGCGCGGTTGTCCTGGCGCGGCCGTCAGCCGAAATCGCCGTAGCCGGGATCGATGATCTCCGGGTCCACTCCGAGGATCTCGGCGAACTCCTCGACCACCACGTCGAAGACGAGCTCGCTCAGTTCGTCCTCGTCTTCCGCCCGGGCCAGCAGCGGGCGGCGGAACAGCACGATACGGGGCCCGGTGGCCGGGTTGGCCGGATCGCTGCTGCCGGGCGAGCCGCGGACGATGCGGGCCAGCGGCACGCCTTCCTCGTCGGCGGTGTCGAAGTCGGGTACTTCCTGGACCGCGAATTCCACGTCGGAAAGCTCGGCCTCCCAGCGCGGTTCCAGCCGCGCCACGGCCTCGAGCACGATGTCGTCGAACTGCTGCGCCCGGCTGCGGTACAGGGGAACCCCCGGCGGAACCAGCCTGCCGCGCAGCCCGCGGCCATGGCGATCACGCCGCCGGGGCCGGGATCCGCCGGAGCCCGAATCTGGCCTCGGACCGCCTTCGCCGGTCTGCACAGCCACCGAGCGTATCGGATCGTCCCCCGCCACGGACGCACAGCACACGCGGCAACGACCCGAATCTCCGGATTCCGGACAGAGCACGACACGATCACGGCGCCGGCGCGGGGTGATGGCGTTACCGTCCGCGGGCGGATAGCGTCACGGTTGTATCGGCGCGGTCCCGAGTTCCGGGCATTCGATCGTCACGGTGATGTGAGCGAGGTGGGCTGGGTGCGTTCTCGTTGCTGCTCGCGCACCGCATGCAAGCATCCGCCGGTGTACACGCTGACGTACGTGTACCGCGACTCGACCGCGGTACTCGGACCGCTGGCCGCCTACGTCGAGCCGCACTGCTACGACCTGTGCGAGAAGCATGCGGCCCGGCTGACCGCGCCGCGAGGCTGGGACGTGGTACGGCTGCCCGTGGACCCGGCCGCCGACCGCGCCGATGACCTGGAGGCGCTGGCCAACGCCGTGATGGAAACGCAGCCGAGGGGCCGGCCGGAGAAGCCGGACCAGGAGCCCGTGGGCCACGGCGTCGAGGTCGGCCGGCGCGGCCACCTGCGAGTGCTGCGCTCGGGCCCTCCGCAGGACGGATAGGCTCGCCGGTAGGCAAACACTGCGCGGCCCGGTCAGCCGGCCGCGCCGGCAGCGCATTCGCGAGAGGGAGGCGTGTCCTGCAGTGGGTGATCTCGCGAGCATCGTCAAGGCGTACGACATCAGGGGCGTCGTCCCGGACGAGCTTGACGAGGGCGTGGCGGAAGCGGTCGGCGCGGCGTTCGCGAAGGTGACCGGGGCCGGGACGATCCTGACCATGCACGACATGCGGGCCTCCTCGGGTCCGCTCGCGGACGCGTTCGGGCGCGGGGTGGTCGCGCAGGGCGCCCAGGTGCTGGCCGCGGGCCTCGGCTCGACTGACATGGTGTACTACGGGAGCGGCGATCTGGGCATCCCGGGCGCGATGGTCACGGCCAGCCACAACCCGGCCCAGTACAACGGCATCAAACTGTGCCGGGCCGGGGCCAGGCCGGTCGGCATCGAGACCGGCCTGAAAGACATCAAAGATCTGGCCGAACGGACCCTGCCGCCAGCTCCCGTCCCCGGCTCGATCACCCGCGTGGACCTGCTGCCCGGCTACGCCGGCTACCTGACGAAGCTGGTCGACATCTCGGCGATCAGGCCGCTGACCGTGGCGGTCGACGCCGGTAACGGGATGGCCGGGCACACGGTGCCGAAGGTCTTCGAGGGGCTGCCGCTCACCGTGATCCCGCTCTACTTCGAGCTGGACGGCACGTTCCCCAACCACGAGGCCAACCCCATCGACCCGGAGAACCTGCGCGACCTGCAGCGGGCGGTGATCGAGCACCACGCCGACATCGGGCTCGCCTTCGACGGCGACGCCGACCGCTGCTTCGTGGTCGACGAGCGCGGCCAGGCCGTCTCGCCCTCCGTGCTCACCGCGCTGATCGCGGCCCGCGAGCTCGCCCGCGAACCCGGCGCCACCATCATCCACAACCTGATCACCTCCCGCGCGGTCCCGGAGATCATCGCCGAGCGCGGCGGGACCCCGGTGCGCACCCGGGTCGGCCACTCGTTCATCAAGGCCAAGATGGCCGAGCGGGCCGCGGTGTTCGGCGGTGAGCACTCGGGCCACTTCTACTTCAGGGACTTCTGGTTCGCCGACTCGGGCATGCTCGCGGCGCTGCACACCCTGGCCGCCCTGGGCGGCCAGGTCAAGCCGGCCTCGCAGCTGATGGCCGAGTACTCCAGGTACTGCGCCAGCGGGGAGATCAACTCGGAGGTGAGCGACCAGGCCGAGGCGACGGCGCGGGTCAAGCGGGCCTTCGCGAGCCGGCCGGGGGTGAGCACCGACGAGCTCGACGGGCTCACGGTCACGGCCGGCCAGTGGTGGTTCAACCTGCGCCCGTCCAATACCGAGCCGCTGCTGCGCCTGAATGTGGAGGCCGGCGACGAGATCGCCATGGCCGCCCTGCGGGACGAGGTGCTCGGCATCGTTAGGAACGAGAAGGAGATCTGATGCAGATCGAAGCCTGGCTCCTTGACATCCTGGCCTGCCCGGAGTGCCACGCGCCGCTGCGGGCCGACGAGGAGGCGAGCGAGCTGGTGTGTACCAGTGAGACCTGCGGCCTGGCCTACCCGGTCCGCGACGACATCCCGGTGCTGCTGGTGGAAGAGGCCAGGCGACCGGGCGACAGGACATGAGCGACAGCCTGGACGACTGGGGCGGGGCGGAGTTCGTCCTGGCCGCCGACCGGCTCGACACGCCGGACGTGATCGAGGCGGCCGATCCCGGCGACATGCTGCGGCAGATCGCGTCGTCCGCGGCCGCGGTCCGGACCGCGCTGCGGTCATGCCAGGAAACGGACCTGTCGGCCTTCACCCCCGACGCCAGGCCGCGCGCGATCGTCGTGGCGGGCCTGGGCGGCGCGGGCCTGGCGGGGGAGATACTGGGCGCCGTCACCGGGCCGGGCAGCCCGGTCCAGGTCGTGGCGGCGCGGGCCGAGCGCCTGCCGGCCTGGGTGGGCGCCGCCGACGCGGTGATCGCGGTGTCCGGCTCGGGTACGACGGCCGAGACCCTCGCCGTCACGGTCGAGGCGGCGCGGCGCGGCTGCCGCCTGGTCGGCGTCGGGCCCGGGGACTCCCCGCTGCACCGCGTCGCGGAACAGGCCCGGGCCCCGTTCATCCCGGTCGTCGCGGCCGGCCCGCCCAGCTCGACGCTGCCGCGGTCGAGGCTGTGGGGGCTGGCCATCCCGCTGCTGGTCATCGCGGAGCGGCTGGGCGTGGCCCGGGTCGGGGCGGAGGTCTACGAACAGGCGGCCGGCCGCCTCGAGGAGGTGTCGCATCAGTGCCGGCCGGCCAGCGAGTCGTTCGTCAACCCGGGCAAGTCACTGGCCCTCGACCTGGTGGGCACGCTGCCGATGGTGTGGGGGACCTCCGCGCTGAGCGCGGTCGCCGCGCGGCGGTTCGCCGCCCAGCTCAGCGACAACGCCAAGTACCCGGCCATCGTGGGCGTGCTGCCGGAGGCGGCGCACAACCAGATCGCGGCGTTCGACGGCCCGTTCACCCCCGCCGCGCGCCCCTCACCCGGCCCGGCCGAGGCCGAGGGCCTGCCGGATCTGTCCTCCTGGGACCTGGACTACGAGGACACCCGCCCGGGGTTCACCCCCTTGCGGCTGGTGCTGATCGTCGACCCGGAGCAGGACCAGCGGGTCGCGGCCCAGCAGCGTGCCGTCACCGAACTCGCCGGACAGCGCGGGATCGGCCTGTCCGAGCTGGCCATGGACGGCGAGCATCCGCTGGTACGGCTGGCCGGCGTGGTCCAGCTGGCCGACTACGCGAGCGTGTACCTGGCCATCGCCTCCGGGATCGACCCCAGCCAGGCCGCCGCCGTCTCCGACCTTCAGGCGCGGATCGAGTAGACACCAGTGCGGGTGTCGTGGCGTGAGATGAGGGCGGTGTTCGCCGCCCTCGCCGCCAATCTGGGCATCGCGCTGGCGAAATTCATCGCGTTCCTGTTCACCCACTCCGCGTCGATGCTGGCCGAATCCGTGCACTCGGTGGCGGACACCGGCAACGAGGTGCTGCTGCTCGTGGGGCGGGGCCGGTCTCTCCGGCCGCCGTCGGACGAGCACCCGTTCGGCTTCGGGCGTGAGCGGTACTTCTACGGGTTCGTGGTGTCGGTGATGCTGTTCACCGTCGGCGCCGCCTTCTCGGTGTACGAAGGCCTGCACAAGATCCTGAACCCGGAGCCGGTCCACTCGCCCCTGGTGGCCATCGTCGTCCTGGCCCTGTCCGCCGTGCTGGAAGGCTTCTCGCTGCGCACCGGGGTCGCCGAGGCCAACAAGGTGCGCGGCGACCGGAACTGGGGCACCTTCATCCGGCGTACCAAGGCGCCCGAACTGCCCGTGGTCCTGCTCGAGGACCTGGCCGCGCTGATCGGGCTGGCGTTCGCGTTCGCCGGGGTGACGCTATCCGTGCTCACCGGTAACGGCCGGTGGGACGGCGCGGGCTCGCTGGCCATCGGCGGGCTGCTGGCCACCGCCGCGGCGATCCTGGCCGTGGAGATGAAGAGCCTGCTGATCGGCGAGGCGGCCAGCGCCGAGGTGCAGCGGACGATCGTGGCCGCGCTCGAGGACGGGCCCGAGGTGGACCGGGTCATCCACATGCGGACCGTGCACATCAGCCCGGACTCGATCCTGGTCGCGGCGAAGATCGCGGTCCGCGCCACCGATACCGCGGCCCAGGTCGCGGCCGGCATCGACGCCGCGGAGCAGCGGGTCCGCACGGCCGTCCCGATCGCCGGGACGATCTACCTGGAGCCGGACATCTACCGCCCGTCCCGCGCCGACCAGACCGACCCCTCCATCCGCGCCGCGGTGCTAGCCCGGGGGGACGATCCCCCCCAGACCCCCCCTGCTCCGTTGTCTCGGGGGGACGATCCCCCCCAGACCCCCCCTGATCCCGGGGGGACCCATCCCCCCGGACCCCCCTTGGGAGAGACCCATCCCCCCAGACCCCCCTTGGGGGGGCTTTCAGCCCCCCGGGGCCCGCGCCAGTGACCGGGCCGTCTGCGGACGAGATCATCCGGGGGAGCACCCGGCTCGGTTCCGTGCCGCTGGTGCCCGAGATCCGGCTCCACCAGGCCAGTGAGCCGATGAGCGTCTGGCAGCACACCGAGCAGGCGACCGGGCGGCCCGGCCTGGACCCGCCCTTCTGGGCGTTCGCCTGGGCGGGCGGGCAGGCGCTGGCCCGGTACCTGATCGACCACCCCGAGGCGGTCGCCGGCCGGCACGTGATCGACGTCGCCTCCGGATCCGGGCTGGTGGCCATCGCCGCGGCCCTGGCCGGGGCCGCGGTCGTGACCGCCTACGACATCGACCCGCTGGCGGCCGCGTCCATCATGGTCAACGCCGCCGCCAACGGCGTCACCGTCCCGGCCGTGTGCGCCGACGTGCTGAGCGAGGACCGCCTGCCGGCCCCCGGCACCGACCTGGTGCTGGCGGCCGACGCCTTCTACGAACGCGACCTGGCCGGCCAGGTGCTGCGGTTCCTCGAACGCGGCCACGCCCGCGGGGCCGCCGTCCTGGCCGGCGACTTCGGCCGGGCCTACCTGCCGCGGGCCCGGCTGGCCCCGCTGGCCAGCTACGACGTGCCAGGCCTGGGCGCGCTGGAAGACGCCGACGTCAAGCGCACCACCGTGTGGACCCTGCGCTCGGAGTAACCGGGGCCGGGTCAGAACCTGCGCCGCAGGGCCAGCGCCTCGCCGACGCGATCGCGTGCCATCTGCTCGGCGACGGCCCGCGGGCTCACGCCGGTGACCCGGACCTGGTCCAGCAGTTCGGCGGTCGTGTCGCTGATCTTCGCCTCGATCTCGGCGAAGGCCTCGGCCCGGCCCGCCCCGCGGTACTCGGCCGCGGCGCATATCACGCCACCGGAATTGGCCACGACGTCGGGAACGCAGAGCACGCCGCGCCCGGCCAGCTGATCTTCGGCCTGGCGGGTAACCGGGATGTTGGCTCCCTCCAGGATCACCCGGGCCGAGATCCTCCCGGCGTTCTCCGCCGTGATCACGTCGGGCTGAGCGGCGGGAACGAGGAACTCGCACTCCAGGCCGATCACCTCGTCCCGTGGCACGGGCTTGCCCCCGGGGAAGTCGGCGACCGCGCCGGCCGATTGCTTGTGCGACCGCAGCGCGGCGACGTCGAGCCCGTCCGGGTTCCAGGTCGCTCCCTGGCTGTCGGAGGCGGCGATGACCACCGCGCCCCGATCGGCCAGCGCGCGGGCCGCGTGGCTGCCCACGGCGCCGAAGCCCTGGATGACCACGCGTGCCCCGGCCAGGTCAGGCCCTCCGGACTTGCTCACCACCTCGGCGCAGACCGCCACCCCGACGCCGGTCGCGCCGAGCCCGTCCAGCGGTATCCCGCCCAGCACGCCGGGCAGGCCGACGGCGCGGCCGATCTCGTCGTGCACGTAGGCCATCGACGTCTCGTTGGTGCCCATGTCCGGCCCGGGGATGTACTCGGCCAGCGCCCGGATGGCCTGGGCGAACGCGCGTATCACCCGCTCGTGGTCGGCCGGCGCACCGGGAGGCGCGGCGATGCCGGCCTTCCCGCCCCCGTGCGGCAGTCGGGCCAGGGCGTTCTTCATGGTCATGGCGCGCGCCAGGCGCGCCACCTCGGCCGCCGCGATGTCGGGCCGCATCCGCACCCCGCCTATGGCCGGGCCGAGCGCGATGTTGTCCACGACGACGAACGCGTCGATTCCGTAGCACAGCCGCAGGAACACCACCTTGGCCGGGCCCAGTTCATCGGCCGGCCAGCTGGCCTGCATATCCGTCATGGTGATCACCTACCATCAGACATCCGCCCGGGACGGCAGGACACCACCACATCTGCCCGGGCCGCCGGGCACGCCGTCTTGTTTGACGGCCCGGTTCTACGCTGACGCCACACCAGCCCCGCGCCTAGGTGCCTTGGTCCCCCGGCCCAGGGTCCTTCGCCTCGTGACGCCGCCGCCGGGCAGCCGCTAGTCCCCGGCGGGGCGCAGCAGCCTGCGCATGGCGGCCCAGACATCGGGGTGGTTGAGCAGGTCGAAGTGGTGCATGCCAGCCAGCCCGTGGCCCGTCCCGACGGGGAACGGGATGTGCTGGCGCGCACCGCGCCGCCCGTGCGCGCTGGCGGGCTGGACCAGCAGGTCACCGACGACGGCGCCGAGCGGGCTGGCGGGATCGGCGGTCACGACCGCGCTGATGGCGTAGTGGTCCGCCCCGGCCAGCACCGGCGCTTCGGACCGGTGATCGCGCAGGCAGCAGTCCGGGTCGCAGCCATTCCAGTCGTCATCGAGCACGTAACCGTGGCGCAGGTCCCGGACCCCGGCCGGCCCGGCGGCCAGGGACGCGAACGGCCTGGTTTCGGGTATCCAGCCGAGCACCCGGCCCGCGAGCCCGGCCGCACGGGCCAGCGGGGCACCCAGGTGCGGCGACCCCAGGTAGAAGATGTGGCGGACGCAGCCCACCCAGGGCGCGTCGGCCTGCAGGCCATAGTGGCAGGCGCTGCGGATGACCAGGCCGCCCATGGAATGGCCGGCCAGCAGGATCTCCTCTACCGGCACCGGCCAGGCCGCGGCCAGGCCGGCCAGCAGGTCGGCCAGGTCGTGACCGTTGTCGGATATGTGTCGGCCGGTGTTGTACCGCACGTAGACAGGGGTATAGCCGAACTCGGCCCGCAGGCGGTCCCCGTAGGGCGCGGATTGATCCGCCTGGCGGCGCCAGGAGTCCTCGGTCTCGGCGAGCCCGTGAACGAAGACGGCCAGCCCGGGCGTGGCGTGCGGGAAGGCGGCCGCGATCTGCGCCGCGGTCAGGCCGACATCGCAGCCGTCGTCGCGCACAGCCATGCGGATCTCCAGCGGAGCCAGGTCGGCACCGAGGCGGTCGCCGGCCACCGCGTTCAGCACGGCGAGCGCCAGATTGCCGCCCGGGGCCCGCCCGGCGGGCCCGCCGCCGGCGCCGAGCAGGTGCCCGGCCTGCCCGCTCACCGTCCCGGCGGCCATGCCGACGCCCCGTACCGCGAGATACGCGCCCCGCGCCACCGAGTCATGGATGACCCGGGCCGGTGCCCCGGCCGCCCCGACCGGGGCGAAGGCCCGGTCGGCGATGACCTGGTGCACCTGCTCGATCCGCCCCACCAGCCCGGCGAACACGCGGCCGCCCAGTTTGCCCGCCGCGCGGATTTCTGCTGGCGTCATCGGCCACCTCCAGGCACGCTCCTTACGATTGCAACCCAGCCGGATGCTGAAGGCAAGAGGCCGCCCGGCTCAGCCCCGGGACAGCAGGCGGAGCGCGCGTTCCTTCTCGAAGTCCAGGGCCCGGCTGGCCGGGGCGGGAACGCGGCCGAGCCGGCGGCCCAGATCGGCCACCGAGGCCCGCACCGCGGGCTCGGCCAGCACCCGCAGGCCGAACGCCAGCGACGCCGGGCTGACGTCGTAGCGGCGCTCGAGTTCGAGCGCCGCGGCCACGGTGTCGAGATCCTCCGGGCCGAACTGCCGGTGCGACGGCCCCCGCCCGGGACGGTCGCGGACCTGGGGGAGCAGCCCGAGATCCTCCCGGTAGCGGAGCATGCGGGCCGATGTGCCGAGCCGCCGGGCGGCCTCCGTGATGCGCATGACACCAATTCTAACAATTTCCCGTCAAAAACGGCTCGCGGCACGTGCGGCGACGACCCCGGCTCCCGTACCGTGTGAGCGGTAGGGGCACCACGCTTCGTTCGGCCGAAAAGAATTCAAGGGAGAACCCATGTCCGCGGATCAGCCTCCGTTCCAGGTTGCCGACCTCTCGCTCGCCTCGTTCGGACGCAAGGAAATCCAGCTGGCCGAGTACGAGATGCCCGGGCTGATGGCGATGCGGGCCGAGTACGCGCCCAGCCAGCCGCTGCGCGGGGCCAAGATCACCGGCTCGCTGCACATGACGGTGCAGACGGCGGTGCTGATCGAGACGCTGGTCGCGCTCGGCGCGCAGGTCCGCTGGGCGAGCTGCAACATCTTCTCCACCCAGGACCACGCGGCCGCCGCGGTCGCGGTCGGCCCGGACGGCACCCCCGACGACCCCAGGGGCATCCCGGTGTTCGCCTGGAAGGGCGAGTCGCTGGAGGAGTACTGGCGCTGCACCGAACTGGCGCTGACCTGGCCCGGCGGCGACGGCCCGAACATGATCCTGGACGACGGCGGGGACGCCACCTTGTTCGTGCACAAGGGCGCGGAGTACGAGAAGGCGGGCGGGGTCCCGTCGCCGGCCGAGGATGACCCCGAGGAGTGGGTGATCATCCTGGACCGGCTCCGCAACTCCCTGGCCGACCACCCGGGCCGGTGGACCAGGGCCGCGAGCGGCATCAGGGGCGTCACCGAGGAGACCACCACCGGCGTCCACCGCCTGTACGACATGGCCAGAACCGGCACGCTGCTGTTCCCGGCCATCAACGTCAACGACTCGGTGACCAAGTCCAAGTTCGACAACAAGTACGGCTGCCGGCACTCGCTGAT
>Ga0209415_10004025_pt1 | contig 27076 bp, 23 predicted proteins | sample PeaSoiSIISIP2007_FD_187696 | JGI IMG/M metagenome (GOLD analysis project Ga0209415, IMG submission 187696) | Peat soil microbial communities from Weissenstadt, Germany - SII-SIP-2007 (SPAdes) (version 2) | ecosystem: Environmental > Terrestrial > Soil > Wetlands > Peat | place: Germany... | reverse complement strand
GTGCCGGCATGGATGAGGTCACCCGGGAGCGGATCTTCGAGCCGTTCTACACCACGAAGTTCACGGGAAGGGGGCTGGGCCTGTCAGCGGTGCTGGGGATCGTGCGCGGGCACAAGGGCGCCATCAAGGTCTACAGCGAGCCCGGCAGAGGCACGACCGTCAAGGTACTCTTCCCCGCCAGTGACGCTCCCGTCCAGCACCTCGAAGGAGACCCGCCGCAGGCCCCCGCGTGGCGCGGCAGCGGCACCATCCTCATTGCGGATGACGAGGAAACGGTGAGAAAGGTGGGGAGCCAGATGCTGGAGCACCTCGGGTTCCAGACCCTGCGCGCCGCTGACGGCCAGCAGGCGCTTTCCAGCTTCCTGCTCCACCGGGATTCGATAGTCTGCGTGATCGTGGACCTCACCATGCCCGCCATGGACGGGGAGGAGACGTTTCGGGAGATCCACAAGGTGGACCCCCTGGTCCCCGTCATCCTGTCCAGCGGCTACAACGAGCAGGATGCGGTGCAGCGGTTCGTCGGCAAGGGGCTGGCGGGATTCCTCCAGAAGCCCTACCAGCTTGCCCAGCTTCGCCAGAAGCTGAAAGAGATCATGGAGGCAAGCCGCCTTATCCGCCTCCGACAGGCTGGAGATCCGACTGCCTCACCCAGCCAAAAACCCTGAAATTGCCCCACACCATCAGCTCCACCCATCCGCCGCGCACGCTCATGGGATGCACGACCGTTCCTGGGGGAAGCACCGCTGCAATGCGCTCAGCCTCGCCGGGGAGAAACCGCAGGGCCGCCTGGCTCGTTCCGACGATCATGGGCGCGTAGGCCCGGGCCACCAGGGCCGTGGCTTTCAGCCCCTGTCGTTCACCCAGGTACAGCAGAACCCCCATCGCTATGGCCCGGGCGGGCACTTCGGGATCATCCACGATAACGCCGCGGTCCAGGCCCGAGGTGAGGTAGCCCGTTTCAATGATCGCGCTTGGCGTTGAGGGTGCAACGGCATGCTCGAAGCGGTACCAGCTGAAGGCATAGTAGCCGCGCATGTTGTACGTGACGCCATAGCGATCCGGGGGAATGCCGGCCAGATCCCCGTAGACGCGCTGGATGGAGTCCCGCAGGAGGTCTGAGGCCTCCGAAGCCCGCCACGGAGAAGAGACCTTGAAACCGCGTTCCCGGGGCCCTCCCCCATCGGCATGGATGGCGACAAATGCGTCCGCCTGGTAGCCCGGCGGCACCGTGGCGGGCAGCACGTCCACGCTCACTCCCGCAATCGAAAGGTCATGCGCCACGCGCCGGGCAATGCGAAGATTGACGTCCACCTCCTGGAGGCTGCCGAATGCGGCGCCCGTATCCGGGCGCAGCCTTGCAAGCTCTTCGGGAAGCTGGTCAATACGCCAGTGGCCTGCCTGGATCCCGACGCGCCAGGGGCCGCCCAGCCCGCTGTCAGTCGCACGGGGCGGCGACGCCAGGTACGCCGGGGCGGCGGCCGCGATGCGAGGGGCAGACCGCGCAAAAAGCGTCGTGCGCAACAGGACATGGGCGAAGCTGGGGGACCCGTCCGATGTACCGCCGAAAGTCCACACGGCAAGTACGCATGAGACAAGGAGAACCGGCGCGCAGAAGGAAAGAGGCCGCATTTGAAGTCCGGCATTCAATGTAGCCGGACCGGCCTCCCCCGCCAAGTCACCGGCTGAAACGGTCCACGAGCTGCTTCGCCCGAAGGACACCGTCGTACGGGAATGCAACGCTTCCGCCAAGGAGGGCGCCCTTTTCGCCGCCGGGGTCCCCAAGGGAGGAAACCACGAGATCCGCCTTTCCCAGGTCTTCCTTCAACGTGTAGTCGTTGGGGGTGGCCACGACAAAAAGGCCGGCTGCCTTGGCTGCCGCCACGCCGATATGCGAATCCTCCACGACGATGCACTGCCGTGCATCGAGCCCGCATCTCCGCAGGGCAAGGTTGTAGATCTCAGGATCCGGCTTCTTCCGCGCCACCACGTCTCCGGCCAGCACGAAGTCGAACCGGATGCCTTTCAGGACCTTCATCGCGACCGCGCGCGCCACGCGCTCATTCGAGGTCGTGCACACCCCCAGGAGAAGCCCTTCGGTGTTGATCTCTTCCATGAGCCGCCGTACCCCGGGGCGCAGGGGGAGAGCGCCGGACTCCAGCAGGGTGATGAAGATGTCGGTCTTTCGCGCGTGCAGCCGGGCAATCAGGTGATCGATCTCAGGGGCTTCCATTGCGTCGGCGAATCCCGTCGAATGAAAGTAGTGCAGAAGCCTCTCCTTGCCGCCGGCCACCTGGAGGAGCTCCCCGTACAGCGGGATGTCCCACTGCACGGGAAGGCCCATCTCCCGGAAGGCCATGTTGAATGCAACCCGGTGGCCGTCTCTTTCGGTGTCGATGATCACGCCGTCCTGGTCAAAGAAGAACCCGCGGATGCGGCTCATCACGCCTCACCCGCGCATCCCAGGAGGTCAATCCAGGAAATGACCGCCTTGCGGGTGGCGTCCCTCACCGCGGCATCGATCTTCCCCGGGTCATACTCGAGGGGATGGTCCTGCATGTGCTGGCGCGTGGTATCGATCAGGAGGTGCTTGAGCTCCGTGGACACGTTGAACTTCGCGCCCCCCAGCTCGACCAGCTTCCGCACGGTGCCGTGGGGCAGGCCGGTCCCTCCGTGGATGACGAGGGGCGTCGACAGACCGCGAGCCTCAAGCTCGGCGCGGATGCGGGCCAACCGCTCGAAATCCACCCGCGGGTCCGGGGTGGCATAGATGCCATGCGCGGTGCCGATTGCGGGGGCCAGGATGTCGACGCCGGTCCTCTCGACGAACTCCGCGGCATCCTTCGGATTGCACAAGCGCGCCTCGTCAGAGACGACGGCCACCTGGTCCTCCACGCCTGAAACGGTCCCCAGCTCCCCCTCCACCGAAATGTCGCCAAGCCCGTGGACCCGCCCGCATACCTCGCGCGTGCATCGGATGTTTTCCTCAAAGGGCAGCCGCGAGGCGTCGATCATCACGTTGGTATATCCGGCCTCCGCGCACAGCACGCAGTAGCTCACCTCCGTGCAGTGGTCCAGGTGGAGGCAGACGGGAATTGGCGCCGAGGCGGCAAGGGAGCGGTAGAGCGCGACAAGAACGTCGCGACCCACGCTCTTTGACGGGATGACAGAGGTCTGCAGGATGAGGGGTGCCTTTCGCTCCGTGGCCGCATCCAGCGCGCCCTGCATCTGAGGGAGGCCCGTGATGTTGAACGCGCCGACCGCATAGCCCCCGGCGCTCGCATCCAGGAGCATCTGTTTCGCGCTGGCAAGGCCCATGCGCCTACTCCGGCTCCCAGCCCGCCGCCTCCAGCTGCTCGATCAGCCGGTGCCGCATGGCCACAACGCTCGCCCCCGCCCGCAGGCACGCAACCCCGTCTTCCAGCGAGGCTACCCCGCCGGAGGCCTTGATCAGCGGCCGCTCACCGACTGTCTCACGGATCAGCGTGATGTCGTGCAGCGACAGCTTGCCCGGCAGGAACCCCGTGGAGGTCTTCACGAAGTCCGCCCCGCTCTCCTTGACGAGCAGGGCCGCATCCACTTTCTCCTGCTCCGTCAGAACCCCGACCTCGATGATGACCTTGAACGGCACCTTGAAGGGCCGCGCCACCTTCATCACGGCCTCGATGTCGCCGCTAACCTTCCCGAAGTCCCCGGCTTTGAAGGCCCCGATGTTCATGACCATGTCGAGGTCCCGCGCCCCGCGCTGGAGGCCTTCCTCCGCTTCGAAGCATTTCACGCGCGTCGACACTCCGCCGCCGGGATAGCCCACCGGGATCTGCGGGAGAACGCTGGATCCAGCGAGCTCATCAACGATCACGCCAAGGTACTGGGGGAGCGCGACAACGGCGCGAAACCCGTAGCGCCGGGCCTGGGCGCACGCTTCGCGAACGTCCTTTTCCGTCGCCGTGATGCCGAGGGCGTTCGTGTAGTCAACGGCGGAAACGAGACGGGAAACCTCGGCGGGAGAGATGCCGAACATGCGTGGATCCTATCATCAACGGGCAGGCGCGGGCAGGTCCCCGCCCGCGTGGACCATGCGCGCGGTTTCAGTCATTCGGCGACGATGATCCTGGTCTGGTACTGCTTGATAAACTCCAGGGACGAAAGCCTCGTCTTCCCGTCCGTCACGATGACGTCAATCGACGGGAAATCAGCAAGGAAGACCTGGCCGAGCCGCTGGAACTTCGTGTAGTCGGCAAGGATGACGACGCTCTGTGATCGCTCGATCATCATCCGCTTCGTATCCACCTCCGCGGCGCTTGAATCCGTGAGCTTCTGCTGCTCGTCGATGCTGGTGCATGACATGAAGGCCTTGCTGGGATAGTAGTCCTGGGCAACCCGCTGCGGGATGGCGCCGGAGAAGGACATGTTGCTTTCCTTGAGCTCTCCTCCCAGGCAAATGAACTGGAGATTGGGATTGCGCACCCGCACGGCCTCCAGGAGCAGCTTCAGCGAGTTGGTGATGACGGTGACGCGGATGTTTCGGGCGATGGCGCGAAGGAGGTAGAGCGTGGTGGAGCTGTTGTCCATGAAAACGGTGTCACCATCCTGGATCAGGGTGGCGGCCTTTCGGCAGATGAGGATCTTCTCCTCCTGGCGCTGGACCTCCCGGAGGGCCACGGGCAGCTCGGCAGGCGACCGGGAGGCGGCCTGATCCATGACGGCGCCGCCGTGGGTCCGCCTCACGATGCCGTCCCTCTGCAGCTCGCGCAGGTCCCGCCGTATCGTTTCCCTGCACACATCGAATCTCTCGGAGAGCGAAGCCACGTCCGCCCTGCCCGCCCGCTCGAGAATGCCTGCAATCTCGGCTTTTCTTTCGAAGCCAAGCATCAGATCATCTTCCCGAATATCCCGCACGCCGCGTCGCACTCGACGCGCTCCAGCATGCTGTAGGCCATGTAGATGTCGGGCCCGGAGACCACCACGCCATGCAGGGGGAGGATGCAGCCGATGGGCTTCTTTTCGGCAACGGCCCGGTGCTCCTCGAAGTAGCGATAGACGTTCTCCGACAGCTCTTTCGTGTACGCCTTGGTGTACGGGATGCAGCCCACGTCTCCTCTCCCGAGGGTCGCCTCGGAGACACTGGGGATCGGCTTGGCCTGGACAACGTACACCATGCACCAGAAGGGGTGGGCGTGGATCGTGCAGCCGATGGTGTCGAAGTTGCTGAGGATCAGCTGGTGCATGTAGCTCTCCCGGGAGAGCTTGCCGGTGCCTTCCAGCACCTTCATGTCCGCGTCCACCAGGAGCAGGTCACTGACATCCAGCTCGCAGTGCTTGCGCTCGGACATGAGCGAAGGGCTGACAAGCATCCGGCCCGGGGCCACCTTCACGGCAAAATTGCCCCCGGCGGCGTTGGTCAGCCTCCTGTCCCACATCATCTTTGCGACCTTGACCATCTCCCGGCGGGTCTCCATATACGACAAGTCGCTCATTGCGAACTGCTCCTTCGTCTCAGCCCAGCCTGCGAACTTCGCAGGCCGCCGCCAGCTCGTGTGCGCGAGCGGGGTCGAAGCCGACCGAAAGGGATGACTCGGCCGTGGCGGCCGATGCGGCGGTGGCAACCCTGAGGGTCTCTTCCATGGATTTTCCCTGGCTGATCCCGTACACGAGACCTGCCAGGTAGCAGTCTCCGCAGCCGATGGTGTTGCGCACATTCACGCAAGGGGGGACCGCCTTGTACAGCCCCTGCGGGCACGAAAGGATGGAGCCCGCGCTCCCGAGGGAAACCGCGACAATCTCCACGCCGCGTATGTTCAGCGACTCGAGAGCGTGGAGGATGTCTTCGTCGTTGCAGCCCACTTCCCTCCCGCAGAGAGAAGACAATTCGCGGAGGTTGGGCTTTATGAGAAACGGCGCGCTCTGAATGCACCGGGCGAGCGCCGGGCCGCTCGTGTCCACAAAGACACGCAGTTTCCTGTCCCGCAGCTCGTCCATGATTCCGTTGTAGACAAAAGGGTCCGCGCAGTTGCCGGCGTCCCCTGAAAGGATGAGCCAGTCTCCGGGCTTGATTCCCGCCTTCAGTGATGAGACAAGCTGCGCAAGGTCCGCGCCTCCGAGGGGGACCCCTTTTTCCGCCACGATGGTGCAATCGTTGCTGCGCTCCACCAGGAGGTAGTTTGTCCGGCTCTCGGCCCCGTTCCTGTGGAGAAAGGCCACCTCCAGGCCGTAGTCTTCCAGGTAACCGATGATGCGCCTTCCGGCCTCTCCGTGGCAGATCCCGAAGGCGCGGCTCGTGATTCCCAGCAGCTTCAGGTTGATGGAGACGTGAGTCCCCTTCCCCCCAATGACCTCCGCGGTGCCTTCCGTGCGGTTGGTGTGGTTCTTCTCCAGCGAGTCGAGGTATATCACCTTGTCGATTGCCGGGTTCAGGGTCAGGGTGTTGATCATCTGAGGTCCCCGAGGCGCGAGGGGGGCATCAAGTGAACCTCTCGTCGATGGCGAATGCCCGGGGCGCCGCGCCCGGCTCGAACATCATCACCTGCCTGAGGTTTGAAATCGCCTTGTCCAGGCCCTCTTCCACCGACATAAAGGAGTCTTCGTGCTCGATGCTTGCCACCTCGTCGTAGCCGGAAGCGCGCAACGCGCCGAAGATGTCCGCCCATTCCTTCAGGCCATGGCCGAAGCCGACCGTGCGGAACTGCCAGGCCCGTCCGTAGACCGTCCCAAAGCTCTGCATGTCGGTGAGCCCGAAATAGGAGACAAGGGAAGGATCCACCGCCGCGTCCTTGGCATGGAAATGGTACAGGCATCCCTCCCTGCCCAGGAAACGAGCGGCCTGGCATGGGTCTATTCCCTGCCACCACATGTGGCTCGGGTCGAGGTTGGCCCCGAGTGACTTGCTGCCCGTCTCCTTGCGCATGCGGATTGCGGTTGCCGGCGAGTGCACCGAGTACCCGCCGTGCATCTCCATGGCGATCCTGACCCCCTTCTCTTCGGCATACGCTCCCATCTCCTTCCAGTAGGGGACGAGCTTCTTCTCCCACTGCCAGGCAAGGACCTTCTGGAAGTCTTCGGGAAAAGGCGACACCGGCCAGTTGGGGTACTGCGAGTCTTCGCAATCGCCAGGGCACCCGGAGAATGTGACGATGCTCCGGACCCCCAACAGAGAAGCCAGGTCCACTGAGTCCTTGATGTCCTGGTGGTATGTGGAGGCGAGACGTCTCTGGGGATGAACCGGATTGCCGTGACAGCTCAGGCAGACAATCTCCATGTCCCTGCGGGAAAACTCGGCCTGGAAGGCGTCACGGGCGCGTTTGTCAGTGATGAGCTTCCCAGGGTCGCAGTGCTCCTTGCCGATGAAGCCGCCGGCTCCCACCTCCACGTGGCGGATGCCCTTTGCCCGGAAGATGTCCAGCATTTCGCCGAGGGGCTTGTTCTTGTAGAGAACCGAGAAAGCCGCAAGTTTCATGTCGTGGACTCTATCACCACATTTGTCTCATTGCAACAAAAAAGAACATAAACGGGCCTGCAACGGGGTGGCAAGATGCTGGAACAGCGTGCTCAACAAACGCTATACTTCCCCACCAAGGGTCGACTACCCGTCATATGCAGGACTACAAGCTCGTTCAAACAGAAAAGGATGTTGCCGATCTGGCCGCGCGCCTGAGGGACAACGGCTGCGTCCGTGCTGCCATCGACATCGAGGGAGAGAACAACCTGCACGCCTATGGCATCCGCGTGTCCCTCATCCAGGTCTTCGACGGCAGGCAGGCCTTCGTGATCGACGTGCTTTCGCTCCCCTCCCGCCGGGCCCTGTCATCTCTTTTGCAAGGATCCAGCTGGGTAAAGGTGATGTACGACGCGGCAAACGACATGCTCGCCTTCCAGCATGACCTGGGCATCAGTCCGGCGCCCATAGTCGATGTGGCCATTGCGGCCCAGCTGCTGAGAAGGCCGGGCGGGCTTTCCGCCCTTTCTCCGAATGGCCGCTCACGCTCGTCCAAGGACAAGTTCCAGAAGGCAAACTGGATGAGGCGGCCGCTGCCGAGGGACCTGCTGGAATACGCCGTCTCAGACGTGCTCAGCCTGACGGAGATCGCGGATGAGCTGCTGGCCGAGCTGGCCCAGAAGAAGCTCATGATGGAGTTTCTCAGGAAGAACTGGGAAAGGCAGAGCATGGTGCGCAGCTGGAACCCGCTGGCAAACTACACGCGCGTCCCGGGCTACAACCACATGAACGCGGAGGCCAGGCGCCTGGCGCGGGTCCTGTGGTACGCGCGGGAGTATTATGCGAGGCAGCTCGACCTTTCCCCGGAAATGGTTGCCTCGAAGCAGCTCCTGAAAAGGATCATCGACGAGCGCGTCGGGGACGCTGACGGGATCATACGCATTCTGAACGAAGGGAGAAAGCGCGGGCCCATTCAAGCGGCGGCGTTCACCGCGTGCTTCCAGAAGGCCCAGACGGACGCGCCCGTCCAGGACGTCACAGGCAGATGAGGTTTCCTCCCATCATCTCCGCCGTGGCGGGGTGGCAGGTGAACGCAATAAGCTGCTTCTCCCGCGCAAAGGAGCGCAGTGCCGCGGCAGCCGCCTTCTGACGATCGGGATCCATCTCGGAAAGCGGATCATCCAGCATCAGAAACCCGTCGGTATCACGCAGGAAGAACGACGCCATGGCGAGCCGGAGGGCAAGGGCGAGCATGTCCCTGGTCCCGCCGGAAAGAAGCTCCCACCCCAGCACGCGGCCTTTGCCATCCGCAAGGCCCCGAGGGAGAGAACCCTCCAGGGCGACACCCCCATGACGACCCGCGCTCATGGCCCCGATGAGCGGCTCCAGCGCGGCGCGCATCCCGCTGATCACCGCGGTGTCGCTCGTGCCGAGGAGCTCGTCCGCAACCGTGGTGATGCGCTTGAGGGCCCGCCCGCGGCGGAGCGCGCCCTGGAAATCCTTGTCCGCCGCGCCACGCATCTGTGCCAGCTCCTCGGAGGACTGATCGGGTGCCTGCTTTTCCAGGTCTCGTTTCTCGTCCGCGTACCTCGCCTTCTCATCCCCCCGGTTTTTCAGCTCGTCCCGCGCGGTCTCATACGCGCGAAGGAACGACTGCGGGTCCTCGAACCCCGCGGGCAGCGGCGCGCACTGGGAAACCTGGAGGGATATCTCCTGCTCCCGAAGCCGGGTGTCGGCCAGCCGGTCCACCACTGTTTCGAGCTTCCCGAAACGTTCCGTCCACTCGAGGAGCCGCCCCGACAGCTCCTTGCGTTCGCGGCCGAGGGCTTCGCCGTCCGCCTGGAGCCGCGCAAGCATGGCGCTGACCTCCGCCAGGGACCTCGCTGACCGGGCGGGGCCCAGGGCCGCCACCGCCGCTTCCAGCTCCTTCGCGGATTGCCCGCCAAGCTCCTCGCGGAGATTGTTTTCAGCAGCCCTCAGCGCCGCCGCGTGCGCGTCCGCCGCCCGGGCGCGCTCTTCCGCATCCTCCAACCCAGCCACACCGTGGAGCGCCAGGAGCTGTTTCAGTGTCTCACGCGCGGCTGCCTCCTCGCGGGAGGCGGCGAGCGCGCCGGCGTCACCTGAGCGCACCTCGATCTCCATTTCCGGTGAGACCAGGCGGATGCGACCGGCGGCACGAAGCTCGATGCTCTGACCCCTGCCGACCCGCTTTCGCTTCTCCGGGCCGAAGTCCTCCTGGACAAGGACTTCAGAGTCCGAGCGGGCGGCCACGGTGAGGGTGAGCTTCGCCGCCTCCACGCCGGCTTTGAGCGTCGTGGCGGCCTGGGCCGCCCTGCGAATCTCTTCCAGGTCTTTTCGTGACAGCGTCCGGGCTGCCAGCGCGAGCCGTCGAGCCTCCTCGAGCTGCTCTTTTCTGCGAAGAACGCGCGCGTGCCTCTCCCGCAGCGCACGGCCTTCCTCCTGGACGCGTGCTTCCCTGGCCTCCTCTTCCAACGGGGTCCGGGACCCGGCGATCTCTTTCAGCCTTTGATCGATCTCCCGTGCCCTGCTTTCCGCCACCGGCCACTCCCGGCTCACCGCGTGGAGGTCCCTCTGCTCGAGCTGGATGGCCGTGCGCTGCGCCTCCAGGGTCTGCCGGCTGGTTGCATCCTTCTCCGCCTTGCGGTTGGCCGTGAGGAAGCTGTCAGCCGCTGAAGCCGCCTGCTCGACGGCACGAAGCCTGCCGTTCACGAGGTCCAGCGCTGCTTCATACGCCACCGCCCGGCCATGCCGCGCCCTGAGCTCCTCACGCGCATACCATGCGGCGAGAATGGCGCCCACCTCTTTTTTCCACGGCTTCTCGGTCCCCCGGCCGGCTTCGGGTCCCTGGGAACGGTCGTCCCAGTGCTGGAAGCTCTCTCTCATCCGGTCTGCAAGGAGGGCCCGAAACTCATCCACGGGAATGCCGCCTGTTTCCAGGACGGTTCGTCGGAGCATGTCGGCAAGGTCCGAGACCGCGCCCCCGCCGTCCGCGCGCAGAGACTCGACGGTGCGGGAAAGCTCCGACTGCCCTGTCATGAGGACTTTCCAGAACGTGCCCTGCCGGACCGGAAGAGCGGACTGGAGCTTTTCCCTGATCCTCTCATCGTCGGCAAGGATGCCGCCGCCGGGCAGGAGGAGCTCGGAGCCGGCTCCCGCGCCCCACTGGCGCTTGAGCACCCAGCGGCCCTCACCCGTGGTGAACTCCAGCTCCAGCCGCGCCATGTCCCCGCCCTCCGCCGGAAGGTGGCGGGCCATGAGCTTGTCGAACTCCGGCTTCCTCAGCCGGGTGCGAAGGAGGGAGCTCCTGATTGCAGAGAAGATGGTCGACTTCCCCGCCTCGTTCGGCCCCAGGACCACGTTGAGCCCGGGCGCGAACCCGATCTCCCGGTCCGAGAAGAAGCCGAAGGGATGGACCCGAAGCCTGGTGACAATCATCGCCGCGTCTCGTCCAGGAGCTCCTGGGTCAGGGAGAGCGCTTCAGCGTCTCCCGCCTCCGCGAGCCGGGTGAGAAGCTGGTGGGGAAAAGACCCCTGGGGATACTCGCGGTCGATGCTTTCAATGGTAATTTCTTCCGCCAGGCCGCCAGTCCGCAGGTCGCTGTAAAGCAGGTTGTCCGCCAGCCGCTGACCGAAAAGACCGACGTCGGAAATCACCTCCCGGGACACTCTCCCCGCAAGCTCCGCGCGGAGGAGGATCGAACGGGCGCTGCTCCCGGAGTACTTCTGCAGCATGCGTTCCAGGTCCTCAGGGCCGGAGACGGCTATGGTCTCTTCGACGAAACGAAGGCTTCCCGTGGGGACCCGGGCGGCTTCCACCCCTTCTGCCGAGAGGTTCAGGTGCCATGCCGAGCCCCCGTGGCGACAGTCGAAACCGTCAGGCTCAGGGGTGCCCGGGTTGAAGATCCTGTCCCGCCCGCCGGGGGCGGAGGGATACGGCGTGTGCGTGTGACCGAGGAGCCATACCTCCAGGCCCAAAGCCAGGAGCTCAGCGGTCTTCATGGGGTAGTAATTCTCCGTGAAGTCCGGAGAGAAGCCCTCCAGGCTTCCGTGGGCAACGCCGATGTGATGGGCCACGCCGGGATCCCGCGGCGCGCCCTTCAGCCACTGGATTGCGTTGGACCGGGAATGCTTCGAGGTGCAGGGCCCCGGGTAGAGGCACGCGTCGACGTCGTAGCGCGCCAGGGGGTAGGGCCGGGGCTCGTCAAGAAGCAGGACCGCGTCCCTGCAGGCGGAGCGGAACGCGGGCCACAGCGAGTCTCCGGGACCCAGGTAGTCATGGTTTCCGGGGAGCACGGCAACGAGCCTCCCGGAGAAAGACCCGAGGGCCGCCGCCGCCCTCTGGATGTCCCTGCGCGTGGCGGAAACCCGGTCGAAAAGGTCCCCCGCCACGACAAACAGGTCGCACCGCCTCCGCCCCGCCTCTTCCACCATGCGCTCCAGGCAGGTGAAGCGGGACTCCACGAGCGCGGCCTGGGGGCCTTCGGGATAGCCGGCGAACTTCATCCCGAGGTGGAGATCCGAAGTCAGATAAACCGAGAGCGTCACCGCGATGCCCCCGGCGAACCGCTACTTCTGCTGGGGTGGCGTCCCGGCGGCGGCAACCTTCGACATCTCCTCCTTGGTGGCGTCCCGGATCTTCACGATCTCCACGTCGAAGGTAAGGTCCTTGCCGGCAAGGGGATGGTTGAAGTCAACGATGACGGTCTTGTCCTTCACCTCCGCGATCTTCACGGGATAGGGCCCCGTTGGAGTCTGCACCACGAAGCGCTCTCCGACGCTGAAAGTTGCATCCTTCGGGAACTTCTCCTTGGGGACCTCCTGGAGCGCCGCGTTGTCGTACTCCCCATAGGCATCCGCCGCCTTGATGGTGATCTTCTTCTTGTCCCCGACCTTCATCCCCAGGAGCGCCTTCTCCAGGCTGGGGATCAGCTTCCCGGCCCCCACCATGAACTCAAGCGGCTTGTCCTTCTCGGACTGGCCGAAGACCGATCCATCCGCGAGGGTCCCTTTGTAGCTCATTGAGATGACTTTCTTGTCCTTTACGGTCAGGGGCGCGCACCCGGCCACCGCAAGGGCAACCAGGATGAGCGCGACCCGTCCAGCTGTCAGTTTCATGCGCGAGAGCATAGACCCCTTTTCCCTCCGGGGGCAAGTGGCGTAGAATCTTTCGACCGCATGATAACGCTCGCGCAGCTTCGCGACTTTCGCCTCTTTGCAGCCAACCCGAGCTTTGCCAATCCTTCCTGGGAACAGGCCTCCCCGCGCGTGCTGATCCTGCGGCTTTCCACTTTTTCCGACGTGGAGCGCTCGACGCCGCACGTGTTCCTGGCCGGCGACATCCGCCGGCAGAACGCTTCCGCGTTTGTCGACATGGCGTTTCTGCCCCAGCGGGACGACGAGCGGATGATGGAGGAAGCAGGCCTTCCCCTCATCCTGGGAACGCAGTCCTACCGCCCGGTCCAGGAGTTCGACGTGGTCCTTGTCTCCAACTCCTATCTCCTGGAGCTCGTCAACCTGCCCTTTCTCTTTTCGCATTCGGGCATTCCGCTGTGGTCCAGGCAGAGGGACGAGCGATGGCCTCCGGTGATCCTGGGAGGCTCCAACGCCTCCGCGGCCCATGCCCTGGTCTCGGAGGACGGAGACTGCATGGTGGACGCTATTTTCTTCGGAGAAGGGGAGAACGTGGTCGGCGGCATGGTACGGCAATTTCATGATCGGGCGGATCTTCCGCGGCAGGCGCGCCTTGAGAAAGTTGCCGCCGGGGTCGACGGCTTGTGGGTGGCGGGTCAGGAAGCGCGAGAAGTGCACCGCGCGCGATGCGAGGTCGGCGCGTTGTCCGCGGAACAGTTGTATCAGCCGGTGCTGCCGGGGGCCGAGGCGACCACGGCGCGCCTTTCCATCACACTCGGCTGCCCGTGCGTGTGCTCATTCTGCTTCGAGGGGCATGACCGCAGGCCGTTTCGGGAGATTCCGGCCGACTCCCTCATCACGGCGGCGCGCACGCTCAAGAGGGAAACAGGAGCGAGCACGCTGGAGCTTTCGAGCTTCAACTTCAACACGCACTCGGAGCTTGCGAGGCTGCTGATCGAGCTCAACCGCCTGTTTCTCCGCGTGAACCTCATGAGCCAGCGCGTGGACATCCTGGCGCGCACCCCGGGTCTCCTTGACCTGGAGCTTGCCGCGGACAAGCGCAGCTTCACCCTCGGCATTGAAGGGATCAGCGGACGCCAGCGGCGGTTTCTGCGCAAGAGCCTGCCGGACGCCGACATCCAGCGGGCCCTGGAGGCCCTGCACGGCCACAGGATCCGGGAGGTCAAGCTCTTCTATATCCTGACGGGCCGGGAGACAGAGGAGGATTTCGCGGAGTTCGCCCGCTTCGTGAAATGGATGAAAGAGCTGCGCCGGAGGTCCGAGGCGCCCCCGCGCGCGGTCTTCAGCTTCGGGCGGCTGGTGCGCATGCCTTTCACGCCCCTGCGCCATGACCCGCCGGTCCTGACGGATGCCGCCTGGCGTCCGCTCCTTGGAAGGGCAAAATCCATCTGCGAAACGAACGGCCTGGAGTTCCGGCTTTCCCAGTCATGGCCGGAGTACGCCGCCACTCAGGCCCTCGCGATGGATGACCCCTCGGTTGCAGACCTGCTGGTCCGACTGTCCGAGAGAGAAGGCGTTCCCGAAAAAGAGGTGGAGGAGTGGATCAGCGGGCGAAGCGGGCAGGGCGGGGACGGCGACCAGGAAAGGCCTCGCGCGTTTTCTTTCCTGGAAACGGAGCCGAGCAGGAAGTCGCTCCTGCGCCAGTACCTCGACGCAAAGGCGGGCAAAGACGGGGCGTACGCCCTCTCCACGGGCCGACGAAGCGTGCAGACGGAAAGCGTGCACAAGCTTTCCGGGATAACGCAGGCGAAGCACAAGCTCGTGCCCGTCTACCGGGAGGTCCTCCTTCCCCGTGAGACTGCGCTCCTGGGGACCGAATGGATGGAAAGCTGGCTGATGCGCCGGTTCCTGGCGCTCTGCCCCGCGCAGACGGACAATGTGCTGTCCATCCGGGAGAGCCTCCTGGCGCCCTCGGAGGCCCTGGGAGCCGACATCCCCTGGTTCGGCAGGTCCGTGGCGGCCGTCACCGCGTGGGATCTGCAGTCCTTTGCGGAGGCCGCGAGCGGCGTGCCTGAGCTCTTCGATGCCGAGAGGCGGCATTTCGTGCCCGGGAGCTGGACGGACATGCGCGTTTCCCTCTGGCTGCCGGCGGCTCATTTTCCGCGGCCGGCGGACCGGCTTGCGGAGTTCCTTCGGGACTCTCACGCTCCGGTGACCATCAGGCGGAACGGGGACGCGTTCACCTTCGTCGTGCCCGAAAAGTCGGCCCGCAGGAAGGCCGTCCTTTCGGGGAGCGGCGCAGGGACGGATGAGGGCGCCACCCTGGAGCTGTCCCTGGGAGCGAAGTTCCGGCTCGAAGATTTCCTTGTGTCCTTCGGCAGCCGGTCAGCCTCCCGCGGTGCTCTCACGGAAGTCCTCAGCGTCAGGTGACGGTGCCGGCGGTCTACTCCGGGTGAGCGCGGGCGGCCTCTCCGGCGTGATCGGCCGCAGCGGCGGCGTCACGGGGCCAGTTCTCCTGCAGGTTCTTCTTGATGGCTTCGTAGGGATAGGCCCCTGTCAGGCGCATCCTCGCCTCACCCTTCCAGAAGAGCATGATGGTGGGTATTCCCTGCACCTGGTAGGCCTGCGCTATGAGCGGTTTCCTGTCGACGTTGACCTTCACGGTAAGGAGCAGCCCCGCGTACTCGCGAGCGAGCCGCTCGATTGACGGAGAAACGGTCCGGCAGGGACCGCACCACTCCGCCCAGAAATCCACCAGGACGGGCTTTTCCGAGGTCCGGACGAGCTCGAAGAAAGAGGCGGGAAGCTGTCCGTGGTTTGCCTCAGGCATTCCCTGGCATCTCCTGTCGCAGATAAGATACTCAAGCCGCACGGAATGGGACAATTGCCACGGCCGTCCGCGCCGGCTACACTCTTTGCCATGCAGGCAGAAACGCACATACCGACCCGACCCGAGGCGTACAAGCTCGTATGCGAATACATCACGAACCAGAACCTGGTGGCGCACGTCCTTGCGGTGGAAGGGGTCATGCGGTACATGGCCCGCAAGCTCGGAGAGGACGAGGAGAAGTGGGGCATCATCGGTCTTGCCCATGACATCGACTACGAAAAGTTTCCCGAGCTTCATTGCAGGAAGAGCCCGGAGATCCTTCAGCAGGCGGGCTGGCCGGAGGACTACATCCGGGCCATCGTGAGCCACGGGTGGGGACTCTGCTCGGACGTCGAGCCCCGGGAACGAATGGAAAAAGTCCTCTATGCGATCGACGAGCTCACCGGGCTGGTGGTGGCTACCGCGCTGATGCGGCCTTCGCGCAGCGTCATGGACATGGAGGCGCGCTCGGTCCTCAAGAAGTGGAAGAACGAGCGGTTCGCCGCGGGAGTGAAGAGACCCGTCATCGAGAAGGGCGCCGCAATGCTCGGCGTCGGCCTGGAAGAGCTGATCACCGACACGATCATGGGAATGCGTGACGTGGCGAAGGAGATCGGCCTGGCCGGCTCTCCGTCAGGCTCGTGAGGGAAGGGCCTCCATTCCACGCTCCACCAGGAACATGTCCGTGGCTGCCCGCGTGGGGATGCCCTGCTGACCGCCAGGCTGAGTGGCCTTGAGCGCCGCAACGGCGGAAGCGAACCGAACCCTCTCCGCCATGCTCATGGCTTCGCAGAGCGCCGCCGCGTAGGCGCCGTGGAACACGTCCCCGCAGCCGTTCGTGTCGACCACGGAGACCCGGAACGCGGGCTGGTGGCAGACCCGGTCAGGCTCCTCCCGGGAGGCGTACCAGGCGCCTTGCGCGCCGCCGGTGACGACAACGGCCGCGCGGTCCTTGTCCCAGAGCCCGCGGACTGAAGACGCCGCATCCGCCGCTCCCGTCCTTTCCAGCGCATAGTCCAGGGGAAGCACGAGGTGATCCGAAAGAGAAACGATCTCTTCCTGCAGCGGTTCTCCCCGTCGCTCGAAGTCGGCGACAATAGGGATCCCCGCCGCCCGGGCAATCCGCGCGGCACGGACCATCCCTTGCATCCCCGCATGGTCCACCAGCAGGACGCGGCAGCTCCGCAGGTAGTCCGCGGAGGGCCCCGACGGATCGGCGCCTACAACGCCGCTCGAATCGAAGAGGATGGTGCGCGTGAGGCGCGCTGTGTCCACGAGAATCGTGGAGTAGAACGGTTGGGTGCCCGGCCTTCGCACCACGTGATCCACGGAGATCCCCTCCGCCTCGAGCTTTTCAAGGATGAAAAGAGAAAGCGCATCCTCCCCGAGGCATCCGGCGTAGGAGCAGCTTCGTCCCATGCGTCGCGCGGCCACCAGGGCGGTGCCTGCCAGCCCGCCGGCATGTCTCTCCCGACGAAGGACGGCTGTCTTGGTGTCCGGCCGCGGGAACTCCTTGAGAAACAGGATGTCATCAACGGCCACCGCGCCCAGGCCAAGGACGTCGGCGCCGGCGGGCTGTCCTTCCATGGTGGCATATTCAAGGAAACGCCGGGCCGGGTCAAGCTCAGGCGGCAGGCAGTGGCAGGCAGTGCACATTCTTGACGCTGAATCGTTGGACGGCATACATTTCCAGCGGGAGGGGATTCATCGCACCGAGAGATAGCGGCATCTCGCCGGGCAGGCCCATGCCGTTCGGCGCCACCCTGACTGCGCAGGGAACCCAGTTCGCGGTCTTCAGCAGACATGCAACAGCAGTGTCGCTGCTGCTCTTCGACGGCCCCCGAGACGCTGTACCGGCAAAGGAGATAGTCCTGGACCCCCGGCTGAACAGGACGGGAGACGTCTGGCACGTGCACGTGGACGGCGCGGGCCCGGGAAGCCTCTACCTCTACCGGGTGGATGGGCCGTACGAGCCGGAGAAAGGCTTGCGGTTCAACCGCAACAAGCTGCTTCTGGATCCTTATGCGAAGGCCGTGACGGGCAACTTCACCTGGCGGCTGGCAGATGCGCGCGGTTTCGATCCGGCCTCCCCGCTGGCGGACCTTTCCTTTTCCACGACATCAGACATTGCCGGCATGCCCAAGGGCATCGTTGTCTCAGATGAGTTCGATTGGCGCGGGGATCGGCCGCTCAATCGCCCCATGCGCTTCAGCGTGATCTACGAGACCCATGTGCGCAGCCTGACCATGCACCCGAGCTCCGGCGTGGCGCATCCAGGCACCTTTCGCGGGGTTGCAGAGATGATCCCGCACCTGCGGGACCTGGGAGTCACGGCCGTGGAGCTCCTTCCGGTGCAGGAGTTCGACGAGCTGGACAACCCGCATTCCAATCCGCGCACTGGCCAGCGCCTCCAGGACTACTGGGGCTACAACACGATATCCTTTTTCGCCCCCAAGGCTCGGTACGCGAGCTCCGGCGGGCTGGGGCAGCAGGTCACAGAGTTCAAGGAGATGGTCCGCGAGCTGCACCAGGCCGGCATCGAGGTCATCCTGGACATCGTGTTCAACCACACGGCGGAGGGAGACGAGACCGGCCCCACCCTGTGCTTCCGCGGCTGGGACAACTCCATCTACTACATCCTGGATGAGAGCAATCCGCGGTACTACCGCAACTACAGCGGCACCGGCAACACGCTCAACTGCAACCATCCCATCATGCGCTCCTTCATCATGGACTGCCTCCACTACTGGGTGGTCGAAATGCACGTGGACGGGTTCAGGTTCGATCTGGGGTCCGTTCTGGGGAGGGACTCGGAGGGAAGGATCATGGAGAACCCGCCCATCCTGGAGCGCATCGCGGAAGAGCCGGTCCTCAGGGACACGAAAATCATCGCGGAGGCGTGGGACGCGGCCGGGGCCTACCAGGTGGGGTCGTTCCCCGGGGGAAGGTGGGCGGAGTGGAATGACCGCTTTCGAGACGATGTGCGCAGGTTCTGGCGCGGGGACCCGGGCTCCGTCTCCTCTCTTGCCACGCGGATTGCCGGCAGCTCCGACCTCTACCTGCGTGACGGGCGAAAACCCTTTCACAGCATCAACTTCGTGACCTCGCACGATGGGTTCACCCTGAACGACCTGGTGAGCTACGAGAGGAAGCACAACGAGGAAAACGGAGAAGGCAACCGTGACGGATGGGACGCGAACTTCAGCGTCAACTGCGGCGTGGAAGGACCAACGAACGACCCGGCCATTGAATCCACCCGGAACCGGCTCGTGAAGAACTTCCTCGCTACCCTGCTCCTTTCCCTGGGCACGCCCATGCTGCTGGGCGGTGACGAGATGCGGCGGACGCAGAGCGGGAACAACAACCCGTGGTGCCAGAACAACGAGATCTCCTGGTACGACTGGGAGAACCTCACGACGCACGCGGACATTCACGCTTTCAGCCGGGCCCTGATCTCCTTCCGCATGCGGCACCCGGCCTTCCTGCGGCCGGAGTTTTTCAGCGGAAAGAACTCGCGCCACAACCGCATCCCTGACATCACGTGGCTGACTGAGACGGGGGAGCCCGCGGACTGGGCGCCGGGGCGCCACGCGCTGTCCCTCCTCATAGACGGCAACAAGGCGGAGACCGCGGCTGACAGGGACGACAACGACATCTGCATCATGTGCAACGCCTCCCCCCGGGATACGCCCTTCGTGCTTGCCCCCATTCCCCCCGGGAAAGAAGGGTGGTACCGCGCAATCGACACGGCGCTCCCCGCGGGACAGGACATCACCGCACTGGGCCGGGAACAAAGAGTCCCGCGGGACACATACACGCTTGCCGGGCGTTCCCTGGTGGTGCTGCTGTCAAAGTAGCCCCGGGGATCGAGTTGACCGTGAACCGCCGCGGGTATACGCTCGGTCACTACAATGCTTCGGCGAATCCTGCTCTTCACAGGCGTCACACTCATCGTCATGCTCGTCTTCATCTCATTCGCCACGCGCACTGTCCTCATGGATGGGTTCTCCACGCTGGAAAAGGGCCTCGTGGAGACGAACCTGGCGCGCGTCCAGAACGCCATTGCGCATGAGATAGGCTCCCTTGGAATGACAACGAGCGCGTGGGCGTCGTGGGATGAGACATACCGCTTCGTTGTCCGTCGGAATATGAGCTATGTCGAGTCCAACATCAGAAGCGGGATGTTCAGCAACCTGGATCTGGACGTGGTGCTCTTTCTGGATACCCGCGGAGCGCTGATCTACGGAGCGACTGTTGACCCGCTGAAAGGGGTCGGACGGGGAGTCCCCCCCGGCCTGATGGGCTGGCTCGCCGCGCACCCGCTTCTGACCGGCCACGCGAATACGAGCTCGGGTGCGGAAGGAATCATCCAGCTGCCCGAAGGGCCGATGCTTGCGGCGGCGCGTCTCATCATCGACCCCCGGCACGCGCACGCCGTCGGTGGGACCCTCCTGATGGGACGATTTCTCGACGACAGGGAGGCGAGTCGTCTTTCCCGGGGCCTGAAGCTTACCATCAGCTTCCTGCCCCCCAGTCTTGCAGTCGCGGCGCAAGGTCCAACGACAATTGATGATCATCGCACGGACGTCATAACGGGGTCCGCAGTGCTGAAAGCCATTGATGGCTCGCCGGCGGTCCTTGTGCGGGTGGAGTTCCCCCGCGACATCCACCGCCAGGCGGAAACCACCGCCCGGTACTTCATCGCGTGGCTCCTCGTGATAGGCGTCGTCTTCAGCGCGGTGGTGCTCCTTGTCATCCAGGTGACCGTGCTCTCCCGGCTCCACCAGCTCAGCGCGGGCGTTCTTTCCATTGGCACGGGAAGCCAGCCCGGCAGACGCGTTGCGGTCAAGGGTCGGGACCAGATCGCCTATCTCGGCGCAGCCATCAACGGAATGCTGGAGGCGCTGGAGGGCTCCACGGACCAGCTGCGCCGCAGCGAGCAGCGAAACCAGGCCTTTCTTGGTGCGATCCCGGACCTGATCCTGCGCGTGAGCCGTGACGGGACCATCATCGACGCGAATCTTCCCGCGCAGTATCGCCTCGCCATGCAGACCAGCACGCTGAAGGGTGCCAGGCTCGGGGAGCTTGCGGCGCGGTATCCCTTTCTTCCGCAAAACCTGTTCGCGGATGGCCCGGAGGCCATCGAACGAGCGTTGACCGAAGGCGCACCCGTGGTCCTCCGGTTGAGCCTTGACCCCGGCAGCGGTACGCAGCATTTCCAGGCGAACATAGCGGCAAGCGGAGACGCGGAGGTGATTGTCGTTGTCAGAGAGGTTACCTCGGAGAAGCGCGTGGAGGAGACGCAGCGCCACGACATACTGGTGAAGGAGATTCACCACCGCGTGAAGAACAACCTCCAGGTGATCTCCAGCCTGCTCAGCCTCCAGGCATCCGCCGCGCAGGATCCAGAGACGCGCGCCCTGCTGAACGAGAGCCGGGACCGTGTCCGCTCCATGGCTCTCATCCATGAGAAGCTCTTCCGCTCGAGTGACGGATCCGGCGGCGGCTATGCGCAGTACGTTCGGGACCTCGCGGATCAGCTCCTCAAGTCCTACAAGGGAGACTCCACGGCTGTGGGAATCGACATCGATGTGGCGGACATCCCGATGGACCTGGACCTGTCGGTCCCCGTCGGGCTCATTGTGAACGAGCTCCTCACCAACGCCCTGGCGCACGCCTTTCCCCCGGGCAGGCCCGGCCGCATCTCCGTCCGCATGAAACGGACAGCGGATACCCGGCTGGAGCTCTCCGTGACCGATGACGGCGTGGGTTTTCCGCAGGAGATCGACTACAAGAACCCGACGTCCCTGGGCCTTCGGATCGTCAATATTCTTGTGCAGCAGATCCGCGGGACCATCACACTGGAGAGGAAGTCCGGAACGAGCTTCCGCATCACTTTTCCGATCGGCTGATCCCGGCCTTCACTCTCTTTCCAGGGCCAGCACGGACACGTCGTCCAGGAGCGGATCCCCTCCGCGCCAGTGCATGATTTCTTCCTTGATGCCGCCAATCGCATCCTTGAGGCTCTTCCTGCGGCCGGAAGAGATGCACTGGATGAGTCGCTCCGAGGAAAAGCGCTGGCCCACCCCGTTGGTGCATTCGAGGAGGCCGTCCGAGTACAGGAAGAGCCTGTCGTTCTTCCCGAGCACAATCTCCTCTGTCGGGAGGTCCGCGCCGGGGAAGAGCCCGACGGCCTGGCCATCCGGCTTCAGCAGCCGCACGGTCCCGTCCGCGCTCTGGTGCACGGGGTAGGGATGTCCCGCGCGGATGATTGACGTTTTCCCCGTGGCCGTTTCAATCACGCCATAGGCCAGGGTGAAGTACGGGTTGGCATCCTCCTTGAGGAAGAATCTCCTGCTCAAGGCCCGGGCCACTTCGGCGGGAGCCAGGATCCGTCTGCCCGGCTCTTCGCACAGCTTCTCCACCAGGATGCCGCCCCTGTCGAAGTGCGGGTTGAGAAATGTTCTCAGGATGAGAGAAAACAAGGCTGACAGGAGACCATCCCCCAGCACGTCCAGGGCATAGAAACCGGCGTGGCTGTCGTCCAGGGGCATGTAGCCAATGGCATCCCCTCCCCCGAATGACGCCGGAAGAAAGAGCCATTCGAATCCCAGCCCCCGGACCATCGGCTCTCCGGAAGGAAGCGAGCTCTTCTGCAGCCGAGAAATCTCCTCCAGCTCCCGCAGCACGCGCCCCTGGATCTGTTCCTTCTCACCGGTCTTTCGAAGCACGTAGAGGATTCCGAAAAGCGTTCCCTCGGGGCTCCGCAGGGGGGAGGCGGTGAACTCCACGAGATATTCCCGGCCTTCACCGGCAACCAGGCAGCAATTTCCGCGCATCGTGCTGCGGCCCTCGAGGAGGGGCTCGGTCACGGGGAAAGGCAGCGGCGCGCGGGTCTCCGAATCCAGGAGAGACACTACGTCTCGCATGCGCATCTCCCGGACCTCGCCAAGGTTCCTGCCGATGAGCGCTTCCGCGGCCGGGTTGATGAACTTGACATACCCCTTGGCATCGCAGATGAGCACCGCCTCGGTCATGCTTTCCGCGAGCGCAGACATCCACAACCCGCTCTCACGGGCCTGGAGGAGGCGGCGGTGCTTTGCCAGGGACATCTCGATGATGGCGTGGAGGCTCTTTTCCTCGAACGGCTTCAGAACGTAGCCGTAGGGGTCCGTGCCCTGGGCGAGCGCGAGGGTCTCCTCGTCGGAAAAGGCGGTGAGATAGACAACCGGCACGTCCAGGCGGCCGCGGATCTTTCGCGCCGCCTCGATGCCATTCAAGGCCCCGGTGAGCTTGATGTCCATCAGGACGAGGTCCGGCTCGGTCTCCAGGAGCTTGTCCACGGCTTCCTCCCCGGTGAGAGCGATTAGCGGCACCGCGTATCCCATGCTCTCCAGGGACTCCCGGATCTGGAGCGCGACGACCCCCTCGTCTTCCACGATCATGATCCGCGCTGTGCTCATGTGTGCCCCTATTTCCTGATGTCCCCGTTGCCGCGCAGGACCCACTTGTAGGTCGTGAGCTCTTTCAGCCCCATGGGTCCGCGCGCGTGAAGCTTGTCCGTGCTGATGCCGATCTCCGCTCCCAGGCCGAAGATGCCCCCGTCATTCAGGCGCGTGGAGGCGTTCACCGTGACGACCGCTGAATCCACCATGCCCACGAACCTCTCTATTGCCGCGGCGTCCCGGGAGAGGATCCCGTCCGTGTGACTCGACCCGTACTTTTCGATATGAGCAGCCGCCTCCTCCAGGCCGCCGACAACCTTGACCGTCAGGATCAGGTCCAGGTACTCGGCATACCAGTCTTCCTCCCGGGCGGCAGCGATGCCGGGGAGAATGGCGAGGGATTTCGCGTCGCCGCGAAGCTCCACGTTCGGCATTTTCTCACGCACCATGGGGAGAAACCTGCCTGCCACCGCCTGGTGGACAAGCAGCTTTTCCAGCGCGTTGCACGTGCCCGGCCTCTGGACCTTGGAGTTCGTCACCACCTCGGCGGCCATGGCGAGATCAGCCGTTTCATCCACGTAGAGATGGCAGACCCCCTTGTAGTGTTTCAGCACCGGGATGGTGGCCATCTCTGCGACCCGGCGGATGAGGGACTCCCCGCCGCGCGGAATGGCGAGGTCCACGAGGCCTGACTGCGACACGAGCTCGTCAATTGCCTCGTGCTCGGTCCTCTCGATGTATTGCACGGCCTCACCGTCCACGCCAGCGGAAGCAAGGCCCTTGCGGACCAGGCGGATAAGCGCCGCGCTGGATTCCACGGCCTCGCTTCCGCCGCGCAGGATGACCGCGTTGCCGGATTTCAGGCACAGCGCGGCCGCATCCACGGTCACGTTCGGTCGGGATTCATAGATCATCGCAATGACGCCGATTGGCGTGCGGACCTTTTCCAGGACAAAGCCGGAAGGCCTGCGGACCCCGATGACCTCCCCCACCGGGTCCTCGAAGGCCGCAATCTCCCTGAGGCTCCCGATCATTTCGTCGATGCGCTTGTCCGTGAGGGCAAGCCTGTCCAGGAAGGCCGGGGGCAGCCCGGCGTCCTTCCCGCGCGCAACGTCCCGCGCGTTGGCGTCCTTGACCTCCCCGCGGCTTTCGTCGATGGACCTCGCCATGGCAAGAATGGCCCGGTTCTTGGTCTCCGCGCTCAGGCCGCGCAGGGACACCGACGCCCGCTTCGCTGCCCCGGCGCAGCCGCGAACGTATTCCTTCAAGTCCGCCATGTCACTGCTCCTCGCGGTCCATCACGACAAGGTTGTCCCGGTGGACCACCTCATCGAACACCGCTTCCGCGCCCAGGACCTCGGGAATCTTCCGTGTATTGAGGCCGCGGATCTTCTCGAGCTCCTCGCTGGAGAAATTGCACAGGCCTCGGGCCAGCTCGCGTCCCTGCTCATCCTGGATGGCGATGACGCTGCCCATTGCGAAGGTGCCCTTGATCCCCTTCACCCCTGCGGGAAGGAGGGACCTGCCCTGGCGCAGGATGGCTTTCTTGGCCCCGCCATCAATGACAACGGCTCCCTCGGTCTGCGGGTTGAACGCCATCCACTTCTTGCGCCCCTTTATCCTTCGCCGGGCAGGCACGAAGAAGGTCCCGATCTCATCCCCGGCAAGCATCCTGTCCAGCTTCACCCCCGCGCCGCGCGCAATCACCACTGCCGTGCCGCTGCGGGTGGCAATGTCCGCCGCCCTGATCTTTGACTCCATGCCACCGGAGGAGAAGTCCGAGCCCTTGCCCCGGGCCCCGGCAAGCACCGTGTCCGTCACCCGCGAAACAGTGCGCAGGACCGAAGCGTCGGGGTGCCCCCGGGGATTTCTGTCGTAGACGCCGTCCGTGTCCGTGAGGATCACAAGGAGGTCCGCGTCCAGCATTGTCGCGAGGTGCGCGGAGATGATGTCGTTGTCCCCGAAGCGGATCTCCGCGAACGACACCGTGTCATTCTCGTTCACAATGGGCACCACTCCGAAGGACCATAACGTGAAAATGGTGTTGCGGATGTTCAGGTAGCGCGCCCGGGTCCGTATGTCCTCGTAGGTGAGGAGGATCTGGGCCGTTTCGCGCCGCACGGCCGCGAACTCGTGCTCATAGGCGTGCATCAGCCTGCTTTGCCCCATGGCCGCCGCCGCCTGGAGGAAAGTGATTGCGCTGGGCCGGCTCGCCATGCCCATCTGGCGCAGCCCCAGGGCGATGGCGCCGGAGCTCACGAGGATGAAGGAGCGCGCATCCGGTGCTCCCGGTTGCCCGGAAAGCTGGGCGATCTGCCGAACGAGGGAGCCCATCACTCCCGAAGAGAATGCGTTGTCTCCTTCCGTGGCCACGCTGGTGCCCACCTTGATGACGATGCGGCGGGCCTGCGTGACGGTTTCCCGGGTTCCTGTCATGGCGCAATTGGAGGCAGAGTATAGCACAATCGCTCAGCGCGGGTATACTCACGCCCATGCGGTCTCTCCTCCTGAACGGGGCAGGGCTGGCGGCGTCCGCCGCATTTGTCTTCCTGGTGATCGCGGGCGCCGCGGGGCTTCACCGCAAGGGACTCGCGGGCCCGCGGACAGCGCGCAAGCTGATCCATATCGCGCTTGCCAACTGGTGGTTCATCGCCGTGGCAATGTTCGACGATCCGTGGGCAGCCTCCGCCGGTCCGGTCTGCAGTCTCCTGGCGGCCGTGCTTGCCCCGCGGCTTCGGCTCTTCCCGGCAGACGACGGGGCCGCCGGCACCCTGGACCGGGGGACCATTTGCTACTCAGCGGCGCTCCTGGTCCTCGTCAACCTTTCCTGGCGCGGGCTGATCCCGGTCCGAGCGGCAACAATCGGTGTTCTTGTCATGGGATGGGGAGACGGCATGGCCGGTCTCCTGGGGATGAAGCTCGGGACACGGGGCATCCTTGTCTGGGGGCGGAGAAAGACCGCGCAGGGCACGGCTGTCATGTTCCTGGCCTCCTTTGCCGCCTGCTTCCTCATTGCCGTGGCCTGGGGACCCCGAGGTTCCGCCCTCTTTCCGGCCGCCCTGATCTCTCTTTCAACCGCGGCTGTCGCCACTGCTCTCGAGTTGTTCACCCCCGGGGGTCTCGACAACCTGACCATCCCGCTCGGAGTCGCGCTTTTCAACGCGGGGGCGTTCGCGTGATCGCGTTCCTGCTCACCCCGCTCCCTCCCCTTGTGCTTTTTGTCATCGGAGCTCCCGTGAATTGCGTTGCCGCGTTCGCATCGTTCTGGAGGAGGTCGTTGGATGCAGGCGGTGCCGCGGCGGGGGCCGCGCTGGGAACCGTCATCTTCGCGGCCGCCGGGCCGTTTCTCTGGCTGCTCATGGCGGCCTTCGTGATTTCGTCCTCTGCGTTTACCAGGTTTCGTTCCTCCCAGAAGGAGTGGCTCGCTTCCATCCAGGAAAAGGGCGGCCGGCGCGACACGATGCAGGTCTTGGCAAACGGCGGAATCGGCCTGGCCATGGCGTTGCTCCTGCGCGTGACCCGGGAACCGGCATTCGCCGTTGCGTTGGCCGCCGCCTTTGCCTCCGCCACCGCGGACACGTGGGCAAGTGAGATCGGCGTGCTCTCCCGACGACAGCCCGTATCCCCCGTCACTTTCCGCCCCGTTTCCCGCGGGGTGTCAGGGGGAGTGACGGTGCTCGGGCTTGGGGCCTCGTTTCTGGGGGCCGTCTTCATTGGCCTCATCTTTGCCCTGGAGAACGTGCGCGAGACCCACAGCCTGGGGAGCTTCGCTGTCTTGCTCCTTATCACCGCGGGAAGCGGCGTGCTCGGATCTTTGTTCGACAGCATCCTCGGAACCACCCTGCAGGCGCAGTACACAACAGGCGCGAGAAAGGGGGACGGCATGCGGACCGAGCACAGGACCACCGACGGCGTTCGAAATACCCTTGTTCAGGGCTTTGCCCTTGTCACGAACGATGTCGTGAACCTCCTCAGCACGGCCTTTGCCGCCGCATGCGGAGCTCTGCTTTTCGTTTCCCTGCCGATCTCGTGACCGGCGCGCCTGGCCGGCGGCTGAGCGTTCCCGCTATGCGGCTTCTTGAATCACTACGGGACCCTGGATACCATCATGGCCAGGGAGGAGCTTGGGATAGTGAGCGTCAAGAAGTGCATCTCAATCCTTGTAATTGCCCTGGCCGCAACAGCCAGCCTGAGTGCCCAATACTTCGAACATCCGCGTTCC
>Ga0209415_10004024_pt1 | contig 27079 bp, 15 predicted proteins | sample PeaSoiSIISIP2007_FD_187696 | JGI IMG/M metagenome (GOLD analysis project Ga0209415, IMG submission 187696) | Peat soil microbial communities from Weissenstadt, Germany - SII-SIP-2007 (SPAdes) (version 2) | ecosystem: Environmental > Terrestrial > Soil > Wetlands > Peat | place: Germany... | reverse complement strand
CCGAAGCTCCGCGGCGCGCCGGGATTGCCGCTGTTGACGCCGGGAATGATCAGCGAGTAATAGCCCTTGTCGGCGAGATTTTCCCCATACGCCGTCAGGGTCCAGCGGCCGGATTCGTATCCGGCGCGAAGTCCGATCAACGCGTAGGCATGCTGCGTGTATTTTGCGGAATTTTGCTCATCATAGTACGTCCTCCCGACTGCGGCAAGCTGGCCCGCGCCAAACCATCCGCTGCCAGGCCTAAACGTGGCTTCCAGGTCCGCGTTGTATTGCGGCGCATTGGGCGCCATCGCCCCAGACTCATTCCGGCCGGAGAGCGGTGCATAAAACCTGTCGAGCTTGACATAGGTCCAGCCTGCATTCGCCTCAATCGTCCATTCGGCCGAAGGGTGAAAGCGGTCCTCGATCTCCGCGCCAACGGAATGCGCCAGCGGCGCGGTTGCCACAAAATAGTCGGTCGCGCTGAACGAGCGCTCGATTTGCAGGTTGGTTATGTCGTCGTAGAATACGCGAATCGCGACGTCGGCTGAATTCTGCGCAAACGAGGCGTCCCATCCGGCCGAGTAGGCGGTGGAATGTTCCGAGGAAAACGGGATGAGGGCCGGGTTGTCGGTGTAGGAGGCGAAGCCGCCCGGTCGCAGTCCTTCCGCGACCGCAAGCTCGGCGTGGCTGGTCGAATTGATCGACCAGCTCAACGCGAGCCTGGGCAGCAGTCCGTCGTAGCGGCCGCTACCAATGTACTCGAGGCCGGGGGTGGGCACCTGCTCATTTCGGGCAAATTCCTTCTCGCTAACCTCAGCTCGCAGTCCCGCATCGATCTGCCAGGCCCCGCCCGGCGCGAAAGTCGCGCTGCCGAAGAGCGCCGCCGACTGGTCCCTTTCCTCAAAGCTGGAGACCTCGATCGGAAAAAGATTGAGGATGGCGCGGTCAACGCCGTTGTCCGTCGTCCCCTTCGAGAGCCACGCCCCAATCTCGCCCCGGAGTCTGGAGCGCCGATCGTTCTGCAGGTGGATCTCCTCGTTCCATCTCTTCTGGTCCTGGAGGACCTCGTTCTCAAGGGGCGGGGGAAGGACAAGGAGGCTCCTATAGGGGTCCATCCGCCATTCCGTGTAGCTCGTGACCGCCGTCAGGGTCGCGGAGGACGGAAGCGAAAATGAGCCCCTTAGCGCCGCTGCGCAACTGTCCAGATCCGTGAGGCCTTCCCCGGGGCGGTTGACCTCGAAAAGAGGGCCTCCGAGGGGCACGAGGGGCTGTGCCCCGTCGCGGGCTCTCGTCCCCAGTATCTCAAGCGCCAGCTCGGCGCCCCTTGTCGGACGCAGTCGGAGGCGGGCGAAAAGATCCTCGTTCTCCATGTCATCGACGCGAATCCCGAGCTCTTGATTCGTTATGTAGCCGTTCCGTGAGTTGTAGTCGGCATCGACCTCCGCATCCGCCATTCCAGTTTGCGGTGTGTGGAGCGTCGTCGCCAGCTGGCGGGCATCGTAGCTGCCGAATCCGGCCAGTACCTCGCCGGCTCCGGAGCGTCCTGGGCCGTATGGATTAAACAATACAACCCCCCCGTCCGTCGCCCGTCCGAACTCCGTGCCCTGGGGCCCCCGGTAAACCGAAACGGAGTTGAAGCCGAACAGGCCCGCGGGATACGTGAAGCTGCTGGGCAGCGGTATGTCCGCGACATACACCGTGACCGACGGCTCGCTGAAGTACGGCGTGTTCGCGAGACCCCGCAGGGAGAACAGGCCTCCATAGCCACCTGCGCCGCTGTCAGCCACGTGAAAATTTGCCACCGACCTGCTAAGGATTTCCCACGATTGCGCCGAAGGACCGGTCTCAGGCTGCAGGCTGACTAGGGTGGCTCCCGCCGCATCCGACGGCAGTGTTGTTTCGTTGACGACCATTTCAGGCGTTCGCACGACGCTGTCTTGCGCACCCTGCGCAAACGCCGCTGCGGCCATAGCCGGAGCAACCAGCAGCCCCAACATGGACTTGGCGGGCATCTTGATCGGGAGAACGGATTCGCGCCTTGCCATCTTGTCGATGAAATTGGGATCAGCTGTCGCCCAAGCCACGATATAATATTAACTTAGGAAGCAGAACCAGCTTCCTTTCGGGAGGCAAGGCTTGCGGCGAGGGTCGGGCTCACGGTGGCGCGGGACGGCGGGCGCCTACCGCGCTCTCTCCTCGAGGTCTCTCTCGAGTGATCGCAACAGAATGTCGGTCCAGTCCGCGACGCGACCCCTGTTCTCCCTTCGGGACTTGGCGACGGTTGCGGCGGAAACCGGGCCCAAATGCAGTCCCCAGGAATTGCGAATGTAGGTCAGCACGCCTGCGATCTGCTGGTCTGAATATGTCCCGCCGATGGCCGGCATGGCTCCCGGAAACCCGGGAGTCCCTTCCTTGCCGTTAAGAATGATGCGCACCAGGACCTCCGGGTTGCCGGCGACCCAATGAGAATCGATTAGCGAAGGGGCAAGATTTGCCAACCCGCCTCCGTTGAGCTGGTGGCAGGCAGCGCAGGCCTGGAATGTCACCTTTCCCTCCCCGTAGAGTCTAAGCTCGTCCGCCGTAAGTGGGCGCGCAGGGGCCTCCTTCCGGCGAATCTCCTCCTCGACCTTCGCGAGGCGCTGCGAAACCGAGACCGCGCCCGCCTTTACGTCCCGGTCGGAACTTGCCGCGAGCGGGGCCAGGGCCGCCGACTGAGTGACCTGGCCCGAGCCGATCGATCTCCGGAAGGCTGGCTGCAGCAACGGTTCAAATCCGCTCAAAGCGGCAAGGCGGATCCAGGCCGGCAGCCGGCCTGAGTCGCTGATGCTCGCGATCAGCCCCTCGACCTGCCGCGGGTTGCCCCCGTGCACGACCGCTGTCGCAAGCAGCCGCAGCGTCGCCTTCGCTTGCGGGTCGGCGCCGATTTCGAGCGGCTTACGGGCGAGCCGCTCGAAGAAGTCGAGTTCGCGCCCGCGGAGCCCGGAGACGATCGCGCTCGGTATGAACGGATGGTCGCCAGAAGCCAGAAGGATCCGGCACATCAGGTCGAGGGCGGCCTCGGTCCGCCCTTGGCCGAGGCTCAGGGCGAGTTGGACGGTCACCTCCGGTTCCGGGTCGTTCACCGCGGCCGCCAGCTGGGGCACGATCTTGCGCTCGTCCGGACCGCCCAGCCACCGCTCATGCAGCCTGACCGCGGCGGAGCGGACCTTTGCCGACGGATCGCCCAACGCCTTCTGAAGGAGCTGGGGCGTCGTGGACGCAAGTCCGTCGAGCGTCCACAGCGCCGCCACCCGCGCCGCCGCCGTTGATCCCCCAGAAGCCATCTCCTCTAGCGCCGGCACCGCATCGACGCCGCCCCTCTCCACGATTTCCTGCTGAGCCGTGTCCCTCCACCATGAATTGGGGTGCTCCAGGAGCTTCACCAGCCCGGCGCCGTTCAGGCGGCCGAGGTCCGGCTGCCTTTCTTCAAGGGGGCCGCCCTCATAGGTGATTCTCCAAAGTCGGCCCTGCCCGAACATCGGCTTGTCGAGGCCCCGTGCCAGGGTCTGGTCGCGCAGATAGGACGTGACCCAGTGGTAATCCTCAAGGAGGCCCCTGTACATGTCGACGACCAGCATGGAACCATCCGGGCCATTGACCAGCGCCGCGGGCCTGAAGCGGGTGTCTGTCGAGGTCAGGAATTCCCGGCCCTGATAGGCGTTCACGGCGGTGATCCGCCCCTCCGACTCGAGCAGCAGGTTTCGTTTGATCAGGTTTCCCGAGGGCTCCGGCACAAACGCGTTGCCGTAGAACCGCTGCGGGAAGTTGGCGCCGCGGTAGATAAGCGCCGAGCACGCGGCCGTGAATTCAAGCAGGGTCCCGTCGTCGCGCAACCCGCCGGTGGACTTTCCCAGGACTCCGCGGTGATAGCCCCGGTTGACCGCAGGCGTCGGATGGCTCGGCCACACCTCCTGGTCCGTTGCAATCTGCACGTCCGCCCATGGCAGCTCGGTCAGGTTGGGGTTGCGGACATTGTAGGCCGGCGCATAGAGATCGCATCGCAGCTGGTCGCTGTTCAGGCTGAAATAGAATCTGCCGAAGTCGTCCTGGCTGATTCCGAACTGCCCGCGTACCAGGACGGGAAGCCGCTCGAGCTTCCCGTGCGCGTAACGGTAGTCGAAGGCGAACGAGACGTCATGGATCAGGTTGTCCCTGCCCCAAAGAAGGCTGCCGCTCTCCTGGACGCCCCCGGGGATGCCGTAGTTGTCCGCGGCGACCTGCAGATCGTCGCACGCTCCGGTCCCGTGGAGATCCCTCGCAAGCCAGAGCCTCGGGGGATCGGCAATCAACAGGCCTTCGTGCACGACCACCACCCCCCTGGGATACACGAGCCCGTGCTCGAGCCACACGATTCGCCGATCGAAGTGCCCGTCGTGCGCGCTGGATTCCAATTTGACCACCTTGGAGGGTGGCACCGACGTGACCCCAGAAGCCAGGGCGGGCTGCTCCTTGACGGCGCCCGCGTTGTACTGGGTCATTTCGACCACCCAGAGGTTGCCGTCGATGTCATAGGCCGCTGCGACCGGATCATGCACCATTGGCTCGGCTGCCAAGAGGTCGATCCGGAACCCGGGGGGCAGCTGAAACGTGGCCTGTTCGGCCTGGGGGGTCAGCGGCGGCTCCTGAGCATAGTTGCGGGCGGCCGGCAACGGCACCTGGGGTCCCTCGCTCAGATCGTCGCCCAGCTGGGCGACCAGGGCGCAGGGGAGACCCCATGCCAGGATGGAAACCCAGGAAATCCAGAGCTTACTTTTCGAGTCGAAAATCCCTCGGCACACTTCGCACGATTAGACCTGCCCCAAAAAAATAGACGCGCCCAAAAAAGCATGCCGAAACTTACGGAATGCAATCGGTTCGCGGCATCGCGGCCGGATCGAGCTCGGTTGTCCCTCGCGTTCCGCACGACTGTTTCTCGGACGCGGATGATTATCCTGCATTGACGGGCCACGTGCCATCGAGGCGTCCTTGGCGGGGCAACCTTGCCTCCAATCCGAAACACGCAAGGATTTCAGGCCGCGCAAACCCCGTCATTGGCCCCCAAAAGTCTCAGGTTATGAAATATCCATTCATTAGAGGGATCCTCAGATTCTCGGCGGCGGCAATTTGCATCGCCTCCCTTTGCCGGCCCCAGCTTCTTGAAGCCCAGAGGTGGAAGGGCATTCTTAGTCCCGAGCGGGCCGCGGACTGGTCCAACGCGGGCATCCCAGGGGGCATCCCGGACAGGGCCACCATCTTCAGGACGCTGGCGCCCGGAGTTACGGCGGAACAGATTAACGGGGCAATCGCGTCCTGTCCGAGCGGGCAGGTGGTCTTTCTGAGCCCGGGGACCTATGAACTTGCAACGGGCATCGACTTTGCGAACCACAGCAATGTGACCCTGCGCGGCGCGGGCGCTGACCAGACATTCCTCGTGTTTACCGGAAGCGTGGAGCGCAGGGGCCAGAGCGCGGACGTCTGCATCGAGAACTTCGACTCCAACCTTCCGCATGACGAGGGAAAACATCCAGGAGGACCGACCAACACCGCGGACTGGACTGCCGGCTACTCGCAGGGCGCCACTGAAATAACCCTAAGCAACACGACCCACCTCGTCGCGGGCAGGAGTGTCGTCTGCCTCGACCAACTCGACGACTCGGACACCGACACCGGTACAATATGGGTGAGCCAGAAGCACTACGTCTCGGCCATAGAGGGCCCGAGCGGCACCGGCCGCAAGGGCCGCGCCCAGATGCAGATGGCGCTGGTCACCGACATTCACGGGAACAAGGTCACGATTTCTCCCGGCCTGTATATGCCAAACTGGAGGGCCGGGCAGAGCCCCGGCGCCTGGTGGTCGGACACGGTCGTGAGCGGCGACGGCATCGAGGACCTGTCGATCGACCACGCCGACAGCGGGGCAAAATCGGGGATCGAGTTCTTCAACGCGTATCAGTGCTGGGTCAAGGGCGTCCGCGACATCAATTCAAATCGCAATCACGTCTGGTTCTTTCTGACGACGCATAGCGTGGTGCGAGACAGCTATTTTTATGGCACCCAGAATTCGATCTACCTCAGCTACGGGGTGGAGATCTTCATGGGCTGCGACAACCTGGTGGAGAACAATATATTTCAGCACATCGTGTCGCCGCTGATCACGAATGGATGCGGCTCGGGAAGCGTCTGGGGGTACAACTATGCCGTTGACGACTACTACTCGGCGTCGCGGACCTGGCAGATGTCCGCAATCTCGCTGCATTCGGTGGGAACGGAGATGATGCTTTATGAGGGAAATGACTGCAACGGGCTCGTCGGCGACTACATCCATGGAACCCACCATCTTATAACCGCCTTCCGCAACCAGCTCATTGGATGGGAGGCCGGGATGGTGAAGCAGACGACACCCATTCAAATCTACACGTTCTCGCGCTATTTCAACTTCATAGGTAACGTTCTCGGAAAGCCGGGATACCACACCCACTACGAGGACATTCCCCCGAACGGCACGGGCGGCGACTTCTCAATCTATACATTGGGATGGGGAGGCAACGGGGGCGGCACCTCGGTGCTGAAGAACGATCCCCTTACGGCCAGCACTGCCATGCGCTGGGGCAACTTTGATACCGTCAGCAATCATGCCCGATGGGAGGCCTCGGAGGTACCGAGCGGCCTGAGCTTCCTGGCCAACCCCGTGCCGGCCTCGCACGGCCTGCCGGCGTCCTTCTATCTCTCGACCAAGCCGAGTTGGTGGGGAGCGATGCCCTGGCCGGCGATCGGGCCCGACGTCAGCGGAGGAACGGACCCGACCGGGCACGTGTACGCCAACCCGGCGGAGGTCTGCTACAACAGCTGCCCCAAGGACAACGCCTATCCCGAGGATATCTCCGGCAACCGCATCCTGGTCTTCAACGCCGCCAAGCACTACCCATCGGCGGCATCCGCTCACTAGGCGGCGGCCGCTTCATCAGCGGCGCCCGCTGCGACCCGCCAGTTGCTTTGGCGCCCCTGGTCGGGCGCTGGGGGCGGCCGGGCTAGGGTACCCTTGGCAGGCGGAGAGAATCGGCAGGCATGAAATGGGCCGCAAAGCCCATCCGGTCCGCCCATTCGTCGATCGTTTTGGAGACCGGGGACGTGCCGGTCGAGCCGCCGTGCCCCGCATTCGAATCGATCCTGATCAGTATGGGCGCCTCCTCCGGGGTGGTCCGGATGGCGGCCTGCATCGCCGCGGCGTACTTGAACGAGTGCGCGGGGAAGACCCGGTCATCGTGGTCCCCCGTCGTGATCAGTATGGCCGGATATTTCCCGCCGTACACCGCGTTGTGGATTGGCGAATAGGCAAGCAGGTACTTGAAACCCTCGGGGTCTTCGCTCGTCCCGTAGTCCGCCGCCCAAGCTGCCCCGATGGTGAACTTGTGATAGCGAAGCATGTCCATGACGCCGACGCCCGGAAGCGCCACCGCGCAGAGATCCGGGCGCCTGTTCATCACCGCGGCGACAAGCAACCCTCCGTTCGAACGACCTTCGATGACCAGCCTGTCCCTTTGCGTGTAGCCCTGGGCGACAAGGTAATCCGCGGCCGCGATGAAGTCGTCGAACACGTTTGTCTTCCTCTCCTTGGTGCCCGCAAGGTGCCACTCCTCGCCGTATTCGCCTCCGCCGCGTATGTTCGCCTGGGCGTAGATCCCGCCCATCTCAATCCAGACGGCGGCGGGCACCGTGAATTGAGGCGTGATCGAAATGTTGAACCCCCCATAGCCGTAAAGCCACGTTGGGGACGAGCCGTCGAGTTTCAGGCCCTTTCGCGCCGTGACGAACAGCGGGATCCGGGTGCCGTCGAGGGACTTGTAGAAGACTTCCTTTGTTTCGAACGGCGACGGGTCGAATGGAGTCCGCGGCCGCTGGAACACGGTTTCCGCCCCGGTCAAAACGTTGCGGCTGATGATCGCCGGCGCGACAAGGAATGAGGTGAATCGGTAGAAGATCTCCGGATCGTCCGACCTGGCGCTGATGCCGTCGACCGCGCCAATTCCGGGGAGACCGACCTCGCCCGACGAGGCGCCGTCGGTTCCGAACAACGCGAGGCGGCTCTGGACGTCGTGCAGCGTCGAAACCAGGATCTTTCCCCCGGCATAGAAAGCGTCTTTGATGCTGTCCCCTTTCTGGGGGACGATCGTCCTCCACGCCGATCTGTCGGACGAGGCGAGATGGATCGACACAATCCTGCCCCTGGGAGCGTCGAGGTTCGTCAGCACGTAGAAGTCGTCACCCTTGTTGCCCACGAACGAGTAGTTCGCGTCGAACCTGTCGAGCAGCTTCACGACCGCGCCGTCGAGGTGCGGAGCCGCCGGGTCGACGAGATCCACGTAGGACAATCCATTGTGTGTCTTTGCGTTCTGCTCGACCTTTATGACCAAGTAACGCCCGTCATCGGTCACGCTTCCGTTGAAATGCCAGTCGGGGTGCTCCTTCATCTCGAAAATGAGCCTGTCCGCGGACTGGTCGGTTCCGAGCCTGTGGTAGAAGAGCTGCCGGCCTGAGAGTTTTCCGAAGAGCTTGTCGCCTTCCGGCATTTCGGGGTAGCGGCTGTAGAAGAATCCGGCGCCGTCCCTGGTCCAGGAAAGCCCCGAAAACTTGACCCAACGGATTACGTCGGCCAGGTCCTTCCCGGTGGCCACGTTGAGCACGTGGAGATCGGTCCAGTCCGAGCCTGCCACTGCGAGTCCGTAGCCCACCTGGCTTCCGTCGTCCGTGGGCGACACATCCGTGACCGCCACCGTCCCGTCGGCCGACAGGAGATTGGGGTCTACGAGCACCCTCGGCGTGCTGCCCGCCCCATCCATCACGCAGAGCACGGCTTGGTTCTGGATTCCGTCGTTCTTGGTGAAGAACACGCGCCCTGCCCGCTTGATGGGCAGGCCGTATCTGGGAAAATTCCACAATTCCTTGAGCCTGAACCTGATCGCATCCCGCTCGGGCATTGCCGCGAACGCGGCGGCGGTGTAGGCCCGCTCGGCCGCTATCCACTTGGCGGTTCTTGGGGAATTGATGTCCTCCAGCCAGCGGTAGGGGTCCAAGATCTTTTGGCCGAAATAGTCGTCAAACTGGGGGCCCCTCTTTGCCGCAGGGTAGTCGGTGGCTGCGAGCCTCAGGCAGCACGAGGCCGCGAGAATCGCGCAGATCATCAAAAGCCGCGCCATTGTGTGTCGATTCATTGTGATGAATGTCCCTGACGGGCACCGGGCCCGAACGCTCCTCCCCAAGGCGGGACTAGATGCCGTCCGCGCCACCGTTTGCCTTGAGCACCTCGGCCAGAGAGACGGGCACTCCGCCGCGGCGTTTGCTCTCGTCTGCGGCCTCCATGAAGGTCAGCACCTCAATTGATTCCGCGTGGGAGACGGGTACGATGCCGGTGCGGAAGAACTGCACGATCTCGGTGACAAGCCCCTCGTATCCTTCCGCCTGTTCGCCCACGACAACCGCTTCAGAACCGAACTCGGTCACGCCGAACGCGTACCGCGTATTGCGGTTGCCCCGAACTGTTGCCACGCGGCCGTCGCGCCATACCCCGGTGACCACGTCCGTATCGGCCGTGTGAGTGCGCACGACCGTCTCGCAGCCCGTTCCCATCAAGGCGTAGCATTTTTCGACGGCATGGATGCCGTACCAATAAAGATCGGGGTGATGCGGCTCGATCTCGGCGGGGCCGAACGTGGAGACTCCGTTGAGGTGCCCAATCTTCGCCTGCTTTAGCTTGGGAACATCGGAAGTGAAGCGTTCGGCAGAAGCGGTGAAGCATGGAGTGTGGAGTTGCTGCGCAATCCGGAAGATCTCGATCGCGTCGCGAAGGCTGCCGGACATGGGTTTGTCGATGAAGACCGGCTTGTGAAAGGGGAATACCCGTCGGGCCTCTTCCAGGTGTGCTCTGCCGTCGATGCTCAATATCATGACGGCGTCGACATCCTGCATCGCGCTCTCGATTGAATCGCAGACCTTCACTCCATAGGTTCCGCTCATCTCCGCCGCGTAACCGTCGACACGGCTGGCGCTCGCCTCGATGTCCGGGCTCCCGCCTTTCCAAGCCCTTGTGATCACCCCGCCGGCAATATGCCTGGGATTGTCGGGTTTATTCAGAAGCTTCGCGAATGAAACGGTGTGCGAGGTGTCGAGGCCGATGACTCCGATGCGCAGATCGGCGGTTTCAGCGCCCGCGACACAGCAAAATAGCGGCAAGAGGCAGGCGTATCCGATCGGGTGGTCGAGCATATGACCCACGCTATCTGTCATTGTACCGGTCACCGCGCAAGCTGCAACACTTGGAAATACTTGCCACACCGGTATCCAAGTGTTTTAGGACCCTCGATGTGCCGACTCGGGTCCCGTGCAACAACGGCAGTCGTCCGACTGCCGGCGCTGCGTGATGGGTCGCCTTGAACGCCATGGCGATTGAATGGCGCGGCCTCCGGGCCTCCGACGTGCCCGGCGCATGCGATCTCTCCCGAATCGCCGGCTGGAACCAGACAGAGGCTGATTGGCTGGGGTACCTGGCCTTTGACTCCGGGGGCTGCTTGGCGGTCCTCGTCGACGGAGAGCTCGCCGGAACGGCGACCTCCATTCGCTACGGCGAGCGCGTCGGCTGGATTGGCATGGTCCTCGTGCATCCGAGGCACCGGCGCCTTGGCCTGGGCACGGAACTGTTATCGCGAACCGTTCGGTACCTTAGGGAAAAGGGAACGCGCAGCATCAAGCTTGATGCGACTCCGATTGGAAGGACGGTCTATCTTCCGCTTGGCTTTCGCGACGAGTTCGAGGTGACCCGATTCGAGGGTCACGCTCCCGAAATGCCGGCTGAACGGGCGGCCGCACCGCTGCGAGGAGGCGCCGAGCCGTTTGACCGTGGCGACGTGGCCTCGGTCGCGGAATTGGATGCGCAAGCCTTTGGTGCACGCCGCGACGGCGTGCTGATGGCTCTGAGCGGACGCGATCCCGAGCTCTGCTTCGTCGTCCGGGATGCGGGCAGGATCTCGGGTTACCTGATCGCGCGGAAGGGGAGGGAGGCGGTCCAGTTGGGGCCGATAGTGGCTCTTCATCCGGCCACAGCGGAGCGACTCTTTGATGCGCTTTTTCGGGCAGCCCGGGGCCGGCGGCTGTTCCTGGACCTGCCCGCGCCCAACCATGCGGGGGGAGAAATCCTTGCTCGCAACGGTTTCAGGGTTCAGCGATCGTTCACCCGGATGACTCTCGGCGAGAACAGCCCGCCCGATCGCGTCACGATCGTCTACGGCACCAGCGGGGCGGAAAAAGGCTAGCATCAATTCCGTCGGCATCGTCCACTCCAATCCGGTGAGCAGCCCTCCAAAGAAGATAGGATTTGCGATCGTCGGCACAGGCACGATCGCCGCGTTCCACGCGCGGGCGATCGCCGCAACACCCGGCGCCGAGCTTCGGGCGGTCCACGATCAAGTTGCCGCGCGGGCGCTCGCGTTTGCCGCCGAATTTGGAGCGGATCCGGTGCACGATTTCGACGCCCTCCTAAAGCGTCCCGATGTGGACGCCGTCTGCGTCACGGTGCCCAGCGGGATGCACGGCGAGGTCACGATCCGTGCCCTCGAGGCTGGAAAGCACGTCCTTTGCGAGAAGCCCCTTGAGATCACGACGGAGCGCATCGACCTGATGGCCGCTGCGGCGAAGAGGGCGGGGCGGATACTCGCTGCGGTCTTCCAGAGCCGCCTCGGAGCCGGGGCGCAGCATTTGAAGAGCGCGCTCAAGGCGGGGCGGTTTGGTCGCCTTGCGCTCTGCAGCGCTTACGTGAAGTGGTGGCGCGCTCCGGAATACTACAGCGGTTCGAACTGGAAGGGAACCCGCAGCCTTGACGGTGGCGGCGCCTTGATGAACCAGGCCATTCATGCGGTCGACCTGCTGCAATGGCTGGTCGGAATGCCGGCGAGGGTGGGCGCGCAAGTGAGGACCCAGGTGCACGCGATCGAGATGGAGGACACCGCGGCCGCGTGGCTCGAGTTTCCCACTGGCGCTCTCGGTGTAGTCGAGGCGGCTACCTCTTGTTATCCCGGGTCGCGGTTGAGGCTCGAGATAGCGGGAGAGCGGGGCACGGCGATCCTTGAGGAGGACAGGATATTGAAGTGGGAATTTATGAAGCCTGAGCCCGGGGACGAGGCGATCGGACTCGGCAGCCCCTCCACGATCGGCGGCGGGGCCTCGGATCCCAAGGCGATCGGCTTGGAGGGACACCGCCTGCTGGTTGCCGACTTGGCCGACTGCATCCGCACGGGGCGCCCGCCGCTAATAGATTCCCGTGAAGCCAGGAACGCGGTCGCGATAATCGAGGCAATCTACCTTTCCGCGCGGACGGGTTCGGCTGTCACGCTGAAACCGTAAGAATTGCAATCGTAGATTTCGTCATGCGATAAGGGTAGACGCACGGGGATGCGACAGCTTCTTGGACACTGGGCGGCGAGTCTCGGCAGTCGGGTGACTCGAATTCCTACCAAATGATCGGCAATAAGAAGACGGATATCAGCATCCGGGGCATCCGGACGAGCCGCGTTAACTACAAGTACCGGGCCCCGATGAAGTTTGGGGGCAGGACGGTCACCGAGTGTTATTTGCTCAACGTCGAGTGCGACGTTGCGACGCGCGATGGGCGGGTGACACGCGGCTTCGGATCGATGCCGCTGTCGAATACATGGGCCTATCCGTCGACAAGGATGGACTATGACCAGACCCTGGCCGCGATGACGACACTCGCCGACCGCTGCGCAAAGGTATGCGAGGGATATACGGAGTTTGGGCATCCTGTGGAGATTGGCATGGAGCTCGAAGAGCAGTTTCTCGGCGCTGCGCTTAGCCTCAGCAAGGAAATGAAGCTGGCGCAGGCGATTCCAAAGCTGGCGACACTGGTAACTGGTAGCGCGTTTGACGCTGCAATCCACGACGGATTCGGCAAGGCCCACGGCTTGAATTGCTACCACGCCTACGGGCGCGGCTACATGAGCTACGACCTCGGAAGCTACTTGGGCCCGAAGTACAGCAATGCTTGGCTGGACCAGTACGTCAACAGGGAGCCCGTCCCCCGGCTGCCCCTGTATCATCTTGTCGGGGCGCTCGACCCGCTGACGCCAGCGGACGCTTCAAGGCCAATCGGGGACGGGCTGCCCGAAACCCTTCCCGAGTGGATAAGGCGCGACGGCCTATCACACCTCAAGATAAAGTTAAACGGGGATGACCCGTCGTGGGACCTCGAGCGGATCGTCGCAATAGACCGAATCGCGTCGGCCACTGTCGAGGGCGCGCAGTGGCGCTACTCCTTGGACTTTAACGAGCGGTGCCAAAACGTGGAATACCTCATCGAGCTACTGAACAAATTGCGCGAGCGGACGCCGCTGAGCTTCGATCGAGTCCAGTATGTGGAGCAGCCGACGGCCAGGGACCTGAAGTCCAATCCGCAGAACCGAATGCACGCGGCCGCGAAGCTGCGGCCGGTCGTCATTGATGAGTCGCTCACCGATTATGAGAGCCTCCTTCTGGCTCGGGAGATGGGCTACACGGGCGTGGCGCTCAAGGCCTGCAAGGGCCAGAGTCAGTCGCTGCTGTTGGGCGCGGCCGCCCGAAGGCTGGGGCTCTTCCTTTGCGTGCAGGACCTCACTTGCCCCGGCGCGTCGCTCATCCAATCCGCAAGCTTGGCGGCGCACATCCCGGGGGTCTCGGGCATCGAGGCGAATTCGCGCCAGTATTGCCCGGCGGCAAACCACGGATGGGAGGATCGTTTTCCCGGGGTCTTCCAAATCCGCGCCGGTGAGATGGATACATCCCGCCTTTGCGGCCTGGGGCTTGGCGCAGTCTAAGCGCTCGGGGCCTGTTTTCGGGGGCCGGCGGATCCAAATGCGTGGCGCGAAATAGCGTCGGACGCAGTTTCGATCGGCCGCCTCCGGGTCGGGGATGGGCCGGTTGTAACCGGCAGGCCGTGCCTTCTTGGCATCGGCCCTACAAGATGGCTTCTTCCCCGCGTTGGCTGAGGGCCTCGACCAGGTTGCGTCCGATAAGGCCGGCCCCGCCCGTGACGACGAGGGCGGGTCTCATTTTCCGTAGGCGTCGACAATCTTCTTTATGACGTTCGTTGTCGAACGGCCCTCGACCAACTTGGCTAGGACGACCTTGCCACCATTGGCCTCAACCACGTCCCGCCCGCTCACGTAGTGCGCCCAGTCCTCGCCCTTCACCAAGACATCGGGCAGGATATGGGCGATCAGATCCCTGGGCTCGTCCTCGTCAAAGAGAACAACATAGTCCACGCACTTTAGGCCGGCAAGCATGGTGGCCCGTTCCTCCTGGGGTACGATCGGGCGCTTGTCGCCCTTGTAGCGCCGGACAGAGGCGTCGGAGTTCAGCCCGACTATGAGAACGTCTCCCTGCCTGCGGGCAAAGGTCATGTAGGTTAGGTGGCCGAGGTGAAGGATATCAAAGGCCCCGTTTGTGAAGACGGCCTTCTTTCCAGCGGCGTGAATTCTTGAGACCTCCACCTTCATTTCATCCCGCGTTAGAATCCGTGATTTGTAGTCAAAAGTGTCCATGGGTTTGGGGGATTAGACAGGCGTTTTGGCACCGATGCGAAGAAGGCTGAGCAGGGACGGCAGCTGGGAGTAGTCCGGGATGATTACATTGGCCCCGGCCCGGATCAGGCGGGAGCGCTTTTCGGGCTGGAGCCCGAATCGTTGCACCTCGTTGCTCGCGACACCCACGGTTAGGCCGCCCCGTTTTCGGGTTTCTCGAATCTCGACCGGGCCGTCGCCGAAAGTAACGACGTGTGAAGCGTTGCTCCCGCCAATTTCTCGGAGGATGTTTTCGAGCACCGCCCGCTTCGCATCGTGGGTCATGTCGTGATTCGCGCCGTAGATTCGCCCCTTGAACAACGAGGCATAGCCCAGAGCCTCCGCTTCGAGGATCACATCCTGTTCGTCGGTGCCGCTCGCCAGGAAGAGGCGCACCCCAGCTCTGTCGAGCTCGCGCAGGAGCGGCACGGCATTCTTCAGCGTAAAGTCCTCAACTCCGAGTTCGCCGCGCTGGAGGCGCGCCTTGCGCTCATCGACGAGCTCCATCAGCGCATCGTTGTAAATCTTCTTGTAGCCCGGCGCTTCAAGAACTTCCGATGGGGGCACGAATCCCGCCTCGCGCACCATGAGCGAGAGACCGTACATCTGCTTAAGCGTCTGAATGCCGGTCGTCTTGTCGATGAATTCGCGCGACTCCCGCGCTGCTCGCTCATATATGTCGCGGTCCACCGTCCTATGCGCCTTGCCAAGGATCGACTTTATCATCATCGGCTCCATGACCTTCTCCCAACCTTGGCGAAGGGTCGAAATGGTTCCGTCGTGGTCAAAGATCGCAAAGCGAATGGCGAAATCGGCGGGCAGCGGCTCGGATATCTCGATCGCCGTTCCAGCCTGGTACCTGGCCTGACGAATATCGTCGGCCAGTTCGGGCTGATAGACGTAGTCGGGATCCTCGCCGATGGCGAGAATCTCGGCCGGCGAGGCCGTTCCGGTCTGCTGTAGCTTTTGGACGGTGACGCCAGCGACGAAATTTCCAAATGCTGCGGCCTCCCCGGGCGACGCCCCGGCCGCGAGGCAGGCGGCAATGCCGGCTACCATGCTGTCGCCCGCGCCGACCGGATCGGTCTTGTTGATGATATGAAGTCCGGGAATCTCGTGGGTTCCCTCCTCATCGATCACAAAACATCCGTCCCGTCCCCGCGTCACAAACACCGGTCGACTCGATTGCGCGAAGAGGCGCGCGGCGAAATCGATGGCGTCCCTGCGCGAGATCGGGCGCTCCGGAGGACTGGGAAAGCCGCAAAGCCGGGCCGCCTCATGGTCGTTGAGCTTCCGCATGCAGGAAGGGTAGGCGTTTGCCAGGTGGCGGCAGTCAACCAACGCGACTACCTTGGGCTGCCGCCCGAGTAGTCCAACGAGGCCGCCCTGGAATTCGCTGGAGTGGATTCCTTTTTCGAACTGCTGGTTTATCACCAGGGCGTCGATATCGGGCAGCGCGGCCCCTATCGCTGCGAGCAGGGACAGGGCTGATTGAGGCGAGGCGGCGTTGAAGACGCCGAAATCGTAGCGATGACCTTCCTGGCCATCGACGATGGGTTTTAGATAGGAATGTGTCTGCCAGTCGGCCTTCTGCACGATCACTCCGGAGGCATCGATGTTCAGGTTGTTCAGCAGTCGAACGAGCTCCAAGCCGATGCTGTCGGGACCGACCACCGCAAATGCCTTTATCTTGGCGACGCCCATCGCGTGCAGATTGGCCGCCACGTTGCCCGCGCCTCCCAGCGTCGAGCGCTGCTCGCGCACCGGTCGTGTGGCCAAGCCGGTTTCGAGCGAGGGTTCCGACGCTGCCTTGTCGACAATGTAATAACTATCGACACAGAAGTCACCGACGACGCCGATGCGCACCCCGCGAATGTCGTGGAGGAGATTCCTGAGCCTGCGGGGTGTCATAAACGGACGGGTGCTTGGGCGAGAATTCGCCTTAAACAACCTCGGCCCCGTGCTCCGTTGGCCGCTATTCAATAGCGTCGCAATATGTAAAAACCTGTAATGACATTGGCCATGGCCGCCCTGTCAAAACACGAAGTCATCTTTCAACGCCTGCACCAGGAGATTAAGCGGGGCAAGTACAGGGACGGGGCGCGCCTGCCGAGCGAGACGGCACTGGCGAGGCGCTTCGGAGCATCCCGCCCGACGGTCGCTCAAGCGCTGCGGGAGTTGCAACGGCTCCAACTTGTGGAGCGCCACCGCGGTGCCGGTTCCTTTGTGCGGTCGGCGCCTGCCTCGGTGGGGACTCTCGGCCTGCTCGCGGACGGACTGGGGGCGACGGAGGTGATCGAGCCGATATCGGTCGAGATTGCACGAGCGGCGCGCGAGGTTGGCTGGAACGTGGTTATGGGTGCCGCTGTGGCCGATAGGCCTCCGGACCTCATTGCTCTCGAATGGGCCGAGCGAGGAGCTAGCGGGGTCTTCTTCGCGCCGATTGAGCATCATCCGGTCAGGTTGGGGGTGAACCGGGAAATCGTGAATCGCCTTCACCGGCGCGGTCTGTCGGTCGTGCTGCTCGATCGCGACCTGGCTGAATTCCCCGAGAGGAGCGCCCATGACTTGGTGGCTGTTGACGACTTCTTTGCGGGCTTCGACTTGGCGGATCATCTTCTGGCATGCGGCTGCAGGCGGATCATCTTCGTGGCCCGCCGGGAATTCCCTTCAACGACGGATTTGCGTGTCGCCGGCGCCCGTGCGGCTGCCGCTCGGGCGGAGAAGGCGCAGCTAGAGTTTGCCGTGGGGGATCCCGAAGACAGGCTGTGGCTCGGGAGGTTGCTGAGGAACGCGAGTGCCGATGCCATAATCGCATCGAATGACGCGACCGCGGCGCGGCTGCTGCAAACGCTTCAGTCCCTCGGTTGGGCCGTTCCGGGAGACGTGAAAGTCGCCGGGTTCGACGACGTGCGGTATGCCAGCCTCCTTTCCCCGGCACTGACGACGATGCGTCAGCCGTGCGCGGCCTTGGGGGCGGCCGCCGTGGAGGCCATGCTGGGCCGTCTGCGCCAGCCGAATATGCCGGCCCGGAGGATTCTGCTGCGCGCGGAATTGATCGTGCGAAATTCGACCGCGGCGCCCTGATCGACGTCGTTGCGATCACGCGATGAGAAACGTTTGGCCAAATTCGCGGCTTGGCGACGCCGTCTGCGAGTATCGCCGGATCCGCCTTGCGCCCGACGTGATTCGGCGGGTCAGAGCCATGCCGTACCGACGAAGACGAGCGATGAGTTCTGAAGTCAGAGAATCTCGAGAGGGAGAAAGGGGCACTCAGATTCCATCGGGCGAAAATGCTGGCCGGGAGTGCCTTGCGTGATGATGATCCATGGGTTGACGTTGCGTGGAGCCGCTGCGGTGCGGCGCCGGTCTTCGTAATAATCAAATGACCTCCAGACAGCGCATGCTTTGCGCGCTCGGCCGCGGGCAGCCCGACCGCCTTCCGGTGACAACGCATCACCTGATGGAGTCATTCCTGCGGAGTCGAATGAACGGAGCGTCGAATCTGGAGTTCTTTGACCGGTTCGGCCTGGACGCGATTGACTGGGTGGTCGCGCACAGGCCGGACGAGGACGCGGGCGAATTCTATGATCCCCTGCAGGGTCCGCTGGGTTTTCTTGAGGCGCGGCGGATCTCGACCGCCGCCTGGCGTGTTTTTTGGGAGGCAATTCCCGGCCAGGAATGGACCACGATCCGCTACCGTTTTGTCACTCCCAAAGGCGAGCTCACGACCGTGCTCCAGTCGAACGAGCACACGACTTGGATCACGGAGCATCTCATAAAGAACCCCTCGGAAATCGACTTGATCGGAGAATTCGCAACCGCCCCGAAGTGCGACGTGAAGGCCGTCAACCGAGAGGCGGCGGCCTTTGGCGAGCGCGGCCTGGTCCGAGGGCACATGCCTTGTTTTGACGTCTATGGCCAGCCGGGGGTGTGGCAGGATGCCGCCTGCTTGGTGGGCATCGAGCAGCTGATCATGGCCACCTACGATGATCCGGCTTGGGTCCACGAGCTGCTGCGGATCCTCCTGCGGAACAAGCTGACTTATGCGCGCTCGCTCAGGGGAGCGGCCTTCGATCTCGTGGAGCACGGCGGCGGCGACGCGTCCTCGACGGTCATCTCTCCGCGCATCTTTGACGAGTTTGTCGCGCCGTACGACACCCAGATAATCGCTGCTGTCCACGAGGCCGGCCAGCGGCTCGTTTATCACACGTGTGGCGGCATGATGCCCTTGCTCGAGCGCATCGCGGCAATGGGGCCGGACGCCATGGAGACATTCACGCCCCCCGGCTTGGGGGGGGACGTGGACCTGAGCGAGGCCAAGCGCCGGATCGGCGGCAAGGTGTGCATGATCGGCGGGCTAGACCAGTTGCATAGCTTTGTAAAATGCACGCCTGAGCGGACCCGCGCCGAGGTACGCCGATGCTTTGCCGAGGCCGGGGTTGGGGGTGGGTACATTCTCTCGCCCTCCGACCACTTCTTCGACGCCGACCTGGAATTGCTGGAGGCCTTTTCCGACGAGGCCCGGCGCTGTGAGTACCATCATTGACTGGAAACGGCGACGTCTGCGCTTTCGGCGGAGCCCGCGATGCGCTGGCGACTCCAGCCCCTGCCGGCCGCCCACCTTGGCCAACCGACAGGATTTCAGCCTCGGGTTGGCGCCCGGCCTGCTCCTGGTCCGTCTCGTTCAACACGATCTGGTCATTAGGCTCCTTGCCTGTAAGCCGGCAGACGGGGCGGCCTGAGGATGGATAATTGCGCGTCTTGGCGACGAAGGGGCGCGGGTCGCAGCTCGGAGGGCGCTTGCCGGTCGAAATGGCGGCCCTGGGGAGGCGGGGCGATCGACACGGCAAATCCCGATCTTTAGGGAAGCCTGCGGGACCGGCTCCGCCTATTCGTGCATCTGGCCGGGGGGAAAGAGCTGGGGAAAATAGGTGCCGAGAACCTTTGCGGGAAGGGCGAGACGAACCGGCGACTTTGGCGTCCTGGACTTGAGCAATCCGGCCTCGACGGCCGCGGCCAGAGCCGCACGGCCCGTGCGCTCGCCCGCCCCGGCGATTCGGCCCGCCTCGCCCCTTGGGAACTCGCCGCGATAGAGCGCCTCGCGCAGGAGCGGGAAGACCCTCCTGCCCGCCTCGCCCAGGCCGCCTTCCATCAGGACGTACCGCTCGATTCGGTCGGACAGGCCGTCCAGCTCAAGGAGCTCCTCCATGAAGGCGATCTGGTCGAGCATGACCCGGAGCACGAATTCGCAAAACTCCCTCAGGGCGCGCTCGCTGAGGTGACCATGCCCGTCGTCCTGGGGGGACGCACTGCGCTCCCGGTCCGCCGCGGCCAGCCGCCCGTAATACTCCTCGCGGCGGAAGGCCAGGCCGCGGGACAGCGACCAAAGGCCGCCGGAGTCGACGCCGGCGCGGCGGATCAGGGTGTCGGAGAACAGCCGGACGACGCGGCCGTTCCCGTCGCGAAACGGATGGATCCACGCGAGCCGGTGATGGCTTGCACCCACCGCGACGATACTGGCGGCTCGGGACAGCCCGGGAGTCTCGTAGCGCTGGCGGAAATGCCGGAGCAGGGGCGGCACCAGCTCGTGCGGCGGCCCGACGTGGGCGCCCACCTTGACCTCGGTGGTGCGCAGCACGCCGGGTTCAAGGGGCACCTTCACCCCTGTCCACGTCGTGGCCACGCGCAGCGAAGCAGGAAGTTCGGAGTAGAAGCGGCGGTGCAGCTCACAGAGGAAGTCCTGCGCGAATGGCGAGCCGTCATAGCCCGCGGCCCAGCGCTGGCAGGCCAGATGGGCGAGCGCCATCTCCTGAAGGTCGCGCTTCTCCGGCTCAGCGGAGAAGTCGTTGCGCAGCGCGGCCTCGATGTCGGGCACGCGCGTCTGCTGACCCTCGATCAGGTTGGAGTAATAGCAATGCATCCAGCGCGTGACCTCGACCAGATCCTCCCGGAGCGGATCCCTCACCTTGCCGCCCAGGCGGGCCGCATGCTCGATCACGGTGCAAGCGAGGTCCTCCAAGGCGGCTTCCTGCTGTTCCGGAAATGCGGGTTCTAGGGCGGTTTCGGTTAAGGTCATATTGCCGATATATTTGCCGATATTATTGTGATGGTGTATATTTATTGTCAATAATTTAAGTGATAATGTGTTAGAATTTATTGATATTTGTTGCCGATCATATTGCCGCCTTGCTAATCCAATAACATCATGTATTTCATCGGCTTATCAAATTGCTCCATGGCGCCGGAGGCGCACGGCCAAGGATGCTGCCTAAGGAGTATTTTTCGGCCCGCTTGGGGGACAGTCGGAAAGGGAGAAACCGGCGACCAGCATGGCGGCGAGCAACCGAAAGGGGGGCAAGAGGGCTGACCGGGCGGGCGGGCGGGGCTCGGACGAGGTCGCCCACGGGAATGCCGCGGGGGCCTTGGACCCAAGAGAACGGGCATCGAAGCCCGGGAGACGCTCAGTCCTGCAAGCGCTCGAGGGAATTCTCACTGGAAGGTCTCGGCTGTGACGCGGCCGGCCAGCCGGAGGCCCAGGGCGCTGCGCAGTTCGGCGGCATCCGCGGGGGCCAGCTGCAAGGCCCGCTGCCAGTGCTCGCGGGCCCCCTCCCGGTCCCCGCCCTGGTAGACCGCGTCCCCGAGGCTGAGCTGCAGCGATGGCTCCTTGGGCTCCAGGGAGCTCATCCTTTCCAGCGCCTGCGCCGCGCCCTTGAAGTCCTTCATGCGCCTGCAGGCATTGGCCTTTAGCGCGTAGCCCCTGAGCACGTCGGGGGCGAGCCGGATGGACTTCTCGGAAAAATTAACCGCTTCCGCGAAATGCCCGCGGGACGCCTCCAGGCTGCCCGCCGTCAGATAGGCGGTGTTGAGCATCTTCGTGAGCCGGTCCCTTCTCGGGTCCCGGGCCTGGACGTGGGCGATCGCCTGCTCCAGGGGCGCGACGGCCGACCCCGGGTCCCCCCTTTCCATGAAGTACTGGCCAAGCAAGCCCCGCGAATCGACGTCGGCAGGGTACACCCTGGCCACTTTCTGCAGGCACTGCGCGGCCGCGTCCCGCTCACCCGCGTTCCAGAGAATCTGGACCATGCTCATGTTCGGCAAGTAGAGGTACGGCTCCGCCCGCAGCACCTGCGCAAGGAGGCTGCGGGCCAGCTTCTCGTCCTTCAGCCGCACAGCCACCTCGGAGTAGGAGAGAAGGATGGGAATCGACTGGGGCAGCTTTGAATGGTACGGCGCCAGGAAGGCTGCGGCGTCGGCGGGCCTGCCCTCGGTGAGCAGGGCCGCCGCCAGCAGGGGGCAGATCCGCTCGGGATCGCCGCCGTTCTTGAGCGCCAGGCTGTATTCCTGCACGGCCTCCGGGTAGTGACCGGCCTGCTTCTGGGACCAGCCGCGCAGCATCGGCGGCATCCAGCCCTTGGGATCGAGTTCCTCGAGCCGGGCCAGCAGCGGGAGAGCCTCGTCCATCTGTCCGGCCAGTCGATATTCCTCGAACGCGATGCCGAGCCGCTGGAGGTCGTAGCAATCGACCAGCATCGCCTTCATCCAGGGATCGGGCGGAACAGGCTCATGCTGTTGCTGGCTAAGCGCCCTCATGGCGGCCGCATCCTCGGTCTCGCCCCGGCGCTCAAGGATCTGCGCAAGCAGGGCCGAGGCTGAGGTCGTCTCGGGATGATGGGTCACCAGGTCCCTGAGCCGGGCCACGGCTTTGTCCTCGTCGCCCCGCTGCAGCTCGACCCGCGCGAGTCCGAACGAGGCCCGCGGGTGACCGGCCTCGGCCTCCAGGACCGCCGCGTACTCCTTGCCGGCCTCGTCCGCCCGGCCCGCCTTGAACAGGGTGTCGGCGAGCGCGAGACGGGCCGGAATGTAGGCCGGCTCGGCCTGCAGCGCCGCCTGCAGCTCGGCCTGCGCGGCCCCCAGGTCGCTCTCTTCCTGGGCGATCGCCGCCAGGCAGTAGTGATCGCGCGCCGCCAAGCCGCCCGGGCCCGCCGCGATCACCCGGTAGCACGCCCGCGCCTCTGGATAGAGCCGATTGGCCTGGTAGAGGCGCGCCAGCTCCCTCACGCCGCCGGCATCGTCGCCTCGGGATCCGGCCCGCGCCCGCGCGCCCTGGAGCGCCTGGTTGAATTGCCCGGGAAGGTCTCCGTAGTGAGCGGGGTCCGGCAGCTGCGGGCGGCGACGGTGCACGATAAGGATGAAGGCGGCGGCGGCCGCCAGGAAGGCGGCGCCCCCGCAGGCCCATTGAACTATTCGCCGGCTGCTCATTTTTTCCGGCGCATTCTTGGGACGGGCCTGCGGCGGCGCAACATCCCGTTGCCCGTCCCCGCGCGGCTATGCCGGCTGGATGCCCGGCGTGCGGCTGGGGCGCATTGGGGGGGCGGTCGATTGCCGCGTCCTCGCGGGGCAACGCACCATGGGCCATCCGCCGTGAGTGCCGCCTCCTCCCTGCCGCCCCGAGCATCAGAGCGGCCTCCGCGCCTGTCCGCGGCGGAGTGGCTCTGCCGGGCGCTTGCCCCCCACGGGCGCCCCCTCGGCGCGCATCGATCACGGCGGCCCGGCAAAGGCGTCCGGCCGGCACTTATCAAGGTTTTTTCCGGGTCATCTCGGTTTTTTGAAGGGATTGGGGGTAGCGGAGGCTAGCCGGCCGTGGATCCTCAAGCCGTTCCCGAGCCGCGCTCTCGCCGGCTCGGCGCCCCGCCACAAGCCCAAACCCATGCCAAAAGCCTACCTGCCGGATACCGCATCCTATCCGTTGTCCCCACATTCCAATTACCCAACAATGCACACCGAAGCATCAAAACAAAATCCACGCGCGGGCCGATGCCGGCTCGTCGCCGTCGGCCTGATCTCATTGGCCGCCTCGTTGTCGGCGCTCGCACAGACCGCGAGCACGCCGCCTGCAGTCACGACGGACCAGACTAAGACCCCAAGCGCCGAGCAGGCCGCGACCAGCACCGCCTCGTCGAACGAGCAGCCAGTCGTCCTGAACGAATTCACGGTCAACGGATCCTACGCGGGCAGCCTTGAGATGGCAGCCCAATTGAAGCAGAACTCCAACGCAATCGTCGAGGTCATCGCGCCCGAGGATATTGGCGTTCTGCCCGACGTCAGCATCGCCGACGACCTCGTGCGCCTGACGGGCCTCACCAGCCAGCGCGTCAACGGCCGCAACCAGGAGATCACGATCCGCGGCCTGGATCCGGACTTCAACGTATTCACGGTCGACGGCGTCGAGCAGGCCACCACGGGCGACAACCGGGACGCCCAATACGACCAGTATCCCTCCGAGCTCATTGGCGGGGCAACGGTCTACAAGACGGGACAGGCCGACCTGATCGGCGGCATCGGCGGCACGGTGGACCTGCAGTTCACGTCTCCCCTGAGCATTGACCACAGGGTGATCGCCGTCGACGCGTTCTACAACTGGACGAACCTGGGGCAGCTCACGCCCGGCCAAAAGGTGGCCGGCGAAAGCTACTCTGCCTCCTACGTTGACCAGTTTGCCAACGGGACGGAGGGGATCTTCGTCGGCTACGCCCACAGGGAGACTCCCTACGAGGGCGAGCAGTTCCAGGGCTGGGGCTTTCCCAACGCCCCGGACGGCAACCTCATACTCGGCGGCATGAAGCTCTACGACCAGAACGACCTCCTCAAGAGCGACTCCGCCGTCGCCGTGCTCGAGAGCAAGCCGAACGACTTCATCCACAGCAAGATCGACCTGTTTCTCTCCTATACCAACGAGAACCAGCTGCTGCGGGGAATGGAGGTTCCGATGGCCGTATGGGGCCCCGCGGCTCTTCAGCCCGGTTACACGGTCACCAACGGGCTGATCACCAACTATACGCTCACCAAGGTGAATCCCGTCGTGCGCAACATGGACACGCAATGGCTCTCCCACCTGGCCTCCGCGATCTGGAATCTGGATCTGGGTGAAAAGTCGAGCTGGCCGGTGCATTTCCAAACGGGCTGGTCCTCGGCGAGCCAGAGGAATGAGGTCCTGGAAACCTACGCGGGCCTTTATTTCCACAATTCGGAGACAGGCAACGCGGACACGTTCATGGTGACCGACAATGCCGGCCCGAACCCCCCGAAGGTCGTCTCGAGCACGGACTACGCGAATGCCAGCCTTTTCACGCTCACCGACCCGGATGGCTACGGCACGGGCGTCTTCCCGGTCACCGGCATGGAAGGCTATATTAAGTACTACATCTCCTATGACGTCGCGGATTCCTACAACCTGTTCACCAAGCACGAACTGGACGCATCCATCTTCAAGGACGTCGTGTTCGGCGTCAGCTACTCCGACCGCTTCAAGCAGTTTGGCCAGAATCCCACCGGCTACCTGATCAACTCCGACGGCCAGCCCAACGCCCCCTTGCCCCCTCTCGTCGGGACCACGAACTTGTCCTTCATCGGCAACCTGCATCCGGTGGCTTATGATCCGAACGCCGCTCTCCGCAGCGGAATCTATACGTTCGTACCCAATCCCAACCCCGGCAGCTTTGAGGGCGACAACTACAAGGTCTGGGAGGACGTCACCCGCCCCTACGTCAAGTTTGACCTCAAGGGCACCTTGGGCAGCGTGCCCTTCGACGGCAATATCGGCGTCATGGCCGACTTCGCCAAGCAGGACTCCACGGGTTTCTCTGGGAACGGTGGCAACATCGTTTACCCTGTCGCCGGCGGCGCCACCTATGCGGATGTCCTGCCGAGCCTGAACCTGATATTCAAGCCCACGACCCAGGACTTCATCCGTGTGTTCGTCGGCCGCCAGGAAATGCGCCCGACGATGTACCAAATGAGGATCGCCCGCGATTACAGCTACAACGCGACGGACGCCCTCTCGAACAGCATCAGCCCGTGGAGCGGCACGAGCGGAAACCCGGGCATTCATCCGTGGCTCTCCGATTCGGCCGACCTCAGCCTCGAGCACTACTTCGCGCACGGGGGCGGCTACGTCCGGGTGGGCGCCTTCGAGAAGAAGCTCCTGAGCTACATCTACCAGCAGCAAACGGTGACCAACTTCGCGGGTTACCCCTATACGTCCAGCACGCCTCCCGTGCTCACGCAGGGTCTCACCTCGGAGTATGTGAACGGCCAAGGCGGCAACATCAGCGGCGTTGAGGCCGACGTGCAGGTGGGCAGCGAGGTCTTCACCGGGGGTGCGGTCAAGGGCCTCGGCGTCGAGCTAAACGGCCTCCTCGTGGACAGCAGCATCAAGCCCTGGGGCCCGACCAACGCCAGCGCGCCGCTTCCCGACATGTCGAAGAAGACCGCGAACCTGACCCTCTACTACGAGACCCACGGCTTCTCGCTCCGCGTCACCGAGCACTATCAATCGCAGACGAGGGAGTACATCGTTTCGTTCGGCCCGCCGAGCTTTTCGTCCCTGGGGACGCCCGGCGACAGCTACTCGGAGGAGATACCCTACCGTTCGGTTGACGCCCAGATCCAGTACGCGTTCAGGAGCGGCCTGCTCAAGGGCCTGACCCTCTACCTGCAGGGCATAAACCTGAACAATTCACCGCTGATCACCTACAACAACGGGGACTCGCGCCAGCTGTTGAATTGGCAGAAGTACGGCGCGTCCTATAGGTCGGGCCTGTCCTACAAGTTCTAATGGTTTCCAGATAGGGCCTGCTCACGAGAAGGCCAAATCGAGCGGCCACCGGATTAGCTCTGGTGGCCGCTTTTTCTTCCGGCGGGCAGACCTTGTCGCATTGCCTAAACCCCAACTTAACCGATGCGCGCCGGCCCCTGCATCCTCCGCTGCCTCGCCTCTGCGCTCGAAGACGGCGGGCAGCGCCGTGTCGCTCGGCTCCGCTGAGACTTCCTCCGACTCCGCCTCAATGGGATCCATCTCATCCACCTGGCTCAACGACCGCAGCGCGGCCGTACTGGCCCACATCTCCTCCCTGCCCGGAAGCTACGGCATCGGCAATCTCGGGCCGGGCGCGCGGAGCCTGGTGGATTTTCTCGGCCGGGCGGGCGTCCGCTACTGGCAGATCTGCCCGGTCGGCCCCACCGGCTACGGCGACTCGCCCTACCAGACCTTCTCCGGCCGCGCCGGCAACCCGTATTTCGTCGACCTCGGCGAGCTCGTGAGCGCCGGCCTTCTCACGGCGGACGACCTGGCGCCCCTGCGCCGGCTGCCCGCCGCGCGGGTCGACTACGGCCGCCTGTACGAGCAGTTCTGGCGGGTGCTGGCGCGGGCCCATGACCGTTTCGCGGCCTCGGCCGGCGACGAACTGGAGGGCATCGGCTCCCTGGCCGCCTTCCGCCGGCAGCAGGCCGGCTGGCTGGAGCCCTTCGCGGACTTCATGGCGATCAAGGCGCACTTTGGCGGCCGGCCCTGGACGAACTGGCCCGAGGAATTTCGCGGCTGGAACCCGAAACTGCACGCGACGCTGCCCGAGTCCGTGCGGCGCGACGCCGACCGCCACGCCTTCTACCAGCATCTTTTCTTCGGCCAATGGGAGCGG
>Ga0209415_10004023_pt1 | contig 27087 bp, 19 predicted proteins | sample PeaSoiSIISIP2007_FD_187696 | JGI IMG/M metagenome (GOLD analysis project Ga0209415, IMG submission 187696) | Peat soil microbial communities from Weissenstadt, Germany - SII-SIP-2007 (SPAdes) (version 2) | ecosystem: Environmental > Terrestrial > Soil > Wetlands > Peat | place: Germany... | reverse complement strand
TGCCTTGTGCAGGTTGACACCTACCGGAGTTGGTGCCCATACCAAGAGAACGGACTGCTGATTGCCGCAAACAACGGCACGCAGCCACAACAGCCTGTAAAACCTTTCAAACTCCCACTACCAAACGTACCTCCGGGAAACGCCTGCAACAAATATCCCGGAGGACCGCTACGTACGGTTTGCAACGTGGAGCCTAATAGCCCGACCAACAACTGTGTGCGCGGGGATCTGCTGGATCGTTACGATCCGACCAGCGGATATCAGGGCGGCATCAGGGATGCACATTGTGAATCGTTTGCTGCCTGCGGCATGAGCCGATGGAATCCGGCGCAGGTCGCCTTTGGCTGCTATTTGTACTGAGGGGGTACATTTATGATGCGCTTTGCCATTGCGATACTTAAGCGGTTGTTGGTCTCAGTCGCCGTACTGGCTTTCATCATCGCGTTCGGGACTCTGTACGGTCATTTTGTCGGCCCCTCGAAAATCGCTTATGCCGGGACGATCATGCTGATAGCCTGGCCGTGGGCTCTCCCTCAGGTTTTCGTAGTTGTATCGGTTGTATGGTTCTTAGCGCAGCGCCTAAAGCAGCTACGGCAGCACGGAAGTCATCCGGCTGGCTAGTCTAAAAAGATCGGGTCGGCTTCGCATGCGGTCGAGGGAAGAGTGGTTGCCGCAAACAACGTGAGTGCTGACCCGACCCTGGATGCTAGGGCAAACGCTCTCGCTCAAGCGATTAACAAGACCGGAGTCCAGACGCTCAGGAATCCATGTACGATAGGGGGTTTCTACGCCGCTTCAACTACGACGGTCGCCCTACCTTTAGCAGGTGTATCTAGCGCGGCGGCCATTCCTGCCGAGGGAGGTCTCTTCCCAGGCCTACTTGAAGCTGCGGGGACCGTTGGCAAATGGGTAGCTGCGGGCGGCGCGCCATTTGCATACGCCTACAACTGGATCAAGCAGCAGGTATCGGCGGGTTGCAACGCAAACGTGAACTGGTGAGTCCCTATGAAACTAATCCCGTACAACTGGAGATTTCGGAACCTAGTCAGTCTGATCCATCTCGTAGTCGGGGCAGGTTGCGGGCTGGTCCTGAAAGCCATTACGCCTTTCCCATCAGCAGTGGGCTGGACTCTAGTCGCCGTCGCAACAGTGATCCTCTTCGTGCTGTTCAACTATCGCATAGTGTTCGCGAACGGGGACAAGGAGCAACACCCGGAACGAAAATCTTCACAGCATTCCGGGAGTGTTTGACTTTCGTTACCGAGCGCAGCCGCCTTAAGGCTGTGAACAATACGTGGGTAGCCGCAAACAATGAACCGCAGACGCAAGGACAAAAATGGCCGTACAAAGGTCCTTCTAGTTGCTCGGTATACGGAAGCGGCGGGCCGCTGAATTTCGTCTGTAAGAACGCCGGCACAACGCGTTATGCCAATTCAGCGCGAGGTTGCCTCCAGACTTATTGGGACGCCAACACTGGGTCATACAGCATGACTCCAGGAGGCCCTGGGGCTCCCAACAAGCCATTTCTGCCATTGCCATCGCTCATTACGTTCACTGAATCGCACGCCGTATGCCTCGTCGGCGCATTCGTTTACTAACATGGAGTCACTATGAGCAGCCGTATCTTATGGGCTATCGGCGGTGCAGCATCGTTTTGGGTTCCAATCATTCTGATTTTTGCCGTACAACATTCGAACACGAATGTGGCGGTCGCGAACCTTGTCGCTCTGCTGGGTTTCTCACTTTGCTGGGCGCTTCGACGATCAGTACGTCCCCGAGGTAGGCAGAGCATCTGGATGCTGATTGGACTGTACTTCCTGGGGCCTGTCTTGTTGAGCGTGGCAACTACTTTTGCAAACGGGGGCTTCACGCAAATTCATGGATGGGCTGATATACGATGGCTTTTGTTTGCCTGCGTGTTTCCACCGTACCAATTTCTACTTGCCGCTATGTCAGGTCTGTGGCCGAGTCTCTTGATAGTGACAGTGTTCTTAGCATGCACTAGCGCGATCGAGCGGAAGCAAACCGCAGTTTAGGTGAAAACCAACTGCCGCAAACAACGGGCCTGCTCCTTCCCCACCCAACGGAATGTCTCCTACACTGTATAAGCTCAATAAATTGTCCTGTGCTTTTATGGCTTCCGGAGTGCAGTTCGGCAAGAACGGTGTCAAAGCGGGGGTACAGGCCGTAAAAGCTGGGGGTTGGATGATGGCCGGGAGCCCATTAACTGGACCCTTTGCACCCGCTACCCTAACAGCAGGCGGGCTTGTTGCATCAGGAGGGGGGACCTACTCTGCACTTAGCTTCTCGTATGAGGCATTTTGGCAGGGGGCGGGGTATCTCGGAGGTTGTAATGCCTATGGGTACTCTTTTTGAGACTGAGAAGGGGGAGCGATGAGTAGCAAGAGTGCCGCAGCAGAAAGCACGTCGGAGCGCGACAGTTGGGGAAGAGTGTTTTGGTTTTTGGCCTTAGGCGGTGCGGTAGCCACGCTCCCCTATGAGTATGCGTGGTCTCGGTTCGCTCTCCACAATTTGGCAACGATCTCATTCGGCGATTGGATTTCGACCAGTGGCGCAATCGCGGCTCCGTGGATTTTCTGTTTTATCTGTGTGAGGGAGTTAAGAGAAGCGGTAAAGAACGGGAAGATCGGTCGAGACCTCTGTTCGGAGATTTCGGTGTGGGTTGAGCTGGCTGTGATTGCCGCCTACTTGATCCTTGCTCCTGCAGTTCACAGGCTGCCGAGCTTAGGTGCCCTAAAGTAATCCCTGGGCGGGTGGCCCACCTTTGCGTTTTTTGCAAAGGTGGGATTGTATGCAGCATGCGACGACCGTCTTCAGTTTCTTGATCGTTTCCGCCGCGGCGAGTGAGAAGGCCGCGTATGTGCCGCAGTCTAACATCGCAGGACAAGCAAGGCGGTGCCGTTTGCACCCGCGTCCCCCACCTTTGCAAACCCCGCAAAGGTGGGCCACCCGCCGCAGTTGCTTAGCGTTCCAGCTTGGGGGAATTTCCCCGAATTTCCCAGTGATTGATCTTCAGCGCCGGCGTTCACCTCTCCTGACTTGGCGACAAGCTGAGTGTACCGCCTTGCTGGAGCGAGCCTGCATGGCAGCGGTCCGAGGGCAGCGCGCCCTGCCAGATTGCAGCCAGGTCTGCCGGGTCCGCGACGAAGCAAAGTGCGTAGCCTCCCGGCTCGATGGCATCGACCACCGCCGGCCCGTCGCCGCCGCTGGCGCCGGCCTGATCGGTGCCCCAGCCGGCGAGCGTGCCGGCATCCTGGATGGCTCCGTTGTGCACGAGATAAGGCACGGCAGGGCTGTCGAGAGCGGATTCGGTGGGCCTGAGATCGAGCACAAGCGTGCCAGCGGACGCATCGAGAGTGATGGTATTGGCATTCGGCGGCGCATCGCTTCCACTCGAAATGGGCAGCCGGGTCAGCTTGAGGGCAAATCCCGGCGCTCCGACCGTTAGCCCCACTTCCGCGGTGCCATTCGGCAGTTTCACATCGAAACGGCCGTCCGCGTCGGTGCGCGTGAAGAAGCGTGGGACGCCCGGGGAGATCCAGACCTGCACCGCCGCGCCCGAAACCGGCCCCTGGCTGGAGACTACGTAGAAGGGGATGGGCTTGTAGGACTTGAGGGTCAGCTTCAGCTCGCTCTCGCTACCCTCCAGTACCTGAAGGGCGGCGCGGTCTGAGACACCATCGAACGATTCGGCCACGGCGGTGTACTTGCCCGGCGGCAGGTCGGGCAACTGGAAGCCGCCGGTGCTGTCGGTGTTGGTTGTCGTGCGGGCTCCGCCGGCGTCTTCGAAAGTGACTTGAGTGCCGCTCTGAGGCTTGCCCTCTTCGGAGACCACGATACCACGCACGGCGATGGTGGGCAGAGCCAGCTCGAGCCAGGCCCGCGCGCCGGCAGCAGCCGACGGCACGCTCACGTCCTCGAGGCGACGGTTGATCGGCGGACGCGCGGTCTGCGCTTCGACGGTCCAGCTGGTTTGCTGGACGCCGGGCGGGACAGGCAGCAGCCCCTGGAAACTACCATGATCGTCGCTCGCGAGCGTCACCGGAGCGCCAGCCGCGGCGTCGTTCAAGAAGAGCAGCCGGGCACGCACCGGCTGCGTGCCCAGCACCACGCGGCCCGCCACGCGCACATACGCGAGACGCAGCGAGAGCGGCCCGCTGCGTGCGCCCAGCTCGAAGGGCTGCTGCAGCCAGGGCGTGCCGTCGGAGCTGTTGACGGTGACGCCATAGGTCCCGGCCATGAGGCCGTGGCGGACCCAGCGTCCGTCGGCTGAGGTCGAGGCGTTGTCCGCAATCCGGAGCAAGCGCGGAGCCGTCGCCTCCACAGTGAGCTGCCACGGACGGCCATCGGGATCGGCCTTCGGCGTGATGGAAATGTCGAGAGTCAGCTCTTCGAGCAGCAAAGGAGGATCGATGCGGGTCTCTGTGTCTGCTTGCACGCTCAGCTCGCGCATGCCGCTTGCCGCCTGGCACTCGACCGCCAGCAGGTACGTGCCGGGCGCCACGCCGACAACTTGAAAGTAGCCGAGCTGGCTGAGAGGAACGGAGAAGTTCGTCTGGCCTTGAGGCGCGCTTTCTGCGTCGGAGTCGGGCGCGCCGCGGCGCTCGGCGTTGGCTCGCAGGCTCGCGCGACAGGGACCGGGCGGGTTCGAACCGTCCTTTCGAACCGCGCGCCCGAAGACCGAGGCGGCCCGGCGCAGATCGGTTCGGCCGAGATCGGTGCTCTCCGCGGCCTTCAGACTCACTCCCCAACGGTAGCGCGGAGTGTACCCCGCTGCCTCCAGCCGCACATCGAACAGGCCGGCTGGACCCAGGCAGCTCCAAGTGCCTTCGTCGACCTGGCAGCGAAGCTCCGCGCGGGAGGGGCTCGGCTGCGCTCGCGGGAGGGACGCCGGCGGGGCGGTTGGGTCGTCGGCGGGGGTTGGCATGGCGCTCAACCGAACTTCAAGGGCGTGTGGCGGCATTTCGCCGTCGGCGGTCAGAATCTCGCCGCGCAGAGATGCCGCTGGCCAGAGCGCGAGCCGCAGGCTCGCAGGCGCCTGGCCGGCGACCACGACTTCGGCTCCCTGGCTCCAGTAGCCGGGCGCGGAAGCCTGCAGCTGCCAAGTGCCGTCGCCGAGATTCAGGACCACGCCGTCCGGCCCGGCCTCGGCTTCGACTTCGACGGGCACGCCGTTATCGGACGAACCGGCTGTCCAAACCGCCTGAATGTGGGCGCGCGCCGGCGCGGATGTGGGCATGCCGCTGGGCCAGTCAAGCGCCACCTGAACGGGCAGGGCCCGGGCCTGCAAGCCGCAGAGAGCGAGAGCGGCGGCTAGAAGCACTCCTCGACCGAGCACGGACCTTTCTAGGAACCACGCGAACACTTGGAGCATCTCTCCTGGATGCTTGATTTGTCTTGTTCTGGTTTACTGGCTGCGACACACGCGAAAACCCTGATCGGGGCCCGCGCCATTCGCGGCCAGGCTACCCCGGAAAGCCGACTCGGTGAAGGGGGCGTCGCCGATCCAACCGCCGCCTTTCCAAACCCGGCCAAAGCCGGCTTGACTTCCTTGAGGGTCGGTTACATTAGCCAGCAAATCTCCGTACCAGTCCCAGCACCATTCCCTTACATTACCTGACATGTCGTACAACCCTAACTCGTTGGGTTTCTTGCCGCCGACAGGTTTTGTTTGATCATGGTTCTGCTCAAGGATGGGCCAGTACCAAAATCCGGTTAGCGCTTTGTCTCCAGAGTTTCTCCAATACCATGCTACTTCATTTACATCGTCGCTTCCGCTGTATGTGTAACTCCGGCTTATCGGGCCGCCGCCTGCGGCATATTCCCACTCTGCTTCTGTCGGCAATCGGTAACCATTGGCTCCTGCATTGATCGTTACCGTCCACTTGATCTTATCGAGATCGCCATAGTTCGGGTCTGGCAGATTGTTCGGATCCTTGTTGTTCTTGTCTATCTTGTAATACGGCTTCAGCCCCTCTTTGATGCTCCTTTTATTGCAGTACTCAACGCTGTCGTACCAGTTCACCATTTCCACTGGCAAATTATCGCCTTTGAACTTTGAGGGATTACTTCCCATTACCTCACTCCACTCTTTTTGAGTTACTTCATATTTTCCAATATAGAAGCTCGATATGGTTATACCTTTGCCGTAGTAGTTGGATTTCGTGTTCTTAAAAGTCCCGCCCTTGACCAATACAAAGTTTTCAGGCATTTCTGCCGAGCAAACGCCAGCAACGACAACTATGATCGCCGCCAAAAGGAGTAGTCTTCTCATTAAGGTGTCCCGTTCTATCCGGATCAACATCAACGAATCACATGCATCTGGAGCACAAATGTTCGGATAAGCTCAAAAGCCGCTTGCCCACGAAGGCGGTTCCGCCCGCGCCCGTAACTCTTCTGAATTGTTTTTCGAAATACATACCGCCAGGCCGGCGGCTGTGAGACCAACCGGCCATGGCGATATCAAACGACTTGGCGGGATTTGTCTACCACACGGTTGCGTTAACGGACCCACTACGACCACCATACGCCTCTGTTCCCAGAATCATTACATTGAAGGCGCCCATTCTCATCCCAATGTTATTCCAGTGGTTAAAGTGGTTGCCGGTGGTGACGGTGTGGTTCGATCCGGTCGAGGACCCGCCCCAGGCATCCAAGTACTGCTCGAAAGTTGCAGTGCCCTGAATAGAAGGCTGGTTGACTTGCAGATGCTCGTATGTGTTGTAGTTATGTCCATCGCTGGAGACACTGCCCTTGTAGGTTGCATTGGCCAGATATAGCGAACCGAGCTCGTTGATGTAATATTCCACGAGCGGGTTTGTCGTCCAGCCATAGATGGAAATAGTGTTATAGCCGGTAGCGTAGCCGACATTGTAGCCTACCGTCATCGCGCTGCCGGTTTGCCAGCCTTTGCCGCCAACCACATCTCCCACGCCTTGCCAGCTGATGGCGTAATTGCCGGGATATTGACCGGCGCCCGGAAACGTCATCTGCGCCGAGCCGCCACTGGTGTACAGGGAGTAGTAGTAGCCGTTGTTATAGCCGGTTCCGTTGTTGTAAACCGTCTGGGCGTTTGCCGCCAATGTTAAGCAACCCGCCGCCACGAGAGCGATGAGGATTGCCTGGAGAACTCCTGAAGAAACGAACTTCTTTAGGTGCATTCTGTCTCCTTGTTGTTTTTTTGGGTTTGAAGAGTGGGGGAGCCCGCGGCCGTCGCCGCCGGTCGTGACGGGGACCGGCCATCCTGAGAAACAGGTAGACACGGAGGCGTACGCTACGCGCCCCTGTGGCGCATGTCAAGAAGAAATGGGGCGCGCGCACAAACTGATTCCCGAAAATGCGCTCGGGATTTCTTGTCTTCGCCGATTGTGCTCCGACAACCCATTTCCACTGTCACAACTACGAACATGGACGGCGACGATCGTAAGACATCTTGCCGCTCGTGAGTATGGAGAGTGTCCTAGTTAGGAGCCATGGGCCGTGTAATTCGGACGATGACCTCGGAAGTAACCCACCTTTGCGTTTCTGGTGTTCCGTCCCATGACATCCTTTACAGAACGCCCCCGGACGTTTTGTAGGAGATGTCATAAAACTGAACAAAACGGGAAGACGTTGGGTGGATAGGAGCGCGGGCGAAGTCCCCATGAGATTGTGGGTGACCATAGTACTCTTTCACCCAAACTGATGGGTCCATACAATCTCGTCTAGGTTCGCTAACTAAGCAATAAATAAGCATTTTGCAGCTGAGGTGGATGAGGGAACGTCGGCATTTCCAGGCACAGAAATCTTAAGGAATGCCGGGCGAGCCGCAAGACAGAGGTACCACTATGAAGTGTCGCGTTATTGCGGTTCTCGGCACCCGGCCGGAAGCCATCAAGCTGGCACTCGTCATCCGGGAGTTGTGCCGGCGCTCCTCGGAGTTTGAAGTCGCAGTGGTGCACACCGGCCAGCATCGCACCATGCTGGACCAGGCTCTCCAGCTTTTCAAAATCAAGCCCGACTTCGACCTCGATGTCATGCGTCCGAATCAAACGCTGAACACGTTGACGGGCAGGGTGCTAGACACGGTGGAAAATGCCTGTCACCGGTTCGAGCCCAACATCATGTTGGTGCAGGGCGATACCACCACCGCATTCGCGGCTTCGCTGGCCGCCTTCTACTGCAAAATCGCGGTCGGCCACATCGAGGCTGGGCTTCGCAGCCGCGACATCTACAATCCGTTCCCGGAAGAAGTGAACCGGAGGATGGTCTCGGTGATCGCCGAAATCCATTTTGCGCCCACGGTCAGCGCGCGCGACAACCTGCTTGCCGAGGGCATTCCCGCCGATAGGATTGTGGTGACCGGGAACACGGTAGTCGATACCCTCCGCTTGCTGGGCCAGATGCCCGATAACTGGGAGAACACACCACTGGCCGGGATTCCCCGCGACGGCCGCCGCCTGGTGCTGGTGACTTCCCACCGCCGCGAATCCTGGGGATCGGACCAGGAAAGCATGTGCCTGGCTCTGAAAGACCTGGTCAAGCAACATGACGACATTCGCATCGTCTATCCGGTGCACATGAATCCCAACGTCCGCAGCACGGTGAATGCGATGCTGCAGGACGAAGACCGGATTCATCTAACCGAGCCGCTGGATTACATCGCGTTTGTCAGCCTGTTGCGGCGCTCCTTCCTGGTACTCACGGATTCGGGAGGAATTCAGGAAGAGGCTCCCACGTTCAAGAAGCCTGTGCTGGTGCTGCGGAAAGTGACCGAGCGTCCGGAAGCCTCGCAATTCGGGATGGCGAAAATCATTGGCATGTCCCGCGAAAGGATTGTCACCGAGGCCAACCGACTGCTGAACGACAGCGATGCCTATCAAGAGATGTCCGACGGCGACAATCCCTACGGAGACGGCCACGGCTCGGAACGGATCGTCGAGGCGGTGGCGCGCTGGCACAACAAGGAAACTCCACTGCTGCCGCCGGAAAAGGAATTCAAACTCCCGCCGAGACCGCTACCACGCCGGCGGAAGACTGATCTTGTGGAACGGGCAAAGACCGTGGTTGCAGGGAAGGAATGACAGTTCGGCGGTTGGGCGACTGTTGCGGTGCTTGCCATGATCTATGTCCTCTACTCGATTGTCCTGCTGATCTGCATCTACACCGGGCGGCACTACGGATTCACCCTGAACCGCCTCTTCGGATTCCAACGGCACCCCTACATTGACATTGACACCGCCGACTGGCCCGCCCTGACGGTTCTGGTGGCCGCGCACAACGAAGAAAAGGTTATCGCCAACATTCTTGAGGCGCTGATGACGGTCCATTATCCCGCCGACAAGATGCTGATCATTCCGGTGAACGACCGTTCTACCGACGGCACGCGCGCGATTATTGACACGTTCGTGGAGAGATTCCCCGGGCGCATTCGCCCGTTCCATCGCACCGGCGGCAAACCGGGAAAGGCAGCGGCGCTGAAAGATGCAATGGAGATTGTCGAGACGGAGATCATTTTGATTTTCGACGCCGATTATCTCCCCGGTGCGGGCCTCATCCGCCAACTGGCCGCACCGTTTTTCGATCCCGAGGTGGGAGGAGTGATGGGCCGGGTCGTGCCCCTGAATGTCGATACGAATCTGCTCACACGGCTGCTGGATTTGGAACGCTCCGGCGGCTATCAAGTGGACCAACAGGCGCGCATGAATCTCCGCCTGGTGCCGCAGCACGGGGGGACGGTCGCGGGAGTCCGGCGCAGCGCCCTGCGGGAAATTGGCGGGTGGAATGAGGAGTCGCTCACGGAAGACACAGACTTGACCTATCGCCTGCTGCTGCACGGATGGAAAACCGCCTACCAGAATCGGTCCGAGTGCTACGAGGAAGTTCCCGAGACCTGGAAAGTTCGCATCAAGCAGATCATGCGCTGGGCCAAGGGCCATAACCAAGCCATGGTCACCTATGGCATCCGTTTGCTGTTGGGGCGGCACCGAGCGACCTTGCGGGAACGCATCGATGGGACGCTGCTGCTCGGAGTCTATGCCATGGCTCCGGTCACGCTGCTGGGTTGGACGCTCGCGCTGGCGGTGTTCTACCAAGGCATCGCGCCGTTGCACGGTGTAATCGCCCTGCTCTGTTTCACCGCCTACGCCGCGCTGGGCAACGTTGCCGCCTTCTTCGAGATAGCCGCGGCAGTCAGGCTGGATGGAACGCCGACGCGGATCCGCCTGTTGCCGCTTCTGATCATGGGATTCGTGGTGAGTATTTTCTCGGTGTCCCGCGCCGCCCTTTCACAAACGAAGGACGCCATCACCGGCGCCGAGTTCCATTGGGACAAGACCGAACGCTTCCGGAAGGTTGCCTCGTGAGTCCCTACCTTGCCGTTGCGGCGCTCTTTTCTTTCGTGAGCCTGCTTCTCGCGCTGCCTTTGGTGCCGGCCATTCTGGAACTGCATCGTAAGTCCGATGCGATGCCGCTTAGCGTGATCCAACAGAACGCCGGCGAGATTCGTCACTTCGCCGATAGCTTCCGTATTTACATCAAGCGACTCGAACCGGATCTGCAGCGGAGCTTCTCATCCGGGCAGGCGGCGACCGGCACCCTGCCGGACGGAACCAACTACATGGTTCTGGGGGGGCCTGACGAACCAATTCCGACCCAGGGAAACGCTTGCCCGGTTCTCATCGCCACCAATTCGGACCTCAAGACCCCACCGGGAATCACCTTCCTGAAGGATATCTATGCCGGCCGCGATTTCGCCGGCGGGGAAAACAACAATTACCGGGCGATTCTGGCCAATGGAAACATTCAACTGGGTCCTTCCACGTGTGTGCTGCGCTGGCTGCACGCCTCCGGGGAGCTCAGCGTCGGCAGCGGCTGTGTGCTTCAGGGCCGCGTGTCCTCGGATTGCGCGGTGCGGTTGCAACGCGAGTGCACCTTCCTCCGCCTGAATGCGCCTTTCATTGCCACCTCCGAGCCTGAAAACAGCGGGAATACCCGGCCAGACCCCTTCGAGGGGCGGGAGTTTTCCCCAACGGTGGATCGCGTACTGCACGATGGCGACTTCGAGATCAAGGCCGATGAAATCATCCGCACTAACCTGGTGGTGCGGGGGGACTTGCGCGTAGGGGCTGGCGCGCGTGTCTGCGGCAGCCTGAAAAGCTGCAAAGACATGGTTCTGGAGAGTCACGCCTGCGTGGAAGGCAGCCTAATCAGCGGAAGGCGGATGCACATCGGCCCGCACTGCGCGATCTACGGACCGGTTATCGCGGAACGGGAAATGTTCATCGAGACGGGCACGCGGTGCGGAAGCCGGGCGAAAGCCACGACCGTGAGTGCTCCGCATATCGAGGTGGAGGAAGGCGTTCTAATCTTCGGCACGTTGTGGGCTCGTGAATCCGGCCGGGTGGTGGCCAAAGCATGAAGCGCCCTAACTCCACTCGCTTGGTTGGCGCAGCGCTTCTCCTGACGCTCGCATTGGCCTTGGGGCTGTGGAGCTGCAGCGATCCGTTTCACTCGACCGCGGATCGCGTCCTACTGCTGATCCCCGACGGCACCAGCAAGTCCGATCCCAGAGTGACGGTGTGGCTTGATGCCGCCAATGAAGAAGGGCTGCACGTTATCGCGGTGCATGACTCCGAGTTTCTCCGGCCAGTAGCCGGAGAGTCGAAATGCGCGGGCATCATTCTGCCCGATTCCATCCACCAGCAGGCCAGTGATCTCTTTGTCGCGGGCATCGAACATTTTGTCGCGAATGGCGGGAAGCTCATGCTGGTATACGACGCGGGTACGCTGTCGCTCTCCGGCCGTTATGCGCCTGGGCGCTCGCGTTTTTCCGAACTGGCGGGGGTCGACTACGCGCTCTACGACAAGCTCGCCGATCATACGACTCAGTGGAACACGCTGACCACCACAGATTCCATTATTCGTCAGTTCGAAATCCCGCCGGGAGTGTACTATCCGTTCGAACCGACGGCTCCGGCGGCACCGGCGCAGATGTCGGCGCAGGCTTCGCCAGCCAAGGACTTCGAAGTCCGGCTGACGCGCTACAAGCTCGGCGAGCTGAAGTATCCCAGCTTTGTCACCGAAGGCGCCTACTCCGGAAAGGTTCTTTTTCACTCGGTTTCCGGATTGGTGGCCGGGGAACGTCCCTATCAGCAAGGCTCAGTTCTGTTTGTCAACCTGCCGCTCGGCTACCTGAAGGCCAATACGGACGGCGTGTTGACGCACGCCTTTCTCCGCTATTTCGCCGATAACTCCCTGTCCGTGCCGCGCTTGCTGGCGGTTCCCGATGGTGTGGGAGGTTTGGTGCTCAACTGGCACGTCGATTCTAATGCCGCGCTTAAGCCCCTGCAGGAGCTGAGTTCGTGGAGCCTGCGGCAACAGGGGCCGTATTCGATCCATGTGACCGCCGGGCCTGACACGGCGGTTTTCGGCGACAAGTTAGGGGTTGATGTCGAGCACGATGGCCTGAGCCAGTCGTTGCTTCGCCAATACTCCGCCATGGGCGACGAAATCGGCAGCCACGGAGGCTGGATCCACAACTACTTTTCCGCACACGTCGAAACTGACCCGCCGGCGCAACTGGAACCTTTCCTGGCCATGAACAAAAGCGCCCTGGAAAAGGTAGTTGGCAAGCCGGTGATCGAGTATTCCGCGCCCAATGGCGACCAGCCGCAGTGGGTCACGCGTTGGCTGGAGGCACACGGCTTCATCGCTTACTACTTTACCGGGGACGCAGGCATGGCTCCCACGCAGGGATATCGCGATGGGAAACGCAGCGGGCAGAACATCTGGGCATTTCCCATCGTCCACCTGAACTTAGCGGCCAGCTTCGAGGAAATGAGCAGATTGGGGTATACGGCTCCCGAGATCGAGAGTTGGCTTAAAGAGGTTGCGAGATTTACGGCCGACCAGCAGGTTGCACGCCTGGTCTACTTTCATCCTCCCGGAATTCTGCCGTATCACGATGTTTTCGACCATTGGCTCGAAGAGACCGCGCAACTGAAAGCAGATGGGCGCTTTCGTTGGTACACCATGAGCGAACTGGCCCACTTTCTCAATTCCCGCAAAAAGGTGAAGTGGAAAGTCACGAATCACGCCGGAATGATCACGGTGGACGCCATACATCCGGAGAGCCTGGAGCACCAGGCGTGGCGCTTCCCCGCGAACCGATACGCCCAACCAATCGTCACCCGAGGCGCTGCTCAGGTTGTGAAAGACGACGGCGCGTGGATGGTTATTGCCGGAGCCGGGAAAGACCTCCAGTTCCAGACTGCGATTCTAACGAAATGACAGAGACCAAACAGAATTGCTATCCCGTGACACGGCTGCTTTTGCTGCTGAGCCTAGGACTCACCGCTGTCGCCTACGCGCAGGACACGCGCGCGTCCGCCGACCCGGCCTCGGCTTCCCCGGCGCAAACAGTGAGCGACACGCAGGCCCAACCCCAGCCCAAAGTCCTGCCCAACTACGCCGAGACGGGAGGCGACTATATGGCGCTGAGCGACGGCCTTGGCGACTGGACTGGAGGATACTTCCGCGGGGTGGTCGAACAGGGAAAAAACGTTTGGAACGCTGAGATCAATGGTCAACGCGAGTTCGGTGACGCGGGTGTGTACTTTGCCGCCGGCGATACCTATACCTTCAACTCAGACTGGTATGGAGCGCTGACCGTGGGCTCCAGTGCGGGAGGTTTTTTCTGGCCTCGGTTCCGCACCGACGGATTCATCAACAAGAAGTGGCTGGCGAAGAAACAGTGGATCACAAGCTTTGGGCTTTCCTATTACGCGGCAAAAGACGTCCACCGCGACTACAGTTTCTTTCTGGGTTCAACCTACTATTTCGACAAGCCCTGGGTGGTGGAAGCGGGCGTGCGTTTTAACGTCAGCAATCCAGGAAATGTCTTTTCACCGGCCGGTTTTGTCGCCGTGACCCAGGGCCGGAACAAACATCAATACATCACGGTGCGGGTGGGCTTGGGCGAGGAGGCGTACCAGCTGATTGGGCCGACCACGACGCTCACTGATTTTGAGAGCCAGGACTTCTCCCTGACAGTGCGCAGGTGGGTGGGCAAAAGTTGGGGGTTCAATTTCGTCGCGGAGTATTATCACAACCCGTTCTATGTGAGAGGTGGGAGCACTCTTGGATTCTTCAAGGACTTCTGAGCGTCCAGCCACTTCCTTTGACAAGCCCGCCAGCGCCAGATCGGTGGAACCGATTCGCGCGCGCGGACACCGGGGCGGCATCATCATTATGCACCGGTCCATGGCGCACTTCACGCTCAAGCCCATGAACCTGGCATCGGCAATCTCACTTCTGCTTTTCTTTTCCGCTATCTGGCTGGTGTGGTTGCCTCGAACGTGCATGCTGTGGAGGCAAATCCTGGCGGTGGGAATCCGTTACTTGCCGCTACATGCCAACTTGCTGCTGGCCGAAAGTCATTTAGCGCCGCACCTCACGCTCGAAATCCCCTACCTCAGCATGGCGCCGGTTCCGCCCAGCTCCCTGGTCTGGAGCCTGACCTGCGGTGTAACGATACTGCTGTTTGCGGCGACCTACCTGTTCCCCAATCGCTGGATCCCGGTGGTGTACCTCGTGCGCGGCGGCTTGCTGGTGCAGGTAACGGCGCTGGCCTACTTTGCCCTGTTTCCGGCGGCATTCCCTCATAGCCCGACCAGCTATATGGAAGGACTCTCGACTTATGGACTGGGTCTGATTTCGATTGTCCCATGTCTATTTGGATTGACCTACCACATCTTCGATTTCGGCCTGCCCAAGAAAGCCTTTCTAACTATCGTGACTATGGCGCACCTTACGATCCTGCTCCCTTTCCAGATTCTCTTGCAGGGCCTGGTACTGCAGAAGACGGTGCTGTTCATGCCGATACTCTACATCGTTTTTGGTATGCCTCTCGACGTCATGGCCATCGTTGCGTTTTACGCGTGGGGGATGAGTTGGCCGTTCCGTCGAAGCCTGAAGGTGACGAACTAGATTACGTGAGTCGCGCGGCGGCGGAGGGCTGGCGCGCTCTTGGACTTAATCCTTCTCGACTTTCAGCCTAACTGAGGTTGCCTCTTGGCGGTTTTCAAAGAGTGGAGATCGATGCTGCGTGGACACCACGCAGTCGGATCTGTTTCGCTCGATCAACATGCTAGGTGACCATCCAAAATCGTCGCAGGCACAACATGTACCTCCAACCCAGCTTTACAGTCCAGAGGTCTGGTAGCGCAGAACCGACAAAGCCAGCCGGTATTCGTATCCCGCCTGCGCATTTCCGATTTCGGCCTGAGTCTGCTGTAACTGCGCCTGGCTGAGTTCCACAATTGAGCTGAGGCCGAGCTTGTATCGCGTCTGGGCAAGATCGAGCGCCAGGTTGGCCTGGGCCAACAACTGCTCACTCACATTCGCGCGGTCGAATGCCGTGCTTGCGGCCAGCCAGCTTGTGCGTACATCTCGCGAGATTCGATTGCGAAGATCAATCAGGCGTTGGCGGGTGGCCTGGGCGCGCAAGTCCGCTTCGCGGGACTTCGCGGAGTAGAGGAATCCATTGAAGACGGGAATCTCCACGTTCACTCCCGCGGCAGCGTAAGGCCCATAGACGCGATCGTCACGGACAGGAGAGTCTCCGAACGCCGCGAGAGCGCTGATCGTCGGATACAACTGGTCGCGCTCCGCGCTGTGCAGCCTTTCCGCGGACTCCGACTGAAATTCCAGCGCAAGAATCTCGGGACGCTTGGAAAACGCCTCGGCGAGTAGCGGGTCCACGTCGGCTGGGGGCGGAGCCAGCGGCTCGTCATCGTTCACGAGTTCGAATGCTTCGACCGTGGGATATCCCAGAATCGCCGACAGGGTCGCCGCGGAAACCTGGTCGTTGTTGAGGGCGTCCAGGTAGAGCAACTTTGCCTGGGCCAGATTCACGTTAGCAAAACTCAAGTCCAAGTCCGATCTCAATTTGCTCTTCGTGAGAGCGGAGACCTGGTCGGATAACAACTGCCGCGAGGCCACAGTCTGCTCTGCCACACGCAGCACGGCGTGTGTCTGCAGCGCATTGTAAAACGCCTGATCCACGGCCAGCAGAATGTCTTCCTTTGTAGCAGCCGCGTTCTGTTCGTCGGCTTTTGCCTGCAGGCGGGCACCGGCAACCAGGTTCGTAGTGCGCCCAAAGTCTGTGATGAGTTGGCTCACGGTGACACCAGCGGCAGCTCGCGTATAGACAATTGGATTGTTCAAGTTCCCCGCGGTTATGCGGCTATTGTTGCGGGCATCGACTCCGGTCAGGTTGGCATAGGTTTGTGGCCAGAGATTCGAGCTCACTTCCCGCGTCACCTGCTGCGAGGCCAACGCACTGAGCCGCGCTACAGAAATCGCTGGATTGTTTTTCAGCGCGAGCGCCTCGGCGTCTTTGACTGTGAGCCGCACTACGTTCAAGGATAGCGATCTCTGCGATGCGGGCGCCGGCTGCGCCGGACTTTGAGCCGAGAGCGACTCGACCGAAAGCACGAGCGCGCCAAGTAGAAGCGTTCGTCTCCACGTCATGCCGGTTGTTCCTCCTCTTTCCCATCTTTGTTGCCATCACTCTTGCCGTGAACCATCAGATAAACCGCTGGTACGAGGAAAACGGTAGCGACCACTGAAACCGCAAGGCCGCCAATCACGGCGCGCGCCAGTGGAGCGTATTGCTCGCTGCCCGTCTCTATGCCGAGCGCCATGGGCAGCATCCCCAGCAAAGTTGCGAGCGAGGTCATGAGAATTGGGCGGAGCCTGATCTTGCACGCGCGAACCAGCGCTTCCTGCAGTGAAGCAGTTTCTTCCCGCAATTGGCGCGCGAACTCGACGATCAGAATGCTGTTGGAAACGACGATGCCGGTCATCATGATTACGCCCATGAGCGACATGATGTTGAACGTGCTATGCGTCAGCCACAGGATCAACACCACTCCTGCCAATCCGGGAGGGATCGCGACCAGAATGATCAGCGGCTCGAGAAAAGAAGTGAACTGAGCCATCAGAATCAGGTAGACGAGTACGATGGCCAGCACCAGACCGATGGAAAAGCGTTTGAACGATTCGTTCATGCCGACGACGGAGCCGAGCACTTCCACCCGTGTGTTTTCCGGTAACGACAGGTGACGGACGATGTCGTTGACTTCGCGATTGATGCCACCCAAGGCCTCTCCCGAGGGCATCACATAGATGTCGATAACCCGCTGCAACTGATAATGGTCGACTTCGGTCGGAGTATTGATTGGCGTTATATCTGCCACGGATTGCAGCGGCGTGTAGTTCTGGGTGCCGGGAGCGCGCAGCGGTATCTGTTTGAAATCTTCCATGCTCATGCTCTGGATCTGCTTATCGAAGTACTGCACCGTGAGCATGTAGTTATTGCCTGTCTTGGGATCGATCCAGAAGCTGGGCTCGATCATGCCATTGGAAGTAAGGGCAGTGATGACGTTGTCCACCACTTGCTTCGGCGTGAGTCCGATCAAACTCGCCCGTTCGCGATCGATATTGAGCTGCAGACCGGGATAAAGAAGATTTTGGGGAATCAGTACGCCGCTCACGCCCTTGCGCGCGCGAATCTGTTTGGCGATGTTGGTCGCCACTTTAAAGGCTCCGTCGAGATCGTTGCCTCGGACCTGGACATCGATGGGTGCGGGTAATCCCAGGTTGATCACGGCATCCACCAGTCCACCCGCCTGAAAATAGGTATCGAGTTCCGGCAAGTCTTCGGACAGCTTGCGGCGAACGCGCCGCATGTACTCATAGCTCCCGATGCTGTGGTCTTCTTTCAAACTGACCTGCACAAATGCGGTGTCCATGGAAGAATTGCTGGTGTACATGGCGGAGAGGTCGGGAGTGATCCCGATATTGGAGACGATCATCCCCAGGTCCCGAGGGCCGATCACCTGGTGGATATCGTTTTCGACGCGCGCGATGTATTGATTGGTAACCTCCAGACGGGAACCGCTGGGCGCCTTCACGTTGATGACGAATTGGCCCGGATCAGTGCGCGGAAAGTACGCTGTCCCCACGAAAGGAAAAATTCCCAGGACCAAAACGATGCCCACGGCAATCCACGCCACGGTTCTCCCCGGCCGGACCAGCGCGCGAGTCACCCAACGCTCGTAGAGTGCCAGCAGCTTCTCGAAGAGCTCATTGAACCGGCCAAGGAATCTCATGTAGAGGGAGCGCGGAACGGCCTTGTTCTCGGACTCGCGTTCAATTTCCTCCTCCACGTCCGGAAGGTGGAGGAAGTGCGCGCAATAGAGCGGCACCACCGTCATGGCAAAGATGTACGAAGCAAAGATAGACAGGACCACGCCCAAGCCGAGATCGATGAATAGGTATCGGCTGACGCCATAGAAAAACGTTACAGGGAAAAACACGATGGAGGTGGTAACCGTCGCAGCCAGGACAGCGAGCGATACTTCCATTCCTCCCATTTCGGCCGCGACTATCGGCGTTTCCCCGGTTTCCATGTAACGGAAGATGTTTTCCAGCACGACAATAGAGTTGTCGATGAGGCGGGAAAGAGCGAGCGCCAAACCGCTCAGCAGCATGACATTGATCGATCCACCCATTGCACTCATGAGCAGAAAGCACGCCAGCACGGAAAGGGGGATTGAGAGGAGTATGGCAAGGGTGGCGCGCGGACTTCCCAGGAAAACGAGGACCATGATGGCGGTCAACAGCAGTCCGATCCCGCCTTCCTTCATCACGTTCTGGATGGCGCTTTTTACAAAAATGGACTGATCAAAGACAACCGCCGTCTTCAGCGACTTTGGAATGTCCAGCAGATCCTTGATCGCGGCCTTGATTCCTTCCACAATCGTGATGGTATTGCTGTCGCCGCCTTGCTTTAGCACCGGGATGTAGACGGATTGCTGCCCATCGATACGCACGATGTTGGTTTGGATCGCTCCGGAGTCCTTGGCCTCACCCACATCGGCAACCATTACCGAAGCGCCGCCCACTGTCTTCAGCGGGATGCGGTTGATTTCCTCTACGTTGGGCAACTGTGCATTGGCATAAATGTTGTAGTCTCTGGGACCGATGCGAACGTCACCGGCGGGCAGAATCAAATTGGAGTCATTGACCGCGCGAACCACGTCCATCAGGCTGAGCTGGTGCGCCTCCAGTTTGAGCGGGTCTACATAAACCATGATTTGGCGATAGCGTCCGCCAAAGGGCTGCGGCACCGAAGCCCCGGATACGTTAGCAATCTGATTACGAACTTGAAATTGCGCCAGATCCTTGAGCCGAGTCTCATCCAGACCCTCCCCTTTCAGTGTCACCAGGCAAACGGGAAGGCTTGAGGCATCGAACTTGAGCACCACGGGCGGCAAAGTGCCTGGAGGCAGACGGCGCAGGTCCGCCATAGCCAGGTTCGCAATATTGCTTAGGGCGGCGTTGGCGTCGCTGCCAGGCTTGAAGTAGATCTTGATCAGGCTCACGCCCGTCAACGAGCGGGACTCGATGTGGTCGATGTTGCTGCCGAGCGTAAAGAAACGCTCGAACGTATCCGTGATATCAGCCTCGACTTGCTCCGGAGGCATCCCCGAGTAAAAGGTCGCCACCACCACCACCGGGATCTTGATCTGGGGGAACAGATCCACCGGCATGCGAACCACGGCCGTCACACCGACCACAGCGATCACCAAGCAAAGCATGATCACAAAGAAGGGGTACTTCAGAGCGAATCTCGGCATTACTTTCGCTCTCCTGTCCGACCCTCGCTCGCGCTTGATCCTTGCTCCAACTTGGGCTGTACCACTTCGCCGATCGCGTAGCCGGACTGGCCGGAGCTGATCACCCGGTCCTTTTCCGAGAGACCGTGAACGATCTCGACCGTGGTGGAGGTTTGCTCTCCTAACTCAACGTTCCGCTTCTGCACGCGATTCTGGTCGTCGAGAGCCAGCACGTAATGCTGGTTGCCTTCCTGGACCACGGCCTGAACGGGCACGGTGAGCGCATCCGTTTCCCCTTGCAACCCCAGCTTTACTTCGGCGTACATCCCAGCGGTCAGAGTGTCTTGCGGATTCTCCACGTCAATTTCTGTGTGCATCGTCCGCGTCTCCTCATTGACTGCGTCGGCGAAGCGCGCCACACGTCCCTGGAAATCTCGATTCAGATTGAGAACGTGAACCTGCACCACAGTGCCCAAATGGACCAGCGGCACGTCGGATTCGGGAACTGGAATCTCCAGCCTGAACAGGGACCACTCCGCGAGTTGCACCACCGGCTGGGATTGGGTCTCCGATGAGGTCCCGGCTGAGATCAAGGCGCCGGTGTCGACATAGCGCTTGGTGATTACACCCGCGAAGGGAGCGGTGATGTGCGAATAAGTCTGTAGGGCCAACAGGCGATCGAGAGTGGCTTGCGCCATCCCAAGCTGGTTCTGCGATTCCGCTAGAGCCGCGCGGGCGCTACTGATCTGCGCATCGGTCTCCTGATCCTTAGCCAGCGAATCGTCCAGTTCCTGCTCGGCGACCAAACCCGGCCGCTCCTCCGAAGCCTGCTTGAGCCGCGTGTAGGCTGCGTGGTAAGCCCGGTGCATGGACTCCGCTCGTTCGATTTCACTTTGCGCGCCGCGAATCGCGTCTTCGCTGCGCCGGATGTCCGCTCGGGCGCCATCGACCTGAGCATTCAGTTCGGGAACCTCCAAAATGGCCAGCGCCTGCCCCGCCCTGACCTTGTCCCCCACATCCACAAAGATCTTTTGGATGTAGCCGGCAACCTTGGCGTGAACATCGACTTCTTGGAATGGGCGAAATTCACCGGTGAGAGTGACGGTGTTTTCAAGCGGACCACGGGTGACGAAGACGACCGGTGCGATCCTTTGCACTGGGTCATCGGCTTTCTGAGTTTTCGCGTCACCGAGCGCATGTACGAGCAGCGTAATCGCGATCGCTGCGGCCAGCGCCACCGTCACGCCAATCACTTTGTGTTTGCGTTGCAGTGTCATTTCCTCACTCTAAAATCCGCGCGGCCACCGTCGGCCCAACCCGACATCCGAAAGCAGAGAGCCAAACGCGTGGCAGAACTCCTCAGCCTCAATTGATGACTGAGTCACAGTTCAGTTGGACTAGCTAGCTCTTGACAGCGTGGGAAAGAAGCAGATCAGCAGGTGGGAGGTGGTCGGTTGTACAGATTCTCTTCGATATGGAAAGTTGGCAGAGGCAGGCCGGCCGGCGCCATGCGAGCGTAGAACGTGGGAGGCTGCTCCGCCGCAATCTCGGACGCGGGAGAAACCCAGCCAACCGCATCGCTATCCATGTGCTGCCGCATAGCCTGCGGCGAGCTGAAGTGCACAGTTGTAGACTGGAGAGTTGTGCTGTGGAAAGTTCGCGTCGCCAGCGTAACGACGAGAGAAAAGATGACCACGCCGACGAACCCCCAATGCCACCGGGGCACCGAACGACCCGAAACGTCTCTTGCTCCCGCTTTCCCCACGACAACCCCAGTATGATTATACAGACCAAGCAACCGAAAGCAATCTCGGTGACGATTATGGCGATCTGAGCGTACGCCCGCGATCTTCGGGTAGAACGCGGCCAGTTCTAAATGCTGCTGGTGCTCCTTTGGGCAATAGTACCGGCCCGCGAGCGTAAGGATTAGCGGATCGTCGCCCTGCAGCTCGCTGAGCTTGCGCCGTTTGCCCGTGTGACCGGACAGTTCGTAATCGGGGAAAATGCCTCCGGGCACAATATCGGAACGTATGATTGGACTCCTCTCGTTTCTCTCAAAGATCTTCTCTTAAAGATCCAGAGTGACACCCGCTTTGGGCTGGGAACAGCATACGAGCACGTTCCCGGGAGCGGGTCTCTCCAGCGGCTCAGGGTTATAAATAATCGATCCGCTAATCAGACCAGTCATGCAGGTATGGCAGACTCCCGTCCGGCACGACCATCGCACCGGAACATCGCACGCCTCCGCCAGTTCAAGCAAGCTCGCGAATTTCGGATCCCAAGCGGCGGTAATCCCGCTGCGCGCGAATGAGACTGGAGGTCCAGATCCCGCCGGCCCCTGCGGCAAGTGAGGCGTGTGAGCAAGCTGCGCCATGCCAGGTGTCATGCTCTCCAGGGCGCCGAAGATTTCCGTGTGCACATTCCCGGCGGGCACGCCCCAGTTTTGCAGCCCATCGCGCATGCTCTGCAAGAATGAAGTGGGGCCACACAGATAGAAGTCACTATCCCGTGACACGCCAATTTTCTCCAGCAAAGCTGTGTCAATGTGCCCGGTTGCATCGAAATCTGCCCCAACTTGGTCGCTGGCAGCGGGCCTGCTGTACACGATGTATCCGCGTGCGCGAGAGAGCTGTTTCAGTAATGAACGCGATTCTTCGGCAAATGGATGGTCGAGGAGATTGCGCGCTCCATAGATCCACCAGATCTCTCGTTGCGATTTTTCAGCGGCGAGTGAGTGCAGCATCGACATTGCCGGCGTTGCGCCTACTCCAGCGCTTAGCAAAACCACAGGATTCCCGCCGGGATGTAGAGTAAAACTTCCGCGCGGCGCACTAACATCCAATCGATCGCCTTCTCGCGCGCGGTTGCACAGAAATGAACTCCCAATCCCGTTCAATTCGTTTTTGACGCTGATGCGGAAATGGTCGGCTGCCGGCAGATCAGACAAGGAATAGCTGCGAAGAACCGGCGGTTTGCCCGCATCGACGAGCAGCCGCAAGACAACAAATTGACCCGCCTGGAAGAGAGGAATAGGCTGCCCATCGATTGGCCTCAGGACGAAGGAAGTTACGCTATCGCTTTCCTTATGGATCTGCGCAACTCGCATCTGCCGAAAGCCGGGCCATGCCGGCGATTGTTCCTCATAGGCGAGTCCCGGATTCCCCGCCGTAGTTTTCGAGCTCAAGTCTTGTTGCAGCATTGCCTGGAACGAACTCTGCCAACCTTTGCTAAGTGCAGGAATCCGCAGGGCGCGTTGCAGTTGCTCGCCGGAATGTCCGGGCAAATACAGGAGGGCGTCAACCTCGGCCACACTGATTCGCTCTGGACCGTCAGTGATTTTTACAATGTCGTCGCCCGCCCCGACTTCACCTTCCTGCAAGACGCGAAAGTAGAATCCCGGTCTGTGATGCGCTACAAGCAGGGCTGGCATACGAGGCTCGTTCATGCGGATGCCGACGCGGTAGCACGTCACGCGTGGCTGCGTCACTTCAAATTCAGCACCGCCAATGCGGTATCTGTCGCCAATGTACACCTCATTATCAGGAAGTCCCTCTACGGTGAAGTTTTCTCCGAACTGACCGAAAGTGAAATCGTTGCGGCCCAGAAAGCCTTCCCAGTAACGGTACGAGTCCATCTGGTAGACGAATACGGCGCGGTGTTCCCCGCCGTGACCCACGAGATCGGCTTGCGCATCACCCTCTATATCGAGCTTGCGCACCATTCGCCGTCCATCCACCGGAGACTTCCACACTGACGTTCGGACGGTTTTGCCGTTCCATGTCACGTCGCGCGGCAGACCGACATTTACTGAAAGCAATCGGGGCATGCGTACCTCGTCTAAGTCCAGCGTGTGGTTAGCATCCTTACGTCTCTTGACGTCAGGGTAGCCGATGCCGGCGCCGATTGAAGAGTGGCCGCGTTCTTCCCTTCTACGCAAACGGCCCAAGTTTGGCGAGGATGGTTGGCAGATATTCCGCGACCGTCGGATGAATGTGCATGGCGCGCTGGATGACCGTGTACGGCGCCTTCGCATACATCACATCCAGCAGAACGTGAATCACTTCATCGCCTCCGACTCCAAGAATCGCGGCTCCCAGAATCTGCTTGGTTTCGGCATCGACGCAGATTTTGATGAAACCTTGTGTCTCGCCTTTTTCGTCGGCCCGGCTCACTTGACTCATGGGATATTTCGCAGCGAGGGCGCGAAGTCCGGATTTCCGTATCTCTGCGTCCGTCATGCCGCATCGCCCCAGCGGCGGGTCGATATATAGGGCGTAGGCTTGGATCCGGTCGGAAACCCGGCGATGGTCGGCGTTAAAAAGATTGTCCGCAACAATCTCGTAGTCGTTATAGGAAGTATGCGTAAAGGCGCCGCGGCCGTTGCAGTCCCCCAGCGCCCAGATGCCTGGCACGTTGGTTTGCAACGTATCATCAACGATAATGTAACCGCGGTGGTCGGTGACAATACCTGCCCGGTCCAGACCCAAGTCGCTCGTGTTGGGAACACGTCCCACGGCCAGAAGAACGTGAGTGCCCACTACTTCTGGCGGACCTTCTTCGCATGTAAGGCCGACGGCAACGCCGCCCTCGCGTTTGGCCAGCGAGATACATTTCGCATTCAGCCGGATGTGTATGCCCTCAGCCTCCAGGATTTCGCGCACAGCCTGAGAAACGTCTTCGTCCTCCCGCCCAATCAGGCGCGGTCCCATTTCCACAATCGTAACTTCGCTCCCGAGGCGGCGATAGATCTGAGCGAACTCCAGCCCAACATAACTTCCGCCGACGATGATGAAATGCTCGGGCAAGAAATCAATGTCCATGATCGATGAGTTGGTAAGAAATGGGACGTCACGAATGCCCGGCAGATCGGGAACGCGGGCCCGCCCGCCAACATCGATATAGATCTTGTCGGCTTGCAGAATCTCATGGTTGACCTCGACAGTGTTCGACGACTGAAAGCGGGCATGGCCCTGAATAACCGTGCAATTTGCCGTTCCTCGGAGCCATTCCTCCAATCCCTTGCTTGACCTCCCAGAGATTGCATCTTTGCGGGCTTTCACCCGCTTTATATCGACGCGCACATCACCCGTGGCGAAACCATATTCCGCACCTCGGCGGGCAACATGGATCGCATAGGCGCTCGCCACGAGCGTCTTTGTCGGGGTGCATCCCGTATTCAAGCATGTGCCGCCAAATTTATCGCGTTCAATAATAGCGACGGTTTTGCCGGCGCCCGCAAACCGCGCCGCCAGAGACGGCCCGGCCTGGCCCGTCCCGATAATGATCGCGTCAAAGCGCTTCAGATGAGAGGCAGTGATTGCAGTGCTCATAATTGCTCCGATCGGCCCACCGCTCATTAAGCCAGAATCACGACGACGAATCTATAGGACGAATGTATCGACCACCACGAAATGGATTGGACATGTCGGCACAGGGCGCGCGTTTTTTTATTCCACAGGACCCAATACCAAGGTATCGCCAATACTATGGTCCAATTGATTCGGCGGGTGGCCCGCTTCGAGCATCAAAGAATAACCCCTTCGTAATCAACCAGGCGCCCCTCGTCTCGCGTTCGAGACCTGGGTTCTAGACTAAACTGGGCGGGTTGCTATACGCGCACTTCCATTTCGCCCTAGCCCAAGCCTCGAAAAACGCGCGACCCTGGCACCCAGCTACGGCTCCAAGGTGTCGCGTATTGCCGTCAGAGCCTTTTGCAGATTCGACAGTGAACTACCAACCGCTGCCTTTCTGACGATAGAACCTTTCAAACCAGTCAAGCCCGCCTGTTCGGAACCCATTTCCTTGATGAGATAAAAGCCGCTAGCGCCGCCTGCGGGTTGCACGCAGAACGAAAGGTCAAGCGCGGTCTCGAAATAATGGCTGGAATAGAGCTGTTTTTCCGCTATGGCACAGGCCACCGGCTCGCCAGGTTTTCCGCGCATCGTAATAAGGTGCACGATCCGCAGCGTCGGCTTCAATCCGAACTTAACCTTGCCCCAGTAGAATGCGTCATCGGTGTTGGCAGGCTTGTCCTCTGGGTATTCAAGCAGGTAGCGATGGAAATCCGGAAGATGCTCCGGCAACACTTTGGCGTAGCTGAGCATATACGCGAATTGCTGGGACACATCGGTCGGGTTGCGCTTGTCCTGGAAAACACCCAGCGCCTGGTTGCCCTCTCTTTGGTAGCGACGTACGCGCTCCAGCGCTGCCTTTTGTAGAAGGTCATTCACTTGTTGGCTGACATCCGCCGCTGACCAGTCAATCTCTTTCTGGGCCTGCTCCATGGAACTTGCCGGCATCTGGATGAGGCAATCGCCTGGTTTGCACTCCTTCAGGGCCTTGATGTCGTCCTCATCGAAGGCGAAACCGCTCAGATCCGAAAGCTGAGGAGGGTTGCTGAATACTCCCAGCGCCAGGTAGCTCGGAAGTTGACGAAGACGATCGAAATCATGCGCAAACTGGATGTACTTCTCTGGCGGAGCATGGACATAAACTACTCCGAATAAAAAGACCTCGTTGGGGGTGCGTGATGGCATCGCCTTCACCACGGCTGTCCCGCTTTGGATTGCGGCAATCTGCTCTTCGCTCAGGCCGATGTTGTTCCGGAAGAAGTCCTGCAGCCCCGAGCTCGACTGCGAAAAGCTGGGAAGGCTCGCCAGAAGCATTCCCGAGAACACAGCTCTCGTCACAAGCTTTCCCCATTTTCTCCGACGCCGGCCGCTAATTTGCATCATGACCGTTTTCTCCTAACGTGCTGTTTGCTCGTGGGCGTGGTTAGCCGCGCAGAGCTTGCTCATTGCGCGAACGGAGCGATCGGGTTGTGCCCCATCAATCATCGTGCTCAGCACAATTATGGCGCCGATGATCGCCGCACTCACCCTTTGGCCCCTGCAACGGCCGGAGAGAGGCGTCAGGCGGCAGGGGCGTCCAGGTTGGCCTCGCGCAGCATGGCGAGCGCCACGAGTGTAACCGAAACTACTACAGGTCCGATGAACAGCCCCAGGGCCCCGAACGCCTTCACACCCCCCAAGAGCGCGAAAAACATGAGCAAAGGATGCATGTTCGCTCGTTGACTGATGACCCAGGTCCGAAGCAGATGGTCGATTTGCGCCACTACCGCTGCACTCCAAAATAACAAGATCAAGCCCTTTCCCCAATGTCCGGAAACGAAAAGGAACATCGTAGCGGGCCCCCATACTACAAATGAACCAATGATCGGAAGCAAAGAACAGAGAGCTGTTACCAGTCCCCAGAGGATCGGAGACGGCAGACCCAGCACCCAGAACCCCAAGCCCATTAGGATCCCTTGCGACGCGCCCACGGCTAGGCAACCGTAGACGTTGGCGACGATCGAATTGCTGATGCCGGTGAACAGACGCTCGAATTGATCGGCCCTAAGCGG
>Ga0209415_10004021_pt1 | contig 27113 bp, 23 predicted proteins | sample PeaSoiSIISIP2007_FD_187696 | JGI IMG/M metagenome (GOLD analysis project Ga0209415, IMG submission 187696) | Peat soil microbial communities from Weissenstadt, Germany - SII-SIP-2007 (SPAdes) (version 2) | ecosystem: Environmental > Terrestrial > Soil > Wetlands > Peat | place: Germany... | reverse complement strand
AGCCCCGTAGGGGCGACAGAAGTATTGGACGGAGCGCAGGGAGTCTGTCGCCCGCTGACGCGGGCTTGATCGTTAACCAGTTCCGGCCATCCCACGGCTTTCGCCGTGGGCCACGATCTTTCGGCCCTCTGGGCCTGCGAGAGTGACGGCGAGAAGCATTTCGCCGACGGCGACAGGCTTAAGTTAGTGCCTATGGGCCAGCGGCCTGGGTCGCTACCGAGACTCCATCGTTCTCTGCGAGCAAGCCCTGCAAGGGCGAAATAATCAGGCGTTGTCCTCCGCGGACCGTCGCCTCTGCCGCCTCGAGCGGCTCATCACGCCCCTTCAGGGCTGGCAAATTGCGCGGCATGGATTCATCACCCGGCCGCTGGCCTGGGCTTTGTTCGACCGCCCCTTTGGAGTATAGGAATATCGTCAGCACGCTGGCGAGGCTCGGGACACACCGTCGAATCGCCTCGACTTACTTCACGAATTACTGGGGTAGAAGGCTAGGAAGGCGTCAAGGAAGTGGAAACTGCCTACGATGCCGACGGCCGGTGCAGATCGCAACTCTGCGACTCGTCGTGGCATAACGCCTGCCCACCGGAGTGCTTCGGTGCGCCAACCGCGCGTCGAAGACGGCGCGCCGCGTATCGGCAGGAGAACCGCCTATTGCGGCGAAGCCGGTGACAACACGGCATTCAGGTGGACGGTACCGTTTGCAACGTCGAGAGAGTAAATCCAGTCGGTGAACCCTTTCTTCTTGATGGAAATCCGGTGGTTCCCAGGGATGACTGCGACCGTACACGGAGTCGAGCCCACAAGCTCGCCGTCCATTTCAACATCGGCTCCCGTGGGAGTCGAACCGATGATCAACGAGGCAAGCGTGGACGTTGCCGGCGGTGGAGGAGGAGTGACCGACTGTGATGATGGTTTGGCGCTGCTTAATGAGTAGGAAGGGTGAGTAGTCAAGTTCGCCATCGCGATCTCGTGGTCCCCGCTCACGTAGGCGTTCAGCATTGTGCCCTTGCGGATGTCCGCATTCCAACCCCGCATCAGTAGTGCTCCGGGCCCATACGTGGCCGCAGCCGCAGCCGCGACTTTTCCATTGCTGCCTCCTGATAGGTTTGGCGCAGACACTACTGGGACCTTCGCGCCGTCGGGTGCCGTAACGTAGTCCACGGCGAAGCTCAGCCGCCCGGAGTGTCCCGCCATGCTCCGATGGCCAACTCCGGTCACATGTCCCTGGGCTCCCGAACCTGCAGGGATAACGACCACGTTCCTGACCACGACATCTTCCCTCACCTGAAACCGGATGAGGTCACCCTTACGGCTGCTCTTTGAGTCGAGGTCGTCTTGCAGGTAGAGGTGAACCGGTGTGCCGTCTGGCAATTGAATAGTTTTGGGGATGGCTTCTTGTGCGTCGAATAGGGGAAGGGCAATGAGCGCAGCCGTCAGTAACGAAGCGCACCTAACGTATGCTCCGCGGATCATAGTGAGCCTCCTGCGGGAGTAACCTGGCAGCGGCTTGTCGCGGACCCACAGCCGACGCTGCGGCACCGCAAACCGGTTGATCCGCTACTCTACAGTAAAGTCGTAGCCTTTACCGTATATACCATGGATAGTGTCAGGGGAACCCACCACGTACACGAGGTACTCGCCTTTTTTCAACTCCTTATGGCAAGTCAGCTTATAGTGACGGCTTCCGAGATCTTCGGTGGAGGTCTTCACAACGTCCTCTGCCCGTACGCCCACCTTGGCTCCGACGGCTCCGCCCATAGATCCGACTTCGAGCTCGCGCCGATCGCCCTTGCCGTTCATCTGTACGATGATGTAGTTATCAATTGTGTCGCTGGGCGGCAGTTCGATGTCTACTTTGGGACTAGGGCTGACGATCACCGGCGCGTGCTGTCCCTCGAGGTACGCCTTATTTTTCACCGACTTGATGCCATAAGTGAGCGTGTGGCCTAGTCGACCTCCGGTTTTCGCCTCGCCCAGAGTGTGCAACTCGACCGGATTCCCATCGATCTTCACGATCGCGCTGGTGAGGACGCTCGCCTCGAGCATCGCGGCTATGACCTTGCCCGAAACACCTCCGTTTTTCAGCGCCATCATGTCATTGTCTGTCAGCGAGAACTTGGGATGGCCTGTCTTAATCTTTGCGATGATGATGTCGTCGTCAAGGCCTTTCTTTGCCATCTCGATCACACGATCATTCGTAATATTTTCCCCTGCCTGGCCGGAGAAACCAGCGACCGTGCCCAACATGATGAGAACAGCCGTAAGGCCCAAGATCACCAACGAACGATTCCTCGTGTCACTCATGGATGAAATCCTCCTTTTGGTGGGCGAAGGCTCTCATGAATGGAGGCCAGTGTCAATGACCGGCGGCATCTTCTTGATTGATGTTGGGCATCTGTGCGCAATCAGTACCTGCGACGCCAGATTCAGGGCTGCCAATCGTCGATGCAGACGGCCATGCGCCTAGTGCAGTATGCTATCTTTTTAACTATAACCTATATGATTAATATTATTTTATATAACTTCAACGCGATTGCTGGAGGCAGGTCAAACGGGCGGCAGAAAAATACCTGGCGCCGTCGGAGCGGGCGGTGGTGTTGTGAATTCTAAATTGGACGGTCGGCGTGAGCCTGCCCGGCCCATGCGCAGCGCAGGTATTTCGTACCACCGAATTGACTGAAGGCGGCTCTCACCTTGGCGCATATGGTCCCTAGCCCCCAGCCCCTACTCTCCAATGACCTTGATGATGACCCGCTTGCGCCGCTGGCCGTCGAATTCAGCGTAATAAACCTGCTGCCAGGGGCCGAAGTCGAGCTTGCCGTTGGTGACCGGCACCACCACCTCGTGCCCGATCAGGAGATTCTTCAGGTGGGCGTCGCCATTGCTCTCGCCGGTCTGGTGGTGACGGTAGTCGCGGCGGAAAGGCGCCAACTTCTCGAGCCACTCCTCGATATCGGCGATCAGCCCGCTTTCCGCGTCGTTCACATACACACCCGCGGTGATGTGCATCGCCGAAACAAGAATCAGACCTTCCTTGATTTGCGATTTCTCCAGCGCTTTCTCAACCTCCCCCGTGATGTTGATGAACTCATGTTGCTTCTTGGTGTTGAACCAAAGGTATTCGGTGTGTGATTTCATGGCTTCTCCTGGAGGTTTTTCGCGGTCTGAGAGTTCTTCCCATTCGTTGTGACAAAAAAACGGTTTCACGCAAAGGCGCAAAGGGCGCCAAGCTCGCTAAGCAACCCCGTCCATCATTATAGAGGCAACTTTCTTGGGCGGTTCGAGCGCCGCAAGCGTGGCCGATGAGTGTGGCAACAACCGTGATCCTGTCCTCCTGAGCGAAGCGAAGGATCGCCGCAGTTCGTTTTGTTGATTAACGAGCAACTGCAGAGATCCTTCGCTTCGCTCAGGAGGACAGCCACGCTTCTTTCACAGGCTAGATTGCAAACCGCCCGCGGCACTCTGCCCACTGCCTACTGCCCACTGCCTACTGCCCACTGCCTACTGCCCTGCTCTTACCCTCCGACCTCATCGAATCTCACTGACCGAGTGTCCTGCTCCTTTCCAGTCGGCATGGTCAGCGGCTTGTAGAGTTCCGGGCGGCGAGTCTTGATCCATCGCCGGCCGGTGCTCTCGTCGAGCAGGGAAGCGTCGAGATCAGCCACCACCATAGCGTCATCGGCCTTCCAGGTTTCGGCCAGAATTCGTCCGTAGGGGTCCAGGATCATGGCGTTGCCCGTACGGACCTCGTCGTCATCAATGCCCACGCCATTGCTGAACACCAGGAAGAGCCCGTTGTCGTGCGCGCGGGAGGGAAGCCAGCGCATCAGCCAGGCGCGTCCCTTATCGCCGCGGAGTTCAGCCTCGATCGCCGCGGGGTCGCGGTGGCGATTCTCCCAGAGCTTGTGATCGATCCGTCCCATGAGATGTGGATTCTTCGAGGTGACGCCGCCCGTTTGGTGAGGCGCCAGCAGGACCTCGGCGCCCTCGAGCGCCACGATGCGGACGTTCTCGTTGATGTTGACGTCGTAGCAGATCAACACGCCCACGCGGCAGCCGTGCGGATCGTCGAACACCGTAAATTCAGACCCTGGGATGATCTCATCGTGTTCAAAGGCGTGAATCTTCCGGTGGAGTTTCCACTCGCCGTTGGGCATCGCCACCACGTAGGAATTGTGAAGTCTCCCGGCGGCATCCACTTCCACCAGGCCCGCGCCGATGGTCAGCCCAGACTGCCGAGCCAGAGCGAGAAGCGCCTGGGAAGACGGACCCTCGGGCACGGGTTCGGCCAGTTCGTGCAGTTGCTGGTGCGAGAGGTTCCGCAGGAACCAGTAGCCGACGATGCAGCACTCAGGAAAGGCGATGATTCCCACGTTTTGTGCGGCGGCCGCCTCGACAAAACACTTTATCTTCTCCAGATTCTTTTTCTTGTTGCCCGGTGCATGCTCGAATTGGACTGCGGCGACCCGGATGTTTTTCATAGACCACCTCAACGAGTTATATCACCACGCCATCCATTCGGAAGCGCCGCCTGGTGGGAGTGAATCGAGGGACAGGTTTGGGTTGCACCAGCGGGACGTTGTCGTGCCAGAAGCTGTGGAATTCGCCCTTTTCTCCGGTGCGGTAATAATGAAGCAGGTAGGCCTCGTCGCACGCCGCGTACTCGGAAAACCACTGGTCAATGTCTGTGATGCCGATTTGGCGTAGCATCTGGAGCGCGTAGGCCGCCGCCTCGCGCTCGTAGTCCAGGATGGCGGGAATATCGCTGTTCTCGACAGGCGGCCGATAGCGGCTTCCCAATTCGAAGGCTCGCGGGCTAAGGTTCCATTGGACGGCGTGGCCGAAAAGGTGGGCCACCAGAAAGAGTCGTTGTTCAGGGTTACAAGCCGGATCGATGTGAATTTCCGCGCCGTCTAGATCACCGATGAGCGGGTCGGGGATATCCCTGATGACGACGCGAATGCCATAGAGATGTTCCAGGGATTCTTGGACTCGAGCAAAGTACTCTGCAAAGGGCGTCGGCACTTGTCCATTTTACTACGACTGGTTAGGGGAACTACCGGATGATCGCCGGAAGACAGTACCTGGGTCGCCGACGTAAAAAGCAATGTCGGCGCCACCCGCGGTGTAGGGGTAGGGCTTGCCCTACCCTCGTCAGGACCAGCAGAAACGCGGGGACGGCAAGCCGCCCCCCTACAGCGGGCCGGTTATCGACGGATTGGGGGCAATCCGGAGCCTCCCGAGCATCGGCAGCCCTTCGTGCTACGCTGCTTTTCTTTCACCCAGTTTCATGCCCTTTGCGACAGAACCACCGTGGTGCCCGGCCCCGCTCGCACGAACAGTCGCCCAATTGCCGTTGCAGGCGAGAAACAAGTCCCCTCTTAATTCGCGAACATACCTGGTCGCCGACTCGTACTCCTCTAACTTTTTTTGTTGCTTACCTTCGTCTTTCATCGCGTCTATTTCTTTTTTCCAATTCTCGAGGGAGCGTAAATAGGTTTGTCCCTTTTCGTTTCTTGCTTGCCCGAGTGTATATTGGTCCCTGACCGTGATAGCCGCCAGGTTCACTCCCTGCAGGCGAAGCCGCTGCAGCACCTTCGCCAAGGCCGTGTCCATCGGCACGTAATGCCCGCTGTCGTTACAAATCCGGATGATCCTGCCTTGCAGAACCGCAATTGTGCCGGCACACAAGACCGGTCTTCCACGCGTGAAAGCGCTATGAAATACTCCCTTCGCTGACGCAGGCCTCGCGAACAGATCTCCTGACATAGTCATTACAAAAATGATCCCCTCGCGACCGGCGTCGTCAACGTAGTTTCGCGTATCCCACAGTCCCAGGTCCGCATCGCCAGGCGGCCTGCCCGAATTCGCCACTGTAGCATTAATGAAGTAGTAGGCCAGACCGTTCCGGAAGATGACCCGCCACCTCTCCCTGCCGGCGTCGTCCAGATAATTTCCCTTGCTTCCGTCTACTCCGTCAGTCTTGATGCCGTGCGGTCCCATCTCAACGCCGTAAATATTTTGGAGAGTGCCGGCGAGTTCGCCAATCGGACACTGCAGTGTTTTGGTCAGCTTGTTTGCCGCACATAGATTGAGGCTCAACATGGCCGTGCGGCGCGTCGAGTCCGACCCGGGCTTGTACCCCGGCTGTTGCCGGTGATGATTCATCCACCACATCGTGGCAAAGAACAGTTCGGCCAAGCGATAGCAGATCTCACCGTGTGACTCCGCCCTCTCCAGGGCGCTCACCAGTTCGTCGACGACCGCCAGTGCCGCGTCTTGCTTGCGCGGGGGGCTTGGCGCCGTATCGAGTGGGCTGTAGGTTAGCCATTGGGTCAGGGTGGGGATTTCGGTGAAGCCGTGGTGCGTGGGCGGCGGGGGAAATTTCAGGGGCGGTTTCGGGGCGGGTCTCGACGGGGGGGGAGGAAAGTTCGGGGACATGGGATTCTCCTATTATTTCAGGCGTAGTGGGCTCGCCAATGATTGAATGGAATTGCGCCACGCGATGGGAACCATCACGAGCGGGGAAAAGAGCCACCAAATAACCTTTCCCGCGACCAACAATAACCCCGTTCCGGACGATGTCAAGCTATTTGTGTGAACGGGGCGCCCAACGCCTTGGCAAAGCCCCACAACTTGCGTATGCTGATCTGAATGCAGCGGAAATTCACCATTGGCCTGATCCAGATGGCGTGTACGACTGACTCCGAGGAGAATTTGCGCCGGGCGGAGTCGCGGGTGGCGGCGGCCGCAGAAGAAGGCGCCGAGGTTGTTTGCCTGCCGGAGCTTTTCCGCTCGCAGTATTTCTGCCAGCGGGAAGACGTGGCGCTTTTCGACCTCGCTGAACCTGTACCGGGGCCGAGCACGCAGGCACTGGGAAAGATCGCCAAGGAAAAGCAAGTTGTGGTCATCGCGCCGATTTTCGAGCGGCGCGCGGCGGGGGTTTATCACAACAGCGCTGCCATCATTGATGCGACGGGTGAAGTGGCAGGCATCTACCGGAAGATGCATATCCCGGACGATCCGGCGTATTACGAGAAGTTTTATTTCACCCCCGGAGATCTGGGCTTTCGCGCCTTCGACACGCGGGCCGGACGCATCGCCACGCTGATCTGTTGGGACCAGTGGTATCCGGAAGGCGCGCGCCTGGCAGCGCTTCAGGGCGCAAGTGTTTTGTTCTATCCCACGGCGATCGGCTGGCACCCGCACGAGAAAGCCCAATTCGGCGACGCCCAACGCGATGCCTGGCGAACCATCCAACGCAGCCACGCGATCGCCAACGGGGTGTACGTGGCGGCGGTGAATCGCGTTGGCCTCGAGAAGCCGGCCGATGGGCAGGGCGCCGGACTGGAATTCTGGGGAACGTCGTTCGTTGCCGATCCGTTCGGCGTGGTGATTAAAGAGGCTGCAACGGATCGGGAAGAATTGGTGCTCGCGGAATTGGATCTCGAGCGCATCGAAGAGGTACGCCGCAACTGGCCCTTTTTTCGCGACCGGCGCATCGACGCTTACGCGGGAATAACTCAGCGATTCTTGGATGAGAAAACGTGGAACAAAGAGGAGTAAAGAAGGAACCTGCCTACCTGCCCATCTGCCTACTGCCTTCTGCCCTCTTCTCCCCCAATGCGTTGGCGGATTTGTCCAACGAGTTTTCCTAAGTCAACAGGGCGGAAGAGGAGCCTCTCGAAGCCGCGGCCGTCGAGGCCGCCCGTCACGCTTGAAGTGTGGCTGGCGATAATCCAAATCGGAATACACATGGCCCAGTTCGCCAAGGACTCGCCATCCGCGGAGGGGTGGTCGCTGGCTGAGATGTCGGCGACGAGAAGCGCCGGACGAACGGGATAAAACTCGAGCCGCGCAAGGGCCTCTCGAACCGTCTCGAAAGCTTCAACGCTAACGCCTTCCTCGAGCAACTGCGCTCGAAGCAGAGCGCGAGCTTGCCAGTCCTTGCCGGCCAGAATGACTTGAGCCACGAGCTGATTATACGAGGATTCAGGATTCAAAAGCAGGATTCAGGATTCAAAAGGCAGGATTCGGGACCGGGCAAACTTCACCTGTACCATCATTATTGGAACAGACCCCGTCAGCTGACGGACTGATGAAAACGCCGTCGCGGTCCACCCTATCCCCAAGGGCATAGGCGCTAGAATAAGCCCCTCACCCCACGCCAAGCCGCATCAGCGGCGCAAGAATGTGGCCCACGGCGACAGCCGTGGGATCACGGCACACAGCGAGCACGCTGAGCCACATAGTGGCGACAGAAGATCTGCGATCATCAAGACGGCTCTGACGCCCCTCCCGGGGCTTTTCAGGCCCATCGTCCCGGCGTTCTCCCCGCGGCTGTCGCCGTGGGCCACATTCTTGCGCCCGCCCCGGCGGGCTCTGGAACCTGATCGAACCTGTTCTGGCACCTATGCGCCCCAAGGGAGAGGGCGACGATCTGTAGAGACCTGAATCCCGAATCCTGAATCCTGAATCCTGTCTCTTGAATCCCGAATCCTGAATCCTGCCGTTATGCTAATCTGAATAATGGGGCGACAAGCAGAGAGGCGGGGGCATGCGCATCATTTTATACACGGGAAAGGGTGGGGTAGGGAAGACCAGCATTTCTGCCGCTACGGGTCTCGAACTGGCCCGGCGGGGTTATCGCACCCTCGTCATGTCCATCGACCCGGCCCATTCTTTAAGCGATGCGTTCGATCTGGAAAAACGTTTGATGGATCACGAAGGCGGAAAACTGGTGAACATCTCGAAGAACCTCTGGATTCAGGAGGTGGACGTCCAGGAGGAGATTTCGCGGCACTGGAACTCTGTCTATGCTTATGTTTCAGGTCTGCTGAATGTTTCCGGGCTCGAGCAGACGCTCGCGGAAGAGCTTGCCATTTTTCCCGGCATGGAAGAGGTCAGCTCGCTTTTATACGTGAACCAGTATGTGCGCGAGAAGCAGTTCGACGTGATGCTGCTGGACTGCGCGCCCACCGGCGAATCGTTACGCTTCGTCAGTATCCCCACCACGCTCGAATGGTACATGTCCAAACTCTTTAAGATCGAGCGGCGGGTGATGAAAGTGGTGCGCCCCATGCTCAAGTCGGTGGCCGGCGTGCCTCTGCCGCAGGAGGCGTATTTTCAGAACCTCGAGTCGCTCCACCGCAAGCTGGCCGGCATTGACCAACTCCTGGCCGATCCGAAGGTCACCACGGTTCGCCTGGTGACTAACCCGGAGAAGGTGGTCCTGAAGGAAACGCAGCGGGCTTTCACCTATTTTTGCTTGTTCGGTTTGACGATCGATGCCGTGATTGTGAACCGGATTCTGCCCGATAGAGTACGCGACGTTTTTTTTAGTTCCTGGAGGGATACCCAGGAACGCTGGGTGCAGTCTATCGAGGAGTTCTTCGCGCCGGTGCCGGTTTGGCGAGTGCCGCTGTTTGAGGACGAGGTTCTGGGAGTCGAACGCTTGCAAAAGCTGGGCACGGCGCTCTACGGCGATATGGACCCCTCGAAGCGGTTCTATAACGAGTCGCCTTACCGCTTTCGCAAAGTGGACGGCAATTATGAGCTTCATCTCAAATTGCCTTTCGTATCGAGCGACGATATCAATCTTCATAAGAAACAGGACGAGCTCATCATCCGGGTGGGCGGAGTGAAGCGGCATGTGTCGTTGCCGCAGAGGATCGCCCACTGCGAACCTTTGAGCGCCCGTGTCCAGGAAGGTGAGCTGGTGGTAGTCCTGGGGAGGAACAATGCCGAACGCGAAACGAAACCGCAGAACCCGCAGCCGGCGTGAGCCGGAAAGCACGGGGATTCCAACCTGCGCCGTTTGGATGTTGCGAGAACTCGGCCCGATCCTGAGCAGGCTCAAACCGCCGCGCACACGGTCGGCAAAGCACCTGCGCAACGCCGCGATCGAATTCCTGGAGGCCATGCGCGTGCTGCTTGACGAAACCATTGCATGGCTTCGCAAGGAAGGCCGATCCGAGGCGGAGTTGAAGCGGATTCACGTCACATGAACTTCCTCATCAGCGGCTCCAGCGGGCTGATTGGGCAGGCGCTCATTCCAGCACTGAAGAGCGGCGGGCATAGTGTGGCTTCTTTGGTGAGATTCAAGCCGCAACCAGGGGCGCCCCTGGTGTACTGGAACCCGGCGGGTGGCGAAGTCGACAGCTCGCGGCTGGAAGGATTCGACGCGGTCGTCCACCTGGCGGGAGAATCTGTCTCCGGCCGATGGACTCCCGCCAAAAAGCAGGCGATCCGCGAGAGCAGAGTGCAAGGCACACGGCTCCTGTGTGAAGCACTCGCAAAGCTTTCCCAGCGGCCTCGCGTGCTGGTAGCGGCATCGGCCAGCGGTTACTATGGGGATCGCGGCGATGAGGTGCTGAGAGAAGACAGTTCCGCGGGATCCTCGTTTTTATCTCAGGTGTGCCAGGAATGGGAAGCGGCGACGAAGCCGGCACTTGAGCGCGGCATTCGGGTCGTGAACCTCAGGACCGGCTTCGTCCTGAGTCGCGCCGGTGGGGGGCTGGCGAAGATGCTTCCCGCGTTCACGATGGGCGTCGGTGGGAAGATTGGATCCGGAAAGCAGTACATGAGCTGGATTGACATCGATGACCTGGTCCAGATCATTTTGTTCGCGACGAGTACAGCGACGCTCAGAGGCCCGGCGAACGCAGCCGCTCCCAATCCGACCAGGAACTTGGAATTCACCAAAACGCTGGGCCGGGTTCTCGGCCGCCCCACCGTCATCCCCATGCCCGCCTTCGCGGTTCGCCTGGCGTTCGGCGAAATGGGGGAGGAACTGCTGCTCGCGAGCACCCGCATGGAACCTACGCGACTCCTGAGCGCGGGATATCAGTTCCGCTTTCCGCAACTCGAGGGAGCACTGCGGCATTTGCTGCGGAGCGCATAGCCGGGATTCTTGACCACGCTAGCGGGTTCGGACTCGGCGCAAGCAGGGGCGGCCTTTAATGGTCGCGGAACAATTTTTGACGACTGTCATTCTGAGCGAAGCGAAGAATCTCGGCAGTTGTAATTTCGACGAACTGCGGAGATCCTTCCTTCGTTGCCTGCGGCTCTCCCGAAAATCACGCCCGGACTCGTCATTCCCGCGAAAGCGGGAATCCATCGTATTCCGGTCCAACAATGGACCCCCGCTTTCGCGGGGGTGACGACGCTTATTTTCATTGCGTCGGGTGGGCCGGAGACCCATGGAAACTCTTCAGGATGACAGGTGCAGACGTTTTTTTCTGCAACCTGTTTAGCCCCGCCTTTCCTACTGCCCACTGCCTACTGCCTACTGCCTACCGCCTACTGCCTACCGCCTACTGCACTTCTATTACTCCGCCTCTGTGGGCAGGTTCGAGTATCAGCGCCAGGACCAGCCCCGTCACGAAACCTCCCACATGAGCCCACCAAGCCACCCCGCCACCGGTCGCGGATTGAATTGACAGCGTCGCGTAGCCTGTCACGAACTGAATCAGGAACCAGTAGCCGAGGATCAGAACGGCAGGCAGTTCGACTCTCCAGAAGAAGAAGATCAGGAAGAAGAGCGTGGTAATTCGGGCGCGTGGAAAGCAGATGAAGTAGGCGCCGAGCACTCCCGCGATCGCGCCGCTCGCACCGATGCTCGGCAGACGCGACCCGGCGTTGAGGACAATATGCAAGGCTGCGCCCGCGAAGCCTGAGAGGAAGTAAAGAAGCAGGAATTTAACGTGGCCATAGCGGTCTTCCACGCTGCGTCCGAAAACAAACAGGAAAAGCATGTTCCCGAGAAGGTGCAGCCACCCTCCGTGCAAAAACATGGAGGCGAGGACGGGAACGAAAAAGCCGCCCGGGGTCAGGTTCTTGAATCCATGAAGACCGACGTATCGCGCCGGGACAATTCCGTAGACGAAAACCAGGCGGTTAATGCCCCGGCCCTGCGCCAGTTCGAACAAGAAGACCCACACATTCGCGATGATGAGCGCAAGAGTAACGGTCCAGAAACTCCGCCGCCGGATGTGGTCGGTGAGGGGGAGGGGAACCATAAGAAAAGCAGTTCAAATGGCAAAAGGCAAATTGCAAATGGCAAATTCAAAACCATTTGAACTTTGCCATTTGCCTTTTGCCATTTGAAATCGCCTTCCAACGCACGGTCGGTGCTTGAGGAAAAGGAAGGGACGCCAGGAGGCTAAGTTGTCTGCTTGGCTTTCGTCTTCTCCAACTCCAGTTCCATTTCCTTCATCTTTTCTTGATGGGCCATCTCTCTGGTCCGTATCTCCTGCTGGATCCGGAGTTCATGTTCACGAAACTTAAACCAACCGGCAATCGCCACCACCGCGATGATCATCACCCACATACCGTTGTTGCCGAGAACGGAAATGATATCGTGCATCTTGCCCTCTCTGCTGAACGACTGCACTGTCTGTTGGAGCCGTCGTGATTGCCCGCCATGCCGACCCACTGAAGCTGGTCAGCACCACCGGTACGAGGTTTGCCACAGGACGCTCGAAGCACATGCTAGCATGCCCCGGAAGCCCCGGTCGAGCGAATTATATGCCGCCCGTTAACCTACTGAGGGTTGCAGAATTACGTAACATCACCCCTTCATCCCCTGACCCCCCATAAGCGCGTCCCTAGGGTCCCGAAGGGACCCTAGATCATTAGCCGTAGGTGAAACCTACGGGCGGGCGCGGCAACAAAACAGTATCCGACCCTGAAAGGGTCGAACATTCGACCCCTGCGGGGTCGGAGAAGATCAAAAGGTGGGGCTTCATCTCCGTAGGTTTCACCTACGGCTAATGATATTAATGCCCTTCGGGCATTCAGGATCAACCGCTTCAAGTCGAACGGACTTTTTAAACTGGGCAGATTAAGGGGCGATTTCGGGCAAGGCTTTTGGGGGGCATATAAAGACGATTGGCGGGCCGTACGAACGGCCCGCCAAGTCAGTCGCCAACCTTCAGCGGAGAGAATCAGCCTGATGTATTACTTACTGAAAACCAGAACTTTGTTCGAGGCGGCAAGACGAATCTCGACCAGGGACATCGTTCCATCTGGAGCGGTGTCATAGACCACGGTAAGGGGGTCGGAGACGTTGGCTCCCTCAGACGCCCTGTCTTGGGTTGCCAGCGTCATGCTGCGATAATTGCCCTTGCGCGTCAGAACCGTGCCATCCGTGGAGAGGACAACCTTGCGGTGCTGCGAAAACTCCACCGTTGCCGCAGGGCTGTGAGCATTCCATTGAACCGTATAGTGTCCGGCCGGAAGAGTGGTCCCATTCACAACTACATCATGACTAAAGGTAACACCCTCCGAGTTCTTAGCTAAACACGAAACCCCGGCGGCCAGAATCAGCGCCACCGGCAGAACCGACGTTCCGAGATACTTTGTGAAGTTCATCTTTGTTCTCCTCTCCATTTTTAACTCAGTTTTTTGCGATGCAGCCCGGGCTGCCTCCGACCGAGCGCGTCATCCGATGCGGTCTCACCGGTCTTCCGGCCGCCCCGTCCATCGACCTATGCCGTCTCGCTGATCGAGCCCTGTCTTATGCAACCACTTTCGCATTGCTCCGCCGCAACATCAATGGACGGGGAATGAACTCTCGCTGAACTGTGCATGAACCGGTAATCGCGCTGTCGGGGGACGGCTTACCGTCCCCGCATTTCGGCTGGTCCCGACGAAGGTAGGGCAAGCCCAATAAGCGTTCACTTAAGGTGCAGCCACTTCCAGAGCCGCGGAGCGGCGGCAGAAAGTAGCCCACGGCGTGAGCCGTGGGGCCCCCTGGCGCGTCGATATTCACAGCCCCGGAAGGGGCGACAGACTTGACGCAAGAAGCTCTGCCGCCCCTCCGGGGCTCAGATAACCACGGGTCGCCCCCTGGTCCCACGGCTCACGCCGTGGGCTACTTTCTGACGGCCCTCCGGGCCTGTATCAGCGGTTATCGGGACGTACATCGCTACTGGCGGTGTTAAATAAACGCCTCTGAGGGCAAGCCCTACCCCTACGCCGTGCAGGCCCGGCGGCTTGGCGTAGCGGCGGCTTTACGACGCCATCGGGCGAGGTAAGCTCGTCGTTACTGCGCGAACTTTCCTTTCACCGAGAAACTTGTTAGAGTTGTAGCGAGGTCCATGGACAAGGGAACAATCCGCACCAACGAAGTTCGCTTCGCCGCGTTCGAAGTGGACCTTCAATCAGGTGAATTGCGCAAACACGGAGCCAAGGTCAGGCTCCAGGAACAGCCCTTTCAAATTCTCTCGGCGCTGCTCGAGCGGCCACGCGAAGTTGTGACGCGAGAGGAGTTGCGGAAAAAACTGTGGCCAGGCGACACGTTTGTGGACTTCGAGCGGAGCCTGGCCACCGCGGTCAAGAAGCTCCGCCGCGCCTTAGGCGACTCAGCCGAGCGCCCTCAATTCATTGAAACTCTGCCGCGGCGCGGCTATCGCTTCCTGGGAAGCCTGGAAGCAAAGCCCGACGCGGGCAAACCGATTGTGGCCGTGCTGCCCTTTGAGAACCAGACCGGCGATGCCGGGCAGGAATACGTCAGCGACGGCATGACTGAGGAGATCATCGCGCGGCTGGGGCGTTTGAACCCGCAGCGGCTGGGCGTCATCGCGCGGGCCTCGGCAATTCGCTACAAGCATACCGACAAGGACGTCGACCAGATCGGTCAGGAGCTGGGCGCGGATTATCTTCTTAAAGGCAGCGTGCGCGGGGCGGGCAAACGGCTGCAGGTGGCCGCGGAGCTCATCCAAGTCAAGGACCGAACCCATCTGTGGGCCGATCATTTCGAAGGCGACTTCGATAACGTTCCGGTTTTCCACGCCGCCATTGCCCGCCACATCGCCCGCTCTCTCGAGATCGAAGCGCCCCCCGCCAAGCGCCTGTTTGCGACCGGGACTTCGACCGTAACCCCGGAGGCGCAGGGAGCGTTCCTGAGAGGCCGGTACTGTTTGAACAAAGGGACCGCCGAAGGGATCAAGAACGCCATCGCTTACTTTGAGGAGGCCACGGCCCAAGACTCCGGGTACGCTGTCGCACACGCGGGATTAGCGGTCGCCCTGAACCTGGCAGACCACTTTCGAATCCTTCCGGGAAACCGCGCCTTCCCTCGAGCCAAGGCGGCGGCCATGAACGCCCTCGAGCTTAACGATTCGCTTCCCGAAGCGCACAACGCCTTGGCTTTCGCCACCCATTCCTACGATTGGGATTGGGACGGCGCCGAACGGGAATATCAGCGGGCCATAGCGCTTAACCCGAACTTTGCCACGGCCCGCCACTGGCATGGGTTCTATCTGGGAATACTGGGGCGCGTTGACGAGGCTATGGCGGAGTTGCGGCGTGCACAAGAGCTGAACCCGTTGTCGATGATCATCCGAACTCACCTGGGGCTAATGCTGTATCGAGGAGGACGGTACGACGAGGCCATTGCGCAACTCGCGCAAACCCTCGATATGGAGCCTTACTTCGCCGCGGCGCACTACTTCCTTGCTTTGTGTTTTCAACAAAAGGGGAAGTGCGAGGAAGCGGTTGAGCGCCTGGAAAGGGCGCTGAAGATTTCGCCGGGAAGCCCGGATCTTGTGGGAGCGCTCGGCCACGCGCACGCGACGTTCAAGAAAAAATCCGAGGCGCGCAAGGCGCTCAAGGAACTCTACGAGTTGGACGAACAGAGGTTTGTGTCGGCCTTCGATTTTGCGATGGTCTACTCCGGCCTGGGTGAGACCGACCAGGCGTTCGAGTGGTTGGAAAAAGCGCGTGCGGAACGTTCCTTCTCCCTGCTGCTATGTCTCAAGGCGGAACCGCGCCTGGACCCTCTGCGTGCGGACATTCGTTTTCAGGATTTGCTTCGCCAGGTAGGATTGCCGCTTTAGAGCCCCTGCGCAAACCTCCTTTGGACTGTAGAGCGTCGTGGAGTGCGGCAGCGAAGCTGCCGCCGTGGAATGCGAAGAGACGGCGGTAGCTGGCGCTACCGCACTCCAAGGTATGCACCTTGCGGCGCGAAATGTTATTCGCTGAAAACCAGCACCTGGCTTGACCCTGCGAACCGAATTTCGCTGATGGAGTTGGATCCATCCGGGCTGGTGGCGTAGATCACCGTGCTGGAATCGTACTTCTTCCCGCGATCCTCGAACTTGCACTGAGCGGAAGCCACGACTTTCTTGTCTCTCACAAATTGGACGCTGGCTTGGGCGCTCTGAGCCTCCCAGCGCACAGCGTATTGACCGGCCGGAAGAGTCGTGCCGCTCACAACAACCGGGTGTTCGATAGCCACATTCCGGGAGTTCTTTGCAAAGCCAGAGATTCCACACAATAGAAGCAATAACGCGGATGCGACGAATATGCCAAGATACCTTCTAACAGACATAGAGTTCCCCCTTGGAAGATGATTGGTCTGCCTGGCAGTGTCCTCATTTGACCGGTAGCGCCGACCTTTAGGTCGGCAGATGCTGGCCTGAAGGCCAGCGCTACTCCGAAACTAGGACGCAGCCGGCTGCCTCTTGCATTTCAGTTGCAAGTACTTCTAAAATCAAATGGGGTTAAATGAAGGGCCGGGGCCACACGACTCCCCCGGCCTTTCCGTGGGGATTCTCTTCGCCCAGGCCCCTAAACCTACAGCGACGAGAATCCGTTTAACCCCATCTGTTTCTTTCTCGCTACCATTCTCCTAGACGAGCGGAGCCTCCTCCGAGTTACTGGACTCCCTGCGGCCCGCGGCTCCGGTTCGTTTATCTTAGACGCCCACGCGGCATTTTAGTTAGCTCTTCCCTCAGCTTCGAGCGCCACTAATCGAACACCAGGACCTTGTTCGAGTTAGCGAAGCGGATCTCAATAACAAACAGAGATCCATCGGGCGCGGTGTCATAAACGACCGAATTCTGTTCGTATATTCTGGTGCGCCGCTCGACCCTGCCCTCTGCGAAGAGCGCAACCTTGAAGCGCTGCGAGAATTGTACGGTCGCCTCGGGGCTATGAGTCTTCCACTCCACCATGTACGTGCCTGCCCGCAGAGTTTTTCCATGCACGGCCGCGTCGTGGAGAAGGGTTATAGTTCCTGAGTTCTTGGCCAAGGCGGGAGCGCCCGCAGCCAAGAGCAGTCCCAATACCAGGATCACAGTTTCGAAATCCTTTCTGAAATTCCTCTTCAAGTGCTCCTCCCCTCTGGTCTGATTTTCTCTGCATGACCTTGATTGATCCGGCTTGTACGAGCCGTCGACTGGCCGCACTACATTCGGGCGCCCGCAAAGCGGGCAGAGTGGATCGAGTGGTCCAACCGTGCGGCGAAACTCACGTTGTGCCTCTCCCTGTCAGTGATTGAAAACGAGAACTTTGTTGGAACCGGCGAAACGAATCTCAAGGAGGGTCAGCGACCCGTCCGGCATGGTTTCGTAGAGGACGGAGTCGCAGGAATTCGTCCTGTCGCGGAGCTCGAGTCTGCCCTCCGTGGAGACGACGAGCTTATGCTCCTGCGAGAGATGCACAGTTGCCTCGGGGCTGTGGGTCTGCCACTCGACCTTATACCAGCCGGCGGGCACTTTCTTGCCCTGTAGGACAATCGCGTGTTCAAGATCGATCCTCCGCGATTCCTTCGCCGAAGCGGGAATGCCGGCGGCTAGCAGCAGCCCTAATGACAGAGCTCCTGTTCCAAACCATTTTCTTGTTATCCTCTTCATCTTCTCCTCCTCTTCTGTTTTCTCTTACGCTTGTTTAACTCCGTTACTAAGCCTTCCGAGCCGTCGGAGGCTATGGTCATTTCATTTGCCCGTCGATTGAGTCAAGGGCTTCTTGAGAATCCCCAGCGCCGGCGTTTTGCGCTTGGTTTTGCTGCTCCGAGTTCAGCTCAGACACCTCAGCACGCATGCGTTTGGACTGCTCGTCGGTGAAAAAAAGATACGCTCTGGCAATGGTGTACAACTCCTCCTGGTGCCAATGGGCGCGCATAATTCCATTGACACTGTGGGAGCGCGCACCTAGCAGCAGGTGGCCGATTTCATGTGCCAAGGCGTGGCCCAGGAGTTGAGATTCGCTCACATCCCCGTCTCTTGCCAGTTCCCGAACCTCGCGATAGAAGACGTACGCAGAGCATCCGCTGTGATCGCCCATACACTCGAGAGCCTGGCCCAAATCATCGCGATGCATGGCGATTAGCTGAGCCTCTGCCGCGCTGAGGATCTTGATTGTGAATTCCGCGCTGCCCATGTCGTTCCGACACGCGGGATACGATGCGGATTCTTCTGAGCTGAGAGGGCAATCGACCCAGCCGGCCTCGAGTCCGGCGTGGTTTAAGATGGCCGTGGCCTCGCGTTCAGCCCTCACCAAAAGAGCATGTGAAACGCTGTGGTTGTACATTCGCAGTGTGATCATGGGTTTGGCTCGCTCAGCGGCGGGTGAAAGGACTTGCGCAGGGGCTTGCTGGCTCACGCCCATGACGGTCACGATCAGGGTTAGTCCCCACGGCAAATCGCGCCGTCTCCTGCCTGCCACCGGCTTGGACCGTCGCCCGCTCGTATCGGCCTCCGTTTCGTTCGTCGGCTGATCTTTGCTGCGGTACCGCGCTTCCGAAACCACCCCGAACTGTCCAGTTGCGACCTTTAAGCCGCGTCTTTAGAGACACTTATAGCGCCTGCTTCTCAGCCTCATTCAGCCCCATTCAAGGGCGAGGCTAAGTTTCGAATCTCTCTTGCATTTCTTTTGTGAAAGCCCTTACAATCAGGTGGGGTTAAATGAAAATGCCGGGACCGAAAGGTCCCCAAGCGTTTTCCCCGGGATTCTCTTCGCCCAGGCCGCCAAACCTTCAGCGGAGAGAATCCATTTAACCCCTTACCTTCTTGCCGCTTCTTCCCCCGATACGCCCGTTAGACGCACAGACCCGCGTCCGAGTTAGCCAGCCGGAAGTAACATCTTTGTAACAACGTTGTCATCGGCTTATTAAGCCCTCTCCACGATCTCTAAGACGTCTGCGCGAGGTTTTTGTTAGCCACCATTTGTAAATACGGAGATGCCCTGCGCGAAGTTCCAAAAAGGCTCGGAATATCCGCGGTACTGCGAACGAGGCAATTCGAATCCGTCTCTGCACCCTGCCCACCACTTGCTGCTTTTTGCAGCACCACTTTTTTGGGCAATTCTTGTGCCATTCGAGCATTGCGGCCAAGGAACTGAATCCATAGGTTATTGGCCGCGAATTCAATAAACTGTATGGCTGCGGAGTGTCCGCTTTTGAGACGCTGTTTCCCAAGATCGAACAGTTACGATATACTCAGTTTGAGGGGCCAATCGATTGCTTATCGCCGGGTGAGGTTGTTGTTCCCCTGTGCGCTCATGCAATTACAAGTCTCCCGCCGGGATCCTAGTCCATGAAGCTCGCCGCTTTGGTCCGCGAACTCGAGAAAATCTTGGGACGCGAGGCTGTACTGTGGCGGCCTAATGACGTCATGCTCTATGAGTATGACGGCCTTTCCTCACTGCGCCCACCAGATGTGGTGGTTTTCCCACGAAATACGCTGGACGTCGTCCGCATCGTGAAATTTGCTGCGCAACATAAGCTCTTGGTTGTTCCTCGGGGCGCGGGAACTGGTCTGAGCGGAGGCTCGGTTCCTTGGCAAGGGGGCATCCTGATTGGTTTCGCGCGCATGAAAGAAATCGTTGAAATCGACCTCGAGAATCAGCGTGCCAGGGTACAGCCTGGCGTGGTCAATCTCGATCTTTCGGTTGCGGTTTCGGACGCCGGGTACTACTACGCGCCCGATCCTTCCAGCCAGAAGGCCTGCACCTTGGGCGGAAACGTTGCCGAGAACGCGGGCGGGCCGCACACTCTATTGCACGGTGTAACGACCAATCACGTCTTAGGACTCGAAATTGTATTGCCGAGTGGAGAGGTGATTCATACCGGCGGCAAATCTCTGGACCGTCCCGGTTACGATTTCACCGGTCTCTTCGTGGGTTCGGAGGGTACGCTCGGAATCGTCACCGAAATAACCGTCCGCTTGATGCGCAAGGCGGAGGCCGTGGCCACATTGCTGGCCGTCTACGACCGGATCGTCGACGCCACACGCACCGTGGCGGCCATCACCGCGCGCGGCATCACTCCTGCCGCCTTGGAAATGATCGACGGTTTCACGCTGCGCGCCATCGAGGAAGCTACGCACGCGGGCTATCCGATGGATTCCGCCGCCGTTCTCTTGATCGAGATTGAAGGGCTAAAGGAAGCCGTGGAAGAGAACTCCCAGCACATTGAATCCGTGTGTCAGGAAAATCAGGTGCGCCAGGTGCGGCGGGCAAAGTCGGCAGAGGAACGCGAACTTTTCTGGAAGGGAAGGAAGAACGCCTTCGGAGCCCTGGGGCGAATCAGCCCCAGCTATTACGTCCAGGACGGAGTGATTCCCCGCACCCGTCTGCCTGAAATGCTGGAATTTATCGGACAGATGGAAATCAAGTACGCTGTCAAGATAGGGAATATTTTCCATGCCGGCGACGGCAACCTTCATCCCATCATTCTCTTTGATCGGCGCGACGAGAACCAGTCCAAACGGGTTCGCGAGGCCGCCGCGGAAATCCTCTCGCGATGTATTGACATGGGCGGGTCAATAACCGGCGAGCACGGCGTGGGAATCGAGAAGATTAACCTGATGCCGTATCTTTTCTCCGCAGACGACCTGGACATGATGCGAAAGATCAAAGAGGTCTTCAATCCGGAAGGGCGCTTCAACCCTGGCAAGGTGCTTCCAACCAGTAAGATGTGCGGCGAACTTCGAGCCGAGGCAAGTGTGGGAGGCATATTGTGACGGTGGCTGCGGATTCCGCACAAATGGCGCTGGCCGCAATCCTGGGTGAATCTCAGGTGGTTTCAGAACCTGCTGCCTGCGCGGCATGGGCGGTGGGAGGCAAGATTCCCAAGTATGGCGTGGAGCCGCCAACCGCGGAATGCGTTGCCGCAATCTTGAAGGTCGCCGCTGACCATGATCTCGCCGTGGTCCCTCGCGGCAACGGGACTCAACTCGACCTAGGCAGCCCGCCCAGCCGCTATGATCTTTCGGTGTCGCTCCGGAAATTGAATCGAGTTCGGCATTATGAACCCGCCGATTTGACGATCGGCGTGGAAGCGGGAATGAAACTGGGGGAGCTGCAGGATTTCCTGGGCCGCGACGGGCTTTGGCTTCCGCTCGATCCCCGAGGCGGCGCGACTGCGACGATCGGCGGCATTTTGGCTACGAATTCCGCGGGCCCGTTGCGGCTCCGGTTTGGCTCCGCGCGCGACATGGTGTTGGGCATCAAAGTTGCCACCACGGAAGGGAAACTGATCAAGAGTGGCGGGCGCGTGGTGAAAAATGTGGCGGGCTACGACCTTTCGAAGCTATTCGTAGGATCGTTCGGGACGCTGGGGCTGATTGTGGAAGCCAGCTTTAAGCTGTTTCCCCGACCCGCTTCACGCGCCACGTGGGTGCTCGAACCGGGGACGCTCGGGCGGGCTCGCGATTTACGCGGACGAATCTTGAACTCGCCTCTAGAGCCTTTGCGCATGGTCCTTCTCGACAGCGGGGCAACGGGCCTGTTCCGCCAGCGGACGCACCCGGGAGACGAGCCGGAACTCTGGATCGAAGCCGGCGGCTCGCCGAAAATCCTCGAGAGGCACGCCAAGGACCTGGCTGAAATCGGGCAATCCATGGGTGTTGCGAGCCACCAGATGGACGAGCCGGCGGAACAGCAGTTATGGGATCAGTTAATAAACTTTGAACGATCGCTTGCGGCCGTTCACTCTGAAGTGATGGTTATGAAGGCTGCATTGCCCATTGCCTGCAGCGAGCAGTTTCTCAGCCTCGCGCGGCAGGCGGCTGAGGGCGATGGAGTTAATATCGCCGGTATTGCCCAGCCGGGAGTCGGCATCGTGCATTTGGGAGTGTGGGGCGAGAAGCTCGGGGAAGTTGCGGCGCCCCTGGTTACGAATGCCCGCAAGTCGGCTGAGAGCCTTGGCGGCGCCCTGGTGGTCGAGCAGTATCCGGCGGGCTTCGAGGGTGAACGCGATGTGTGGGGCGCGCCGGGCGACCTTCTGCATTCCATGCGAGGACTGAAAGCTGTGTGGGATCCTCGCGGCATCCTTTCGCCCGGGAGGTTTGTGGGAGGGATTTAGAAAGTAGAAATCAGAAATCAGAAAGCAGAAAGCAGAAGGCAGAAAGCAATACAACCTGTCATTCCGAGCGAAGACTCCATGATCCTTAGGATCACCACTTGTCGTAGAAATGCCCTCTCCCCCTTGGGGGAGAGGGTGGCCCGGGACGGCGCTGTCATCAGCCGGCGCGGGTCGGGTGAGGGGGTCCGGGTTCGCTATTTTCATAGCAGCCGCTCATACCTGTGGGCTGACGGGCAACCGGAAACCAGTTTTCCTCTGTTATCTGCTTGTAGGGGGACGGCTTGCCGTCCCCTGATGAAGCGGGTAGGGCAAGCCCTACCCCTACACCTTTTCGGAACGGCGAGGAATCTCTCGGAGCGAGATTCCTCGTCCTGCGGCCCAAAGCCTTCGGGCGACGGGTCGCTACGCTCGGAATGACACCTGATCGGGTACCGCCTTGGGCACAATGGATTCGTCACCAAAAGTCGAGCCCCGGCGCAGCGGATACGGCCCGGGCGAAGCACCCCGCTGGGCGGATTATTCGCGGTGTATCCGCTGCGGCCTTTGTTTGAACGCCTGCCCGACTTATCGCGAGCTTGGCATGGAAATGGATTCGCCGCGCGGGCGCATCTACCAGATAATCCAGGTGGAAAGCGGCCGCCTGTCTCTGGGTGAAAGCTTCGTGCGGCACATTGACCTCTGCCTGGACTGTCGCGCCTGCGAAACTGCGTGCCCGTCGGGTGTCGAGTACGGAAAGCTGGTAGAAGCCGCGCGGGGGCAGATCGAAAGGTATTACAAAAGGCCGCCTGTCGCAGGGCTTCTGCGGAAACTCTTCTTCCGCGAGATCCTTCCTCACCGCCAACGCCTGGAAGTGGCGGGGAAAATTTTGCGTTTCTATCAACATTCCGGCCTGGAGAAGCTGGTCCTCGCCTCCCGGCTGCTGAAGATCTTGCCGTGGAACATGGAGCGCGTGGCCGGTCTCGCGCCACGAATGGAAAAGCCGTTTTTCACGGAGCGACTGGGCACCGTGGTTCCGGCCGTAGGGACGCGCCGCTACAGGGTGGCGTTCTTCGCCGGCTGTATCGCCAACCTGTCCTTTGCGCGTCTGAACGATGCGACGGTGCGCGTGCTTGCCAAGAACGGCTGCGAGGTGGTTATACCCGCCGAGCAGGGATGTTGCGGCGCGCTGCATGTTCACGCGGGGATCCGCGACGTGGCGCGAGAGCTGGCTAAGAATAACATCCGCGCCTTCCGGACCGATGAGTTCGACGCGGTCATCACAAACGCGGCGGGCTGCGGCTCGGTGTTGAAGGAGTATCCGCTGCTCTTTGAAGAGGAGGAGCGGGATTACTTCGAGCCCGCGCGGGCCTTTTCCAGCAAAGTTCGCGACGTCACGGAATTCCTGGCGGGAATTGAGCTGAACAAGGACTTCGCCGTGACTCGTGCGCGCGCCACTTATCAGGATTCCTGCCACCTGGGCCATGCGCAGAAGATCCGCTCGGCGCCGAGGAAATTGCTCGCGGCAATACCGGGCCTGGAGTTCGTGGAATTGAAGGAATCGGAGATCTGTTGCGGCAGCGCCGGGATTTACAACGTGGTGCACAACGATCTGGCGGAAAAAATCCTCGTCAGCAAAATGCGGCGGCTCGACGAAACCAAGGCGGATCTTATCTTGACCGCGAATCCCGGCTGCCTGCTCCAGTTGCGGGCCGGCGTGTCGCGCGCGGGAGGCAATCGCCGCGTATTACACGTGGTGGAATTATTGGATGAGGCGTATCGCGGTCGTAAATGACCATCAGGGAGGTTGACAATCATGGCTACCAAAGCGCAGTTGAATGCGACCCACGTACTGGAACCCACGGATACTCCAGATAAGCATAACCTGGTGGATTACGACCCCACCTACAAGGGTTTCCAATGGGAGGATGTCCATAAGGAGTTTGATTGGAGCCGCACCGGCAAAGTTAACATGGCGCACGAGGCCATCGATCGGCATCTTACCCGAGGCCGGAGGAACAAGCTGGCCTTGATTTACACCGACCGCGATCGGACTTCGCGATTCACCTTCGAGGACATGTCGCTTCAGTCGAATCGCTTTGCGAACGTCCTTAGGAAGCTGGGAGTTGTAAAAGGCGACCGCGTCTTTGTGTTTTTGGGGCGGCGGCCGGAGCTCTATGTTGCCATCCTCGGAATTCTAAAAATCGGAGCCATTCCCAGCCCGCTTTTCGAGGCGTTCATGGAGGACGCAGTTCGCGATCGCATGGCGAACGCCGAAGCCGTGGCGCTGGTGACCTCTCCCTCGCTGCTGGATCGCGTCCCGCAATGGGAATTGCCCACACTCAAGCACGTGCTCCTGGTCGGAGCGCGCGCGGACGGCCTGCCCGCGGGACACTACAGCTACGACGCCTTGATGGACGGCGCGGAGGACAAGACCGAAATCGAGTGGCTGACCCTGGATGATCCGCTGATCATCCACTACACGTCAGGTTCGACCGGCAAGCCCAAAGGCGTGCTTCACGTGCAGCGCGCCATGCTCGGCCATATGATGACCGGCCGGTGGGTGCTCGACTTCCATGAAGATGATGTTTATTGGTGCACGGCAGACCCAGGCTGGGTGACTGGCACCTCCTATGGGATCTTTGCGCCCTGGTTGAACGGGGCGACAAACCTGATTCGCGGCGGACGCTTCAACGCCTCGGAGTGGTACGGCACCATCGAACGTTTCCGGGTGAACATCTGGTACAGCGCTCCTACGGCGTTTCGAATGTTGATGGCCGTCGGCGACGAGGTGTCGAAACGCTACGATCTTTCCTCCCTCAGGCACGTCTTGAGCGTGGGAGAACCGCTGAACCCGGAAGTTGTCTGGTGGGGCTGGAAGACCTACGGACGAAGGATTCACGACAATTGGTGGATGACGGAAACAGGTCATATCCTGATATCGAATTACGCGTCGATGACCATCCGCCCGGGCTCCATGGGCAAGCCTGTCCCGGGCGTCAAGGCGTGTATCGTGGACGACGACGGCAAGGAACTGCCGCCCAACACACTGGGAAATCTGGTGGTCAAACCGGGTTGGCCCGGCATGATGCCGACCATCTGGAAACAGCCCGAGCGATACCGTGCTTACTTCCGTATTCCGGGGTGGTATGTAACCGGCGACAGCGCCTACTACGATGAGGATGGCTATTTCTGGTTCCAGGGCCGAGTGGACGACCTCATCATCACGGCGGGCGAGAACGTGGGACCCTTCGAGGTGGAGAGTTGCCTCCTCGAGCACCCGGCCGTAGCGGAGGCGGGCGTGATCGGCAAGCCGGATGCACTGCGCGGCCACATCATCAAAGCTTTTATCTCGCTCCGCGAAGGATACGAGCCCAGCGACGAACTGAAAGACGAGATCCAGAAGTACGTCCGCCAGAAGCTGGCCGTGCACGCCGCGCCGCGCGAAATCGAGTTCAAACAAAAGCTCCCCAAAACGCGCAGCGGCAAGATTATGCGGCGAGTCCTCAAAGCTTGGGAATTGGGATTGCCCACCGGCGACTTGTCGACACTGGAGGAGTGACGGTGACTTGTAGGGGCGGCCCTGGTGGCCGCCACGTAAGCGTTAACTTAGTACCTCGACCGACGGCAAGCCAAGCCTGAATGACTGCTAGTACAGGCCCGGAGGGCCGACAGAGAGTAGCCCACGGCGCAAGCCGTGGGTGCGAGGACCAACCCTGGGTCAACCTAGCCCCGGAGGGGCGGCAGAGGCTCCCGGAGGATTTCTGTCGCCCCATCCGGGGCTTTGAGTATTAACGCCGCATCGGCTCCCACGGCTCACGCCGTGGGCTACTGGCTGCCGCCGCTCCGCGGCTCTACAAGTGCTCACTCCTTAGGTTAACGCCCATGGGTGGCCGCCCTTGGGCAACCACAAGGGTTGCCCCTACCGCGAGAGAGCTTCTGCTTCTTTGACGCTCCACAAGGGCGTTCCGCCGGGCCGGCTGGCGACGAGGGCGCCGACGCGGTTGGCGAAATCGGCGATCTCGCGCGGACTCCACCGTTGCCCCAGGCCGTGGACGAAGGCCGCGGCGAAAGCGTCGCCGGCGCCGACGGTATCGGCGACGTGAACCTTGTAGCCTTTCGCTTCGACGTAGTGGCCGCCCACCGCCAGCGCGCATCCCGCTTCTCCGCGCGTCACGCAGACAGCCTCCCAGCCGAATTTCTGTGCGCCCCCTCGACAGAAGTCCTCGAGCGAATGATAGGACCATCCAAACAGGCTCTGAATCGTGCCAACTTCCTGGTCATTGAGCTTCACAGCCGTGGCGTGCGACATCAATTCGTTGACCAGCGAGGCATTGTAGGAATTCTCGCGCAGGTTCACATCGTAAAAGCGCCGTGCTTTTGGATTGGCGCCGATGAGCTTCAGCGTCAACGCCTTTGCTTGCGGGCTCATCTGGAAGAGCGTTCCGAAGTAAATCCAGTCGGGCTGTTGCGAACTGAGCTCTCGAAGGTCGCCATCCGATAGCTCGGGGAAGTCGTAGGCGGCGGGCCGGTGGATGGTAAAGCGCGGCTGGCCCGAGGCGTCGAGGCTTACAGTGACGATCCCAGTGGGCTGTTCCTTAACCCGGTGGATGAAGCGCGTCGGCAGGCCCATCGCTTCCATCTTCTCGATGACGCGTTGCCCTCGCGAGTCGTCACCCACGGCGCTGATGAAGGATACGGAGTGGCCCAAGATCCGCGCGTGAGCCGCGAAATTGAGAGCGGCTCCGCCCAGGTGTTCGGTGTCACCGAACACGTCCCATAACACTTCGCCAATGCTGAGAATGTTCATAATCACGTCCGCAGCCGCTTGCTGTGCGACGGACCCCCTCACCCGGCCCGCACCGGCTGATGAGAGCGCCGGCGCGGTCCACCCTCTCCCCCAAGGGGGACATGGGCGCTGGATTAAGCAGCCAACCCTTGCTCGGAGCCGCGGAGCGGCGGCAGATAATAGCCCACGGCGTGAGCCGTGGGACGGATGCGGCGTTAACATTCCCAGCCCCGGAAGGGGCGACAGAGCATGAGC